>Ga0209415_10002084_pt1 | contig 37866 bp, 44 predicted proteins | sample PeaSoiSIISIP2007_FD_187696 | JGI IMG/M metagenome (GOLD analysis project Ga0209415, IMG submission 187696) | Peat soil microbial communities from Weissenstadt, Germany - SII-SIP-2007 (SPAdes) (version 2) | ecosystem: Environmental > Terrestrial > Soil > Wetlands > Peat | place: Germany...
CCCGAAGACAGAAATCGTCCCTTTGCCTTTGACCTCCAACTCCCCGAGCGCCTCGCCCTCGAAATCGGATGAGACTTGATCCCAAACGTGCTTCGTGACCGCGACGCTTCCGGGCGCGGATTTATCCGACATGCGTGAGGCGACATTGACGGTGTCTCCCCAGATGTCGAACTGGTATCGCTCCTGCCCGACGACGCCGGCCACGACCGGGCCCGCGTGAACGCCGACCTTAACCTCCCATCCGAGACGGGCGTCGATCAACGTCGATGCCATTTCGAGGCCGCAGCGAACGGCCGATCCGATCGGATCCTTGACCTGCTGGAGCAGCCCTCCCGCGGCCATGAATCCATCGCCGATAGTCTTGATCTTTTCGAGCCCGTGCCGCGCCGTGACCCGCTCGAAAATGACGAACAGGGCATCGAGCCGCGAAACCACATCCTCCGGCTCATGCTTGTCGCAATAGGAGGTGAAATTGGTCACGTCGCAGAATAAAACAGCCACGTTCTCATAGCGTCGCGGGATCACGGTGCCGATGCTGCGAATCTCGTCGGCAGCCTTTTTCGGGAGCAAGGCGTGCAGGAGTTCGTCGGCCTGGTTCTGGGCCTCGCGTGCTTGCGCAAGCGCCGCTCGCAGGGCGAGTTGGGTCTTGACGCGGGCAAGCACGAGCGGCCCTGAGAACGGTTTGTGGATGTAGTCCACCGCCCCCACTTCAAATCCATTTTCCTCGTCCACGGCATCGGTCTTCGCGGTAAGGAAGATGACCGGTATGTCGCGCGTGACCGGATTGGCCTTGAGGCGGCGGCAAACCTCGTATCCGTCCATTCCCGGCATCATGACGTCCAGCAGGATCAGATCGGGCTTTTCCGAAGCCGTTGCGAGCACCAATGCTTTCTCCCCATTGGTCGCAACTTTTGTCCGGTACGCGCCCTTCAGCACGCCGGAAATGACCCCAACATTGGTCGGGGTATCGTCGACGATCAACACCAGCTTGTTGTCCGAGCTCTGTGTCATTCGCTTTTAAGGTTCAAAGACAGGCGATCGGCGATGCCCGCAAGGCATTTGAGGGCGCCCTCGAAATTGAAATCGCCGACCAGCTCGCTCAGGGTCTCGATTTCCGCTCCGGTCAGCACCCCGCACAGATTAGGCCGAGCGTCGACGACAAAGTCGGCGGCCTCGCCGTCGTCGGTTTCGAGCAGCCGTTTCAGCCGGGTGAGCGGCTCGACCACGGTAGCGGGATCGGCGGCAGCGCGGCCGTCGCCGTTAGTCGCGACGTCTTCTGGAAGTGCGCCCCGAATCGCCTCGACCGCCGCGGCCAGGGCAAGCGACAGCGACGTGAGCGCCGTGTCCATGCCCTGCCCGGTCTTGATCGCGGTCTCTGCCTTGGCTGCCGCCTCCGAAAGGGCCGCGGCGCCGAGCGTGCCGGCGGCGCCCTTCAAGGAGTGGGCTGCGCGTTCTGCCGTCGCCGCATCTCCGGCCGAAAGCGCCTTGCGAATCCCTTCGATCGCGCCGGCCTGCTGCTGCGCGAATCTGCGCAACAAAGTCTCGTAACGTTTGCGGTTGCCGCCGGTTCGCTTCAGCGCCGATTTGACGTCGATCCCGGCGATGTCGAGCGGGAGCGCGTCGACGGCATCTATGGTCGCGCCCGGCGCTTTCGCCGAAGCGCGGTCCTTGATCGCTACACCATCGTAGTCCGGGCGCCTGATCCAGCGCAGCAAGACGCCGAACAATTGGTCCGGATCGATCGGCTTGGCGATGTGGTCGTTCATGCCCGCTTCCAGGCACGCCTCGCGATCGGAGACGAGCGCGTTGGCGGTCATGGCGATGATGGGCAGTGTCTGGAAGAGTGGGTCGGACCTGATGACTTGCGTCGCCTCGATCCCGTCCATGACCGGCATCTGCATGTCCATCAGCACGATGTCGTAGTCGTTCTCCCGCACCATCCGGACGGCCTCGGCGCCGTTCTCAGCGAGGTCGACGAAGAGCTCGGCGTCTTCCAGCTGCCCAATGGCGACTTCCTGGTTGATCTCGTTGTCTTCGACCAGCAAAACGTGGGCGCCGCGGGCGCGGTCGATGTCAAAGGAAGGACCGGCCGGCACCGTTTCCGTTCCTCCATAGTCGGCACCAAGGGCAACAATGGCCGTGTCGAACAATATGGAGGACGTCACGGGCTTTATGAGCACGCTTTCGAAGCCGCTCTCCTCGGCTTGCTTCAACACCTCTTCGCGGCCATAGGCGGTCACCATGACCAAATGCGGCGGGGTGTCGAGGTCGGACAAAGCAAGAATGCGCTTGCCGGTTTCGATACCGTCGAGCCCCGGCATCTGCCAGTCGACGAAGACAATGTCGTAGAACTCACCGAGCTGGGCAGCCTGGCGGATCATCTCGATCCCTTCCTGACCGGATGGCGCCTCATCCACGATGAAACGCAAATTCGTGAGCATGCCCGACAACACGGCGCGGGCTTGCGAATTGTCGTCGATGGTCAAGACGCGCCGGCCGCGCAGGTCCGCCTGAAGCAGACGCCGGCGCGGCGTCACCGCGGCCTTGCCGAGCCGCGCGGTGAAGCGGAACGTGCTCCCCTTGCCGAGCTCACTGGTGACCTCGATGTTACCGCCCATCAGCTCTGCGAGGCGCTTGGAGATGGCGAGGCCAAGCCCGGTACCGCCATATTTGCGGGTGGTCGACACATCCGCCTGTTGGAACGCTTTGAACAGCCGCCCAATTTGCTCCTGTGTCAGGCCGATGCCGGTGTCGCTGACCGAGAAGAGGATGAGCTGGCTGTCCTTGCTGTCCTCCAGGACTTGGGCCTTGACGACGACCTCGCCCCTCTCAGTGAACTTGACCGCGTTATTGCAGAAATTGATCAGGATTTGACCAAGCCGTAGGGGATCGCCCCTGAAGAAGGGAGAGACCGATGGCTCGATGTCGAAGATCAGCTCGAGCCCCTTGGCCGAAGCCTTCTCGGAAATCAGGTTGCCGACGTTCTCCAGCACCTTGTCGAGATCGAAGTCGATGCTTTCGACCGACAACTTGCCCGCCTCGATCTTCGAGAAATCCAGAATGTCGTTGATGATGCCGAGCAGGTGCTGGCCGGAATGCTTGATCTTGACCACGTAATCCCGCTGGCGCGGGGCGAGATCGGTCTTTAGCACGAGGTGAGAGAGGCCGATGACGGCGTTCATCGGTGTCCGGATCTCGTGACTCATATTCGCAAGGAATGCGCTCTTGGCTTCGTTAGCTTCCAGCGCCGCCTCGGTCGCCTTCTCGAGGTCCGCTTGCGCCGCGAGCAAAGCCTGCTCCGCGGCCTTGCGCGCATCGATGTTGCTCCACGAGCCGACCACCTCCAGCGGGAGCCCGCTATTGTCGCGAATGAGATGCTGCTCGTCGCTCACCCAGCAATAGAAACCGTCCTTCTTGCGGAATCGGTACTCGGCCAAGTGCTGTCCCGTCTCGAAGAGCTCGGCCTGCTCGGCTTCGACTTGAGCGAGGTCTTCCGGATGGACATGCGCTCGCCAAAAGGCCGCATCCTTCATGTACTCATCGGGCCGGTATCCGAGCATGCCTTGGATGTTGTCGCTGACGAAGGTGGGAGCAAAATCCCCGCTCGCAGCGAAGCTGTAGACGACCGCAGGTGCCGCGCCGAGCAACAGGGACAGCCGTACCTGTGTGCCAGCTTCAGCGTCTTCGGCCTCCTTGCGCCCGGTGATGTCGGTCCACGATCCCACGATCTCAAAGGGCACCCCCTTCGCGTCGCGCACCACGTAATGTTCGTCATTCACCCAGCAGTAGCGACCGTCCTTGCGGCGGAAGCGGTACTCAATGGAGCGCTTGTCGCTCTGAAACATCTGATCGATCCAGGCATCGATGCGAGCGACATCGTCCGGGTGAACCCGGTGCCGCCAAAGGTCAGGGCTTGAGAGATATTCTTGCGGACTGACGCCGAACAACCGGGTGATGCTTTCGCTCACAAAGGTGGGCTCGAAATTGCCGCTGGCCAATCGGCAATAGATCACTGCCGGCGAGGCATTGAGCAGCCGTGACAGACGCGCATGCGCCGACGCTTGCACGTCTGCAACACGTTGGAGCTCTCGTTTCTCTTGCTCACGCGCGGCAGTATTCAACGTCTGCTCGATAATTTCGGCTACGGCTTTCGTATCGATCTCAGTGGGTGCAACGGGCAGAATCCGCAAAAGAGCGGCAGTGGCCGATTCCGCATGTTCCCTGGATCTCGTCATAGGTTGCACCCTCGGAGCCGATAGCTTCGCCTGCCCGTTTTGCAGACGGGAACGGGCATTCTAATCAACAAACAAGCCTGACGGCGAAATCATACCTCCGTCCGCGCTCTGGACCGGCGGAAAATCGGCAGCAAAAGGGCCACGAACCTGCTTGCGAGACCAATCGGGCTTGATAACCCGTACTAAGGGAATTCAGTGTACCTGGCGAGCCATAAGGCGGATGGGCCCACGCCAACAAGGGAATAAGCGCAAGAATGGTGAATATCCTGATCCATCAGTTTCAGCCGGGCGGCGCGGTCGTCGACGAAGGCGCCCTCGAACAATTCCAGAAGCAATGGGCGACCTACCAGAAGCTGGTGGATGCCGACTGCCTCTCCCATAGGGCGGTTGGAACCATCCTTCACGACACCCTCAACCAGACCTTCGCCAAGCCGGTTTCCTTGCTCGACATCGCTTGCGGCGACGCGAGCGAGATGCGGCGAGCGCTGGCCGGCACGAAAATTCATCACTACCACGGGGTCGATCTTTCCGAGCCCGCGCTCGAGCTGGCTGCGAACAACCTCAAGGACATGCCGTTCGAGGTCGAGCTCGACCATCGCGACTTCGTCGAAGCGTTGACTAGCCGGCCCGAGCCCGCCGAAATGGGATGGTGCAGCCTTTCCATCCACCACCTGCAGACGGACGGAAAGCTCCGCCTGATGCGGGCTTTGCGCGACGCTACAAGCAGCCTTCTGATGGTTTACGAGCCGACGCGGGTCGATGGCGAGACGCGCGACGGATATCTGGAGCGCTTCCGGCGCGTCAACCGGCCGGCATGGACCATGCTGGCTGCGGAGGAGTGGGCGCAGATCGACCATCACGTGACCATCTGCGACTTCCCCGAGACGGCGGCTGTATGGCTCGACCTCGGCCGCAGAGCGGGATTTTCCAAAGCCCGGGAGCGTTTCGTCGATCCGGCCGGCTTCTATCGCGTGTTTCGCTACGACCGATAAGCCCGCGCGGGCCAGCGCGTGCTTGCCTGAATGGACTCAAAGAAGCCTCGGCCGAGCCGAGCGGGACTCGACCGAGGCTGGCAACTAATCAGGAGAGATGGAAGCTAGCCGCGGTTTGTGACAGTAGCATCCCGGACGCCAGGCGAAAACGTGGAGGACACGGCGATGGCGAGTCTAAATACATACGCGAACCCCGGAGGGCACGCTCCTCCAAGCGGCCACTCTCACCCGCAGGCACCCTTCTCGCGGTAGCCTGGTCCGAATTTGCAATGCGCTCCCAAAGAGCGCGCGCTTCCGTCACCTATATGCGCGACGCTCCATTCGAGGCGTGAAGCGCGAATCTCTTCAGCTTGGCTGAATCGGTTTCACCGACCGACGCTAGCGCGACGATCGTCGTGGCGAGGCGGCTTCGCGCAGACTTTGCGTCGACGACGTCACCCCGGCTCTTGAGCTCCCGCCATGCCTGCTCCAAGGCGCTGTCCATCAACGCAAGCGTCTCGGGCCGATAGATCTTCGGAAGTTCGTCAAGGCGCATGACCATTCCTCCCTTTCAGGAGTGGGCAAAATGCAACTCTATGCCCCGTCTGGCCTTGGTGCCGATTTTGTTAACTATTATAGCACGTCTGGCCCCGAACGCGAGTCGCTTTGCCGGGAAGCGGTCATTTTGCCGCCCGTAACGCACTTCAGCGGGGTGAGCAAAGGCAAACGAAGGGACCGTCGGTGTACACCTTGCCGACCTCTGCGGGCACGTAGCAGTGCTGTCCGCCCGCGCCGATCATGCCACTTCTGATCTCGGTCGGGGGCGCTCCCTTGACGTGGCCCGCGCAGACAAAGGCGTCCGGGCGGCCGCCGACGGTGACCGGATTCCGGCAGACCGTCTCGCAAGGTAGCCCCGGCGATTGAATCCAGTTGGTGCGAGCTTCCGCCTGTCCGCACCAAACCAACGCCAAAAAACCGAAAAGCAAAGAAAATCGCATCACATCCTCCAATTCGCCATCACCTCGCCAGGCGCTAAAGCCCCTTAAGACCAGGGTGTTAACAAAGAGTTGGGCGGCAATGCGTCCGCCCTTTCGCCCGCGCCCACATTACAGAACGGGAGCCAACAGCTTCTTTACCGCTCCGTAGGGCACAACGCATTAAGCTAACCGCCATGTGCCGTTGCGGGTTCATCGGCCACAAACGCAACACCTTGTCGTCCCATTTCTGAGTAACAAGGTCGCATGCGAAAGGGGAGCCAATCAGACGTGGTTGCGAGGGATAATCCCTCAATCAGGCTAGGCTGGCGTTTCGCAGTCGGGGTTGTGCTTATCGTCGGCGGATATGCTGCATGGTCGCTGATCCCGATGGCGGTCGCCACAGATCTACATCCAGGTGCTAAATCCGCGCTTACGGCGCTCTTGGGTGCAACGCCGTTTCTGACCAAAGTCGTTGCCGTCGCCCTCATGGGCCGGCCGGCCTATGACTTTTTCAAGCGCAACGTGCTGAAGTCCCTGCGTCTCCCGACGAGCTGACGCGGCCTTCAACCGCCTCGGTTGGTCTGTGCGGCGATGCCATCACCGTATGTGCGGTCGATGTGGTTGCGCCGGGGACGCTTCCCGCTACAAGGATGGTGTTCTGGTTCTGGCTCTCTGTGAAAGCGGTGCTCGCCCATGTCCCTCTCGATGTATCAGGCCTCCGTCCCGGCCTTTCTGCAGATGCTGAACAGCCTGTCCTCCATCTTGGAGAAGGCAGAAATCTTCGCCGCCGAGCGCGAGATCGAAGCGGGAGTCCTGCTTAGCTGGCGGCTCGCCCCCGATATGTTTGCGCTTGTCCGCCAGGTTCAGATCGCCGCGGACTTCGCCAAGGGAACCACGGCACGGCTCGCCGGTGCCGAAGTCCCGAAATATGCCGACGACGAGAAGAGCTTCGCGAGCTGAGGCAGCGCATCGCCAAAACGGTGACCTTCGTGCAGGGTTTCAAGCCGCCGGATATCGACGGCTCCGAGGATCGCGACATCACGCTCTCCGTCGGCGGTCAGGAAATGCGCTTCAAGGGTCAGCCTTACCTCGTGCATTTTGCATTGCCGAATTTCTACTTCCACGCCGCCCGGCAAAAGACCCTAATCATCTGAGCCGGGCGCTTTTCGACGGGCGTCCCCAAGAGCTCAAAGATGTCGCCCTTTATGAGCACGCCTTGCGACTGCTGACGGTGATCAAGGACAATCGAAACGAACGGGTTCACAGCTCCAATGGCTCGGTGCCGATCATGCTTTGGCTGGTGATGTTGGCCGGTGCCCTGGTTACGCTCGGCTATCCTTCGTTTTTTGCGACGCCGAGCCTTACGGCGCAGGTGCTCATGACGGCGGCCCTGGCTATCGGCGCTGACCTTGTTCGTGGGCTGGTGCTCGACTACTGGTTCACGGGGCAGGTGCACATTTCCCCAGCGCCATTCGATCAAGCTCTACAGGAGATGAATCAGTCCCCCCTAGCGCTTAGCGCGGGCGGCGCACGGCGTGGAGGCTCGCCTCCAGCGGAAGCTGCGGGATCGTACCGTACCTAGTCTGCAAAAGCGGCGAACCGGCGATCCTATTCCGCAGCGTCCAGCTTGAATCGATCTGGGGGAAGAACCTCTACCTCTGCCGGCGCAGTCGGAGCGTTGTCGTTCACGGGCTTTACCTCCTCGGCCGTGTAGACCGAGAAAATGCCTGCCAACAGCACCGCGCCCCTCTCGACCTGCATGTCGCCACAATTCACATTGCCTTCGATGCGGCCGGTCGATCGCACGAGCAAGAACTCCTTGACCTCGACTTTCTCGGCCAGAGTGCCGTAGACGTCGACATCCGTCGACACGACATTGCCCTTAATGGCGCCCGTCGGCCCGATGCGGATCGACTGCGCGGTCACGTCGCCCTCGACGATTCCATCCACCACGATGATTTCGGGAACGACGATTGCTCCCTTCACCGTCACGCCGGCACCGATATAGGCGATATTTGGCGCTCCCACGCGAAATCCATTGATCGACATTGGCCTCACTCCCCGCGGCTCGACGGCAGTGGCCGTCATCTGCTTTTTTGCCAGGAACCGCAAGGCTGGATCTCGCGTCGGCGGTTGCAACAGGCATTTGCGCTCTGTCTCCGGTTTGCACAGCTTGCGGGCCGCTTATTCACACCGCTGGTTTTGCCTAGCCGGCTCGTCCCCATGGGAATTCCTGCCGGAGGCGAGTTGGACGTCACATCTGTTATGTTTGGGCGTCTTTGAATGGAGCCATCCCCTTGCCGCTGCCGCCGGGGCTTTCAAGCATTGAGTTCGAGAACGCCTGCAAGGAGCTGCGCGCCCTTGTCGGCGACGATTGGGTGATGACGCGCGAGGATCGGCTCGCAAGCTATGCCGATCCCTATTCACCCGGCCTCGCCGGCCAGCACGCGCCGTCCGGCGCGGTCCTTCCCGCCAGCGTGGACGAGATTCGCGGAGTGCTGGACGTCGCCAACCGCCACGGCCTGCCCGTTTGGACCGTCTCGCTCGGGCGGAATTTCGCCTATGGGGGAGCGGCCCCCTGTCTCGGCGGGTCGATGATCCTCGACCTCAAGCGGATGCAGCGCATCGAGGTCGATGCCGAGCTCGCCTACGCCTTGGTCGAGCCAGGCGTCACCTATCTCGACCTCTACAAATTCATTCAGGACAAGAGGTACGGATTGTGGATCGACTGCACCGATCCCGGCTGGGGCAGCGTGCTCGGCAACACGCTCGAGCACGGTATCGGCTACACGCCATACGGGGATCACGCCGGCCATCAATGCGGCATGGAGGTTGTCCTCGCCAACGGCGAAGTCCTGCGCACGGGGCTAGGCGCGATGGCCGGTAATCCCGCCTGGCCGCTATACAAATATGCCTTCGGCCCGACACTCGACGGCCTCTTCATGCAATCGAATCTCGGTGTGGTCACCAAGATCGGCGTTTGGCTGATGCCGGCGCCGGAGCTTTTCGCCGCGGTGGAAATCATGTTTCGACGTGAAGAGGACATCGTGCCGATGATCGACACCTTGCGTGGGCTCCGTCTCGACGGCACCGTGCCCACCGCGACCATCGCCAACTGGATGCGCATCGCCGCAGGCAACACGACGCGATCCGAATGGTATGACGGCAAGGGTCCGATGCCCGAAAATGCGATCCAAAGGCTGATGCACAAGATGGGAATCGGCTATTGGGGCATTCGGTTTGGCCTCTATGGACGAGAACGGGTGGTGGCCGAGAAGCTGAAACTCGTTGAGACGGCGTTCTCCCGCATTGACGGGGCCTACATCGACGTCGCCAAATACCGGCGCGGCGTCAAGATCGCGCCTGAGCATGCAACGCTCGCCGGAATCCCGAGCGTCGACCTAATGTCGCTCAATTGGCTTGGCGGGGCTGGGGGCCATATCGAATGCCCCCTGGTCGTACCGATGCAGGGTGCGGCATTCCTCGAGCTCTATCGACGGCGCACGGAGCTCTTCCATGCCGAGGGGTTCGACAATTATTGCGGGCTGACCACCACCACGCCGCGCTGCTTCATCAACACCGGCTCCATCATTTTCGATCGCAACGACGCGGAGCAATGCGAACGGGCGCGGGCGTTGGGGAAGACTTTAATCGAGGACGCGCACAAGCGACGCCTCGCCGGCTACCGCGCCCACATCTCCGAGATGGACCTCGTGGCGGCGCAGTTCGACTTCAATGCGCATTCGGCGATGCGCACCTATGAGCGGCTGAAGGACGCGCTCGATCCGGAAGGTATTCTCTCGCCGGGAAAGCAGGGTATCTGGCCGAAGGCGCTGCGGAAGGAGAAGGATGTGGAGGGGGAAGCGCCGTGAGGCGACGCTCCGTTTGGCCCCCCGGGTCGCCGCCACTGGACCGAAGAGAGCTGCTCAAGCTTGGGTCGGCTGCGGCGCTTGCCATGCTCGCGGGGGCTCGCGCGAAATCTTTTGCGTCCGCCGCGCCCGCGCGCGGCGCCGACGCGATGCTCGCCGTCGCCGACACGCGCTACAGCGATAGCCTGAGCTTCGCATATAGCCTGCAACAAGGGGGTGCGGAGGTTTTGCCCCTTGGTTCGGACCTGGCCGGACTCTGGTTCGATGCGATCCAGCCGCGGCTGCAAGGGAGCATCCGGGGACTGGCCGGGCTCACGCTTGCGTCCGACCTGTTCGCTCTGGAGCGTTTAGCTGAAAGTTCAGGCGCTCTGACGCGCTATGTCGGCTACCATGACTGGCGGTGCCAGCCAGGCTCGGCTCATAGGCTATCAAGCTCGATCAAGCTCGATGAGGTCGCGGGAGCTCTCGCCGGCGGTGAGGAGCATTGGGCGGCAAGGCTCGGCGAGGCGCTCGCCTCGGCGGCCGAGCGGGCTCAAGGCAGGGAGGAAAGACGCCTGGTAATCAACTGTCCCCCCGCGGTAGACAGCCCACGATTCTTCGTCTCCTGGCTGATGACCTGGAGCGCTTGAGACGCGCTTCGGCTAATGCGCCCAGCGGCGCGCCGGCGGAGACGCTATGAGCATGCCCGACTGCGCGTCTTCCGGCAGGAGCCTGGCGATGACGCCCATGGCAAGCTCGACCGAGATCTCGCTCCCGCCGCACTCCTTGAGCTGATCGCGCAGCCAGCCATAGATCTCCTCGTCGCCGGCCTTCAATCCGGCGGCGATCTCCTCGAACATTTGTGTCAAAGACCCAGTTGCCATAGCCCCCCTCCATTGTGCCTGCCTTAGGCAGGCACATGGCAGCCAAACCTCCTCTACGCTCTCCTGTGGAAGCCGCCCCTCCGACTCAGGATGATACCGGGTAATGCTGCAACTGCGAAGAGTTCTCGCGGCAACAGTCCAGCTCGAAAATCCGGGAATTCAGTCGCTTTGGCGCCCACGATCGACGAAGGACAGTGGCTTCCGCGCAACAGTCTCGACATTCTCGATGGGGAGCTCGGCCATGGGCACGCGCCCATAGGCTCCCGGCACTGGCTGGGGCTGGCAATAATGCCGTCCTCCGCCCGCGTTGGTCTGGAGCAGGTCAAGATGGAAGTGGTTGGCGTGGAAGGCGTCGCTGCCCGGGCCGAGCACCGTGTAGAATTCGGCACAGGCGCCGGCAAACACCTGCTGAAGGAAAGCCCGCTCCTGTGGGGCCCCGTGCCACCAGCCTTGGGCTACTCCGATTTCACGGCCATCGGCCAAGCGGAAGCCCGCCACATCGAGCGCATTACCGAAGGCATGCTCCGAAAGCTTGGCGCCGCTGATATTGTCGCGGGTGCGGCAGCCATAGGATGCGATCTGCCGGAGCCCCACCACGCGCTCGCGGAAATAGACCTGCGCTGCGGGCTGAACCCACTGTTGCACCCAGCGATCGGTGGCGGCCGTCATTGGGCAGTCGAGCGTCGCCGACGGGTCGATCACAACGCTGCCGTTCACCGCGGCGCTGACCTTGAAGGGGTGCTCGAGGCCGCAGGAGCCCCTCCCGCCCAGCGGGGCCATGGGTTGCACGAAGGCCGACGGCCTAACCTCGCCGCTCGCCAGGCACGCCGCGTCGGCCTCACCCCGCCACAGCGCGCGTGGCTCGGAATAGGGATTAAAGGCGCAGGCGGCAATGCCTGCCAAGACCGCCATGCTTGCGGCTAGATACGCGACCCGGATTCCCATGCCTCCTAAAATGCGGGAGGGGCGTGAACAATCTTTCAATGCCGATGAAGGGGAGCGGGCTGCGGCCCTGCGGCGCAGCCGCGAAGCAAGAAGGGCCGCCCCCCAACCGGGAAGCAGCCCTTCCATTGTCGACCGCGGTCGCTTCGGACCGCTGTGAAGCGTCGCTTAGCCGACGCTAACCTCGCAAGAGACGAGGGTCCAGGTCATGGGCGCCGGCGACCGCGGCGTAAGACAATGAGACACTGGATCACCTCCTTTCGATTGTTGCTGGGATGAGACCATATAGGGCACGAATCGAGTTGAGGGAAGGCCGGCTAGGAGACGCGCGTCGAACGCTCCACCTCTATTGCGTGCCCTCAACATAGGTGAGCTGCACCTGCATCGAGGTCGTCTTAGGCGGCACCTTCATATAGAGCGTAGCGTTCTCGGGAACGCCGTTCGGGTCGGCGGCATCGCAGGGCGGCAGCTTGAACAGCTTGTCGACCGGCCCATCGCCAAGCCGGTAACGCACCTCGCTTATGGCGCAGCGATAGGTGACGAGTTGGGTGAAATAGACGGTCATCCCTTGCCATTCGCGAAACGCAATCCAGCTCGTCCAGAATTGCTCGAGCAGCTTTTTCTGCTCATCCACGAGCGCCGCGTCGGATCGAAATTGATCGGCACGATGTCGGCCTGCTCGCCGCGCTTGTCGCGCCAGGTGACGTAGATCGTGGTCTTGCCCTGGTCAGGCGGCATCTCGAAAGAGGTCTGCGGCATGCGCGCCCCTGTGCGCTGGTCGAGCGCGTCGAGGAAACCTCAATCGGTGAAGGCGCCTTTATCCCCGATGCGATAGCCGAACTGGGTCGCGGCCTCGGGCAGCGCGACACATTCACCATCCAGCCGCTGTTCGACCGCGTGAAGCTCGCCAGCGGCTGGGGATTTGACGGCAACGCCGCGAGCTTCTGCTCCGGCTGCGGCAACACGCTTGTCCCCCCGCCTTCTTGCAGCCTGTCCACTTGGCCTTTGGCGGTGGCAGCTCCCTCAGGCGTCAGATAAAGATCGCCGATGATCTGGTCGTAATAGGCCGGCACTTGGACGTGATCCACCTTGGCCGCGAGCTCGCGCACCTTGCTTTGCGTCTGCTTGGCGATCTGCACCATCGAGAGGCCGGGCTGTTCCATTTCCTTGAGCAGCGTGCGCGTGAACACGGAATTGGGATCGGCGTCGGCGTCGCTCAAGCGGTCGAGCGCCGACTGCCCCTGCCGCGCGGAGAACAGCACGAACATGCCTTCGGCGGGGTCTATGCGGGTCAAGCCACGCGTGAGCCCGATGCCGCGTCCGGTCTTTAGCGCGAAAGGATTGTCGCGGCAGGCGTCGAGAATCAGGATCACGGTCGCCGCGCCCTTCTGCTGGAACTGGGCGGAAAGTCCGCTTGCCGCGAAGGACGCATCGCGTACGAGGCCCTCTTCGTCGGGACCCGCCGCCGGCACATCGACCGGCAAGAGGTAATTCGTGCCGTCCACGGCAAAGCCATGGCCCGCGAAATAGAACAGCACCGTGTCGCCCGCGCTGACCTTGTTCTCGAGCTCGACCAGCGCGCGGCTCATGGCGCGGCGGCCCACATTTTGCGCGGAGACCACTTCGAAGCCGAGCTTGGCCAGCTCCTCAGCCATCGCTTTAGAGTCGTTCACCGCCTTTTGCAGCTGCGGCACGTTCTCGTAAGCGTTGTTGCCGATCACGAGCGCCACGCGCTTGGCGGCCTCGGCCGGGGCAGTCGCGAGGAGCAGTACCATGGCGCAAATGAAGACCGTGGCTCGGCGCGCTGGGGCTTGCGTCGCACGCGCCGCCCGAGATGCGCTCGACATGCAAATTCCTCCATCTGCCCGCGGCTCGGGACCAAAGCCTATGCCGACCCATCGCCCGTCGGCAGGCCCGGGAGTGACGACGCAACCTCTTCCGACAGGGGTTACGCGAGGAACAGCAGCAGGAGTCCGGTGCCGACCAGCGCCAAGCTCCAGGCCAGATCGAGATTGATCCAACCGCGCCGCAAGAACCCCAGGCCTACCCACTCATAGACAATGAGGGCAATGGCGCCGGTGAAGATGAGCATCGCCAAGGTGTGCACGGCAACGGCGAGCGAGGCGATCCACAATGAGTGAGATGCGGGCATGGCGTGCATATGCGGCTGTGACATATCCATCTGCAGAGGCATCATCGCAGGGATGAGCATCAGTCCTGCTCCATGCGCGGTCGCCATCAAGAACGACCAAAGTCCAAGGCCGAGCATTCCTGTCTTAAGGCCGATGCGGACCCGATGCCGATGCGGATAGAGCATGCTGTAGACACCCAAGGCGATCAGCAACAACCCTGAAAGCAGGCGTAGTGCCGCTTGGTCGATCACCGCGCCGAGAACCGTCACCGCATAGACGACCAGCGCGATCGCGATCGCATGACCGATGGCGATGGGAATGAGAGAAACAAGCACGACGGCACGGCTTTGCCGGTACAGGCCAAGGGCGACGGCGAACAACCAGCCCATGGCGGGATTGAGGCCGTGAAATGCGCCGAGCCCAATCAGCAGCAACCACGGCCAAGGCTCGGACATGATCGTTGCTGGGGGGCCTTACCGGTTTGGCGTCAAGATCAGAGGTAGCAATAGGAAATCAGGGATAGCAAATAGGAATCTAGAGGAGCAGTCGCCACTCTCGCGTCCGGAACGTCCCGTTTCGGGGCGAACGTCGCCATATAAGCGAGGGTTTCGACGGATGCTTTGGCCGCCAGGCGTGGCGAGGGGTAGAATGTGGCGTCGGGCGTCCATCGTGCCATTGAGGTGCTCCCGGAAAATGGACGCCATCTTCGCCGCTAACCCCGGGTTCGACAAGTCGACTTAGGAAGGGCTTGCCACCGAGGCTGACGTCTGGTTTCGGACTTGAGCTACAGGCCGAGCGCCTTGCGCGCCTTCGCCGTGATCGACTGGCGAGTCGAGAAGAAGCCTTCCCATGGATCGCTCTTCTGGGCCTTGAGCCGAGCGGGGAGCGTCTTCAGATTGTAGGGGCTCGCGAGCTTGAGGCCTTTCAGCTCGTCCCAGCGGAGCGGGCAGGCCACGGGGGCGCCTTTGCGCGCGCGGGTCGAGTAATTGACGATCGCCGACCCGCCACGCTGATTGCGCAAATAGTCGACGAAGATTTTCCCGCCCCGCGCTTTCTTCGCCATGTTCGCCGTGTAGCGGTCGCCCCGTGCCGACACAAGCGCGTCGGCGATCGCCTTGGCGAAGGCCTTCACCTCGTCCCAGCCCTGTTTCGGCGTGATCGGCGCCACGACGTGCAGGCCCTTGCCACCGGTGGATTTGAGGAAGCTCTTCAGGCCGAGATCGGCGAGGAAGTCGCGCACCTCAATCGCGGCCGCCTTGAGCACGTCGAGGGCGAGCCCCTCATCGGGGTCGAGGTCGAAAACGAGTCGGTCCGGCTCGCTGATATGCGCGAGCGACACGCCCCAGTCGTGAATCTCCAACGCGCCGATCTGCACGAGCCCGAACAGCCCCGCCTCGTCGTCGATATAGAGGTATTTCTGTTTGCTCTCGCCGCCCGGAATCGCCACATGCTTGATGTCGGCGCTCATGCCCTTCATGCCGTGGCGCTGAAAGAAGCACTCCCTGTCGCACCCCTCTGGGCAGCGCACGAGGCTGATCGGGCGGTTTGCCACATAGGGGAGGATGAAGGGGGCGACGGCCTCGTAATAGCGGGCCAGATCGAGCTTGGTTAGCCCGAGATCGGGATAGAGCACCTTGTCCGGACTGGTGAGCGTGATGCCGGCGAACACGGGATCCCCTTTCGTCTTCGATGGGCCAGGGCGCGATCGCAGTTCCTCCGGCTCCCGCTCCCGTGCATCATCGTCGCGTTTAACCTCTGCCGCGGGCTTATCCTCGCGCAAGCCCTGAAAGCTCGGATGGCGCAGGCGGCCGTCCCGCGTCCACTCCGTATAAGCCACCTCGCAGACGAGCTTGGGGCTAAGCCACACCGCATCGCGTCGCTCGATGGCCGGCACCTCGACAAAGGGCGAGCTGCTCCGCTCAAGCGGCTTGAAGCGCTTGGCCAGCCTGTCGAGGTCGGGGCTGGAGAAGCCCGTGCCCACCTTGCCGGCAAAGACCAGTCTGCCATCGTCGAAGGTGCCGACCAGGAGCGAGGAGAAGGCGCGGTCCTTGGCCGTGGAGCGGCTACAGCCGCCGATTACGAATTCGGCGCGCTTCACGCATTTGATCTTGAGCCAGTCCTTTGTCCGGCCGGAGACGTAGGGCGAGTCCACGCGCTTCGACACGACTCCCTCGAGCCCTGCGGCACAGGCCTCGCGAAAAAATTCGCGGCCCGAGCCTTCCACATGGTCGGAATAGACGAGCCAGTCCGGCAGGGATTTTGCGGTCAGCAACTGCGCAAGCCCCGTCTTCCGCTTGGTCAGGGGCTGCGTGCGCCAATCCTTGCCGTCGAGAAACAGCTGGTCGAAGAGAAAATAGCGGAACGCCGGATGCGGTGTATCGATATGCTCCTGCAGCGACTTGAAGTCGGTGACCCCGGAAGCGAGCACGAAGGCGATTTCGCCGTCGAGCAGCGTGTCCTCGCAAGGCAAGCTCTGCAACGCCTTAGCGATCGCCGGAAAGCGCACGGTCCAATCGAGACCGCTCCGGCTGAACAGGGTGATGTCGTCTCCGCTTTTCCGCGCGATGATGCGGTAGCCGTCATATTTGACTTCGTGCAGCCATTTCTCGCCGTTCGGCACCTCGTCTGCGAGGGTGGCGAGCTCGGGGGGGACGAATTCGGGTTCTACCGCCCTTCGGGTTTTCGGCGCCCGCTTGCCAATCCAGCGGGAAGCTTTGGCTTCAAGCTTTTTTTTTGAGCCTTGGAACTCCAGACGGGCACGTCGCCCGTCTCGATCTCCTGCATGCTACGCCCGCTCTTCACGCTCGTATCGTAGGTTTCCGTCGGCTCATCGCCGTCATGAGCGTACTCGTCGCGTTTCTTGATCAACAGCCAGTTTTCGCGGCCCCGGTCTTCTTTGCGGCCCTTCATGCGCACAAGCACCCAGTCGCCCTTGAGCCGATCCCCGTGCAGCCTGAATTTGATATCGCCTTTGAGGAGGCCCTCGTCGGGGTCGCCGATCGGCTCCCAGGTGCCGCGGTCCCAGATCATCACCGCGCCGCCGCCATACTCGCCTTTGGGGATCACGCCCTCGAAGCCGCCATATTCGAGCGGATGGTCCTCGGTCATGACCGCGAGACGCTTCTGGGTCGGGTCGAGGCTCGGGCCCTTGGTCACGGCCCAGCTCTTCAGCACCCCGTCATGCTCGAGCCTGAAATCGAAATGGGTGCGGCGCGCCGCGTGCTTCTGAATGACGAAGCTGTTTCCGGTCTTGCGCCCGCGCTCGGGCCCAGGTTCGGGGGTCTTGCTGAAATCCCGCTTGGCCCGGTATTCCGCAAGCGTGTCGGCCGCCTTGGTCCGCGCCATGGCCTAGGCGGATTTTCTCTTCGGCGTCGCGCGCACAGTCTTCTTCGCCGATCCGGAACGGGACGAGGCGGCAGCCCCCTTCTTGCTCTGCTGAGCCTTGCTCGGAGGAGCGGCTTTGCCCTGCTGCTTTACGCTCTTCTTGAGCGCATCCATGATGTTGATCACCTTGGCGGTGCCGGGCTCCGCGGTCACGATCGCGGGCGCGCGGTGCTCGAGCTTGGCGTTGATCAGCTCCCAGACCGCCTCGGTATATTCGTCCTTGAACTTCTCGGGCTCGAAAGCGCCCGACTTCCGCTCGATCAGCTCGACGGCGAGGTCGAGGGCCTCCTTGTCGACCTTCACCTGGGGCACTTCCTCGAAGAAGCTGTCCGCCGACTTGACCTCGTTGGCGTGCCGCAGGATCTCGAGCAGCAGCCCGCGCCCGCAGGGCTTCAGGGCCACGATATTGCCCTGGCCGCGCAGGATCAGCTGTCCGACACCGATCTTGTCGGCCTGCTGCAGGGCCTTCTGCATGATGACGTAGCCCTCTTCGGCGGCGTCGCCATCCGGCAGGAGGTAATAGGGCTTCTCGAAGTAGCGCGGATCGATCGCGCTAGAATCGACGAAGCGCACGAGCTCGATCGTCTGCTTGCTCTCAAGCTTCAGCTCGTCGATCTCCTTCTGATCGAGCAGCACATATTTCCCCTTTTCATACTCGAAGCCCTTGGTGATTTGCTCATTCTCGACGGGGCCGACGCCGGGCGCCACTTTCTGATAGCGGATGCGCTTGCCGGATGGCTCGTGGATCTGGTGCAACTCGATGCGCCGCTCGGTGCTGGTGGCGGGGTAAAGCCGGACCGGGATGGTGACGAGCGAAAGCCGCAAGTTTCCTGTCCAAAAGGCGCGGGGTGCCATACGCTAGAACTCCTCTAAAGCACGCGCGAGCGCGGATCCTTCGACCGCGGGCCTAGTATAGCCTGAAACGATGTAGCTTCGACCGCGGTTCTTGCACCGGAAAGCGATGCCGGGGGTCACTTCCCAACTTTATATCCATTCTCGTTAAGCATGCGTTCAAGCGCCTCGGGAAAGCTCAGGCGCGCCATTGTGCCTGGGTAGGCGCCCGGGTCGTCGAGCGGCCTGTCGCACACGTCGAGCCCCCAATTGGAAGCGCGGTCATAATGGCGAGCATCAACTTCCAGGCCTCCTTGCCCTCGCCGAGCAGGATCTTCTCGCCGACATAGCCGGCCAGGAAGCCGTTCGATACCCGCTTCGGGACCTGGACAATTTATGGGCTCCTCGTCGGCAATTGAGGCTCGCGCTGGTGGGCGCATTTCGCTTATTCTAACTCGCCAGCGATCGGGCTTCCCACTATCAACACGCTCTGTCCCCGGCAGGACGACCAGTGGCCCGGACCGCAGCCCGATTGCGGGCTGCGGAGGGCCCCCGGCTGGGGGTTCGTTTTTCGGGGGTCACGGGAACGCAAACTGTCTTCAAGGCTTAGTCAGTCGATGAGCGATATCAATCTCAGGCCCGAACCCAGCGCTTGTGCGCCGGCGGTGGTCATCACCGGGGCCACCGAGGGCATCGGCCGCGCGCTGGCCGAGGAGTTCGCCCGCGACGGTCACACCCTTGTCCTTGTCGCTCGCGACGAGGCGAGCTTGGCGCGTGCCGCGACGGAGCTCTCGCGCAAATATGGCGTCCAGGTTAGGGTAACGGCCCAGGACCTGAGCACGGTGCAAGGGTGCGCCGGCGTTGAGCAGGCCTTGCGGCGCTTTGGCGTCTATGCGGATATCCTCGTCAACAATGCGGGGATCATGTCCTCTGGCTTCTTCCAGGATGAAGACCCTGCCACCATACGGCGCCTCATCGACCTCGACGTGCGGGCGGTGGTGGACCTCACCCTTCGCTTTCTGCCCGGTATGGTTGCGCGCCGTCGTGGCGGCGTGCTCAATATTGCGTCCATGATGGGATATATGCCGGTGCCCTATCAGGCGGCCTACGCTGCCTCCAAGGCCTTCTTACTGTCCTTCAGCAAGGCGCTCGCCTACGAGACCATGGGCACTCGTGTACGGGTTTCGGTCGTGGCCCCAGGTGTGGTGGCAACCGGGCTCCATGCCAAGGCGGGGTCGCAGAACTCCCGCTACCTCGTTCTGATTCCCACCATGACCGCCAAGCAGGTGGCGCAAACCGCCTATCGGCGGTTCAACCGCGGTTGGTCCGTGATCTTGCCGGGCCTCTTCAACAAGCTCGGCGCGCTTGCCGTGCGCTTCGTGCCCGATTATCTACTCGTGCCGCTGATGGGCTGGTTCTTCAGGGTGCGAGATGATGAACGGCGCGTGCTAGGTCCAGGGGCGGTTACCTCAAACAAGGCTGAAAACAAGCGTTCGCCGGAGCCCGCGCGGCTGGAAACCACGGAATAGGCGTCCTTGCCGCCATCCACGAACGCCTCTCGTGGAGATCGGTTTGCGTGCCCATGAAATTTCTTTCACTACTCATTTCTATAGGAATAGCCCTCTACCTCGTCAGATCGATTCAAGGAAATAGATTGTCGGCATGTCCACAACCCCAGCCCTTCGTCATAGCTTCCTTAAGAGCGGCGGAAGCAGCGAAGTCCTTGGCCATCTTCGTGTCCTTGGTATCGAAGACGACCACGATCTCGCTCTTATTGCTGTTGGCGGAATGGTAGACCCGCGGATTGCTAAGGCCCGCTGCTTTCTGCATTTCGGCATGCCCACCGAAGATGGGGCGCCACTGGCCGTAGTCCCTCACCTTATGACGGATGATCATCATGCCCATGGCATCTCTCCTTCTGCTTTCCGTTAAGCATATAGGAGGCGATGGCATGATGCGAAGGCACTGCCTGAAGAGGACCTCCGCGCGTTGCATCAAATGGTGCGCAACCATCCTCGATGAGGCCACAAGCTTCTTAAGAAGAGGGCGAGCCTCAGCTCTCATCACCAAAGGCTCACCAAGCGGCACTCCGGAATTCAAAGGGCGCGCCTGGAAGCTAGCCAACGACAAGGCGCGCGAGCTGGGGTGGATCGTCTAGCCCCCTTCAATAGCTCGACTGACGCCCGTTCGCCTTCCCGGCTCAAAAAACCTCACGCCCAACACCCTTTCGTCCGCCAATGGCTTCCTGTTGGCTTCTGGGCACGCTGGTGACACGGCGGTGACACGTGGACCGCAAAGGAAAGGGGCACCAACGCATGGCCCCATAAATTTCAAGCAAATTCCTTTGGTTATTGGTGGAGCCGAGGGGGATCGAACCCCTGACCTCAGCAGTGCGATTGCTGCGCTCTCCCAACTGAGCTACGGCCCCCGGAAACAGGCGCCATTTAGGGATTGGCCTTCCGGCCTGTCAAGCGAGCCCCAGAGGAAGCAGACGCAAGGCTTGCTCTCGTCACCGCCTCTCCGCTAGATGATGCACCGTCCGAGGAGGGGCTTCATGGGTCCATTGATCGCTTTCGTCATTCTCGTCATCGACCTCTATATCTGGGTCGTGATCGCTAGCGCGATCTTGAGCTGGCTCGTTGCCTTCAATGTGATCAACACGAACAACCGGTTCGTGCTCATGATCGCCGAAATGCTGTACCGGCTGACGGAGCCAGCGCTTCGCCCGATCCGCAATATCCTGCCCAATCTCGGCGGCATCGACATCTCGCCCGTGATCCTGATCCTGTTCCTGCTGTTCATCCGGGACGTGGTCCTGCTCGGCTGGATTCTGCCGGCCGTCCAGCCGTCCGGCGGCCTTTGAGTGCAGCAAGCCTAAAGATCAACCTTCGCCGCTCCGGCGCTGGCGTCACGCTGCCCGTGCGGTTGACGCCGAAGGCGAGCCGCGACGAGATCGTGGGGCTTGAGGATTACGCGGGCGATTGCGCGCTCAAGGTTCGCGTGCGCGCGCTTCCCGAAAGCGGACGCGCCAATGCGGCGCTCGAAACGCTCATCGCGCGCTGGCTCAAACTTCCGCCCTCGAGCGTGAAGGTCGCGCAAGGTGGTAAGTCGCGGTTGAAACAGGTTGCGATCGAAGGCGACGCCGAGACCCTTTTGAGCCTGATCGCCACCCGTCTTGCCACGTTCGACAGACTTGGCTGACTTTTCGGGCACGTGCCGAGCGTAGGGCTATCTGGCCTTTACGCTTGACGTGATGGAGGCGATCAACCCGGAAGCGGTGGCGAATGCATCGTTGCGATCCTTGATCCCGTGCCGACGCGCGATCCAGCCAAAATCCGTGTACACCGCCCAGACGTCTCCCTTCTCATCCTCATGGACGAGGAGCCTGACCGGCCAGTCGAGCCCTGCCGCGGGTTCGGAGGTGAGGAACAGCGTTCCGAGCGGCGGATTGCCGAACACCAGCAGCGTGGACGGGCGCAGCTTGACGCCAGCATCTGAAGCGAGCTTTGACTGATCGATCTCGGAGAAGAACGGGATACCCTTCGCCGCGATATCCATCTTCAGCCGCTTTAACGTCTCGGCCATGGGGTAAGCGCTCTTCACGCGGAAGACGCCTTCGTCCTGGGCTGCAAGCTCCGACTTGGTTGCGAACCTGGACTGTCTCCTCTTGGCTGCTCGTGCGAGCGAGGCCGTATCGGCCCCATGCCAACAATGGAGAATTTGGTCGTCGAGCTGAAATGCCGGGTGGCTTCCAATTCGATAGCGAAGTGGTATGTCACGAAACCCGCGTGTCGGGGGCATTGGTCGGCTCAAGGCCCAGCTGGGGTCTGTCGCGCCAAAGCCCACGCTATCTCCTCGCTGATGGCGATAGCGGCGGCGCGGGGGTCCGGCGCGGCCGTGATCGGCCGGCCGACGACGAGATAGTTGGCGCCGGCGGCAATGGCGATTGCTGGGGTAACAATCCGCGCCTGGTCATGGCTCGCCCCGCCCTCAGGCCTGATGCCGGGCGTGACGATGAGAAATTCGTCGCCCTCGGCTTCGCGGATCGCCGCCGCCTCTTGCCCCGATGCGACGACGCCATCGAAGCCCGCTTCGTTCGCAAGCATGGCCCGATGCAGGACAAGCTCGGCAGGCGCATGGTCGATGCCTTGCTGCACAAGGTCCGCGGCCCCAAGATTGGTCAGCACGGTCACGCCGAGCAGCTTGAGCCCGCTTTCCCCCCGGCCGCGCATAGCCGCATCGAGCGTCTTCCGGTCCACCGCATGCACGGTGAGGAAATGCGCGCCCGTGGCCGCAACCGCGGCTGTGGCGCGCTCGACCGTCGCCTCGATATCGAGCAGCTTGGCATCGATGAAGACGTGAGCGCCTCGGTCCACGAGCTCGCCAGCAAGCGCAAGCCCGCCGGCGAACAAGAGCTCGAGCCCGATCTTGTAGACGCCGACGCTATCGCCGAGCCGGTCGATGAGCCCCCGCGCCTCCTCGACGCTTGGCACGTCGAGCGCGACGATCAGCCGGTTCTTGGCGGCGGTCATGGGGATGCGGATTTCCGCGCGGCGACGGCGAGCGCCTCGACCACGCCTTTGAGCGCCGCTTGTAGCGCCTTGTCCTTCAGGCCGCCGTCCTCCTCGAAGGCGTCGCCCGCGCGCGGCAGGGCGAGCTGCTGCGGGATCACCGTCGCGCCGATGCCGACCTCGAGGATCTGGCGGAGATGCAACAGGCTGCGCATGGCGCCATAATTACCGGGCGACGCCCCGCTGATGGCGAAGACCCGGCTGCGATAGACTTCGAGTCCAGTCTCGCCCTTGCCCCTGACCCGCGTCACCCAGTCGAGCGTGCTCTTGAGCAGCGGCGTAACCGAGGAATTGTATTCCGGGCTCGCGATGAACACGCCCTGATACTCGGTCAGCAGCGCTTTGAACTCGGCCGCCTTCAGCGGCGGCCCCTGCTCGGCCTCCAGATCCCCGTTATAGAGCGGCATCGGATAATCGGTGAGATCGACGAACACCCCCTCGATGCCGTTGGCCGAGGCGATGTGTTGCGCGAGCCGCGCAAGCTTCTTGTTGTAGGACCCTTGGCGCGTGCTGCCGGCGAAGAACAATATCCGCATCAATCCGGCTCCGGTTAAGGCCACGCGACAGACTTATCCGGCAAGCCGCACGCTCGCAAGCGAAGCGCGTGCCGGCTTAGGGGGTCTCAGGATTGCTCGACCCGAACAGGGCGCGGAGCGGGACGATGGCCGCGGCCGCAAGCGGCGTTGCCAGTGCCAAGCCAAGGATGCCGAACAGGGCGCCGAACACGAGCTGGTTCAGGATCACCACGGCCGGCGGCAATGACACCGCGCGCGCCTGGATCAAGGGCGTGAGCAGGTAGCTCTCCAGGAACTGCACGACGGCGTAGAGCCCGGTGACCCACAGCGCAAGCGTGAAGCTTTCTCCACCCGCCACCAGCACCATGGGCACGGCGCCGATGATCGGTCCAAGGTAAGGGAGGAAGCCCGCGAGCCCGGCGAACAGCGCAAGCACGAAGGCGATCGGAACGCCGAGGATCAAGAGGCCCACATAGGTGACGCCGCCGATCACGGCCATGGCGATGCCCTGGCCAATGAGCCAGCGCCGCAGCAAATCGCCGGTCTCATAGAGCATGGTTGTCGCGTCGCTCCGCCGGCCTTCAGGAGCGATCCGCGCCACGAGCTGGACGTAGGTGTGGGGGTCGGCGGCAAAGTAGATGCCAAAGAACAGAACGATCAGCAACGCGCTGGCGACGCCGAAGAGCACGACGGCGACCGAGGTCGCTCCGCTGGCGATGCCCCATGGACTGAACTGGCTCAACAGCTTGGTGATATCGACGTTCTGGAAGAGGTTCCGCTGATCGGCCGCGTTGACGATTTCGTGTGTCAAACTGGTGACGCCGGTGGCAATACTCGTCGCCAGCTGCGTGACCTGCTGGGCGATGGTCGGCCCCGAGGTGGCGATGACCACCACGAAGAAGGCCGTGATCAGCGCCACGACGATGGACAGCGCCGCGAGAGGCGGGAGCGGGGTAATCCGGGAAAGCGCGCTGCTCGCCCCATGGAGCACGATCGCAAACAGAATGCCGGCGAAGCCGAGAAATATCGCCGTCCGCGCGTACCAGAGCGCGGCAGCGACGACCAGCACCAGGACCACGCCGACCGTGGCCCGCATGGCCGTATGCAGGACCGGCCGCGTCAAGCCTTGCGCCTGATTGACGATGGGGCTTTTGAGGGTTGTCGCGCCGTCGGTCATGGCGATCCCGATCATGTGGCGCTCATTTAAGCGGAGAGCGCAGGCGAGGCTACTCTACGCCAAAGCTATGCAAAAGCGGTGAGTGCTGCAGGCGTCACTCGCCCTCGAAAAATTCCTTCACGCGGGCAAAAAAGCCTGTCGATTCCGGGTTGGTGTTCGCGTTGGAGGCGTTCTCGAACTCCTTCAGCAGCTCACGCTGCTTGCGCGTCAGGCTCTTCGGCGTCTCGACCTCCGCCTGGATGTAGAGATCGCCTAGCTGCTTCGAGCGCAGCACCGGCATGCCCTTGGCTTTGAGCCTGAACTGTTTGCCGCTCTCGCTGCCCTCCGGGATCTTCACCCTCGTCTTGCCGCCGTCGATGGTCGGCACCTCGATCTGGCCCCCAAGCGCGGCGGTGGTCATGGCGATCGGCACGCGGCAGAACAGGTCGGCGCCGTCGCGTTGGAAAAACTCATGCGGCTTGATCGAGAGAAAGATATAGAGGTCCCCGGCGGGCCCGCCGCGCAACCCCGCCTCGCCTTCGCCCGCGAGCCTGATCCGCGTGCCGTCCTCGACGCCAACGGGAATGGTCACCGACAAGGTGCGCTCGCGCGTGATGCGGCCTGTCCCGTTGCAGGCTGGGCATGGGCTCTCGATCACCTCGCCGCGTCCCTGGCAGGAGGGACAGGTGCGCTCGATGGTGAAGAAGCCTTGGCTCGCGCGCACTTTGCCGATACCGCCACAGGTGCGGCAGGTGGTCGGTGCGGTGCCGGCCCGCGCGCCGGACCCCGTGCAGGCCTCGCAGGTGACGCTCGTCGGTACGCGGATCTGCGCCGTCTTGCCTTCATAAGCTTCGGCAAGGGTGATCTCCATGTTGTAACGGAGATCGGCACCCCGCTCCCGTGCCGAGCGCTGGCGTGGGCGCCGCTGGCCCATAAACTCGCCGAACAGATCGTCGAACATGGCCGACATGGAGGCGGAAAAATCGGCGCCAAAGCCATGGGCGCCCGCGCCGCCGAGGCCGCCCTCGAACGCGGCGTGCCCGAAGCGGTCATAGGCCGCCCGGCGCTGCGGGTCCTTCAGCGCCTCATAGGCCTCGTTGAGTTCCTTGAAGCGGTGCTCGGCCGTGTGGTCGCCGTTGCAGCTGTCGGGATGACATCCCTTGGCGAGACGCCGAAAGGCCGCCTTGATCTCGTGATCAGGAGCGCCCCGCGCGACACCAAGAACTTCGTAGTAGCACCGTTTGGCCATTGCCCCTCCGGCCTTCACACCGACCGCTCACCCATGGCGGCGGCGTTTAGCCTCTTCTGTTGGGCTCAGGCGGGAGACCACAAGACGTGCAGGCCCCGCGCCAATACCGTCAAACCGTCCCTTACGCAGACTTCTTGCTGTCGTCGTCCTTGACTTCCTCGAAGTCGACATCGACCACATTGTCCTGGCCGTCGCCGCCACCCTCCGAGGCGCTGCCGCCTTCGCCTGAGGCGGCACCCTGATTTGCCTGATAGAGCGCCTCGCCGAGCTTCATCGAGGCTTGCGCCAGAGCATCGGTCTTCTGCTTAATGAGGTCCTTGTCCTCGCTCTGGATCGCCGTTTTGAGCTCGGCAACGGCCGATTCCACCAAGCTCTTGTCGCCATGCGGGACCTTGTCGCCGAAATCGCGGAGCATCTTCTCCGTCGAATGCACCAGCGCCTCGCCCTGGTTTCTGGTCTCGACCAGCTCGCGGCGTTTCTTGTCTTCCTCGGCGTGACTCTCGGCTTCCTTGACCATGCGGTCGATGTCGCCCTCGCTCAGGCCTCCGCTCGCCTGGATGCGGATCGACTGCTCCTTGCCCGTAGCCTTGTCGCTGGCCGCGACATTGACGATGCCATTCGCATCGATGTCGAAGGTGACCTCGATCTGCGGCACGCCGCGCGGCGCGGGGGGAATGCCGACGAGATCGAACTGACCGAGCAGCTTGTTGTCGGCCGCCATCTCGCGCTCGCCTTGAAACACGCGGATGGTGACGGCGTTCTGATTGTCTTCCGCGGTTGAGAACACTTGGCTCTTCTTGGTCGGGATCGTGGTGTTGCGGTCGATCAGCCGCGTGAACACGCCGCCCAAGGTCTCGATGCCGAGCGAGAGCGGGGTCACGTCGAGTAAGAGCACGTCCTTGACGTCGCCCTGCAGTACGCCCGCCTGGATCGCGGCGCCGATCGCCACCACCTCGTCGGGATTCACGCCCTTATGCGGCTCGCGGCCGAAGAAGTTCTTCACGGTCTCGACCACTTTCGGCATGCGCGTCATGCCGCCGACGAGAACCACCTCGCCGATCTCGGCAGCCTTGAGGCCGGCATCCTTCAATGCATTCTGGCAGGGACCGATGGTCTTCTGGATGAGGTCGTCGACGAGGCTTTCGAGCTTGGCCCGGGTGAGCTTCATGGTGAGATGCTTCGGCCCGGTCTTGTCGGCGGTGATGAAGGGCAGGTTGATCTCGGTCTGCGTCGTCGAGGACAGCTCGATCTTGGCCTTCTCGGCAGCCTCCTTCAGCCGCTGCAGCGCGAGTTTGTCGCCGCGCAGATCGATGCCGCTCTCCTTCTTGAACTCATTGGCGAGATAGTCGACGAGGCGCATGTCGAAATCCTCGCCGCCGAGAAAGGTATCGCCATTGGTCGACTTCACCTCGAATACGCCGTCGCCGATCTCGAGGATGGAGATGTCGAAAGTGCCGCCGCCGAGATCGTAGACGGCAATGGTCTTGCTCTCCTTCTTCTTGTCGAGGCCGTAAGCGAGCGCGGCCGCCGTCGGCTCATTGATGATGCGCAACACCTCGAGCCCGGCGATCTTGCCGGCGTCCTTGGTCGCTTGGCGCTGGGCATCGTTGAAATAGGCTGGAACGGTGATCACCGCCTGCTCGATCTTCTCGCCGAGATAGGCTTCGGCGGTCTCCTTCATCTTTTGCAGGATGAAGGCCGAGATCTGCGAGGGCGAGTATTTCTTGCCGCGGGATTCGACCCAGGCGTCGCCATTGTCGGCGCGCACGATCTTGTAGGGGACGAGCTTCTTGTCCTTCTCGACCATCGGGTCTTCGTAGCGTCGCCCGATGAGACGCTTGATGGCGAAGAAGGTATTTTCGGGATTGGTGACTGCCTGGCGCTTGGCGGGAAGCCCTACCAGCCTTTCGCCGTCCTCGGTGAAGGCAACCATCGAAGGCGTGGTACGCACACCTTCGGCATTTTCGATAACTTTGGGGTTCTTCCCCTCCATGACCGCGACACAGGAGTTAGTTGTGCCGAGGTCGATTCCGATCACTTTCGCCATCCGTAGCCTCTCTTTCTGGCAGACCGTCCGGGCCCAAGACTCGGCACCCGGCTAACTTTCGACGCGCGCCCCGCGTTCAGCCGCGTGGCACCGGTCCCCTAACACTATCGGCGCGCCCGCCGACTCATCCGGCAGGTTTCCGCGGTTATATAGGAGCCAAGCCTATGGGTCGCAAGGATAAGCGCGGGTTGAGCAGGGGATCGGGTGCGCGTTTGTCAATCAATACGCTTCCAAGCGGCGATCAGGACCGGCGTCAGACAGTAATAGCGCCCATCGGTGGCGGCCTCCGCCATCTCGGCGCGAAACTGCGATGCCCGAGCCGGATCGGCGAGGCCAAGCTCCGCTCCGGCCGCATAAAGACCGTCATAAACGCCGATGAGCATGTTGCCCATCTCGGCGAGGGGCAGGAAATTGACCGAGGCCCGGGTGCCGTCCGGGGCGCCTAGGCCGGCGGCCTCGAATTGCGCAGGGAGTTGGCGCCCGGCCCGCATATTGCGCCCATGGCCACGGAAAACGCCCTCGAAGACGCGGTTGAATTCGCCCATTGCCGGACACGTCGGCTCCACGGCGATCGCGCCAAAGTCGAACTCCTGCGCCACGACGGTGCCGCCCGGCTTGGTCCAGCCAAGCATCTTTTCGAGGATCGTCACGGGGTCGCGCATATGCATGAGCAGCACCCGGCAGAAGCTCAGGTCGAAGGGGGCGCCGGCAAGCGTATCGAGTTTGTGCAGGTCCGTCGTTACGATTTCGAACCGAGCGCCGCCTTCGGCGCGGAGCTCCTGCAAAGACTGGGCGCCCAGCGCGGCATCGATCTCGATGCCGGTGACGCAACCTTCCGGGCCAACGCGATCGGCCATCAGCCGCATCACCGCACCGGGTCCCGAGCCCACATCGAGGCAGCTCATGCCGGCCTGGAGTCCGACGCTGTCCAGGACCTCTGCCGTCGCGCCTTGCCACATGCGCGCCTGATCGCGCAGACGCTGATAGTCTTTCGCGTCGCGCGCATGCACATAACCGTCGGGATTGGCTTTGCGAGCCCTCGCCATGGTCACCTCGTGGATCGCTCATAAACGCGCACTGTGGCAGATCGTAGGATGATGGAGGCTGGAGGCGAAGGCGTGTCCTTGCAATATCTCCCCGGAAGACTCGATCGAGCAGGGCAAATGGACCTTCTGCGCTCTTTGCGCTCGATCATCGCCGAGGCGCCGTTATTCGCGCCCACCATGCCACGCACAGGCAAACCATTCTCGGTGCGCATGACGAATTGCGGGCCGCTCGGCTGGGTTTCGGACAAGCAGGGCGGCTATCGCTATCAGGCAACCCATCCGGAGACGAGGAAGCCCTGGCCGGCTATGCCGCCAACCCTGCTCCAGCTATGGCGCGAGGTCGCCCGCTATCCCGCTTCCCCTGAGGCGTGCCTCGTCAATTATTACGCCACGGGCGCCAAGATGAGCCTTCACCGCGACGAGGATGAGCAGGATTTTTCGGCTCCGGTGCTTTCGGTGTCGCTGGGCGACACGGCCATTTTCCGCGTCGGCGAGCTGTCGCGCCGAGGCCCGACGCGGAAATTTGAGCTCAATTCTGGCGATGTGGTGGTCCTGGGCGGCGAGGACCGGCTCGCCTATCACGGCATCGACCGCATCCTTCCCGCCAGCTCGGACCTCTTGCCCGAAGGCGGCCGCTTCAACCTGACTTTGCGAAGAGTGACGAAGCCCGACTAGGCCTTGCTGCCGCCGGAGCCCTTGCCGGGCGGCTCGTGGCGCGGGGGCTCGTCTTTCCCTTGCGTTTCCCCGCTCGGAAAGTCGTCATTGGCGGCCTTGCGCGGGCCCTCCCCGCCCTGGCCGGGCGTACCGGGCTTGGCTCCGCCTTTGGCGATCGCGACGAGAGCGGGCCTAAGGCATCGGTCGCCGATAACGTAGCCCGCCTGCATCACGTCGACGACAGTCCCATCGGGAACCGCCGGGTCTTGCACCTCGAACATGGCCTGATGGCAGTTTGGATCGAAGCGAGCCCCAAGCGGCTCGATGCGCGTGACGCCGTGACGCTCGAGCGCATTCAAGAGCTCCCGCTCGGTGATCTCTACCCCATCGAGGAAACTTTTCAGAGCCGGATCCTGGCTCGCGGCTTCCGCCGGGACGTGCTCGATGGTGCGCCGGAGATTGTCGCCCACGGTCAGGATATCGCGCGCGAAATTGGAGACGGCATAGCGCGCGGTGTCGCTTTTCTCCCGCTCGGTGCGCCGGCGCAGATTCTCCATGTCGGCCATGGTCCGGAGCAGCCGGTCGCGCATATCGGCGTTCTCGGTGATCAGGGCCTCAAGTTCGGCACTAGCTTGCGCCGTCGAATCGGTGGCATCGCCTTGCGGGTTAGCTCTCTGAGAATTGGCGGGGTTCGCGGGATCCTCATTGGCCTCACGCGGATCGGTCTTGTCGTCGGACATGGGCTCGCTTACGAAAAAGGGCCTCGACGGAAGCTCACCGGGATATCCACCGTGAGCCGGCAAAAATCAAGGGACAAGACGCCCGAGCAGCCGCGCTGTGTAGTCGACCATGGGAATGATGCGCGCGTAGTTGAGCCGCGTTGGCCCGATCACGCCAAGCACGCCGACGATCTTCTGCTCGGTATCCTTGAAGGGCGAGACGATCAACGCCGAGCCGGAGAGGGAGAACAGCTTGTTCTCCGACCCGATGAAGATGCGCACTCCTTCGGCGCGCTCGGCGAGACCGAGAAGCTGGATCAAGTCCTTTTTTGTGTCGAGGTCCTCGAACAGGAGCCGCACACGCTCCAGGTCCTCCATCGCCTTCACGTCTTCGAGCAGGTGCGAGCGCCCACAAACGATGAGACTCTTCTGCTCGTCGCCGTCGCCCGACCAGGTGGCGAGACCTTCGGTGACCACGCGCGCGGTGAGCTCGTCGAGCTGGGCGCGCCGCTGCTCGATCTCCGTCTCGATACGGCTGCGCGCATCGGCGAGCGTCACGCCGCCGATGCGGGCGTTGATGTAGTTGGAGGCCTCGCTGAGGGAGGCGAGCGGCAGGCCTTCGGGCAGGGCGATGATGCGGTTCTCGACATCGCCGTCCTCGCCCACGAGCACGGCGAGCGCCTTGCCGGGCCCAAGATTGACGAATTCGACCTGCTTCAGCGTCTTGCTTTGCTTGTCGACCAGCACGATTCCTGCGCAGCGCGAAAGCCCGGACAGCATCTCGCCGGCTTCGGCGAGAAATTCCTCAACGGCTCGGTGCCTGCCGCTTCCCGCCATTCGGCTTTGGATCTGGCCCCGCTCTTCCTCGCTCACGTCGCCGATCTCGAGCAGCCCGTCGATGAAAAGGCGCAAGCCCGTCTGCGTGGGCAGCCGCCCCGCGCTCGTATGCGGCGCATAGATGAGGCCGAGCGCTTCCAAATCCGACATGACGTTGCGGACGGAGGCCGGCGACAGGGTCATCGGCAGCGCCCGGCTCAGATTGCGTGAGCCGACCGGCTCGCCGGTGGCGAGATAGGTCTCGACGATGCGCTTGAAGATCTCGCGCGAGCGCTCGTTGAGCTGACGCAAGCCCACGGCTCCATCGCTCACGGATATTAAGGCGCTGACGTCGGTGTGGCGCATGACGGTAGGAAATCTAGGGGTCGGCTCGCGAAGCGTCAAATGCCGCGGCCAAGACCGCCGGGCCACTTCCTGGAAGCGGGGCTCTGGCAGCGCCGCCTTCAGGCTGGCGTTGAAGCTAGTTGAGCGAGGCGAACTCTGCCGCAATGGGAGACGAAAGCTCATCCGGCGCGCCGAAATGGGCGAAATAGCGCGTCCGGATCGCCTCGACGGGCATGATGACGAAGACATCGGTGGTGCCGAATTGATGGTCGATGACGGCCCCATCGCCGAAATAGGCGCCTAGCCTGAGATAACCCTTGATCAGCGGCGGCAGGCCCCTGATCGCCGCGCGCATGTCGACGGCCGCCAAGGGCTGCATGTTCATGTCGACGCGGCGACGGTCATGCGCCCTGACCCGCCAATCCTCGGGCGCGAGGGAGGTGTGGTAGAGGTAGCTCAGCGCCGCGGCATGCACACTCGGGTCGGTGCCCTCGAAGCTCGCGCAGCCGATCATGACGTTGGCGCCATGCTCGCGCACATAGGACCATACGCCCTGCCAGAGCAGCTCGAGCGTCCGCTTGTTGCGGTAGGGTTTGAGCACGCAGGACCGGCCAAGCTCCACGAACGAATAGTCGGGGCTCTTGGCGCGGATCAGGGGAAGAATGTCGTATTCGCCCTGGGTATAGAAACCGTCATAGAGGTCGGCGACCTCCTGGCGCAGCACGCGATAGGTGCCGACCACGCGGGGCCGCCGCCAGCGGTGCCCGTTCATGGCGTCGCCGCGGTCGACCACGAGCAGATGGTCGAAGACCGCGTCATAGGCGTCTTCGTCGCGCCGCGACAGCATGGCGAGAGCGCCGGGCACGGCCGACATTTCCTCGTAGAACACCTTGTAGCGGAGTCGTTGCGCCTGTCTGATCTCGCCGCGCTTGCGAGCCAGTCGCACTTCCAAATTACCGATGCGGCCATAGATCTTGGGAGGCTGCCAGGCGCCGAGCCCTCGGGGCTTGAAGCGCCAACGCCTCGTAAAGGGCAGCAATCCGGCGTGATTTGACCGCAACATCAGGCCCGGAAACATTGGGCTGCTGCGGAATCGCTCCGCAATGCTCCCAGGTGTCAGCTTCATTGGCATGTCTCAGCCCGGCTCGCTGCAAGGGAGGGCGGCCGCGCGACGCCGAAACGACTGAGGCAACTCCGCGCGCGGCAGCCCCGATTCGGCCACAACAAGGGCCGGTTAGCAAACCAATTCGAAGTCTGTATGACAGCCTGGGGATATACCGCCGCCGGCGGACAGTTTCACGGCCGCTATCAGGCGGCTCCGCGGTCCGAATTTTTTCGAAGACCTGAGCGGGGCCGGAGATTGACTACTTGACTGCACAATATATTGAGCGAATATGGAGGGATGAAATGGCAAAAAGGGTTGAGCTAGAGGGGACTGGCCCCTTCGAACTACCGGTGATCCAGCGGGTAGAGTCCGTGGCACTCCCCAATAATCAAGACTTCCTCGTCCGCCTGCACTTTAAAACAGGGGATAACAAACTTCTGATTGTACCGCTTGCGCCGCATTGCATTGAAGAACTTGTAGGGCTTTTAAGAAATGAGCAAAGCCGATCTCTCAAATCCAATCTTCCATGACGAGGAAAAGGCCCGCGTTTGGCTAGAAGCCGAGCGGTGGCCAGATGGTCCCGTTTGTCCGTTCTGCAACAAGCGTGACCATGTGAAGGCCGCGCCCATGCACTCAAGGCCGAGCAAGGCTCACCCGGAGGGTTTCACCCAAGAGGGCAACGCTCTCTCTTGTAGGAAGCGCTTCACGGTCCGCGTGGGCACGTTGTACGAGCGCTCGCATATACCCTCTCAGCAAATGGCTCCACGCCACGCATCTGCTTTGCGCCAGCAAGAAGGGTAGTGAAATCTGAACTTGCCCCGGCAGATATGCCTCCGCTGCCGGTTGATCTCACTGGCGAAATCGTTCTTTATTTTGGAGAAATCCATTATGCACCTACTAGGTGTCGGCTTCCGAATCCATTGGGCACCGCAGTCGCTTTTTAGGTTTGGGCTTCCGGATCTTCGATTCCTCGTGGGGCTTGGCCGCGCCCGCGGCCTTTGGCTTCGCATGCCCGAGGAAATAGCGCACGACCCGCTGGAAGGCGGGATTATCCTCAGATTCTTTGCGTTCATCACCGTTATTCACGGTTCGATCCTTACAGGATTTAGAGACTCCCCCGCTAGCGCTCCGCTATATTTTTCCAGCCGACATCCCAGATGATTCGAGTGGGGTCGGTTTCCGAGGACGGCTAAGGGCGCTAGTCCCCAAGACAAAGACGCCCAAAGCCTATCTTCGGTAGAGCAGTGAAGAGGCCTATCGGCTCCTCCACCCGCCGGGGGCAACGCCGATCTGGCGGTGTCCTCGTTAGAGAAGCGGCGGTCTTGTACCGCGTACCGCCGATCTCAACTCTCTTTGGGGGTGGCAGGTTAGCGGGGATAGGTCTTCCCAGTCCGTGCCCGTGGGTTCAAGTCCCACCACCTCCAGCCTTCATAGAACATTTAGTCCTACTAAAGCCTTTTACCTCCCATGTAACTCGCTGCATAGGACCGCGCGGCCACATCGGACCCAAAATCAGATCCCCGCACCGGATCATCCCAAATTCCTAAAGCCCCGGCCCGTCACGCGGTTCCGGCAGATAGCGAACCTGGATTGTGCAGTCAAGTAGTCAATCTCCAGCGGGGTCGCAAGAACAATAAGGGAACATCGTCTGAGCCGAGGTCCGCAGCCTGATGTCCGGGCCCCCGGTATCAGCGTGTTGGAGGGCAATGACGGATCCAGCAGACGCGCCGCCTGCTCGGCGCCGGTCACCGGCAATGTGCTTTGATCGAGCAGCCCCAGCTGCACGAGCAAACACGCCTGGTCCCAATAGATGCGCTCAAAGGCGACCTTGCCTCCCTCAAAACCCACGACCACGACGAACGGGATCACCACCTTGCGCCCCGTGGGTCGCACGCCCGGCAGGAGCGCCGGCATCTTGCAATCATGGGTGAAGCGGATGATCAGCTCGTCTACGACGCGGTCTTCGCCGACGGTGCGCAGACCGACGTGATCTCCGTATCCTCCGGCCAATGGACGATGAACCAGGTCTCGTAGAAGCGGCGCACCGCGTCGCGCCCATAACCGCCTGTCATCACCGGGACATGGGTCACATGCGGCCTATCGCTCATCGTGGCCATCGTCGCGTCGATGTCGCGCGTCTTGAACCCCGCGTCGGTGTGGGGCGTCGAACATTTCTCCGAGATGCTTGGGGTCGGTGGTCATCGCTTACTGTTTTCGCGTTTCGGATTGGGACCTCACCTTCGCCTCGACCACGTCCCAGATCATGGCGGCGATGTCCGGTCCGCCGAACTGCGCCACTTGTCTGATGCCGGTGGGCGAGGTGACGTTGATCTCGGTGAGATAGTCGCCGATCACGTCGATGCCGACGAAAATCAGTCCGCGTTTTTTGAGCTCGGGCGCGAGCCGAGCGCAGATCTCCCGGTCGCGCGCCGAGAGGGTCGCGGGCTCGGCCTTGCCACCCACATGCAGATTGGAGCGCGTCTCGTCAGGAGCCGGCACCCGGTTGATGGCGCCCGCGATCTCGCCGTCAACGAGAATGATGCGCTTGTCGCCCTTTCGCACCTCCGGGAGATAGCGCTGCACCATGATCGGCTCGCGGAAGGTGATGCCGAGCAGCTCGATCAGCGAGTTGAGGTTGGTGTCACTCTCCGGAACGCGGAACACCGCGGCCCCGCCGTTCCCGTAAAGCGGTTTCACCACGATGTCTTTGTGCTCTTGGCGGAAGGCCTTGATCGCGTCGGGCGAGCGGGTGACGAGGGTGGGCGGCATCAGGTCGAGGAAGTCGAGCACGAACACTTTCTCCGGCGCGTTGCGTACGCTCGCCGGATCGTTGACCACCAGCGTCCTGGGATGGATGCGCTCGAGCAGATGCGTGGTCGTGACATAGGCCATGTCGAAGGGCGGGTCTTGCCGCAGCTGCACCACGTCGAAGCGGGAAAGATCCTCCTCCCTCGGATGTGCGAGGCGATAATGGTCGCCAGGGCTGTCCTCGACAGTAAGGCTGTGGCCCATGGCGATCAGTTTGCCGTCGCGGAGCGAGAGATTGTCGGGCGTGTAATAGAACACGTCGTGACCGCGCCATTGCGCCTCGAGCAGCAGCGCGAACGTCGAATCGCCCCTGATATCGATGCGCTCGATGGGGTCCATCTGGAAGGCGACTTTGAGTGCCATAATGCTCTTTCGCTCAAGCCCGGTGCGGCGGCGAAGCTCGCGCCAAAGGGCTGGCGAGGTCAAATAGGAAATGCGTTCTCGATATAGTGCGGCCAGACCTAAGGCGCTGCCAGCACCACGTCGAAAGCAATGTCGTGGCCGGCAAAATCCGGATGGCTGCTCAGCGAATATTGCGCGGCCCGGACCATGCGGCGCCTCGCCCGCTTGGGCAACGCCCAGCTCGTATCCTCGAAACGCTTGCGCTGCTTGACCTCGACGGAGGCCAGCCGCTTCCCCTTCAGCGCCACGAAGTCGATCTCCCCCACCGGAGTTTTGTACCTCCGAGCGAGGATGCGGTGGCCCTTGAAACGAAGCAAGAGCGCCGCGACCGCTTCCGCGAATAAGTCTTGGCGATAGGCCCTGACGCGCTTGTCTCTCACGGCTCGTCGCGCCCTTCCCGCGCAAGCGCAAGTCCGAGTTCGTAGACGCGGCTCCGCTTGAGCTTGAACCTTTCGGCGACGCTCCGCACGGCGTCGCGGAAGCTCTCGTCTTGCAGTGCCTGCTTCAGGGCCGCCACGATCTGGTCATCGCCGATAAAAGCGTCCTCCGGACTGGGCGGACCAATCACGACCACGAACTCGCCCTTGAGCTCGGTGCCCGGCTCGATCAGGGCCGCGAGCTCGGTCAGGTTCCCGCGCGTAACAGTCTCATGCAGCTTGGTGAGTTCTCTGGCGAGCGCCGCCTCGCGCGGGCCGAGCACCTCAGCCATATCGGCAACGCTCTTGGCGAGACGCGACGCCGTTTCGAAAAAAACGAGCGTGGCCGGCACCGCTTTCAACTCTTCGAGCCGCTTGTGCCGTGCGCCCGCTTTCGGTGGCAGGAAGCCGCCGAACAGGAAGGTATCGGTAGGAAGGCTCGCGCTCGTCAGCCCGGCCATCACCGCTGAAGGGCCCGGGATGCTGGTCACGGCTAAGCCTGCGTCCACCGCCTCGCATACGAGCTTGTAACCCGGGTCGGAGACGAGGGGCGTGCCGGCGTCCGAGATGAGTGCCACGGAAAATCCGGCCCCGATTCGGGCGAGCAGCCGCGGCCGCTCCTTCGCTGCATTGTGCTCGTGATAGGGGGTGAGCTCGCCCTTGATGCCGAAATGGGAAAGAAGCTTGCGGCTGTGGCGCGTGTCCTCGGCCGCGATCAGATCGGCGCGAGACAGCACAGCAAGCGCCCGAAGCGAGATGTCGGCAAGATTGCCGATCGGCGTTGCGACCAAATAGAGGCCGGGCGGCAGGGGCTGCGCCATCTGCTCGGCGAGCACACCTTGCGCGCGCTCAAGCACGCGGCGCGATGCATCGGGGGTCTCTCGCTGGCGATCCTGCACGCTCGCGCTTATAGCCTAGGCTTGCGTTCCGATTAACTGACTAAAGTGGACTCGAGTTTTTTCGTGTTGATTTATCATGCTTTTTTCCCCTTTTCTACAAACGGGTCCGAAGGTTTGTAAGTGGATGTTGCCGAAATAGCCTTCATGCCGATCCCGGCTTCGCCCTGTGGCAGCCATCAAGGCTTGGCTGGGAGCCGCTGGCATCACGGACCCGTGAAGTCTGCGGCATCAGTTTGATAAATCCCATACCAAACGCGCCTCTGGCGGCCGCAGTTCAATGACCTCTTAGCCCTCGGGTGCGACATGAATCCACGGCAGGGGGGAGACCCATGGACTTCCGCTCTCCCACTTGCGCCAGCTCCTTGCGGTGACGCCCGCCTTGGCGGCGGCCTCGCTCACCTCCAGACTATGACCGCTGCGCAGCGCAGCGAGTCTTATGCCGATTGCTTTGTTGAAGAAAATAGAGGTGCGCTTCATACTCCCCTCCCCGTTGAGATGATATAGCCACGCACAGCATCGATGAGCCCTTTGAAGTGCTCTCCGATATCTTCCTCCTCGACCACGAGATCGAGCGCAGCAAGCGCAGTCGCCGCCGTTAGAGCCGGAAGCCCGGCTGCCTCCGAGAGAATTGCGTCTGCATTATCGGTCCAGGCGTCAATCTCATCGTCGCCTAGGTTATCGTGGACGGCGTTAATGGCAGCTACTTCGGCTTTGTAGTGGTTGGTCACTTTTAGGAGCTTGTCCTGGGTGGGTTGAGTCTTCGTGGGGCTAAGAGAAAGCCCACAGCGGGGAGGATCGTCACAGCCGCAATGGCGCCAGTCGTGACGGAACGGCGGGTGAGGTGCTTCATAGCGTGCCTCCGATGTCGGCGCGGAGTGACCTAACGCTGTCGCGCAACGACTGCATCAGGGCGT
>Ga0209415_10002085_pt1 | contig 37852 bp, 31 predicted proteins | sample PeaSoiSIISIP2007_FD_187696 | JGI IMG/M metagenome (GOLD analysis project Ga0209415, IMG submission 187696) | Peat soil microbial communities from Weissenstadt, Germany - SII-SIP-2007 (SPAdes) (version 2) | ecosystem: Environmental > Terrestrial > Soil > Wetlands > Peat | place: Germany...
GGCCACCTGCTGGTGCTCGCGGAAGGCGCCCGACTGGGAGAGCAGCTTGTCGACCAGCGTCGTCTTGCCGTGGTCGACATGCGCGATGATGGCAACGTTACGAATGTCCATGGGGCGCCCAAATTTCCAACAGCGTATGCGGGCGCGGCCTCGCCGCCGCCCGTTATCAGCATCGACATAGGGTGCGGGGCGGCAAAAAGCGAGTGTCATTCGTGTGATAGAGGCGCACGGCAGGAGCGCGATACCGCGCCGCCGATGCCTGCGGTGGGCCGCGACCGCCTGATTTGCGATTGCCGGCCGCCGTGCCATCTGCCACCGTCCGCGCGGTTCGACGCCCAGGCGGGCGTCCAAAAACCCGACGACGAACACAAATTGGAGGTGTCCCATGTTCAAGCTCACGCGGATCGCCGCGCTCTCGCTGGCGACCTGTCTTTCGGCGTCCCTCGCCTTCGCCCAGAACGGCACGCTGAACAAGGCGGTCGGCGGCTACTCCTTCGAGGAGGCGGCCAAGGAGGCGCCGACCACGAAGAAGAACGGCAGGCCGCTGACCTTCGCCATCGTCACCCACACCGCCGGCGGCGGCTTCTTCGATCCGGCCTATGTCGGCGCCAAGGTTGCCGCCGACGCGTTCGGCATCAAGCTGATCATGCTCGGCTCCGAAGCGCCGGTCGACGACATCCCGCGCGAAATCCAGATCCTCAACCAGATCGCCAACGATCCGACGATCGACGGCGTGATCATGACGACCCCGCAGGTCGGCGCCTATAACGACCTGGTCAAGAAGCTGCAGGATCGCGGCGTCGTCGTCGCGACGACCAACTCCTACGATCCGACGCTGCTCAACCGCGCCGGCATCAGCCATACCGGCCAGGACGCCTCGGCCGCCGGAGTCGGCGGGACGGCGCTGGTTGACTGCCTGATCAAGAACAAGGTCAAGGGTGGTTCGATCCTGTTCCCGAGCCAGACCACCGCCGGCAATGTCGAGGTCAACAACCGCGTCACCGCCGCCTTCCAGGCTGTGGTCAAAGGGCTGAAAGCCGCCAACCGGCTGGGCGATTTCAAGGTCGATGCGGGCCCGGACAACATCGGCGTCGACATCGGCATGGACAATCTCGCCGGCGGCATCGTGACTCTGATCGAGAGCCGCAAGGACGTGGTCGGACTGTTCGGCGCCAACGGCGCGGTGACGCCGGCGATCGGCGATGCCGTGGCGCAGCTCAAGCTCAACGGCAAGGTCTGTTCCTTCGGCTTCGACCTCGGCCCGAAGCAGCTTGAGGAGATCAAGACCGGCGCGCTGATGGGCTCGCTCGGCCAGCAGCCGTTCCTGCAGGGCTTCTACCCCGTGGTGCAGCTCTACTTGCAGCTCGACCGCGGCATCGCCGCCGCCAACCTCGACACGCGCGCGCAGCTGATCACCAAGGACAACATCGGTTCGGTTGGCAAGCGGTACGAGAACTGAGACTGGACGAGAGCTTCCTTCGCGATCTAATGCTCTCCGCTATCCCCCGTCATTCCCGCGAAAGCGGGAATCCAGGCGCGCGACACAATGTCGAGTCTGATCTGGACCCCTGCTTTCGCAGGGGTGACGGGAATCGCCGCCACGCCGGTTTCAATCTGAGCGCATGACGGCCACGCTCGCCTCGCCCGAGAAACCCGGCCGCCTGCCGCCGCTGCTGTTCGGCGGCTGGGAGGTCGGGCTGCTCGGCTTCATGGTGCTGCTCTATCTTGTCGGGCTCTACATCAACCCGAACTTCTTCGGCACCACGTCGGCGCTGTTCGCGGTGCTGCGTGATGCCTCGCGCTACGGCGTGATGGCGGTCGGCGTCACCTTCGTCATCGTCAACCGCGAGCTCGATCTCTCCATCGGCTCGACCATGGGCCTCTCGGCGACGCTGTTCGCGGTGCTGTTCGCGCCGACGCATTTCGACCTCGATCCGCTCACCGGCGTTTTCTGGTGCCTGGTGCTCGGCGTCGCCATCGGCCTGATCAACGGTGTCATCGTCACGATACTCGAAGTGCCCGCGTTCATCGCCACGCTGACGATGCTATTCATCGGCCGCGGCCTCATCATGGGCCTGACGGGCGGCAACAATATCGGCTACGCGATCAAGGCGCAGAGCTACCCGGATTTCTTTGCCCTCGGCGAGACCAATGCCTGGGGCTTCAACAATCAGATTTTCGTCTTCATCATCGTGGCGGTCGTCGGCGCCATTACCCTCGCATACACCACCATCGGCTGGACGACGCTGGCGACCGGCGGCAACGAGCAGGCAGCGCGCTACGCCGGGATCGCGACGCGCTGGGTGCGGATGCGGTCGTTCCTGTTCGCATCGGTGTGCGCGGCCATCGCCGGGCTGATGAACACGATCCAGGACAAGGGCGCGGATTCCTCCTACGGCCTCGGCACCGAGCTGATCGCGATTGCGGCGACGATCGTCGGCGGCGCCTCGATCCTCGGCGGCCGCGGGCGCATCTTCGGCTCCTGCCTCGGCGTCATCTTCGTCGGCCTCATCGACAAGGTGCTGCGCGAGGGCGTGCCGATCACGAGGCTGATCGACGTCGGCGGCGAGAAGATCGAGGTCGCGGCGATCGCACAATTGCCGCCGGGGGCGGTGCCGGCCTGCCTCGGCTTCATCCTGATCGTCGCGGTGCTGATCGAGCCCTGGCTGATCCGCCGCCGCGTGCTGCCGCGCTTCTGGGCGCGCCTGCGCGGCCACGAACCGCCGCCCGCTCCCGACCTCGGCGGCATCGCCATCGCCGGCGCGCAGACGCGCGGCACCAGTTTGCAGGCGCGCGAACTCGGCGCGCGCGGCGTGATGGCGTTCTTCCGCCGCCGCGACGCCGCCGCCATCCTGCTGATGGTCGGCCTCTGGCTCGTCGGCATGTGGGCGCGGCCCGATTTCTGGGGCGGACTCGACAACTCGTTCAGCATCCTGCTCGCGTTTTCCGAAATCGCGCTGCTCTCCGTCGGGCTCACTTTCGTGATGGCCAACGGCGACATCGACCTATCGGTCGGTTCGGTGCTGGCGCTGTCCGGCGCGGTCGCGGCCTATCTGATGAAGGAGCAGGGGGTCGAACCGCTGCTCGCGGCGTCCATCGCGCTCGGCGCCGGCCTGGTCGCGGGCATCATCAACGGCTGGCTGACCACGCGCGTCGGGCTGCCCGCGTTCATCGCCACACTCGGAATGTTCTACATGGCGCGCGGCATCGGCTCCTCGCTGGTCGCCGGGCGGCAGCTTTCGGGGTTTCCGGAGAACTTCAACCTGATCGGGCGCAACCTCTATGAGGTGCTGAGCGCGCTCGGCGCGCCGCCGACCGAGGGACTGTGGCTGGCGATCACGCGCGCGGTCAGCGTGCAGACGATCTTCGTGCTGCTGGTGGCGCTGATCGGCGGCATCATTCTCGGAACGACGACCTTCGGCTACAAGGTCTACGCGGTCGGCGGCAACGAGCGCGCGGCGCGCTACGCCGGGATCAATACAAACAGAGTGCGTTTCACCGCGCTGGTCGGTTCGGCGATGTGCGGCGCGATGGCTGGGGTCATCTACATCGCGTTCTACCGCAGCTTTAACCCGTCCGCCGGGCAGCTGCGCGAACTCGATGCGATCGCGGCCGTGATCATCGGCGGCGGGTCGGTGTTTGGCGGCTACGGCACGATCCTCGGCTCGCTCGCCGGCGCTGGTGTCATCACCCTGATCCGCTCGCTGCTGTCGCTCCAGTATCGGCTGTCGAGCGGTGAGATTTTCGTGCTGCCGCCGCAATGGCTCAACGTGTTCATCGGCACGATCCTGATCGTCGCGGTGATCGGCGACATCTGGTTGCGGCAACATAACATCGTCGGCGTCTGGCTGTCGGCGCTCGCCCGGCGTGTTGGCAGGCGGCGTCCCGTCGTCGAGAAGCAGGCATGAGCGTCGTCACCGCCGATCGCGCCGCCCGGTCCGAGGGCGTGCGCTTCGTCGCCAAGAACATGCGGCTCGATCTCCGCCTGATCGGCGAGATGATCGCGCCCGGCTCGCGCGTGCTCGATATCGGCTCGGGCGACGGTTCGCTGATCGAGTACCTCTACCGCACGCGCGGCTGCGACGCCCGCGGCATCGAGATCGACATGGCCGAGGTGACGCGGGCCATCGCGCACGGGCTGCCGGTGATGCACGGCGACGCCGACAACGATCTCGTGCACTACCCGGACGGCGCGTTCGACTACGTCGTGCTGTCGCGTACGCTGCAGGCGGTGGAACGGCCGCGCGAGGTGCTGCGCCAGATGCTGCGGATCGGCACCCGCGCCGTGGTCAGCTTCCCCAATTTCGGCCACTGGCTGGTACGCTGGCAGCTCGTCCGCACCGGGCGGATGCCGAACACCCCGATCTGGAACCGCCCCTGGTACGAGACGCCGAACATTCATCCCTGCACGATCAACGACTTCTTCGATCTTTGCCGGCAGGACGGCTACGTCGTCGAGCAATGGCTGGCGGTGGACGATGCCGGTCTGCGCGCCCCGTGGCGGCGCTATCCGCGGCTGGCCAACCTGTTCGGCGAACAGGGCCTGTTCCTGCTGCGCCGGGCGTGACTGAACGACCCCTCCCCCTGCCCCCTCCCGCAAGGGGAGGGGCTTAGGCCGCGTCGGCGAAGACGAGGCGGCGGCGCGCCGGGGCGGCGATGGGTACGGCGGCGTAGAGATCCTTCACCGCCTCGGTGATGGTGACGCCGGCGAAGCCCGGCAGCACGCTGCGTCCCACCGCATCCCACGCCGGCGCGCTGCGCAGCATCAGCCGCAGCTGCACCGGCGGGACGAACAGAGCGGTGTCGCGCCGCTCGACGCAGAACAGCGCCTTGGCGAGCAGGCGATCGAGCTGTCCCGCGGAGTAGGGGCGGCCCTGGCCGAACGGCGTGCTTTCCAGCTGCGCCCACATGCCGCGCCGGTTCGCCGCGACGATGATGAGCCGCCCGTCATCTTTCAGCACGCGCCAGACCTCGCGCAGCATCGCGCGCCCGCTGTCGGCGGTTTCGAGGCCGTGGACGAGCAGCACGCGATCGAAGCTGAGATCGGGCAGCGGCAGCGCGTCTCCCTGGCCGATGCAGGACAGGCCCGGCGCCCCCGCCGGCCAGCCCGCGACGCCGACCTGCGGCGGCATCAGCGCGATGCAGCGTGTCGCGGTCTCACGCCACAGGCGGAGGTAGGGCAGGGCATATCCGATCCCGAGCACCGACTGCCCGGCGCAATCGGGCCACAGGCGCGACAGCCGCGCGCGCAGCAGCCGCGCCGTCACCCCTCCGCGGGCGGAGAGATAGAAATCCGCTTCCATCTGGGCTTCGGGCGGCATGACGGCGATATATCACAATCGCGCGGTTCCCGCAGGCCTTCTCTAGTGGTAAGCGGGGATATGACCGTTACCGTCGAGCCGATACCGATCTTCTCCGACAACTACGTCTGGAAGCTGCGCGACAGCGCGACCGGCGCGGTCGGCGTCGTCGATCCGGCCGATGCTGCCGCAGTCGAGGCGGCGATCCGGGCCGATGGCGGCCGGCTCGATCTGATCCTGCTCACCCACCATCATGAGGATCACGTTGCCGGCACCGAAGCCGTGCGCGCCGCCTTCGGCTGCCCCGTCATCGGCGCGAGCGCCGATGCGCGCCGGCTGCCGCGCCTCGATCGCGGCGTCGCCGAGGGCGACACGATCGCGCTCGGGGACGCGACGGCGCAGGTGATCGACACTCCCGGCCACACGCGCGGCCATATCGCGTTCTATTTCGCCGATGGCGGCGTGCTGATCTGCGGCGACACGCTGTTCAGCCTCGGCTGCGGCCGGCTGCTGGAAGGCAGCGCGGCCGAGATGTTCGCCAGCCTGCGCAAGCTGGCCGCGCTGCCGGCAGAAACGCTCGTCTGCTGCGGCCATGAGTATACGCAGGCTAACGCCCGCTTCGCGCTCTCGGTCGATCCCTCCAACGCCGCGCTGCGGGCGCGCGCCGAGGAGGTGCGGGCGCTGCGGGCGGCGGGCAAGCCGACCGTGCCCTCGACCATGGCGGGCGAACTGGCCGCCAATCCGTTTCTCCGCGCGCCCGATGTCGCGACCTTGGCCGATCTGCGCGCGCGCAAGGACAAATTCTGACAGGAAACGCCGCGATGCAACTCTTCTGGTCGCCGACCAGCCCCTATGTCCGCAAGGTGATGGCCGCGGCGATCGCCCGCGGCATCGACGGGCGCATCATCTGCACGCCCACCCGCGCGCATGCCTCGCCGCCGGATCTGCTCGCCGCCAACCCGCTGTCGAAGGTGCCCGCGCTCATCACCGACGATGGGCTGGCGCTGTTCGACAGCCCGGTGATCGTCGAATATCTCGACAGCATCGGTGACGCGGCGCCGCTGTTCCCGGCCGCCGGTGGCGCGCGCTGGCGGGCGCTGCGGCTGCAGGCGCTGGCCGACGGAATCATGGACGCCGCGGTCGGCCGGCGTGGCGAGATGGGCAAGCCGCAGGATGCCGGACGCACCGTCTGGATGGAGCGGCAGAAAGCGGCCGTCGAGCGCAGCGTCGCGGCACTCGAGGCCGATCCGCCGCCGGCACGGCCGCTGACGATCGGCGTCATCGCGGTGGCCTGCGCTTTGGGCTACCTCGACTTCCGCTTCGGCCACGAACCGTGGCGCGATGGGAGGCCCCGTCTCACGGCCTGGTTGGCGCCGCTCACTGAACAGCCGTGGTTCACGCGCACAGTGCCGAAAGACCCGGCGTGATCGATCTGCGCGACGGCAACCTCGGCGCTTCGGCCGTCGCCCGCGCCCTCGACCTGCAGCCGCACCCCGAAGGCGGGCATTTTCGCGAGACGTGGCGCGACGTCCCGGCCTCCGCGGCGCGCGGCGTCGGTACCGCGATCCTGTTCCTGCTCGCCGCCGGCGAACGCAGCCACTGGCACCGCGTCGATGCCGCCGAACTCTGGGTGTGGCAGGCCGGCGCGCCGCTCGCGCTGTCGCTGTCCGCCGACGGCCGGGCCGTCCAGACCGTGGCGCTCGGCCCCGACATGGGTGCCGGCCAGTCGCTGCAGCATCTCGTCGCCGCCGGCGCATGGCAGGCGGCGTCAAGCCTTGGCGCCTGGACGCTGGTGACCTGCGTGGTCGCGCCCGCCTTCAGCTTCGCCGGTTTCGACCTCGCGCCGCCCGGCTGGCAGCCGGGTTGAGGCGACCGCGCGGCGGCCGGAGGCTTCGCCCCCGCGCGCCGAGAGCAGGCCGCCGGCGGCGACGAGGCATGCGGCCAGCACCGTCGACCACGTGAACAGCGCGAAGCCGGCGGCGCAGAGCAGCAATGTCGACCCGACCGGCGCGGCATAGGCGAGCGTGCCGAGCAGGCGCGGATCGCCGCGCTTCATCCCGACATCCCAGAGGAAGAAGGCCGCGCCCACCGGGCCCGCGCCGAGCAGAACGCACACCAGAAGGGCGGGCCCGTCCGGCACGAAAGCGGGCTCGGTCGCGGCATGCGACAGCCATGCGAGCGCGGCGGTGACGGCGCAGAAGCCGGCGACCGCGTCGGTCGGCACGGCGGCGAGGCGGCGGGCGAGCACCGAATAGAGCGCCCAGACGGCGGCCGAGCCGAGCGCGAGGCCGTACCCCAGCGCGGCCGTTCCCTGCACGTCGAACCGCGCATTGCCCCCGAGCAGCAGCAGGCATCCGCCCACGGCGAGCGCGGTGCCGAGCCAGTGGCGCGCTGTCAGCCGGATCTTCAGCAGCGCCGCCGAGAACAGCACGATCAGCAGCGGCCAGAGGTAGTTGATGAGATTCGCTTCGGCGACCGGGGCGAAATGCAGTGCGGCGAAATAGAGCGCATGGAAGCCGAACAGCCCGCCCACGCCATGCAGCCACACCAGCGGCTTCTGGCGCAGCGTGCCGAGCCGCCCTCGCGCCGCGACAATGCCGAGGCCGAGCAGGGCCGAGACCGAGAAGCTCAGCGCCGTCAGTTCCAGCGGCGGCACTGCGCCGGCCGCGCGGGTCAGCAGCGCGAGCAGCGACCAGAGCCCGATCGCGCCGCAGCCGGCGAGCGTCGCCCTGCTCACGTCGGCGACGCGCGCGCGGCCTGGATCAGTACATATGCTGGCCGCCGTTGATCGAGATGGTCGACCCGGTCATGAAGTCGGCATCGTCGGCGGTGAGGAAGACGACGCAGCGCGCGATGTCCTCGGCCCGGCCGAGCCGGCCCACCGGGATGCGGGCGATGATCTTCTGCAGCACGTCCGCCGGGACCGCACGCACCATGTCCGTGTCGACGTAGCCCGGCGCCACGGCGTTGACGGTGATGCCGAAGCGCGCGCCTTCCAGCGCCAGCGCCTTGGTGAAACCGTGGATTCCCGATTTGGCGGCGGCGTAATTGACCTGCCCGTATTGTCCGGCCTGGCCGTTGACGCTGCCGATGTTGACGATGCGGCCGAACATCTTGCCGCGCATGTCGTCGAACACGAGCTTGCAGGTGTTCCAGCAGGAGCCGAGGTTCGTGTCGATCACCGCGTCCCACATGTCACGCGTCATCTTGGCGAGCGTCGTGTCGCGGGTGATGCCGGCGTTGTTCACCAGGATCTCGATCGGCCCGACTTCGCCATGGATCTGTTTGATCGCCGCCTCGCAGACGGCGAAATCGGAAACGTCGAATTTGCGGACCGGAATGCCGGTCTCCGTGTGGAAAGCCTGCGCCACCGAGTCATTGCTGCCATAATTGGCCACCACGGTGCGTCCCGCGGCCTTGAGCGCGATGCTGATCGCGGCGCCGATGCCTCGGGTTCCGCCGGTGACGAGAGCGACGCGAGCCATGGTTTTCCCCCTGTGACGTGCTTGGCCAAACTGTAACACGGCCGGCGCGGGCGGGAAGTCTCGCCGCTTCCCGGAAGCCTTGCGCCGGTCGGCCGCTAGCCTGCCGCTTTGCCGCTGCCGTTGGTCAGGCGGCCGATCAGCGCCTCGTAGGTCGCGAGATAGTCGGCCATCGAGAGGTGCTTCTCGGCGAAGCGCCGGGCCGCGCGGCGAAGGCGCGCGTTCAGCGCCTGATCCTCGAGCGTCTCCAGAACGGCTTCCGCGAGGGAGTTGTGATCGTGGAACGAGACCAGGATGCCGTTCCGGCGTTGACTGACGAACTCGCGCAGCATGGCGGTGTCGCTGGCGACGATAGCGCAGCCCATCGCGAGCGCCTCGCGCAGCGACCAGGAGGCGACGAACGGATAGCTCAGGTACACATGCGCGTCGGAGCGTTGCAGCAGCCGCACGTAATCCGCATAGGCGACGCGGCCGACGAAATGGACACGGTCGCGATCCAGCCTGTTGCCGAGTTCCGCGAGCAGCACGTCGCGCCATGTACCCTGGGGCGGTTTGAAGCCGTAGCTTGCTCCGTCGCCGCCGACGAGCACCGCGTGCGCATCCGGTCGCTCGCGCAGGATCTCCGGCAGCGCGCGCATCAGGGTGTGAAATCCACGATACGGCTCGAGATCGCGCGACACGTAGGTGAGCAGCTTCTCGCCGGGCGCGATGCGCACATTCCCGAGGACGAAATCCCGCTCGCAGGCCGCCGGGTCGGGACGGCAGGTATCGAGATTGACGCCCTCGGGGACAAGCGAGATCGATTCCTGGGCCCAGTCGGGGTAGGTCGATCGTTGCCACACCGTCGGCGTCTGGCCGTGACCGTCGAGCGCCAGCGCCAGCAGATTGACCGCATTTTTCGCCCGGATGCGGGGAAAATCGCTGGCTGGTGTGGGAAATTCCGGATCGAAACCGACATCGGCGCCGGTCGTTTGGTAGAAATATTCGAAATACCCAAGTAACGGTACGTCAGGCCAGACGTCACGGATGTTGAGCAGTTCGCCCCAGCCGTGGTGGCCAATGATGATGTCGGGGGTGAAGCCGAGCGCCCTGACCTGATTGGCCGCCTGCGCGACCGCCTCGGCGCGCAGCATGGCGGCCTCGAACTCCTGCGCCGCCGGGTGCGTCTGCCGCGATCCGAGTTTCGTGCGGTAGGCGATCTTTCTCACGCCGTCGATGGTGCTCTTGTTCGGTTCGCTGAGGAAAACGACCTCGTTCTCGCGCGATCGCAGCGCGTGATTGACGATGTGAACGAACTGGCCGGGGAAGTTCTGATGAAGGAACAGGTAGCGCAAGGTCGGATTCCGGATCAGCGCGCGGGTGCGGATATATCCGCACCCGGAGCCGGTGCGCTACTTTTCGGGCTTCGTGGGGCCGGGCGGCTTGGCGGTTCGAGCCATCACGGGCGCCGCCGCGATCTTGTCCCGCGCCCGTCTGGCCGGCGCGTGCTCGTACGCCCCGCGCTCCGCCTCGGCGCCCGGGGGATCGATACTTTCGACCCCGGAACTTCCCCGCACGCCCTGCGTCGATCCTCCGGTTCGCCCCTTCTCGCGAAACGAGACCACGAACGCCTCCAGCGGCGCGAGGCTGTCGACTTCGCAGCCTTCGCCGTTCTGCGCCGGACCGGCGCTGCTGCCATCGGTGAAGGTCGCCGAATACATCGCTGAAAACTGCTCGGCGGCCTCACCGACCAGGCGGATCCGCAGCCCGAGGATCGGCAAAGCCATGCCGCGACTGCCGCAATACTCGCCGCCCCTCACCCACGGCGACAGCCAGCCGCGACCCAGAACGGCCTGGTATTCCAGATCCTGCGGGTCGACATCCTCCGGCGGGGAGATCGCGAACCCCTCCATCCACAGCCGGCTGCCCCGCGTACCGGCCCACTCGCCGATCCGCGCCGGTATGTCGCCGTTGCGCTGAACGTGAGCGACGATATCCGCCCGGGCGTTTGCGCCCACGGCCGAAAGGCTCGGCGGCGAGCCGACATTGGCGGTGGCGTCGGGCGGCTGGCGGATCCGCGAAGCCGGCGCGCACAGTTGCAGAACCTGCAGGCGCGGCGGAGGTTCGTTGCCGTTCGCTGACTGATAGACGGTGACCAGAAGCTGCCCGCCGCCCGGCGATACCCGCACCAGCGCCGCATCGCCGTCGCCGCTGAGCCAGCCGTCGCCGTGGAACGTCCTGATGTCGATTGAATCGGTGCGCCCCGACATGCCAGGCGGAACCGAGATGCGCACGCCTGGCAGGCCGCTTGACGCGTCGGCGACAGGTGAGCCGGCGGCGTGAAGCACGCAAAACAGGCCCGCTTCGAGCTGCATCAGGTGGCCGCCCACGCGCAGTTCCAGGACGCGGCCTGTGCTGGTCGGCGCGGCCTCCGCGGCGCGATCGCCGGCATCGGGCTGCAATGGCGCTGCGGTGCCGAGTTTTGGCATCGGGTGCTTCGCTCGCCCTTCCCGTTGAGAGGATCGACCCTGCGGAGTGCCCGCAACGCCGCCGGGCGTATCCGAATTGCCGCCGGCCGATCCCAGTGCTTCCAGCGCGTCATTCATGGCGTGTCTCTCCCGCCAGAGCAAGGAGCGCGTTGTTAACAGATTTGGGAGTGGCGCCGAGCGGCAGAAGCATTCCCCTTTCGGTGCGGCGGATTCGCTCTGCTTGCGCTCCGATATCGAAGGCGACGACGCTGAGCCCTGCGCGCCATGCTTCGGTCAATGTGAAACACCAGGTCTCCGGCCAGATCGAGGGCAGCAGCGCGACATCGTTGCGGTTTGATCGGATCAGCCGTTCGGCTTCGCCTTCCTCGTAAGGGCCGGTTACGAACACACGTCCGGTCGCGATCAGTCGTTCGTCGTCGATGGTATGTCCGATCACGGTGAAGAAAAGATTGACGCCGCTCCGTGCCGCCTCGCGCGCGCACGCCAGCAGCACATCGTAGCCCTTGTGCAACCCGATCGCGCCGATCACCGCGACCCGCAAGTCGGCGGTGGGATCGCGTTCGCCTGGCCGCCGCGCGTCCCCTGCGAACGCCGCGTCGCCCTCCCACGCGATGACCTCGGGCACAACGCGCGGGAAGTGACGGGTGATCCTGGCGGCTGCGTCGCGCGACGGCGCGACGACGCGGCGCGCCCTGACGAACAGCGACGCCGAGCGTGCGCGCAGAGCGGACACCGTGATGTCCTCCTCGATGACCGCGCCGCAATCGGCGACGCAGGCCTCGCAATGGCGCAACGCCGGTTCGCCGCAATACTGACGCCCGGCGCCGACCAGGGCGATCCGGGGGCAGAACGAGATGTAGTCGTGGACGAAGACGTCCACAGGCGCGGCGAACAGGAAGGGGACGGCGAAAATGGCTGGGTCGTGGCCGTGGGCATGATGGAACTCAACCATCTCAACGCGCCCGATTCCGACAAGTTCGACAAGCTTCGTAAACTCGTGCGGCGCGTAAACAAGCCCAGGATAACCGCCTGCCCCGCCGTCGCCGACCTGACAGCCGACGCCGCCCCGGGCGCGCGGCGACGGGCGCATGACGACCGGGCGGCGACCCTCGTCGCGCAGCGCCTGGCAGCGCCGGCGGACGACGCGCTCGACGCCGCCGCCGCGATCATGGCTAATCAGGACCACGCAGGGCCGGCCATCTTCGGCGGCGCGCCATCGCTGGACGTCGATATGCCGCCGTGCGTCCGCCATCGCCTGCGCCGCGGCGGGGTCCGGCTCGCGGATGGCGTCGATGCCGGGATGCAGCCGTCGCAGCAGCGCCGCGTTGCGCGTCGCAAGCGCCGCGGGTCCGATCAACGGCGGTCTGGCGACCGGCTCGGGCGGCGCTTCGATCGCGTGGGCGCCGGTCGCGAGCACATGACGCCAGCCTAAGTGACGGGCGCGAACGCAGAAATCGCCGATCGCGCCGGGCGCCTCGCCGAACAGCGCCGCCCGGAGCATGCCCACCTGATCGATGCAGGCGCGTCGGATGAGCAGGCATTCCGACGCCGGCAGACCGATATCCACGGTCGGGCGGCTGGTCGTCGTTCCAACGCCGCCCTCCCACGGCGCATCGATGATGAGGGGCGAAATCGTGCCGATGTCCGTGGCCGTCTGGGCGATCTCGGCCATGCGCTCGGCGCTGCCCGGCGTCAGCCGAAGCCCCGGGGGCAGTAGCAGCAGATCGGCCGTGCTGGTATGACCGATGGCCGCGTTCACGCCGTCGGCGAGGCTCGCGCGCCGCTTCAGGCGGATCAGCGCGACCGAGGCGCCGTGCGTCATGGCATCGAGCCGTGCGGTCTCCGCAGCCTCGCGCTGGCCGCCCGCATCGACGACGAGCACCTGCAGGCCCGCGCCCAGCCCCGACGCGATGCTATCGACGAGCGTCGCGTCCGGGCGTTCGTGCGACGCCAGCAGAACCACCAGACACACCGGGGACTGCGGTACCGGCGCCGCCGCGTGCCGCGATCCCGGGTCACCGACGATGTCGGCCGGCAGCGAGAGCCGTGTCGGCGTCGCGTGCTCGCCGCTCTGCCGCCCCGGCGGGCGCCGCGCGAGGACGCCTCGGGCCGCCGCGAGGGCGGCGCGTTGCTCCGCGGTCACGTCGACGGGACAGCCGAGGAGTGTCTCGCCCTCGGCGCTCGTCACCGTGACGGGGAGCGCGGCTGGCAGGGCGCTGGCGACGTCCCGCTCGCCGGCCGATGCGAGCAGATGGGCGATGTCGACGGCGAACCGGCGCGGTCGCGCGAACGGCGGGAGGGCGTCGGTCTCCGGCGTCGGGCACGCGGTCGCGCGCACGATGAACGATCTCCCGCCCGGCGCGCCGGCGGGTTGGGGCGCGCGCCCGCGTTCGCGTCGGGGGAGGCGGATCGTCAGCTCGGGATCGCTCTCGGCGTCGTTCGGATACCAGGCCAGCCCGGCGAGTTCGTTGCCGGCGAGCATGGCGAACCCGTCGATGCGGCGAATTGCCGACGGATGGATCGGGCTGCCGAACAGGCTCGCGCCGTCCACATCGACGTCGAGGTTCTCGGCGCGGTAGAGGGCAGGAGGGATTTCGTAGGTTCCCGGCGCGACGCGCCGCAACCGGATCGGCCGGCCCTCCAGCCGGAAGCGCGGCTGCCGCTTGCCGCCGACCGCGACGAACAGCCTGCGGTCGGGCAGTGCGGCGCACCAGCCCGGCTGGCCAGCTTCGGCGGCGCTGGCGGTTGCGAGGGCGCGAGCTTCCGGGTCGAGCGGTCCGGCATGGCGGCAGAACGCCGCGGCGAGCGCGCCGGCGGCCGCAGGTTGCTCGCCGAGCAGGTGGTTCGCCGCGGCGAGTCCCAGATGGGCATCGCGGAGATCATGGGCGGCCAAAACGCGTGCGAACAGATCGCGGGCGGCGGCGCCATCGCCCAGCCGAAGCGCGACGCGGGCGCAGGCGAGCAGGCTCGCGGGATCGGCGGCCGCGAGGCGACGGGCCCGGTCGAGCCATCGCGCGGCGGTCGCAATATCCGAGGATAGGGCTGCCTCGGCACGTAGGCACGCGTCGCGCATCGCGCTCGATGCGAGGTCGTCCGCTCGGGGTTGCCTGTCGTGGGCCGGCGCCGGCGCCGCGGCCGCCTGCTCCGATCCGGGGTCGCCCGCGCCGTCGGCTGCGATGCGCGGCGGCCGCGCCGGGCGGAGCGGCAGTGAAGCGGATGCGGCCTCCGGGATCGCGGCCTTGGGGGCCGCGTGCCTCAGTGTGTCAGCGCCTGCTGCTGCGCTTCGACGGGCGGTGGCGCGCTGTCTTCGGCGGGCAGCGCAGCGAGATCCTGATGCGCCTCCGCGAGGCCCTGTGCCATCGCCCGCTCGAGCCAGTATTTGGCTTCGACCGCATTGCTCGAGCCGGCGAGGCCGCGGGCGAGGTAGCGTCCCAGCATCATCTGGGCGCGGCCATGTCCGCGCTCGGCCGCGGCGCGGAACCACCGCTCTGCGGCGCGCCGATCCATCGGGATGTCGTGGCCGCCGCCGAACAGGGCGCCGAGCGCGAACATCGCTCCGGCATGACCCTGCGCCGCCGCCTTCTCGAACAGGTCGAGCGCCCCCTGGTGATCCCGCGGGCCGCCTCGGGCGTTGACCATCATCTCGGCGAGCGCGACCTGGGCCTCGGTCATCCCGGTCGCGGCCGCCTTGCCGATCCAGATGCGCGCTTCGTCGAGGTCGACATCGGTGCCGCGTCCGTCGGCAAGCATGCGGCCGTACCAGTATTGCGCGTTCACGACGCCTTCGGCGGCCCGGCGGAGCCACACGACCGCCTCGCGATCGTTGCGCGCGACACCGACCCCTTCGGCCAGGCAGACGCCGAAGTTGAACGCGGCGGTGAGATCCCCGGCGGCGGCGGCCCGCTCGAACCATTCGCGGGTGCGTACCGCGTCCTCGGGCCCCGCCGCGCCGGCAAGGACGAGATTGGCGAGATCGGCATTGGCGGCGTTGTCGCCGGCCTCAGCCGAGCGGCGAAACCAGCGTGCCGCCTCCTCGGGGTCGCGCACGACGCCGGCGCCGGTGAGATACAGCATCCCCATCGCGCGGGCGGCGGCCGCGTGACCGCCGTCGGCCGCGCGCTGATACCACAGCCCGGCTTCGGCGTAGTTCGGCGGCAACCCGCCGCCCTTGGCGTAGAGATCGCCGACCAGGGCGGCGGCCTCGGCGTCGCCGGCCAGCGCCGCGCGCCGCAGCCAGGACTCGCCGTGGACGACGTCGCGCTTGCACCCGTTGCCTTCCATCAGCGCGACGCCCAGCCGCGCCTGGGCCACGGCCATTCCCTTTTCGGCGGCGCGCCGGTAGTGCGCGACCGCCGTGGCGGCATCGCGCGGCAATCCCATGCCACGCTCGGACATCACGCCCAGCAGATAATCGCCGGTCGGCAGCCCGGCGTCGGCGGCCTTGGCCAGATGTTCGGCGGCCTTGCCGGCGAGATTGGGCTCGGTGTTGGTGCGGCGCAGCAGCGCCATGCCGTAGCCGAGCGCGCCCTGCGCCGATCCGCCGGCGGAGGATTGCTCGTACAGCCGCTCGGCCTCGGCGAGGTCGACCAGCGCCGAGGGGCCCGAGGTGAGGATGTAGCCGAGCAGCGCCTGACCGTCCGCGGACCCGGCGGCGGCGGCCTTCTTCGCCCAGTGGATCGCTTTGTCGAAGTCAGGCTGGTTGCCGGCAGCGGCCGGCTTGCCGAACAGCGAGGCCCCGCCCGCCCCGCCGCCGCTGAGGGCCGCGGCGTTGGCGATCCCGTGCACGTAGAGCGCGGCCAGCAGCGACATCGCCTCCACGAACCCCTGCGCCGCTGCGCGATGGAGCCACCGCACGCCCTCGGGCTGGCTCGGCGGCACTCCGGTGCCCTCGAGGTAGCACCGTCCGACCCGATATTCGGCCTCGGCGATACCGGCGGCAGCGGCCTTGGCGAAGAGCGGGAAGGCCTTCTCGGCGTCCCCCTCCTCGCTCAGCCGCTTCGCCCGATCCAGCGCTCCGCCGGACGTGAACCATCCGCCGATGCGCTCAGCGATACTCATGCGACGCCGTTCCTCCCTGAGCCACGCACGCGACGGTCACGGCTCGCGCATCGCCTCCACGCCGAGCGGCAGCATCCGGTCGAGCAGGTATTCGAGGATCGTGCGCCGACCGACCGTGATGTCCGCCGTCACCGGCATGCCCGGCAGAAGCCGAAAATCGGCCGGGACGTGACGCAGATTGAGCTGATCGATCGACATGCGCACGAGGAAGACGGGCTGGCTGTTCGGCGAGACGATCGGCGGGGAGATCTGGCTCACCGCCGACTGGATGGGCGTCGGGCCCGATTGCGGCGCCATGCCGGTGCCGACCAGGGAACTGGCGCCGCCATTGCTCGGGTAGCTATCGGGGCTGACGTACCGCACCGTGCCGAGCGCCGAGCCGTAGCGGATGTAGGGGAAGGTATCGAACTTCAGCACCGCCTGCTCGCCGACCTGCAGCCAGCCCTGGTCGGTGCCGGCGAGATAGGCCTGGACCTCAAGCGGCGAGCCGAGCGGGACCATGCTGATGAACTGATCGCCCGGGTTGAGCACCGTGCCGGTCGAAATTCTCGCGACGCTGAGGATCGTCCCGTCCTCGGTCGCCCGCAGTTCCACCATCTGGGTGCGGAGATCGGCCTTCTTCAGCGATTCCTGCGATTCCTGCAGCAGCTTCGCGTCGTCGGACAGCTTCTGGGCGGCGTCGGCGTACCATTGCTGGACGAAAGCGTCCCGCTGCGCCCGCATCGCCTCCATGTTGCCTTGCGCGTTGGCGATCGTCTGCAGGGAATTGTCGAGACTGCGCTGCATCTCGGCGCGATAATCCTCGGCCTGCAGCGTGTTCAGCCTCGCGCCGACCTGCAGGCGCTCGAGTTCCCGCCGCAGCCCCTCGATGTCCTTCGCCGAACCGAGCCGCTGACGGTAGCCGTCGGCGTCGGACTTGCTGCGGTCGATCAGCGCCTGGAGGCCGGCGATCTGCTGGTTGTAGTTCTCGTATGTGTATTTGAACGTCGCCTGCCGCTGCGAATAGAGCGCGGCCTGCAGCGCCATCGCGGGCTCGAGTCCGGTATAGACGAACGGCCGCTTCTCGATCTCGGCCTGCAGCCGCGACGTTTCCGCGGTCAGGCTCTTGATGTCGCCTTCCAGCGACGCCTTGTCGGCCGCCGGGAAGGTGGGGTCGAGCTGGGCCAGCAGATCGCCCTTCTTCACGACCTCGTTCTCGTTGACGAAGATCTTCTTCACGATCGACGTCTCGACCGGCGACAGCACGATCGGCTGATCCTGGCTCGCTACCTTGCCGACCGTGGTGACGACCACCTCGATCGGATAGAGCGAGATGATCACCATGAAGCAGACCCACATCGACGTGATCGCCCAGATCGTGCCCCGCGCCATGGCCGGCAACGGAAGCGCGATGATCGCCGCGGTCGGCGACTGGAACTCGAGCAGCGACGGGACGGACGCGGGATCTTCCCGCCCGCCCGCGGTGCTAATCTCCTTGGACGAGGACGGGCGCGTGAGTTGCATGGCGAGTTCCCTGGGCTTCGACGTGTCGGTTCTGCTGCGTCCAAAGTTGACGATAGATCGTGCAGCGCTCGAGCAGCACCTTGTGCGGCGCCATATCCACCACCTTGCCCCGGTCGAGCACCAAGGTCTGGTCGCATTCGGTCAGCGACGACAGGCGGTGGGACACGATGACCATCGTGCGGCCCGAAGCGATACGCTGCAGGTTGGCGTTGACGAGCGCCTCGCTCTCGGGATCGAGCGCGCTGGTGGCCTCGTCGAGCAGCAGGATGCGTGGGTCGGTGATCAGGGCCCGCGCGATGGCCAGGCGCTGTCGCTGTCCACCGGACAGGTTCGGCGAGCCTTCCTCGATCCAGGTTTCGTAGCCGGCCGGCATGCGCTCGATGAATTCCTCGGCGCCGGCGAGCCGCGCCGCCCGCACCACGTCCTCGAGCGTCAGGCCGGGACGACCGCCGATGATGTTCTCGCGCACCGACCCGCGGAACAGGAAGTTCTCCTGCAGCACGACGCCGAAGCTGCGCCGCAGATGGGTGAGGTTGATCTCGCGCAAATCGGTGGCGTCGATCTTCAGGAAGCCGCTGTATTCGCGGTTGATGCCCTGCAGCAGCCGCGTGACGGTGGATTTGCCGGAGCCGCTCTTGCCGACGAGGCCGAGCATCGTGCCGGGCGCGATCTCGAAGGTCACGCCGTCGAGCGCGGGCGTGCTCGACCGCGGATAGGTGAACGTCACCCGGTCGAAGCTGATCGCGCCGGAGAATTTCGGCCGCAACCCGCCGCCCGCCGCGTTCGCCTCCGACGGCTGATTGAGGATGGCGGCGACCTTGCTCACCGACATGCGGACATCCTCGAAATCGTCGGTCAGCTTGGCCATGCCGACGAGCGGGCCGGCGACCCGGCCGCTCAACATCATGAACGCCATCAGGCTGCCGACGCCGAGCGTGTTCTGCGAATCCGTCATCGCGATCCAGGCGCCGATCAGGATCGTGCCGGTTTGCGCCATGCGCTCGAGCGGCGTCGTCAACGTCTGCGGCCAGTTCGAGAGCTTTCCGGCCGCAAGCCGCCACTTGCCCACCTCGGCGACGCGGGAATCCCAGATCGTCTTCTGCGCCGCTTCGAGCGCCAGCGACTTGACGGTGCGGATGCCGTGCACGGTTTCGATCAGCACCGCGTTGCGCGCGATCTCGGCGTTGACCAGACGGCCGATGACCATCCGCATCGGATGCAGGAACGCCAGCACGACGAGGCAGACCATCAGCGAGAAGGCAACGACCATCCAGGCCATCGTCGTGCTGAGATAGAAAAGGAATGGCAGCAGGACGCCCAGCGTGCTGATGTCGATGAACGTCATCAGCAGCCGCCCGGTGAGGAACTCGCGGATCTTGTAGATCAGCGAGATGCGGTAGGTGATGTCACCCGCCGGATTGTGTTCGAAGAAGTCGAGCGGCAGCTTCAGCACACGGGTGAAGACGTGCATGCTGAGGAACGAGTCGACCCGCGTGGCCATGCTCGAGATGAGCAGCCGGCGCGAGGAGCCCATCAGCATCTCGTAGAACATCATGACCACGAGGATCAGACAGACGATCGCGAACGTGGACTTGCTTTGATGCACCAGCACCTTGTCGAGCACGATCATCACGATCAGGGGCGGCAGCAGCTGCAGGAACGTGAGCGTCAGCGAGGCCATGAAGATGTCGCGCAGAACGAGCTTCTGGCGCATCACGACACGGACGAGCCAACCGAGGCTGAACGGCTGCTCCTCCTCCGACACGCCGCGCTCCGGCCGGACGAGCAGCGTGTCGCCGCCCCAGGCCTGCGACAGACGCAGTTCGTCGACCGCGACCGGCGCCTCGCTGCGCGGCGCGCGGGGATCCTTGAGCAGAACGACATTGCGCGCCGCGTTGACGCCGACCAGCAGGCCGGCGCTGCCATCGGTGAACAGCAGGATGATCGGACTGCCATCCTCGAAGTTCATCAGCTGGCGCCAGCGCAGGCGAACCGCCTTGGCCCAAAGCCCGGATTCGCGGAGCCATTCGGTCAGTGCGGCGGGCGACGGATACTCCTCGCCGGGTCCAAGCCGCAGATCGGTGGGATCGAGCGTGACGCCGTGATGCCGCGCCACGGCCATGGCCGCTTCGATGCGTATGTTCAGGGCATCACCGCCCACGGCGTTGAAGCTGACATCGGCCTCGGCGTTGTTGCCGGCGCTTCCGGCCTGGCTGTTCACCGCGGGGGACGCAGCAGGCTTGCCGTCTGTTTCGTCCAACTTCGATCCCTCCGAGAATGGCGTCGGGCGCCGCCGCGCCACCAATGCCGCTGGTCGACCGGCAGCAAAGCACAAGCTACCTAACGAGGCTTTATCACGCCTGCGCGTCGATAGGCATCAAATTCCCGTTCGCGGCATCACTTTCTGCGGCACGCCGGCCCTTCCCAAGCGGCCCCGCCAGCGGCACGCTGGCTTCACCAGGGAGAGGATCGCATGGCCGACACCACCGCCGAAAATCCCGCTGCCGGGCAGTCCGAGACCGACCCGGTCGGCGCCTTCATACCCGGGCCGCGCGCCCATCGCAACGGCGCCGATGCCGGGCCCCTCCACGGCACGACCTTCGCCGTCAAGGACCTGTTCGACGTCGCCGGCACGGTCACGACATTCGGCAATCCGGACTGGGGCCGCACCCACCCGGTCGCCGGCAGCAACGCGCCGATCGTATCGACCCTGCTGGAGGCCGGGGCGAATCTGGTCGGCAAGACCAAAACGGTTGAACTCGCCTATGGTCTCACCGGCGAGAACATCTGGCACGGCACCCCTATCAACCCCGCCGCGCGCGACCGTTTCCCGGGCGGCTCGAGCTGCGGATCGGTGGCCGCGGTGGCCGCCGGGCTGGTCGATTTCGCGCTCGGCTCCGACACCGGCGGATCGGTCCGCATCCCCGCCAGCTATTGCGGTCTGTTCGGCCTCCGGCCGAGCCAGGGCGCGATGAGCCTCGCGGGGGCCTGCCCGCTGGCGCCGAGCCTCGATACGCCGGGCTGGTTCACCCGCTCGGCCGGGCTGCTCGAGACGATCGGGACCCTGCTGCTGCCGGGCGGCGGCGAGGGGAGCGCGCTGGGGCCGCTGCTCGCCGTCGAGGAAGCCTGGGCGAATGCGCTGCCTGCGGTGGCCGACGAGCTGCGTCGCGCGCTCGCGCGCCTCGAGGTGGCGTCTGGTACCGCTGTCCGCCTGAGCGTAGTGCCCGAGGGGCTTCCGGGGCTCTACGACCATTTCCGTGCCGTGCAGGCAGCCGAGGCTTGGGCGGCGCTCGGCGACTGGGTGAGCGCGACGAAGCCCAAACTGAGCCCGGCGGTCGCCGACCGGCTGGCGATGGCGCGCGACATGAACCCCGCCCACGCCGCCGCCGGCCGGCGGGCCCGCCAGATGATGCAGGCGCGCCTGCGCCCGCTGCTCGCCGGCGGCGCGGTGCTGGTCTACCCGACGAGCCCCGCGCCGGCGCCGCTGCTCACCAGCACGCCGGCGGAGCAGAACGCGGTGCGGGAGGCAACGATCTGCGTCACCGCGATCGGCGGCCTCGCCGGCCTGCCAGAGGTCACGCTGCCAGTCGCCAACGTCGCCGGCGGCCCCGTGGGCCTCTCCCTCGTCGCCGGATTTGGCCGCGACCGCGCCCTGCTCGCCTTCGCCAGGCACGCGGCTTCCATCCTCGGTTTGGCGAGCTAATCGGCCGTCGTGGAGATCCGCGCCGCCGCCCGTCCCGATCTGCCTGAGATCCAGGCGATCTACGCCCATCACGTGTTGCACGGCAGCGGCACGTTCGAGGAAACGCCGCCCTCGGTCGAAGAGATCGAGCGCCGCTACCGGCTCGCCTGCGACCGCGGCTGGACCTGGCTGGTTGCCGCCGATGCGACCGGCATTCTCGGCTACGCGACCCTGGCCGAGTTCCGGCCGCGGTCCGGGTATCGTTACACCGCCGAGAACGGCATCTACGTGCGGGAGGACGTGCGCGGCCAGGGCGTCGGCAAGGCGCTGGTCGCACGGCTGCTCGAGGAAGCGGAAGCCCTCGGATTCCGCCAGATGATCGCGATAATCGGCGACGCGGAGAATGTCGGTTCGATCGGCGTGCATGCGAGCCTCGGCTTCCAGCGCGCCGGGGTGCTGCGCGCCGCCGGCCTGAAGTTCGGCCGCTGGCTCGACGTCGTCATCATGCAGAAATCGCTGGGGGCGGGCGAGACATCGATCCCCGAGTAGAACCGTTGCGGCTCCCGGCGACGGGCGTCGCCGCCGGCGAGGGTCAGGCGGGCAGAAGCTGCGAGCGAACGAGGCGGGCGAACATGCCGTCGGCCTCCAGCAGGTCGCTGTGGCGCCCCTGTTCGACCATGCGCCCGTCGGCCATCACGATCACGACGTCCGCGTCGCGTACCGTCGACAGCCGGTGGGCCACGACGATGGTCGTCCGCCCGCCGCGCAGCCGGCTGAGCGCCCGCTGCACCGCCGCCTCGCTTTCGGCATCGAGTGCGCTGGTCGCCTCGTCGAGCAGCAGCACCCGCGGATCGTGCAGCAGCGCGCGGGCCAGGGCGACGCGCTGGCGCTGACCGCCCGAGAGCCGCGAGCCGCCGGGGCCGACGCGGGTCGCGGCGCCCTGCGGCAGTCCGTCGACGAAATCGGCCGCCGCCGCCTCGATCGCGGCGCGCACCGCCGCGTCATCGGCGTCGGGGCGTCCCATCCGGATGTTGGCGTCGATGGAGTCATCGAACAGCAGCGAGTCCTGCCCCACATAGGCGATCGACCGGCGCAGGCTGGCCAGGGTAATCTGGCGCACGTCGAGGCCGTCGATCCGAACCTGGCCGGTTCGTGCCTCATAGAAGCGGGGGACCAGCGCCAGCGCGGTGGACTTTCCGGCGCCCGACGGGCCGACGATGGCGACCGTCTGCCCCGGCGCGACGGCGAAGCTGAGACCGCCGAGCCCGATCCGTCCGTCGGGATAGACGAAGCCGACACCCTCGAACTCGACCCGGCCGGGGGTGCCGACAGGCAACTCGACCGCGGCCGGGTCGTCGACGACGCGTGGCCGTTCGTCGATCACGGCGAACACGCGCGACAGGCCGGCGAGGCCCTCCTGCAGCGCCGCGTTCAACGATCCGAGCGCGCGCAGGGGCCGCGAGGCGATCAGCAAGGCGGCGACGAAGCCGGTGAAATTGCCGATCGTGTTCGCCCCGACCGCCGCCCGCCAGCCGGCGAAGCCGATCACGGCCGCCACCGCGAGGCCGCCGAGCACCTCGAGGATTGGATCGATGCGCGCCCGGCTCCGGCTCATCCGCAGCAGCGCCCGGTACAGTTCGCCGAACATCGCCCCGGCGCGCGCGATCTCGGTCTGCTCGAGGCGGTAGGCGCGGATCGTGCGGGCCTGGGAGAAGCTCTCGTTCAGCAGGGTCGCGGTCTCGCCCATCCGCTCCTGCATCCCGCCTGACGCCCGGCGCACCCGGCGGCCGATGCGCTCGATCGGCAGCGCGGCGAGCGGGTACATCAGCGCCGCGATCAACGACAGTAGCCAGTCGAGGTAGATCATCGAGCCGACGAGACCGATCACCGTGACCGCGTCGGCGACACCGTTCACGGCCCGCGTCAGGGCCTCGCGGATCACCGTGGCGTCGGTCGTGAAGCGCGCCGCCAGCGCGGCCGGCGCCTCGCGCTCGATCCGTTCGAGATCGGTGGCGGTGAGATGGGCGAACATCCGGCCCTGCAACTCGCGGATCACCCGCAGCACGACCTGCTGGACCTGGACGTTCTGGAAATACTGCGAGGCGGCCTTGACCGCGGTCACCGCAACGACGAGCGCGGGGATCTGATAGAGAATGCGCCGGTCGCGCGCCTCGAACATCGAGAACGCATGGTCGATCAGAACCGGGTACAGGGCGGTCGTGCCGGCCATCAGGGCGGTGAGCAGCCCGACGACGATCAGTTCGCCGCGATGATGGTGCACGTGCTCGCGCCACAGCCTGGCGATCAGGCCGCGCGTCGGCTGATGGGCCGGGGCTTGTGGGGCAGGGGCGACGACCGCGTCCATGGGCTGGCTGTATCAGCCGGCGACGCGGCGCGCCAACTCGGCGCGGCAGGCCATGGCGTCGGCGACGCAGCCGCCCCGGCGCCACCAGGCCCGGACGGCCCGCAGCGCCTCCCCGACAGCGGGCCCTGGCGCCATGCCGAGCGCCAGGGCATCGCGGCCTTCGAGGGGAAACCGCGGCCGCGGCATGGCGGCGAGGCGCGCCCGCAATTGCGCCCAGCCCGACCGGTCATCCTCGGCGAGCCAGGCCCGTTCGATCAGGATATCGGCCGGTTCGTCGGCGAGCAGGCGCCGCAGCGCAGCGTCGTCCATCGTCGGGTCCGGCACCGGCGGCGCGCGTAGCGCCAGCAGCCGGTCGCGCTCGGCGCCCGACAGGCGCAGCCGCTCGGCCAAGGCCTCGATGGCGCCGGCGCCGGTTTCCCCCGACAGCAGCGCGGCGAGCCGGAGCAGCGGCTCCGCCGGTGCGGCGCGGGCCACCAGCTCGGCGAGACCGTCGCAATCGGCGCTCTCCGGCAGCACGGCGCGCAGCACGCCAAGCCGAGCCATCAGCGCGACCGCGGCGCGCGGGTCGGGGGCGGCGAGGATGCGGCGCAGCTCGCTCCACACACGCTCGGCAGAAAGTCGCGCGAGGCCCGGGACGCCGGCGGCGATGGCGGCCAGCGCCACGCCGTCGGGCTCGCCGCGACCGTAACGGGCGTGGAATCGGAGAAATCGCAGGATGCGGAGGAAATCCTCGGCTATGCGCTGGCCGGGTTCGCCCACGAACCGCACGCGCCCGGCGGCGAGGTCGGCGCGGCCGCCGAAATAGTCGTGCACGCCGCCGTCCGGGGTCATCGACATCGCATTGATGGTGAAATCCCGCCGCGCCGCATCCTCGCGCCAGTCGGTGGTGAACGCTACCGTCGCGTGCCGTCCGTCCGTCGCCTCGTCGCGGCGCAACGTCGTCACCTCGAAGCTCTTTCCGTCGGCCAGCGCGGTGATCGTGCCGTGATCGAGGCCGGTCGGCAGGGAGCGTATCCCGGCCGCCGACAGCGCCGCCGCCACCGCCTCGGGGTGGCGTGGCGTGGCGAGGTCGACATCGACCACCGGCGGTCCGGCGAGCGCATCGCGCACCGCACCCCCGACGATGCGGGCCTCGGGCAGCGCCGCCAGCACCTTCCGCAGCGCCGGGTCGTCGAGGAACGCGGGCGGCGGGATGCGGAAATCCGGGGCCTCGGTCATCGCCTCCATGGTGGCCCTAGACCCGCCAGTGACCCGGGACGACACGGCCATCCTCCATGTGCGGCGGTACATAGACGGCACCGGGCGGCGCACCCTCGATCAGCGCCAGCGCGACCAGCAACGCTCCGACCGAGGCCAGGGCGACGACGATCGCGACCAGCGCCCAGGACGGCAGGCCGGTCGCCCGCGCGGCCATCCGCCGCCAAAGCACGAAGGTCAGCAGCGGCACGAGGAACAGGGCGAATTCGGCGAACCGCACTCTGGCACTCCAACGGTTGGCGGCGCTTATACCAGCCTATCGGCGCCGCCACCCCGTGGCATGGCAAGCGTGCGGCCAGGGCGTTGTTGACCACGCCGCTGCCACGCTACATGGCTAGCCATCATGGACATGACGCAGGGCAGCCGGAGCGGCGGGGCCGTAGTGGAGGCCGCTACGATCGACGAGCCGGCGGTGGGCAGGCCAGCGGAGCAGTCGGTCGTGGCCGCCGAAATGGCGCGCAAGGCGGCGGCCAAGGCGTGGCTCGCGCGCCAGACCGCGTTTGGTCGCGGCGCCGCGCTGAAGCTGGTGGGGATCGGCCTCGCCGGCACGGTGCTCGCGGTGATCCAGGCATTCTGCGTCGCCGGCGTGCTCGCCGAGGTCCTCGCTCCGAGCGTCAGCACCGCGCGCCCGGCCGCCGCAACCCTGCTCGCGCTGTTCGCCGCCGTGGCCGTTGCGCGCGCGGCGTTGGGGTTCGTCTCCGACCAGGTCGCCTTCGACGCCGGCGCGGCGGCCCGGCGCCGGCTGCGCAGCGACGCCCTGGCCCGGCTGCTGCACGCCGGACCGGCGATGCTGCGGAGCAGCCACTCCGCCGATCTCGCCGGCATCGTCGTCGACCGGGTGGAGGCGCTGGACGGGCTGTTCGCGCGCTGGATGCCGGCCCGCACGCTGGCCGTGCTGGCGCCCGCCGCCGTCGCCGCGGTCGCGCTCTGGCTCGATCCGTTCGCGGGTATCGTGCTGATCGCCACCGGAGTGTTCGTGCCGGTCGGCATGGCGGCGGCCGGGATCGGCGCCGCGGTCGCCGCCCGGCGCCAGTTCCTGGCCCTGGCCCGGCTCCAGGTCCGGTTCGTCGATCGCATCCGCGGCATCGCGACGATCGTCCTTGCCGGGCGGGTGGAGGACGAAGCCCGCGCGCTCGCCGCCGCCGCCGATGAACTCGGGCGGCGCACGATGCGGGTGCTGCGGATGGCGTTCCTGTCCTCCGCGGTGCTCGACCTCGCCTTCGTCGCCGCCCTTGCCGCCACGGCGATCCATTACGGGCTGGCGATGCGCGCCGGCGCGGTGAGCGACCCGTTCGGCCCGCTGTTCGCGCTGCTGCTGGTGGCGGAGTTCTTCGCCCCGCTGCGCGCCTTCGCCGCCGCCTATCAGGACCGGCTGCACGCTGCCGGCGCGGCCGAGGCGATGCTGGCCCTGCCGGAGGGGACGCAGGCCACGGATTCGCCGCCGGCCGTCAGGACCGTGGAGGCGCAGGGCGTCTCGGTTGCGTTCGAGGATGTCGGCCTGACCTGGGACACGGCGCGGGGGCCGGCGCTGGAGGGGTTGAGTTTCCGCGTCACGCCGGGCGAGACGCTGATCGTCGCCGGCCCGTCGGGCGCAGGAAAGTCGACCGTGATCGAGATCCTGCTCGGCTTCGTCCGGCCCGACATCGGCCGCGTGACGATCAACGGCGCCGATATCGTCAGCATCGTGCCGCAGGCGCTATCGCGCATGACCGCCTGGATCGGGCAACGGCCAATGCTGTTCGCCGGCACCATCCGCGACAACATCCGCTTCGCCCGCCCCGAGGCGACCGACGCCGACATCGAGGACGCGGCGCGGCTCGCCCGCATGAACGCCTTCCTGGCCGGGCTGCCGGGCGGCCTCGACACGCAGGTCGGCGAGGGCGGCCACGGGCTGTCGGGGGGGCAGGCGCACCGCGTGGCGATCGCGCGGGCGTTCCTGAAGAACGCGCCGCTGCTGCTGCTGGACGAGCCGACGGCGCATCTTGATCCCGCGACCGAGGCCGACGTGCTGGAGAGCCTCCGACGTCTGGCGCTGGGGCGCACTGTCATCCTGGCCACCCATTCGGCCGCGGCGCACGGGTTCGGCGGCCGGCGGATCGATCTGCGCGACGGGCGGGCGATCGGCGCGCGCGGGGCGGCATGAGGCCGCTGCTGCGCATCCTGGCGCTGTGGCGGAAGCAGGCGCCGGCGCTTGCCGCCGGGCTACTCGTGGCGCTTGCCGCGCTCGGCGCCGGCGTGATCCTGGTGGTCCTCGCCGGTCGCTACGTCGCGCTGGCGGCTGGCGCGGTCGCGGTGACGATGCCGTTCTGGGTGCGTATTGTCGGCGCGGCGCGGATCGTGCTCCGCTACGGCGAGCGCCTCGCCACCCATGCGGCGACGTTCCGCGCCCTGGCCGGGCTGCGCGTGTGGTTCTTCCGTGGCATCGCGGCGCGGTCGGCCGGCGGCCTCGGCTTCGAGCGGACGGGCGATGTGCTGGCGCGGCTGGTCGGCGACGTCGACGCGCTCGACGGCCTCTATCTTCGCGTCATGGTGCCGCTGGCCGGCGCCGTCGTTCTCTTGCCGGTGCTGCTGGTGTCGATCGGCATGCGCAGCCTCGCGCTCGCCGCCGGGGTCGGCCTGCTGTTCGCGTGCGCCGCCCTGCTGTTCCCCTGGATCGCCGCCCGGATGGCGGCAACCGCCGGCACGCAGCTCGCCGACGCCGCGAGCGGGCTGCGCATCGTCGCCCTCGACGCGCTGACGGGGCTGCGCGAGGTGCGCGCATTCGGTGCCGAGGGGCGGATGCTGGCGATCATGCAGGCGCGCGAGGCGGCGCTGTTGTCGGCGCAGCACCAGCTCGCCAGCCGTTCGGCCGTCGCCGGCGCGGCCGCGTTCCTGTGCGCGCAGGCGGCGCTTGGGCTGGTGCTGGTGACCGCGCTGATCGATCCCGTCGCCGGCATCGCCGCGGTGTTCCTCGTCCTGGCGGCATTCGAGGCGGCGTCCGGCTTGCCGCGCGCGGGGGTGAGCGCCGGACATGCCGCAGCCGCAGCGCGGCGCGTGTTGGCGGCGGCCGAGGATGGCCCGGCGGTGCTCGATCCGCCGCACCCGGCGGCCCCGCCATCCGGTGCGGCGCTGCGCTTCGACGCGGTGAGCTTTCGCTGGCAGTCCGACCGCCCGCCCGTGTTCGAGGGGCTGACGCTGGAGATTCCCGAGGGCGCGCGGGTCGCGGTCCTCGGTCCGTCCGGCTCCGGCAAGTCGACGCTCGCCGCTCTGGCGCTGAAAGTGGTGGCGCCGCAGGCGGGCGTGGTTCGGCTGGGCGGTGTCGACATCGCCGATCTGGCGGCGGCCGAGGTGCGATCGCGGATCGGCTGGCTGTCGCAGGCGACGCACCTGTTCAACGACAGCATTCGTAACAATCTGTTGCTCGCGCGCCCGGACGCCGACGAGCCCGCGTTGTGGGCGGCGCTCGACGCGGCGCGAATCGGCGATCTCGTGCGCGGCCTGCCCGACCGGCTCGATTCCTGGGTGGGCGAAGGCGGTGCCCGCTTCTCCGGCGGGCAAGGGCGGCGCCTCGCGCTCGCGCGCACGCTGCTGGCGCCGGCGCGCATCCTGATCCTCGACGAACCCTGCGCCGGCCTGGACGCCGCGACGGAGCAGGCGTTTCTGGCGACCCTCAACGAGGTCGCGGCCGGCCGCAGCGTGCTGCTGATTACCCATCGGCTGACCGGCGTGGAGCGGCTGGACCGCATCTGGCGCCTCACCAACGGCCGCGCGGTCGTGGCGACCGGGTGACCGTGTCCGCCAACGTCGATTGAGAGTGCGCGGCAGGCTGAGGGCAGGCAAAGTTCTCGGTATAAATAATGATCCTCGTTGACGTGATGCTCGTAATGCGTGTATCTGGGCGGCAATGCTTCCTTAAGATTGTAGTACGAGCTTGTGTCGCGTTGGGCCTGGCGAGCTGCGTTCGCAGCGTTGGCGGTATCGAGTGCCCTCCGGGCGGGCAGCCCGGCGGGCGCCCAGGGCCTGATCGACACGGGGTTGCAGGGCATCGGCGGCAGCGGGGTCGAGCAGGGCGTGACAGTGATGTCGCGGGCGCGCCCGATGTTCGATCCGCTCGGCGAACGGGTCGGCAGTTTTCTGTTCTCGCCAAACCTGACCCTCGGCCTTGGCGGGGACAGCGCGGTGACGCCGGGGCGCGGCAGCTGGCTCGCCCAGGCGACGCCTGCGCTCTCGGTCGCCTCCGACTGGGGCCGTGACCGGCTGAGCGCCCATATATCCGCGACGCAGACCCAGTATCTCGATCTGCCGACGCAGGACACGACGGATTGGGGCGGCGACATCCAGGGCGCGCTCGATATCGGCCCCGGAGCCCTGTCGCTCGCCGCACTGCATCAGTCGCTGCACCAGACCCTGCAACAGCTCGGCGCGGTGCCGGCCGATCAGCCGGTCGCCTACCGTGTCGACGGCGCGCTGGCCCGGCTGTCGCTGCCGATGGGCCGGCTAACGATCGAGCCCGCCCTCAGCGTCACCACCTTCCGATACGACCCGGCGAGCATCGGCAATCAGCCGATCGACGAGAAGGCGAACGACCGCGACGTCGTTCAGGGCTCGGTCGCCGCGCGCTATGAGCTGTCGACGCTGCGGTCGCTCGTCATGGTCGCGCGCATCGCCGGTACCAGCTTCACCTTGCAGCCCGCGCCGGGCGTGGCCAGCCAGAATTCGACCGGCGGCGCGCTGCTGGGCGGCATCGACACCGTCGAAGGGGTGTGGCGATACCGCCTGCTGCTTGGCGTCGGCGTGCGCCAGTTCGCCAACCCGGCCGAACCGGCCGATGTCGCGCCGCTCGCCGAGATCAGCGCCGCCTGGTCGCCCTCCGGCCTCACCACGGTGACGGCGCTGCTGGTGCAGACGAACCAGGACGCCGACATTGCCAATGTCGGCACGTCGCGCTACACGCGGGCGCGCATCAGCGTCGATCATGAGTATTTGCGCAACGTGGTTCTGCACGCCCATATCGGCGCGGAACGGGCCACCTTCGGCTTTCCGGCCCAGACGGAGACATTGGCGGTGGCCGGCGCCGGTGTGAGCTGGCTCGTGAACCGCAATGTGCGCGTCGAGGCGACGTACGACGCCAATGTGCGCACGCCCCCGATCAGCGGCACCGAGCGCCTGAGCAATATCGGCCTGGTGCAGATCCGGCTGGCGATGTGACGGCGATTCCGGTCCTTCGATTTCTCGATCTCGATATTGCCGACATGGGACTCGCGGCGGTGGCCGATCTGCTCGCCGCGCGGGCCGCGACGGCGCCGTTCGCCTACGTGGTGACGCCGAACGCCGACCATTTCGTGCGCCTGGCCCGCGAGCCGCGGTTCCAGCACGTCTATGCTGCGGCAGCCTTGCGCCTGCTCGATTCGCGCCTCGTCGCGCGCATCGCCGGCACTCTGGGCCTGGCGGTGCCGCACGTCGTGCGCGGCAGCGACCTGGTCGCGGACCTCCTCGCGCGCCACGTCCGGCCGGGGGACCGGCTCACCTGCATCGGGCTGCGGGCCGAGCTGCTGCCGCTGCTGCGTGCCCGTCTGCCTGGCGTGGCGATCGCGCATCACGATCCGCCGATGGGGTTCGACCGTAATGCGGCGGCGTTCGCGGACGCGGTACGTTTCGTGTGCGATCACCCAGGGCGGTTTGCATTCCTGGCCGTGGGGTCGCCGCGGCAGGAGACGCTGGCGGCGGCGATCGCGGCCACCGGCCGGGCGAAGGGCGTGGGGCTCTGCGTCGGGACCGCGCTCGCTCTGTTCGTCGGCGTGGACCGGCCCGCACCGGGATGGATGCGGCGCGCGGGCCTGGAATGGCTGCACCGCCTCGTCCGAGAACCGCGCCGCCTCGGCCGCCGGTATCTGTTCGACGATCCGCCGATCGTCGCCCTATTGCTGCGCGAGCGGTGGCGGCGCCGCGCGATGCCGGCGCGCGGTCGGCAATTGATTGACGGGTCACAGGGTCAGCCATAGACCTTGCTTGGCCTGCAACCCTATTTCAACGCCGCCAAGCCGATGCTTGAGAAATATCCGACCAACGAGTTCAACCCGAAGGAGGGCGCGGCGATGCTCGCCGAGCTGGGCTGGACCAAGGACGGCTCGGGCATGTACGCCGATTCGACCGGCAAGCCGCTCCCCCTCGAATTCATCAGCGCTTCTTCGATTTCCCCTCGGTCGGCCCCGTGCTGGTGGAGCTACTGCGCCGGCAGGGGATGAAGGCGACCTACTGCCAGCCGCCCGACATGTTCGACCGTTTCTTCGTCGGCGACGAGAACGCGGCGATCTTCGGCCATGGCCGCAGCGTGCGCGATCCGTTCGAGACGCTGCGCCTGCCGGCCTCACCCGCGCGCTACTCCCAACGCCGCTGTTCGGATCGAGGTTGGAGCACGGCGCCACCGGTGCCATGGCGCTCGCGCCGCCGCCGCCGGCATCGCCCTCGGGCATGCCCGTTCGGTGCGAAAGCCGGTCCATCGCCGCCGGGACGGGGAACCTCGGACGCTCGTCAACGGTTTATCGTTCACGCTTCGGCCGACAGTTTCGGCCGGAGCGAAGGAGGGCATTATGGATCAGAAATCAAAGAGCGGCGACGGCGGCCGGGGCGGTCAGCATCGCGGTGGGCATTCCGGCGAGGGCTGCGGCGGCGCGGCGCACAATCCTGGCAATTTCGCCAACAACCCCGAGCGCGCCGCGGAAGCTGGCCGCAAGGGCGGGCAGCGCAGCCACGGCGGCGGCGGGGCCGAGCACAACCCCGGCAACTTCGCCAATGACCCCGAGCGCGCCGCCGAAGCTGGCCGCAAGGGTGGTCAGCATAGTCACGATCACGATTCCAGCCGGTCGGGCAGCCATTTGCCCGGCACCATTCGAACGATCGGCAGCGCTGACGGCGGCTGAAGCGGGCGTGCGAGCGGCGTTCGCGCCGCTCCATCGTCGTGTCGTCCCCCCGCGCCGCGGCGGCGCGAGGCGATTTCAGGAACTGGCCTTGCGCGGCGCGCGGGCGCCGAGCCGTACCGCATCGCGCAAGCGGTTCATGTCGAACGGCTTGGCCAGCGTCGGATGGCCGATATACGGCTCCGGCAGGCGAAGCGCGCCGTAGCCCGTGACGAACACGAACGGGATGTCCCGCGCGCCGAGAATGTCGGCGACGGGGAATACCTCCTCGCCGCGAAGATTGAGGTCGAGCAGGGCAAGATCGAAGTCGGCGTGCCTGGCGCTTTCGATCGCGGCATGGACGCTCGGGGCCGGTCCCACGACCACGCATCCCATTCCGCGCAGCATATCCTCCAGCAGCATGGCAACAAGTGCCTCGTCCTCCACGATCAGGACCCGGAGGTCCGCGAGAATGTCGGTCTCGGGAATCGTTTGCATATTGCGACGAACTCCAGGCGCTGACGTTGCACGGGTGTGCTGCATGACGGGCCCATGGCGCGGACTCTACTGATCGCGAGCAGGCTGGGACGCAGGAATCGCCATCAACACGTCACCCATGCTTCGCGACCGGTCTCGATTGAGGTGGCAACGACAGCAACGTGCTTCGCCAATTTTGGGAACGATGTTAGGGCGGGATTACGCCGTGAGCGAAACGTCGGCTTCACGGCGGCCAGCGACGCGCGACGCACGGGCCAGGGACACTGCGCACCGATGTTCGCCTGAGGCCGCATCGCCCGCTCTCCCTGCGGCGTCATTCCCCGATCCCCGAACTTTTCTCGACGCGCAAACAACATAGCCAAAACGCGCGTCGACGGGGAACGTTCCTGCGCGATGTGGCGATCGGTACGGTTTATCTGGTGGGCGTCGAGGCGGATCAGTCCGAAGCCGCGGCCATCGCGATGTAATTGACCGACAGGTCGTGTCCAGTTCGCCAGCTGCCCGACAGCGGATCGAACGCGAGGCCGGCGAGATCCGCGACCCGCAGTCCCGCGGCGCGCAGCAGGGTGCCCATTTCGTCGGGCATGATGAAGCGGCGCCAGTCATGCGTGCCGGGCGGCAGCCAGCGCAACAGGTATTCGGCCCCGACCTTGGCCGCGAGGTAGGACCGCCGGGTGCGGTTGAGCGTCGACAGGAACAGCAGACCGCCGGGCGCCAGCAGCGCCCGCAGCGTCGCGATGAAGTTCGCCGGGTCCTCGACGTGCTCGATGACCTCGAGCGCGGTGATGACGTTGAAGCGGAGGTCCTCGGCCAGCAGGTCGTCCGCCGTCGCCTGCCGGTAGGCGAGCGGCAGCGCGAGCCCATCCGCATGGCGCCGCGCCGCCACGATCGCGGCCGCGGCGGCGTCGACCCCGAGCACGCGATAGCCGCGTCGCGCCAGCGCCTCGGCCGCGATGCCGCCGCCGCATCCGATATCGAGCAGCGCGGTGTCCGCCGACGCGGGGAAATGCCGTCCAACGCGCTCGGCGATCCAGCCGATCCGCGCCGGGTTCATCTGCAGCAGCGCCCGCATCGGCCCGGCGGTATCCCACCACCGGTCGGCCATGGCGTCGAACCGCGCGATCTCTCCGGCGCGAACCGATGTCGATACCTGCTCTGGCATGGTTGCCGATCCCCGTTGCCGATCCCCTCGGCGGCCAGTATGTGTGCGCCCGCGTTGCGGTGCGCAATCCATCGGGGATGGGCCGGCCGCGGCACTCCCGGGATCGCCCATGGCCCGCATCGTCATGAAGTTCGGCGGCACGTCGGTCGCCGATCTCGACCGTATCCGCAACGTCGCCATGCGCGTGAAGCGCGAGGTGGACGCCGGCAACGAGGTCGCGGTCGTGGTGTCCGCGATGGCCGGCGTCACCAACCAGCTCGTCGCCTGGTGCCAGGCGCTGTCGCCGCTGCACGATGCGCGCGAATACGACGCGGTGGTCTCGACCGGCGAGCAGGTCACCGTGGGGCTGCTGGCGATCGCGCTGCAGGAGCTTGGCGTCGAGGCGCGTTCGTGGCTCGGCTGGCAGATCCCGGTCGACACCGACGGCGCTCACGGCAAGGCCCGCATCGGCCGCATCGACGGCGCCGCGCTGATCGAGTGCATGCGGGCGGGCCAGGTCGCGGTGGTGGCGGGTTTCCAGGGCGTCGGGCCGGACCGGCGGATCACGACGCTCGGGCGTGGCGGATCGGACACCTCGGCGGTCGCTCTGGCGGCGGCGCTGAAGGCCGAACGTTGCGATATTTACACGGACGTCGACGGCGTCTACACGACCGATCCGCGAATCGTGCCGACGGCGCGTAGGCTCGACAAGATCGCGTATGAGGAGATGCTGGAGCTGGCCTCCGTGGGCGCCAAGGTGCTGCAGACGCGCAGCGTCGAGCTCGCGATGAAGGAGCAGGTGCGGGTGCGGGTGCTGTCGAGCTTCGGCGACGGCGAGGGCACCCTGGTCGTGGACGAGGACGAGATCATGGAGAAGGAATTCGTCGCCGGCGTCGCCTATTCGCGCGACGAGGCGAAGGTGACGATCCGGCGCGTGCCGGACCGGCCGGGGATCGCGGCGGCGATCTTCGGGGCCCTGGCGGCGGAGAGCGTCAACGTGGACATGATCGTGCAGAACGTGTCGTCCGACGCGACGACGGACATGACCTTCACCGTGGGCAAGGCAGACCTGCCGCGCGCCAGCGCCGCGCTCGATGCGGCACGGCCGCAAATTGGTTACGCCGAGATCCTCACCGACCCGAATGTCGCCAAGATCAGCGTCGTCGGCGTCGGCATGCGCAGCCACGCCGGCATCGCCAGCACGATGTTTCGCGCGCTGGCCGACAAGTCGATCAATATCCAGGTAATCTCGACCAGCGAGATCAAGGTCAGCGTGCTGATCGGCGCCGACTACACCGAACTCGCGGTGCGCGCCCTGCATACGGCGTACGGCCTGGATGCCGCCTGATATCGTGCCCCTGAACGCCGCGCTGACGGACGCCGCCGAGATCGCGGCGCGGGCCGAGTTCAACCGGCTGTCGGAGCGGGGTGCGCGCTTCCTCGGCTGCGATGTCGCGATCATGGGCGGCGCGATGAGCTGGGTGAGCGAGCGCCACCTCGTCTCGGCCATCTCCAACGCCGGTGGGTTCGGCGTCATCGCCTGCGGCTCGATGGGTCCGGCGCTGCTCGAGGCGGAGATCATCGCGACCCAGGCGCTCACCGACCGGCCGTTCGGGGTCAACCTCATCACGCTGCACCCGGAACTCGACGCGCTGATCGGCGTCTGCCTCCGCCGGGGCGTCGGTCATATCGTGCTCGCCGGCGGCATCCCGCCGGGCGCGGCGGTGCGCGCGGTGAAGGATGGCGGCGCTAGGCTGATCTGCTTCACGCCCGCGCTGGTGCTGGCCAAGCGGCTTGTGCGCTCCGGGGTGGACGCGCTGGTGATCGAAGGGTCCGAGGCCGGCGGCCACATCGGCCCGGTGAGCCTGACCGTGCTGGCGCAGGAGATCCTGCCGCATATCGCCGAGGTGCCGGTGTTCGTCGCCGGCGGGCTGGGGCGCGGGGAGGCGATCCTGGCTTATCTGGAAATGGGCGCCGCCGGCGCGCAGCTCGGTACCCGTTTCGCCGCGGCGCGGGAATCGATCGCCCATGCGCGCTTCAAGCAGGCCTTCTTTCGCGCCAACGCCCGCGATGCGCTGCCGTCGGTGCAGCTCGACGCGCGCTTTCCGGTGATCCCGGTGCGCGGCCTGGCCAATGCCGGCACCGAGCGCTTCCTCGCGCATCAGGCCGAGACCATCCGCCGCTTCCAGGCGGGTGAGCTCAACAAGGAGACGGCGCAGCTCGAGATCGAGCATTTCTGGGCCGGCGCGCTGCGTCGCGCGGTGATCGACGGCGACGTGGAGCACGGCTCGGTCATGGCCGGCCAGTCGGTCGGCATGGTCACCACCGAGCAGAGCGCGGGCGAGATCATCTCCGAGCTCGTCGAACAGGCGGTCGCGGCGCTCATCGCCCGCGATGACGCGCAGCGCCGGCTTGCCACGGCGTAAGCCGTTCGATGCGTCGGTCCGCTCGGGTTGGGACTGCCCGGGACGCGACAGGACCTGCCCGGAGGGTCCAAGACGGTTGCAACCGAGGTGCCTCTGGTCTAGATGCCGAGCTCGTGAGCTGGGCGTCGGCGATGGATCGCGCGGCCTGCGGCAACACGTGACAGGTCGACCGCGGTGCTGGGGCGCGCGGGTCGCAAAAACGGGTCTGGGCCGGCATGGCGTCCTTCACTTACCGAGACAATTCTGGTGTAAACCCCAATCCGGGTCGGGTCGGCGTCGAGCTTCAGGACGCGCGCCAGCGCCTTGGCCTCGAGCTGTCCGACGTCGCTGACCGGCTGCGGATCCGCGTCGCGCATCTGCGTGCGATCGAGGAGGGCCGCATCGGCGACCTCCCGGCCGGCGCGTATGCCGTTGGCTTCACGCGGGCCTACGCGACCGCGCTGGGCCTCGATGCCAACGATGTGACCCGCCGCTTCCGCGCCGAGGCGGCGGAAATCGGCCGCAAGACCGAACTCGAATTCCCGGTGCCGCTACCCGAGCGCGGCATCCCGACGGGCGCGGTGGTGGCGCTCGGCGTCATTCTGGCGATCGGGGCCTATGTCGGCTGGTACAGGCTGTCGGCCGACGCGCCGCCGGCATCCGACTCGGTGCCTGCGGTCCCCGACCGTCTCGCCCCACTCGCCGAGCGGGCCACGCCCGCGGCGGTGCCACCAACCGCGCCCGCCAACGGCGGATCGGGGCCGGCGTTCTCCTACGATCCGCCGGCCGGCATTCCGTCGGTCCCGCCCAGTCAGGCGGCGGCCGCGTCAGCCGTTCCCGCGCCCCCGCCGGCGGCGCAGAGCGCTCCGCCGGGCGCCCAACAAGGCGGCTCGCCCACCACCACCGGCGCCGAGACGACGCAGGCGGTAGCCGTTCCGGCGCCTTCCCCGGTGGGGGAGGGCCGTATCGTGCTTCGTGCCAAGGCTGACAGCTGGATGCAGGTGCGCGAGCCGAAGGGCGCGGTGCTGCTGAACCGCGTGCTGCACGCCGGCGAGACCTGGTCGGTGCCGTCCAAGCCCAATCTGGTGCTGACGACCGGCAACGCGGCCGCCACCGAGGTGCTGATCGACGGGGTGCTGGCGCCGGCCCTGGGTTCGGGCGGGACCATCCGCCGCAACATCGCGCTCGATCCCGCGACGTTGAAGCAGGTGAAGGACGGTCAGGCCACCCCCGCATCGGCCTCTCCGGCGGCGGCCACCCCGGCATCGACCGCCGCGACGGGAAAGACCTCGGCGGCCCCGGCCAACGAGTAGCGGCCGCCGGCGGCGATATCTGGGGGGCGGTACCTGGATCAGTAACGGTTTGCCCGGCCGCTCGCCGTCGCCCGCTCTGGCGCTGCCGGCGCCGAGGCGCCATGTTGGGGGGCGCCGGGTCGGGGCAACGGCCGGATTCGACGCGCGGAGTGTAACGATGAACTATCGGTCCTATCAGCAGATCGACCGCCGCACGTCGCGGCGAATCCATGTCGGCTGCGTGCCGGTTGGCGGCGGCGCGCCGATCACTGTTCAGACCATGACCAACACGCCGACGACCGATGTCGCCGCGACGGTGGCGCAGATCCGTCTCGCCGAGGCGGCCGGCGTCGACATCGTGCGTGTGTCCTGCCCCGACCAGGAAAGCGCGCTGGCGTTGAAGGACATCGTGCGCCAGGTCGAGGTGCCGATCGTCGCCGACATCCATTTCCACTATCGCCGCGCGATCGAGGCGGCCGAGAGCGGGGCGGCGTGCCTGCGGATCAATCCCGGCAACATCGGCTCG
>Ga0209415_10002086_pt1 | contig 37850 bp, 32 predicted proteins | sample PeaSoiSIISIP2007_FD_187696 | JGI IMG/M metagenome (GOLD analysis project Ga0209415, IMG submission 187696) | Peat soil microbial communities from Weissenstadt, Germany - SII-SIP-2007 (SPAdes) (version 2) | ecosystem: Environmental > Terrestrial > Soil > Wetlands > Peat | place: Germany...
CTGGCGATGGCCTTCGATAGGCTCAGGGCCGAGGCGCTGCCCCGGGCGGCATCTTCGGCACTACTGGAGGAGGCGGCCAGATCATGGAGCGAAGCCGTCTGAACTGGCGCAAGGCCACCTACAGCACAACCAATGGTGGCGGATGCGTTGAGGTAGCCACCAACCTTCCCGGCGTCGTGGCAGTCCGCGATTCCAAGGACCCGGCCGGGCCGGTGCTGGAATTCACCGCTGAGGAGTGGCTCGCGTTCATCTCGGGCGTGCGGGCGGGGGAGTTCGGTAGCTGATCTCCCGGCCGCCTCGCCTGCGGCGCATGACCTACGCTTCGGCGGGTAGTGAGCACTACGATGCCGCACCGCGAGATACCTGTCCAGGTGACTGCCTGGGTCGATGAGGGCGTAGCCGACTTGGTAACGGCGCTGAACACCATCGGCGGCGTGATGACGCTCGACAGTTGTCAAGAAGACCCTGATCACGGCCTGGCGCGGGTGACCTTCTGCACGCATGAGCAGGCCGCATTGCCCAAGGTGCTCGACCGGGTGGCACACTGCATCGACCAGCGCGGATGGCAGGAGCGTGCCACCGTCCGGTTGTGGGCCGGATGTGATGGTGACACGCTCGCTGCCGATCTTTACTGCCCGCCAGCGCTGGTGTCAGCGCTGGCGGCCGAGATCCGCGTCAGTGCCGACCGTATGAATCCGTCGCACGGTGACACGGCGTGCACAGCACCTGGCAGTTGGACAGCGAGTCACTGCCGCCCACCGACGTTGCCGTCAGGTGGTGGTACTCCGCACTGTGACGAGTGACACGAGTCGGGCAGCGGGCGTAGCCGCTGTGCAAGCCATCCTGGCGCATGCACTCGCACCGACCGGCCGACCGTGCATATGCCTGGTCCTTGGTGGTCTCTGAAAAGTCCATCGGGGGTCCCTCCTCTCGTCCCCTCGTAGCTGATCAAGGGATTCGCGGGATCAGGACCGGCCATACGGCTCCGTCAAGATTGGCGCGCCTCTGTTCATGGCGGTTAGCCGTGGGCTATCTTGACGGGAAAGCAACAGGCACAGTCCCGACACCAACGTTCGCGCCCCGTAGCTGCGGGACCGGACTTATGTGTCGCCCGCCCTGCCGGGCGGGTGGCCTCCCTGTGGGGCGGCGGGGGGCGTCGCCGTGCTTGGCGGGGTCCGGGGAGCGTGGTTGCTAAGGCCGCATTGCTCCCCGGCCCCGGTCTCTCACCTCCCGAAGTAGTGGTCCCTTGCGGACCAGGATGCCCCTTACACGCACTGATCCCCAGCAGACTCGCCGGCCCTGAAAAAGATGTTGGAGCCGCCCGGAGTGTTTCACGTGAAATGGCGGCGAGCCGTTTTACCGTGTTGCCCATGGAGCACACACACGTACTTGGCGAACTGCACACATATAGGCACGAGCTGATGGTCGAGCTTCAGCGTGTCGAAGCCGCACTGAGCGCCCTGGCCACTTCCGAGGACGAAGCCGGCCCTCGGCTCGCAGAGACGGGCACCGGTACGTACGACCTGCTGCGGAAGTTCTTCCGGCACCAGCCGCGATTTGACGCACCTTCCGCGCTTGACTACCTCATCGCAGAAGGATGGAAGGCCGACGCCCGGTCCGACGCGCTGAACACCGTGCGCTCGGCGCTGGCCCACTTGGCGGCTTGGGGCGAAATTGAGCGCGTCAGGCGAGGCGTCTACCGCGCCGCGCCGCCGCTGAGCCGTAAGCCCCTCCCGTCAGCTAACGCCATGGCGGCAGTGTGATCACCAGTCCACTGCGGTTGCCCGTGCGGGCACGATTGGGGTAACGATCATGAAATCCTGGGGTAGTTCCGGGCAGATAGCATGATCACGGCTACCCTGACGAGGGGTTATGGTTTCGCCGGAGGCTACTAGTCAGACGTGCGCAAGCACGGCGTCCAGCGGCCGGGGGACCCGGGCAAGGTCGAGCGCGTCCACGAGCAGGCGCGCATACCGGCTCTTCCGGCCGGACCGGGTCCCCATGAACCGGTGAATCTGCATCTCGGCTGTCTGCCCTTGCTGCGCGGGCTGCTTCTGGAAGACGCGGAGCGACCGGATTTCACCCTGTGCCCGAATGACTTCCTCGACCGAGGCGGTGCCCAGAGCGCGGATCAGCTCATCCTCAAGGTCGGCGTCGCACACGTAGAAGCCGAGTGCCTCCATATCGGCGCGGGACATGTCAGAGCCAAGGCCGCCCCGTTCGAGAGCGCGCCGGAAGAAGCCTTCCTCGGCGGCGTCGCACAGGCCGGCCAGCCTGACATCGAGCCCGTGGGGGCCGAACATCTCCAGGAAGCGGCCGAGATTAGTCGCGCCGCCCATGTGCACGATGCAGACCCCATGAGCGCCGAGAGCCCGGCCGCGCCGCTCAGCCAGCGCTTCGAGCGCAGCCTGGTCGCTCATCCCTTCGACGAGTATGACCGCCCGCGGTTCCACCCCCGTGGCCAGCTGGACGTTCATGCTCCACGCATTTCATCGACTTCAGGCCAGCCGATCGGACCCGGCATCGGCGCGCGGGCCCGATCTCGCCTCGGCGGGCTCTGCGGTACCTGTCACCATAGCGCCCGGGTGCGCGGGGCTGGCGAGCATATTCTGGGCAGGTGTCAAGCCATGCCGAGTCCGTCGCCGGCCGGGTGAGCGCGGCCCCGGCGAGGACGGTCGCGGCCCTGGGTAAGCTCCTGACCCGTCGGGGCAGCCCTACGGCTGGGCGTGCTCCTGCTGGCTCGCGTGTGCCATGGCGGCGACGAGCTCGGTGCGCGAGCGCACGCCGAGCTTGCGATAGCCGCGGGACAGGTTGGCCTCCACGGTCTTCGCGGACAGGAAGAGCCGGGCGGCGATCTCGGTGTTGCGCAGCCCGGAAGCCGCGAGCTCGCAGATCTTCCGCTCGGTCGGGGTGAGTTCTTCCGGGCTGCCCCGCCGTGCCCTGGCACGGTCCAGCTCGTCGCTGGCCACGGCCGCCCAGCCGAGCGCTCCGGCGGACTCGAGCACGCTGACCGCCCGGGCCAGGTGATCCTGTGCCTGCTGCCGCTCGTTCCTGCGCCTGCGCAGCCGCCCCAGGGCGAGCAGCGTCCGCCCTAGCTCGCTGGGCATGTCCAGGGTCTCGTGCGCGCGGAGCGCCCGCTGATAGTCGGCCAGGGCACCGTCCAGGTCTCCGGCAGCGGCGTTCAGCATGCCCCGGCAGCGAGCGGAAACGGCCAGGATCCACGGTCGCGGCAGGGCCTCGGCGCGCGCTTCAAGCCGCCGCACCAGGCGCTCGGCGCGTCCGGTGTCGCCGAGCCCGATCACCGCCTCCGCATGATCGGCCTGGAAGCGCTGGTTGGCGGGCTCGCGATTGTGCACGAGCTGCTCGATCTCGTCGGCGCGGGACAGCTCGCGGTCTGCGTCCGCCAGGTCCCCGGCGGTCAGCGCCGCCAGGCCGAGCACGATCCTGGCCATCCCCTCGAGCACGACGTCGGGGTGCGGATCCAGCCGGCCGAGCAGCTCCCCGGCCGCTGCCCGGGCCCCGGCCAGGTCGCCCGCCTGCGCGCACACCTGACCCTTGGCGCACAGCGCCATGTCGATGTAGGTCTCCTGCTCGGTCTGCCCGGCCAGGTCCAGCGCCTCTGCCGCCAGCGCGCTGGCCCGGTCGATGTGCCCGGTCATGGCCTCGACACTGGCCAGGTGGGTGAGCGCGGCGCAGACCTGCGCCTCGTCCCCCTGCTCGCGGAGCACGCCGATGATGTCCTCGAGCCGCTGCCTGGCGGTAGCGAAGTCATCGAAGTTCCTTGCCCAGAACGCCGGAACCGGACTCACGTCCCACCCCGCGGCCCCCTGCTGGAGCCGGATGCCCTTCTCGATCGCCGCGTGGTCGGCGCCGCGCCCCGCGTACAGCTTGTACAGGGCGACGATGTGCAGGACGTGCGAGTAGAACTGCGGGTCCTGAAGTTCGTCAAGCAGCGCAAGCGCGGCTTCGCCGTGCTCAAGCGTGACGTCGGCGTCGTCGGCGCCGGCCGCCATCCGCGCGTGGATGCGGGCACGCAGGGCCGGAGTCCGCGCCTCGCCGAGTGCCTGGGTCATGAGCGCCCGGCCGGCCTCGGCGTCGCCCTGCACCCAGCGCATGCTGCCCAGTTCGAGCAGCACCTGGGCCCGCTCCTGGCCGGCCGGAAGCGCGCTCAGCCACTGTTCAAGCTCGCGCCGGGCGCCGGTCGGGTCGCCCGTGAAATAGCGGAGATCAGCCAGCTCGGTGCTCCGCCGGAGCCTGGCCTCCCGATCCGCGGCCGGGGTGAGCCGGCAGGCCAGCTCCTTCAGCTCGACCGCTACGTCCGCGGCCCCCCGCGCGCGGGCCGACACCGCCGCGCCGTCGAGCTCAGCCGCGGTCGCCTCGTCCGGGCCGTCCGCCGCCAGGGCCAGGTGCCTGGCCCGCTCCTCCGGGCCAGCGGCCCGGCCCGCCAGCTCCCTGTGCAGCCTGCGGCGCTCTGCCTCCGGCAGCGAGGAGTAAAGCGCCGACCCGAACAGGGGATGCGTGAACTCCACCCGCCCGCCGGGCCGCACGGCCGCGATGCCGGCTCGCTCGGCCGGGGCTAGCGCGTCGAGGTCCAGGTCGCCCGCGGCGGCACCGGGCGTCGCGGCCAGCGCCGCGAGCACATCGCGGGTCGCTCGCGGCAGCCTCCGCATCCGCAGCAGCGCGAGGTCCCGGTGATCGCCGGGAATGGGCAGCGGCTGACCTGGCGGCGGGCTTCCCACCCGCCGCAGTTCCCGCGCGATCTCCAGCGCGTAGAACGGGTTGCCTCCCGCCGCCCGGTGGATGCTGACCAGCACGGGGCGCGGGAACGACGTGCCGAGCGACTGGCGGAACATCTGGTGGACCGCGGCCACGGTGAGCGGGCCGACCTCCAGGCGCTGTCGTGCCTGGGGGTCGAGCGATGACTCCACCACGGCGAAAGCGCCGCCGCGCTGGCTGGCCGGGCCCTCGATCCTGATGGCCGCGAGCGCGGCGACCGGCCGGCCGTCCAGCCGCCGCAGCGCGAAGGCCAGGGAACGAGCTGAGGCCGGGTCGAGCCACTGGGCGTCATCGACCGCCAGCAGCAGCGGACCGTCCTGCGCGACCAGGCCGAGCAGCGCGGCCAGGCCGGTGCCCACGGCGCGGGGGTCGAGATCGCCGGCTCCCGCCTCCTCCCGCAGCAGGGCAACCCGGAGCGCCCTCCGCTGCGGCGGCGGGAGCTTGGCGAACGCTTCATCGGACACCGGGCGGAGCAGATCGGCCAGCCCGACGTGCGGCAGCCCGGCATCCGAGGGAACCGGGCGGCACAACAGGACCTGCCAGCCCAGGCAGCGGGCCCGGCGGATCGCCTCGGTCCACAAGGTCGTCTTGCCGATGCCCGGCTCGCCCTCGATGACCAGGGCGGTGCCGGCCGCGTCAGGTCCTGGCGCGCTCGCGGCGGCAGGCCGCAGCCAGGCATCGATCTGGCTCAGCTCAGCATCCCGGCCCAGCAGCCGTGCCTGGGCAGGAAGCGGAGAGCTCACCGAGCGGACACCACTGGTCACGCCATCTCCTCCGAAGAGGCCAGAGCCCGCTGCCGTGGGTACCCGAGATGACATCGTTGTCGGCACTCGTCAGGCCAGCGCGATACCCGGCCGCACGTCAAACGCCCCCGAAGATCGCCGGAGCGAACGCCTTTCCCCCAGGCTACAGGGGCTGACCGGGCGCAGGCGCCGGATAACCGTTCTGCGCTCCGGACGGGCCAGGCTCAAGATGGCCCGTTCGGTCTGGCAGCCATCGGACTCCTCCTTGACTGGCATCGGTGGTCAGCGTATTCAGAAAAGAGAAGCTGATTCCCTTTCCCCTCAGGGAGGCGGATGACTTGGCCAGCCGGGGAGCGGCGTTAACCGAGAGCGCGAAGCTGCCCGCCCTCGCGATCCGGCCGGCCCGGCGATGACGATCCGGAGATTCACTGGCCGCTCGCCGAGGGGCTGACGTGATCAAGCTGGTCCTGTACCGGGTGCTGTGGTCGGTCCCCCTGCTCTGGGTCGTGTCGTTACTGACGTTCGTGCTCATCTCGCTCGTGCCGGGCAACGCGGCGCAGGCGATCCTCGGCGGCAACGCCAGCGCGGCACAGATGTCCGCGCTTCGCGGGCAGCTCGGGCTCGGCCAGCCGCTGTGGACGCAGTACGGGCACTGGCTCGGCCGGGCGATCCGGGGCGACCTGGGGACGTCGCTGGTCACCGGCCAGAGCGTGGGCTCGATCCTGGGTTCCCGGCTGACCGTCTCGCTGACGCTGATCATCGGCGGAACCCTGGTGGCCAGCGCTGTCGGAGTGCTGTTCGGGATCTGGGCGGCGACCCGCGGCGGAGCGCTCGGCCGCCTCGTCGAGGTCGGCGCGGTCGTCGGCCTGGCGGTACCCAATTTCTGGCTGGGACTCGTGCTGATCGAGCTGTTCGCGGTGAGCGTGCGGATCTTCCCTGCCACCGGATTCGTCTCTTTCGGCCAGAGCCCGGCTGACTGGGCGCTGTCGCTGGTGCTGCCGGTCGTGGCCATCGCCGCCGTGGGCATGACCATCATCGCCGTCCAGACCAGGGACTCGATGCTTGAGGTGCTGCGCCGTGACTTCGTGCGGGTGCTTGAGGCCAATGGCATTCCCCGCCGCTCCATCGTCTACCGGCACGTCCTGCGCAACGCCGCGATCCCGGTGGTCACGGTCATCGGGATCACCTTCGTCGGCCTGCTCGGCGCCAGCGTGCTCGTCGAGTCGGTATTCGCCCTGCCCGGGCTCGGCGCCGAGCTCACCACCGCGTCGGCGCAGCACGACATCCCGGTGATCCAGGGCGCCGTGCTCTACTTCACGCTGATCGTGATCGTCGTCAACCTGCTGGTCGACATCACCTACGGCCTGCTCAATCCGCGAGCGCGGGTCTCGTGACCTCCCCGCAGCTGCGTTCCGCCGAGCTCGGCGTGGCTGACGAATCGGTAACCAGTCCCGACCAGGCGGGAAGCGCCGCTTCCAGGCGGGAGCCGGTCTGGCGCCGGTTCCTTCGCCGTCCGCTCGGCGTGGCCGGCGCGGCCTGGCTGGCGCTCGTGGTCATCGGCGCCGCGCTGGCCCCGGTCATCGCGCCCTACGACCCGCAGGCCCAGGACCTCACGTCGCCGCTGTCCGGCCCGACGATGAGCCACCCGCTCGGAACTGATCAGCTCGGCCGTGACGTGCTCAGTCAGCTGCTCTCCGGTGCCCGCCCCACCCTGGTCGGCGTGGCGGCCGCCCTGGCAGGCTGGCTGGCCGTCGGCGTGACGCTCGGCGTGGCCAGCGGCTACGCGGGCGGCCTCACCGACACGGTGCTCAGCCGCGTCGCCGATCTGCTGCTCTCCCTGCCGGTGCTTGTCATCTTGCTGGTCATCTTCTCGGTCTTCCCGAACAGCCTGATCGCGCCCATGGCGATCCTGGGCGTGATCGCGTCGGCGGGCCTGATCCGGGTGGTGCGCAGCGTGGTTCTGACCGTGCGGCGCGAGCTCTACATCCGGGCAGCCCGGGTCGCCGGGCTCTCGCATGCCAGGATCGTGCTCCGGCATGTGCTGCCCAGGATCACCTCGACCGTGATCGTCCAGGCGGCGCTGTTCGCCGGCGTGGCGCTGATCACCGAGAGCGGGCTGGCCTTTCTCGGGTTCGGAGTGGTGCTGCCCGATCCGAGCTGGGGCGGCCTGATCGCGGAAGCCTCCCAGGCGCTGTCCCGATCGGCCTGGCTGCTGCTGCCGAGCGGCGGGATGCTCGGCCTCACCGTCGTCGCCTTCGTGCTGCTCGGAAACGCGATCAGGGACATCTCGACCGAGTCCTGGTCTGCCCCGCAGCTTGCCTCCCGGCGCGCCGCCCCGGTCACGGCGGCGGGGGCGACGGGCACCGAGCCGGCGGCGCCGCCGGCCGCCGACGTCCTGCTCGCCGTCGAGCACCTCTGCGTGGCGTTCCGCGATCGCCAGGGGAGCAGGCTGGTCGTTGACGACCTGAGCCTCGTCATCCGGCGGGGCGAGACTCTCGCCGTGCTCGGCGAGTCCGGCTGCGGCAAGACGGTGACCGCGCTGGCGCTGATCTCCCTGCTGCCCCCCGGCGGCCGGCGCACGGCCGGCCGGGTGCTGCTCGATGGCCAGGATCTGACCCTGCTGAGCCCGCGCGAGATGGCGGCTGTCCGAGGGCGGCGGATCGGCTACATCGCGCAGCACCCGATGATCAGCCTCGACCCGACCTTCACGGTCGGCGCCCAGATTGCCGAGGCAGTCCGCTGTCACCAGGGCAGCGGCCGGGCCAGCGCGCGCAAGCGCGCCGTCGAGCTGCTCGACTCGGTCAACATCACCGAGCCCGCCGACACGTTCCGGCGCTATCCGCACCAGCTGTCCGGCGGGATGCTGCAGCGGTGCGTGACCGCCCTCGCGCTGGCCGGGGATCCCGAGCTGCTGATCGCGGACGAGCCGACGACGGCGCTCGACGTGACCACGCAGGCCGAGATCCTGGCCATGCTCGCCCGGCTACAGCGGGAGCGGGGCATGTCGCTGCTCCTGGTCAGCCATGACTGGGGCGTGGTCGCCAGCATGGCGGACCGGGTCCTGGTGATGTACGCCGGCCAGCTCGCCGAGGAAGCCGCCGCGGCCGATCTCTTCACCGGCGCGGCGCATCCCTACTCCCGCGGGCTGCTGGCGTCCAACCCGCAGCTCGCCGTCCCCGGCGAGCGCCTCCCGGCGATCCCCGGCTCGGTGCCGGCCAGATCGTGGCCGGCCGGCTGCCGGTTCGCGCCCCGGTGTCCTGAGGCCGAAGACGAATGCCTGGCCGGGCCGATCGCGATCCGCGCCGCCGCGCCGGGACACTTCGCGCGGTGTGTTCACGTCACCGTCCCCGAGGGGGTCAGGCCGTGACAGCCGAGCGGGCCGACCTGCCGCCGGGCACGACCGGTCCCGGTGCGCCCGCCGTTCCCGGCGCCGCCGCCTTCCCCGCAGCGGCCGGCCTGCCGTCCGCGTCCGGCGTTCCGGTCCCGGCCCCGTCCGCGTCTGGCGTTCCGGCCGCGTCCGCGTCTGGCGTTCCGGCCGCGTCCGGCGTCCTGTCCGCGTCCCGCATCCCGTCCGCTGCCGCCGAACCGCTGCTCGAGGTCAGCGACCTGACCGTCGAGTTCCATCAGGGTCGGCGCCGCCCGCCGCTCAAGGCACTCGACCGGGTGTCGCTGTGCGTGTCGCCAGGAGAGACGCTGGGCCTGGTCGGCGAGTCGGGCTCGGGGAAGACGACGCTGGCGCTGGCCGTCCTTGGCCTCGTGCCGGTCGCCTCAGGCCAGATCCGCTTCGCCGGCCATGATCTGGCCCGCATCCCGCGCCGTGCCCGCCGGTCCCTGAGCCGTGACCTCCAGGTGGTGTTCCAGGATCCCTACAGCTCGCTGAACCCGGCACGAACCGTCGGCAAGGCGCTGAGCGAGCCGCTCGAGGTGCACGAGCGGGTCGGCCGGGCAGAGCAGCGCCGCCGGATCGCCACCATGCTCGAGCTGGTCGGGCTGCCGCCGGATGCCGCGGATCGTTACCCAGCGGAGTTCTCCGGCGGCCAGCGGCAGCGGATCGCCATCGCCCGCGCCCTGATGGTCTCGCCGAAGCTGGTGATCTGCGACGAGGCGGTCAGCGCGCTCGACCTGTCGATTCAGGCGCAGATCCTCAACCTGCTCGCGGACCTGCAGCGCGGCCTGTCGGTCGCCTACCTCTTCGTCAGTCACGACCTGGCGGTCGTCCGGTACCTCGCGTCGCAGGTGGTCGTGCTCCGTCGCGGGCAGGTGATGGAGTCTGGGCCCGCGCGGACCGTGTGCGAGCAGCCGTCGCATCCCTATACCCGGGCGTTGCTTGCCGCGGTGCCCTCGCCCGACCCGCGCACATCGCGCGCGGCCCCGATGTGCGCCAGCCCGGCCAGGCAAGCTGCCGGGCTGCCGCGTCCCAGGCCCGAGCCCGACCCAACCCCGCACCCGCCAGGAGGCATGCAGTGACCAGACAGCCAGGACGCTCCCGCTGCCGTCGGATGACCGCCATCAGCCTGGCGGCCGCGGTCGGGTTAGTCATCGCCGGCTGCTCATCGTCGTCCGGCCCGTCATCGGCACCGCACGGCGGGGCCGCACGCGGCGGGACGCTGACCGTCGGCACGGACTTCTCCAACGGCAGCCTCGACCCGGCCAAGGCCGATCCGGGCACCGACCCGATCTACCTGGATCCGCTCTACGCCCCGCTGATCCGGTTCGGCACGAACGGGCAGCTCCAGGGCGTCCTGGCCACCTCGTGGGGCTACGTCGGGTCCGGTAACAAGGTCTTCCAGCTCACGCTGCGGCCAGGCGTGAAGTTCTCCGACGGGACCCCGGTCGACGCCGCGGCGGTCGCCGCCTCGATCAAGCACTTCAAGACCGGCGGCAACGGCGGCCCGTGGCTGGGCAGCTGCCCGACCGTGACGGCCATATCCGCGACGAAGGTCCAGATCACCTGCACCCAGCCGAACCCGGACATCGCCGAGGTGCTGACCGAGCGGCTGATCGGCGGTGACATAGTCGCCCCGGCATCGCTTGCCCACCCGTCGACGCTCGGCACGGACCCGATCGGGGCCGGCCCGTACACGCTGGATGCCGCGCAGACCGTCACCGGGTCCACCTACACCTTCGTCGCCAACCCCCGCTACTTCGACCAGGAGGCGATCCACTGGAACAAGATCGTCGTGGAGTACCTGGCCAACGCGAGCGCGGCGCTCGACTCCCTGCGCAGCGGCCAGATCTCGGAGCTGTGGACCGTGGACCCGCAGACGCTCGCGGCGGCGGCGGCCGACGGGACGCCGGTGTCGAGCTCCTCGCTCGGCTTCGAGGGCGTCAACCTCGCCGACCGGAGCCCGGCCGCCGGCAACCCGCTCGGCAGCCTCAAGGTCCGGCAGGCACTCGAGTACGCCGTCGACCGCCCGGCGATAGTGAAGGCGCTGTACGGCAAGGCCCCGGGAGCAGCGGCTACCCAGCAGGTGGCGATCCCGAGCGAGCCGAGCGCCTGGAACGCGGCCGTCAACAACTTCTACCCGTACGACCCGGCCAAGGCCAGGCTGCTCCTCGCCCAGGCCGGCTTCCCGCACGGCTTCACGATCAAGGTCGAAGATCAGGGCGACACCGCCGAGCTGACCCAGGCGGTGATCGGGTACTGGAACAAGATCGGCGTGAAGGCCGACCTGACCGCCGACACGACGGTCCCTGGCTGGATCAGCAATGTCCTGTCCAAGAAGTTCCCGGCCATGGGGTTCGCGTACGGCGGGCTGCCGATGTATCTCCAGGCGATCAACTTCTTCGAGCCGACCGCCAACATCTTCAATCCCTTCGCGACCAACGACCCGACCATCACCGGCCTGATCAAGACGGCAACCCAGGCGCCTGCGGCAGCACAGGACGCGGCCTTCCAGAAGCTGCAAGCCGCGGGAGTCCAGCAGGCCTGGTACGTCGCCGTCGCTCTGATCCCGGTCGGCCTGCTGCATAGCAGCAGCGTCAGCGTTCCGCCGATCAACCAGGGCTATTACGGCAACGACACCGACGTGACACCCGCGTCCTAGCCTTCGCGGGCCTCGTGCCGCGCGGACCGGCCGGGACCGGCCGGTCCGCGCGTCGCCGCCGGATCGGGGCCTGCTTCCGCGCCGATCGGCGCCCTGGCGCTCGGCCCCGCTCGGTGGTCGGCGTGGGCTTAGCGGCCGCGGACCCGCGCTGGGCCGGGCACGGCCGGCGGGCCCGCCGCCTGGCCGTCCGCCTCGCGCACGTCCGGCGGAGCAACCGGGCGCATGACGGGGTCCGTGACTCGCTCGGTCAGTCGCGCGGGCGGATGGCCGGCTGCCGGAGTGCCTGCACGTCCGCGCAGGCGAAGACCAGCGCCAGAATGGCGGCGGCAATGGAGTCACGCTTGCCGATCGACCGGAAGCTCGCGGCGCTGATGCCGGCGTCGAGCGAATCACTGGCCAGCGCCGCGGTAGTCCACCGCTGGGCGTCCATGGCCTGGTCTGACCTCGCCGCGGCCACCGTGCCAAGGCCCAGGACCAGGTCCCTGATTCCGATGGTCCGCATGAGCAGCAGGCTGGCGCCGGTCGGCGCCTCCCGGCCGGACAGCCGCATCGGCGCCCCCGGCGCCATGATGAGCCCCACGCCAACTGCTGCCCGGAGCCATCCCATCGACTCGGCAAAGGTCATCGACACGGTCGCAGCCTAGCGGTCACGCCGCCGGTGACGTGCGCGGGCTGGTGAGCCGGCCGGATCCGCCCGCGCGGTGCCTCGCGGGCGATTCGGGCCAGCCGGCCGAGCCTGGCCGGCCGTGCATCTGGTTCGCTGTCGCCTATGACCTCACCGGAATCCGCTGACCCGGAAGATCACGCTGACCCTCCGCGCTGGTTCCGTGCCGCCCTCGAGGCCAGCGTCAAGCCAGGCTCGGTCGTCGTCGACGGAACGATGATCAGTTACCGGGTATTCGGGGAGCAGGCCGGCAGCGGGATCGTGCTCCTGCACGGCGGTGCGGCCCATGCGCGCTGGTGGGATCACATCGCGCCGCTGCTCGCTCGCGGCCGGACAGTGGTGGCGGTAGACCTGTCCGGCCACGGTGACAGTGGCCGCCGCGATGTCTACACCCTGGACCTGTGGGCTCATGAGGTGCTTGCCGTGGCCAGCGCGGCAGGCATCACCGGCCCGCCGATCGTCATCGGGCACAGCATGGGCGGGTTCGTGGCGCTACGGGTCGCGGGTCTTTACGGCACCCGGATAGAAGGCGTGGTGATCATCGACTCGCCGGTCCGGGACATTACCCCGGAGGAGCGCGCCGCCCGCGACCAGCGGGCTTTCGGCCCGCTGCGGGTCTACCCGTCGCGCGCAGCCGCCATCGCCCGGTTCCGCCCGATCCCGGATCAGCCTGCCCTGCCGTACATCGTGGCGCACGTGGCGGCCGCCTCGATCCGCGAGGCCGGCGGCGGCTGGAGCTGGAAGTTCGATCCCCGCATCTTCGGCCGGCCTGAGTTCACGCCGACGCTGCTGACCAGGCTCGACTGCCGGGTCGCGCTGTTCTGCGCCGAGCACGGCATCGTCTCGCCGCAGATCAGCGAGCTCATGTACGACCGGCTCGGCCAGCGGGCGCCGCTGATCGAGATCCCCGCCGCCGGGCACCACGTCATGCTCGATCAGCCGATCGCGCTGGTCACCGGGATCCGCACGCTGCTCTCTGACTGGGACCACTCGCTGCCGGCCGCCAGGCGCTCGTAGCGCCCCCGGCGCCAGGCCCGGCATGGGCGGCATCGCCGCCTGGCCCGGCATGAGCGCGCGCCGCCGCCAGGAGCTCAGGGTCTCGGCCAGGGATCTCGGCACGGGCGCGGAACTGCCGATTCACCGTATCTGAGGGACGGCCGCGCCGCGGCCTCCAGAGCCGGTCGGCACTCGGATCGCGTGGCTGACCGGCGGCCGGCGAATCGGCCTCACCTGGCCGCCGCGGCGTCGCCGAGCTAGGTTGACTGGCGTGACAGGTATGCTGCCAGCCGTTGTGCGCGGGCTGGTGCCGCTGGTGGCTGGGTGCTCGATCGCGGCTGGCGCGGTCGCGGGCTGCGCGGTGGCCGGCCCGGTCGCAGCCCGGCCCAGCCGCGCGGGGATCGGGCATCGCGCAGCCCCGCCGTCCCCGCCGGGCCCGTCTCCGGCCGGCCCGGGGCCAGCCAGGGTCGTGCCCGTGATCGGCGGCGATCCGGAACGTCTTGCCCGCCAGCTCACCATCGCCGAGAGGGTGCTTGGCGAGGGCCGCGCGCCGGCCGCGGCGCTGGGCAGGCAGGCGCTGATCGTCCAGCTGGCCTGCCTGCGGCTGACCGCCCATCCGGGCTGGGCGGGGCTGGTGATCAGGCAGGTGGCGCCGGCCCAGCGCACGGCGGCCACGGCCGACATCGCGGCAACGGCGGACCTGGTTGCCCTGACGCCGCCGGAGGCCCGGCTTCCGCCCTGGCGGATCATCCAGGCACAGAGCCTGGCGGTGCTGCTCGGCGACTACCGTGCCGCTCAGGCTGCCACCGGGGTGGGGTGGTCCTATCTGGCGGCGATCAACTTCGTGGAGACCGACTTCGGCCGGATTGCCGGGCCGAGCAGCGCCGGAGCGCAGGGACCCATGCAATTCCTCCCGGCCACCTGGGCCAGCTACGGCCGCGGCGACATCCGCAGTCCGCACGCCGCGATCATGGCCGCGGCGCGGTTCCTGCTGGCCCACGGCGCGGCCAGGAACATGAGCTCCGCTCTGTATGCCTACAACCCCAGCTGGACCTACGCCGACGCGGTGCTGCGCTACGCCGACCGGCTCCGGGCCAGCCCGCACGCCCTGGCCGGCTACTACCACCGTCAGATCATCTACCGCCTGGCCAGCGGCTGGGTCCTGCTGCCGCCCGGCTACGGGACCAGCCCGGCCGTGCACCCCATCCGGCTGCACCGCTGACCGCCCCCGAGCGCACTCCACGATTGGCGGTCGATTCTCAGTCACTACGACTGAGAATCGACCGCAAGACCGCCCCCGCCCGGCGGGGAAGCCGGAATCATGAGATGCCCTCAGATCAGCCGCCAGCCGATGCGTGCACGCCAGGCAGGTACCCGGCTCGCAGCACCGCCACCGTCGAGCGCGGCGTCAGGACCGTCACGATCTCGCGCGGCCTGTCCTGGCGCTCGGCATACCCGCCTGGCGTCCACCGCAGCAGCTGGCCGTCGCAGACGAGCCACGCCTGGTCGCCCTGCCCGATGAACGTTCCCGCTGGCAGGTCCTCGCACGGTGCCAGGAAGGTTCTCTTCCCGCCGCCGCGGATCCTCCGGTCGGCTTGCAGCCTGCGGTCCATCTCCTCCGCCGAGGTCTGCTCGCTGACCGCGCCGCGCCAGTAGGACTGGAACATCTTGTACGCCTGATGACGGCACTCGCAGCAGGGTCTGTGCCCGGCGGCAAGCGCCGTCACTTCATCAAGGAAGAACAGCTCCGTATACCGGTGCGGCTTCATAATGGTCCGGCGGATGTTCTTGAATTCCAGCACGCAGGTCAGCCAGCGCCGGACCTGGGCCGTCCGCACGATTCGCTGCTGGTCGTCGTGCAGGATGCCGCGGTTTCCGAGCAGCGTGCCCCGCTCCGGGGTGGCGATGATATCCCCGAATGGCGTAATGCGATTTTGCAGCGGAATTGAAGGCTCCTCGCGCCGTCGCCAGGCTGGGGTCAGCAAGTTTACCGCCGGGTGATGATCCACGGGAAGCGCCCGGTCCGGTGCGACCGCGTGGTGATCGGCGGCGGGCCGGGGGCAGGCGCAGCTCCTCGCTGGGCGCTGATCTGCGCCACGGCGAGCTGATGCGGCGGTCTCGTGGCTATCGCACTCGCGCGCGATGTCTCGTTACGATTGATCCCTACGCGGGCGGCCTGCGACGCGGCCTGGCCCGCGCCGCTGTGTCACCGGGCGGGAAGAGGGCGGACTTGGCTGACCGGCCCCCGGTCTCCTTCGCGCAGCTGCTGAGGCGGCTGCGTGTCAAGGCCGGGATGACGCAGGAGGAGCTGGCGCACGCGGCGAAACTGAGCCCGCGGTCGGTCAGCGATCTGGAGCGGGGGATCAACCTGACCGCACGGCTCCAGACCGCTCGCCTGCTCGCTGATGCCCTGAACCTGGCCGGGGATGACCGGGCCGAGTTCGAACAGGCCGCCCGCGGCAGGGCCACGGCTCACGCTCAGCCAGCACCCGCGATGGGACCAATCGCCGGCCTGGCCGCGGCAACCCGGACCCTGCCGCGCGACGTCGTGTCCTTCACCGGCCGCGAGTCCGAGCTCGAGTGGCTGCTGGCGGCGGCGTCCAGTTCGGACAGTTCAGGCGGAGCGGTGGGAATCTACGCGATCGGCGGGATGGCCGGGATCGGCAAGACCGCGTTCGCGGTGCACGCAGCTCACCGGCTCACGCCGCGTTACCCCGACGGTCAGATCTTCCTGCCGCTCCACGGGCACACTCCCGGGCAGCGGCCCGTCGATCCCGCCGAGGCGATCGCCAGCTTGCTCCAGACCGCGGGGGTCGCGGTCGAGCAGGTCCCTGCGGGCCTGGAGGCGCGAGTCCGGCTGTGGCGTGATCATCTGGCCGGCAAGCGGCTGCTGATCGTGCTCGATGACGCGATCGGGCACGATCAGGTCCGGCCGCTGCTGCCCGGCACGGCCGGGAGCCTGGTCCTGATCACCAGCCGGCGGCACCTGACCGCCCTCGAGGACGCCCGCGCGATGAGCCTGGACACGCTGCCGCCGGCCGAGGCCACGGAGCTCCTGATCCGTCTCGCCTCCCGCCCTGGTCTTGAGCGAGATGACCCGGCAGTCGCCGAGATCACCAGGCTGTGCGGCTATCTGCCGCTCGCAGTCGGCATGCTGGCCCGGCAGCTGCATCATCACCCGGCCTGGACCGCCGCGCACCTGGCCGCGGACCTGGCCGCGGCCCGTGACCGGCTGGAGCTGATGCAGGCAGAGAACCTCTCGGTGGCCGCCGCGTTCGACCTGTCCTATCAGGACCTGACCCCTGATCAGCAACGCCTGTTCCGGCGCCTGGGCCTGCACCCGGGCGGCGACATAGATGGCTACGCCGCGGCGGCCCTGACCGGCGCGGATCTTACGGCGGCACGTCGTTTCCTGGCAGCGCTGTACGACCAGCATCTGCTGTCCGAGCCCGCCCACGGCCGGTACAGCCTGCACGACCTGATCCGCGAGCACGCGCGCGCCGCCGCCGCTGCCGACCCGGCTGATGAATGCGCGGCGGCGCTGGACCGGCTGCTGGACTACTACCTGCACACCGCTGGCGCGGCCGATGGTCTCATACCACGAGGCCCCGCCAGGGTTCCCCCGATCACCGTTGCCCGGCCAGCGCACGCCCCGGAGTTCAGCGCCCGCGAGAGCGCGGTCGGCTGGATGGAAGCCGAGCGGCTGAACCTGCACGCCGCCATCGATCACTCCGCCGTCCACGAGCGGCCAGGACCGGCGATCGCGCTGCCGGCCGCCATGCACGGATTCCTGCGCGGTCAGGGTTACTGGGACCAGGCGGTCCTCCTCGACCGCATCGCAGCAAGCGCGGCTCGTCAGATCCTGGACCGGCGGATGGAAGCCGCGGCTCTCACGAACATGGGGCAGGTCCAGATACTGCTCACCGACTACGCCGCGGCCGCCGCCAGCCTGACTGACGCCCTGAGGCTCTGCGACCAGACCAGTGACCGGCACGGCGAAGCCCGCGCTCTCACCGAGCTCAGCGTGCTGCGCCGTCTTACCAGGGACTATCCGGCCGCGATCCGCGCGGCGACGCGCGCACTCGCACTGTGCCGCGAGATCGGTGACCGGCCGGGCGAGGCCGGGGCGTTAATCGAGCTAGGTGCCATGCAGCGCCTGACGGGCAGCTACCCCGCGGCGGCGGCCAGCCTGACCAGCGCCCAGGATCTGTGCCGCGACCTTGGCAACAGATTCATCGAGGCCGCCGCCCATGACCAGATGGGCGGGCTGCATCGGGCGACCGGAGACTATCCGGCTGCCATCGCCAGCTTCACCCGCGCAAGGCAGCTATCGCGCAGCGTCGGGAACCGGCACGGTGAAGCCCTGGCCCTCGATAATCTGGGGAACATCCAGCAGCTGACCGGAAACTACCCCAGCGCCGAGGCCCTGCTCAACCAGGCCATACAGGTGTACCGCAGCACGGGCAGCCGGCGCGGCGAAGCGCGTGCCCTGAGCCGGCTCGCAGTCCTCCGGCAAGCGACCGCCGAGTACGCGCAGGCTGCCGAGTACCTGTCCGCGGCGCTCACGCTGTGCCGCGGTCTCGGTGACCACGCGTCGGAAGCGACCTTCCTGAACAACATGGGCGAGGTGTCGTTGCGATCATCCGCACTCGGTCAGGCGCTCTCGTATCATCGGCAGGCCATTGTGGTCGCTGCCAGAGCCGCCGCGGAACACGAGGAAGCGCGCGCGCTGGAAGGCATCGGCCGCTGCCATTTGCGGAACGGGCAGGCCGGCCAGGCGGCGGCAGCACTTCGTCGCGCGCTGGAGATCTACCACCGCATCGGGTCACCGAGTGCCGGGCCGCTGGAAACGATATTGCGGGAGCACGAAATGTGATCGCGGATATCCCGCGCCGTCGTCCTGGCGCATCCAAGCACAGGCCCGGCTCGCTGGCCGAGATGAATCCGGGCCTCCCCGACGGTGGCACGCGGCCCGTACCGAAGAGATCGTGACCACCGGGCGCGGAGAATAACCGGGCCGTATCATACGTTTCGCGGTCATCTCGTGACCGCGGAGTCATTGGGGCGCGAGGTAAACCGGAGAAACGCCATGTCACCGGGGTCGATGCCGTTATCGTGAGTCGTGTCCTGACCCACGAAAGGGATGACGACATGACACGCCGAGTCCCCGGCCTGCCCGCGATGACATTGCTGAGCGTTGCGACAGCCGCTGCCGCCGTCACCCTGACCGGGTCCGCGGCCGCCACGGCTTCCACCGGGTCACCATCCGCCGCGGCTTCGCCTGGCCAGGTGACCGCGTGCAGGCAATGGCAGGCCCTTCGGGTGACCGGAACGAGCGGCCAGCGGTTCGTGGTCAGGAACAAGCCCAGCATCAACCATAACGACCTGGGGATGTGCATCGCCGACCCGGGACTGCGCGCGGCCTTCACCGTCACCCGCTCGCCGGGGACCGCGCCGTCAGCGAAGGTCCGCGCCTACCCGTACATCGGGACCGGCTGCTTCGAGAGAGCGTGCGCCGCGGGCGGCAAGGGCTTCATGCCACGAGTCTCATCACTCGGGAACTACACCATCAGCTGGGCGACAGTGCAGCCGCGGGAGAGCGGCGTGTGGAACGCCTCCCTTGACCTGTGGCTGGGCCCCCGCAGCGGAGACGGCGCATCGGAAGTGATGATCTGGCTCCGGTACAGCAAGCCGTCGTGGTGGCAGCGGCGGTACCCGGCCGTGATCGTCGATGGCGCGAAATGGTACGTGGTGCCGCATGTCACCGGTCCCGGCAAGCATTACATCTCCTTCCGGCGGGCCTCGCCGGTGACAGCGGCGACCCTGCGGATCGCGCCGTTCATGGCCGTCGCCGAGCGGCTCGGCGATCTCCGCGGGTATTACCGGTTGTGGTGCGCGCAGGCTGGCTTCGAGATCTGGTCGGGCGGCAGGGGCCTGGCGATCACCAGGTTCTCCATCACCCGGTAACGTCCCCCGGCCGCGGACCGGACAAGGCAGAGCCACGCCGATCGGCGTCACGATGGTCATCCGGCTGGCTGGCCGGCCGGTCATGTGCGGTCGGTGCTCGCGGTAATCGCCCGTCCGCGTGCGGCGTCCGGCGCCTGGCAGTGGACTGCTCGGGCCGGTGCCTGGCGAGCCGGCCGGCCCGGCACCGGCGTAACCGAAACCAGCAGGAACCTGGTCTGGCGCCGCGCCTTTCTGACCGGCTCCCGCTGCCTGCCAGGCCGCCAGGCCGGCTGCCGCCCGCTGGTCAGTCGGCGGTGCTGGCCGCGAACCTAGACACCGGATGCAGCACGACCGGCAGGCTGATGATCCCGTTCAGGAAGTTGGACTCCAGGTGCTGCGGGCTGCCCGCGGGCTCGAAGGCGTCCAACGACCGGATGGGTTTCCAGGTGCTGAGGGGGGACCGGGGATGACTGGTGCGTATGAGGTGATTCTAGGCCCGGCTGCCATGCGGGATGATTCTGAGCTTGCCCGCCTGCCAGCCGCAGCCGCTCGGCCCGCTATCCGCCCAGTGCTTCTCGGGAATGCCGATGATCTCCCCGGGGTGCTGAGAGAATTCCTGCGCGAGACCTTGTTCTACTCCGGGTACGTATGACTCGGCCGAGAATCCGCGCTGACCGGCACCCGCCCGGCAGCGTCGGTCGAAGGGTGCCTGCCCCGACCCGCTGGCCGGATCTGGCAGGAGGCGGGGACAAGATCACGCCAGATTGGCCACTCTAAGCTGGTATCTGCGCCTTGAGCGCAGGTGCTTGTCACCTTTCTGTCATATTGAGGCGGGGTCAGGCCACCCTGCCCTGACATCAGGTTCCGTGCTCGGTTTGGGCTGGTCAGGGGCGGGTTTCGGGATAAGCGCCAGGGACGGATATGTGACATTAAGGTTCTTGCGGCCTAGTCGGCTGGTCACCGGCCATTGCGCCCAGTTACCGCAAGCCGTATATTCTCCCCCACGACCGGACGGGTTTCCAGGTGCTGAGGGGGGACCGGGGATGACTGGTGCGTATGAGGTGATTCTAGGCCCGGCTGCCATGCGGATGATTCTGAGCTTGCCCGATCCGAAGGAGTTAGCCGAGTCGCTGTCGACGGAACTGGTGGACGGCCCGAATGCCGGCAAAGAAGTTAGATTCGATGGAAATGCACAGGTCTGTATGGGTCCTGCCGCGCCTGCCGGCGTGATCTATACCGCCACTCCGCTCAGCTTCGACGGGTATACGGCGCTCTGCCGACCGATGACCCGGACTGAGCTCAGGCGGCTCGAGAGCGAACAAGGCCGGCGCGTTGCTGACCGAGGCTTTTACGTGCTTGACATCCTGCCTGCGGAGTCAGCGTTCATCCGCCGGCCACGGCCGCTCTGACAGCTGCTTCCCGTCTGGGGCTTCCTGATCAAGGACGTGGTCAAGCATGGTCAGGTCGTCAGCCGCGCTGAGCTGCTTCTCGCCCAGGCCAATGTTGTACAGCACGCGGGACAGGTTCTGCTCGATCAGGAATTGCACGAGGCCGGGGGTGACCGGTATGAGAATCCCGATTAGCTCGCGGTCGTGGGTAAGTGCCAGGGTCTGCCCTGCTTCACCAGCCTGCTCGATCAGGGCTGCTGTCAGGTTGCCGATGCGGACTGTCTGTACCGAGGGCCTGGTCTGACTGGCTTCCTGGCCGGTGGCCGGAAGCGTCAGGGCGGCTTGCAGCCGCTCGATGATGGCCCTGCTCTGCGGGGCTTGCGTCACGGTCTGGCCAGCCACGGCCGCGACGAGCGGTATGGCCAGCCGCTGCGGCATGGAGCGGCCCTGGGACTGGTCGCCACCGGCCGGGTCCGCCCTGGTGAGCACGTCATCAAGCGCCGCCATCGGTGCTTGCGATGCGATCGCCTGCTCGCCCTCGCCGATGCTCTGGCGTACATGGGACCAGTTGTAGTCGATGAGGTGCTCAATCCAGGCCGCCGCGACCGGAATGATGACACCGATCAGTGCCCGGTGATTGGTGATCGCAAGGGGCTTGCCGCTGCGGGCGCTCTCGCGGAGGCTCGCCCCCCGCAGATTGCGGATGCTGACCGTCTCCATGCTAAATCCTGCCTTTGTCAAGGGCGCCAGGGAGGTAAAGCTTGTTCCCTGCCACCAGCTAAGTCAGATGCGCGCACGCTCACCCGGGCGAGATGCGCGCCTCCGCGGCCAGCGGCGCCAGCGCGGAACCGCGCGCCGAGCCTGCTGGCGGTCCTCTTGGTGATTAACGATGCCGGGCAGCAGGATGATCCGCAATTCCGCGGCATCTGTTGGCGCGGGCGCCTCATGCTGGGTTATCTCGCTCAAAGCTGTTACTGCCTTTCGTTAAGTTCGCGGTCCTGGGCGGGCCGGGGCCCGCTATGCGGCCGGGGAGGACGGGCGATCCATTCATGTGCATATTCCTCACTGCTCGGGCGGGAGCTTGGGCATCTTCATGATCTACTCCTGGCTTCTGGATACGAGTGTCGACGCTCGTAGACAGTCGTCGTCAGCTTATCCCTCCACGCCGGCCGGCGCAAACACGGGAAGGCCGAACGCCGCCGTCCTGCGGCAGAACCGCAAGCAGCAGGAAGCTGGCAGCAGGAAGCCAGTTATGGCAGCTGAATGCTGGCGCGGACCGGAACCAGGTCCGGACTCTTCGCATGCGAGCGCGCGGCTGCTGATCAGAGCGAAGGCGGTGTGCCAGGCATTTAGTCCTATATACGCCATAGTCGTTTAGTCACTTTGATCGTGATAAGCGCCTGCCCGCGGCTCGCCGAGCCTGAGGTCGCCATCGATATCGCGGATGCGGGCTGCACAGCGGATCAGCTGGCGATGATGAAGTGATCACAACCTCTCTGGCGTCGGTATGCAACGTTCTGCTAGGTTGACCCAATGCTCAATCGCAGTTAGCGCAACATCGGGGATGCATAGGGGCATGCTATGGCGCGTCGGGCTCGTGCAGCGGCTGGCGAGGACCGCATTCCCCAGGATGTCACCGACATCAGCGCCACCGGTCAGCTGCTCCGTTATGCGCTGGCCGGGCAGCTGGAGCGGCTGCGGCAGCATCGCCCCGACCTCAGCCAGGCCACGCTCGCCCATGCGGCCCGCCTGGGCAGCACACCGCGCAACGCGGCATCGGCCCTGTCGCATGCTCTGCGGGATGGCCCGAGCGCCGAGCAGTTACTGAGGCTTGATGAGATCATCGGCGCGCTGGACTCGGAGCTGCATGGCACCGGTGGCTTGTCGTCGCTGAATCTGCGGCTGTTCCCGGAAGGGCGAGGCAGGATCCTTCCGGCACATGTGCCTCCGGCCTGGAGCGGGCGGATCCTCAAAGATCATCACTCGTCCAGTGAGCTCGAGGTGCTCGCCCAGGCGTCGGCCCTGCTGTCGGCATTTACGGCGGCGGCCAGAGTGGACGCCAGGAGCGTCGAAGGCGTCAGGGAGCGTTACAGCCAGGAGCTGAGGCTCCTGGTCCGCCGGCTGATCCTGATCTCGGCGTCCCCCCCGACATCGAGGAACTACGACGCGCAGATCATGCTCGGCAGCCTCGCCAGCTATGCGTCTGAGCCGATGAGGGAATGGCTTGACGCGGCGGTGCGGTACTCACCGCTGGCATTCCGGGTGTGGCGGGCGATCACCAAGCTGGTCAAGCTCGGCGGGAACGGCGAGCACGCTGAGGAACTGACGGACTGGGTCCAGCAGCTCATCAGCGACTCGGCGGAACTGCGGGCACGGAGTCTGTACCCGGGCCGGAGCCTTGATCTTGAGCTCGCCCTCGTCGTCCCGGCCGCGTGGTCGCCGCCGGGCAACGACTGGGTCGGCGATGCCTTGCGTGCCAGGGCGTGGGACAAGAACGCGACGATCAGGGAACGCGGCACCGCGGCCATGGGCCTGTGGCAGCGCGCGCTGGAGCAGGACCGGAGCCTGAAGGAGACCGCGGAGGAACTGCGCTCGCTGATCGCCGAGTTCCAGAACCCGGACTCCCGGCCGGACGCGGCGGCCGGTCTGGCGTGGGTGGCGGCGACCCTGGAGCATGTCATCGACAAGCAGGTGGCCGTCTGCAACGAATGGCCTGACGTGGACCAGCCCTGGCTGGTCCACGTTCATCAGGCGGCCGATGAGCTCGGCAGGCTGACGATCCCCGAGCACCTCCGGGTCGGCACGAAGAACCTGTTCCTGCACATGATCTTGCAGAATGCCGGCGTGTACCGCCGCCAGGCGATCGAGACGGTGGTGACCAGCGGCATGACCGGCCCGGTCGCCAGGGCTCTGGGCCAGCTGCTGAGGAACGAGCATGACGAGCCGTGGCTTCGGATCCGTGCCGAATTCGCTCTCGGGTTCCTGCAAAGACCCAGTCGCTGGATCGAGGAAGACCTGACCCGCGCCTGCCTGGAGGCGCACGAGAACCTGGGGCTGGACCGGCTCGCGGACGATCAGCCGCCGCCGAGATCACGGATCACAGAGGTGCATGCCTCGCTCTTCGCCGTCGGGGACTGCTTCGGCGTCGCAGGTGCCGAAGATCGCGCGAGAAGCGCGAGGGAAACACTGGGTCCGATCCTGACCGAACTGGCGGAGGAAGAAGGCAAGCGCCCGTGGATCCTGCGCCGGGCCGCGAGAGCGGCTGCCTATCTGCTGACCGTCACCGCGCAGCCCAGAGAAGGCGGCAAGGCAGACCTTTCCGAAGTGCTGCTCAGGAAGATGTGCGACCACCCCGACAAGGTGACCGCACGCCTCAGCAGGTGGGCGATGAGCTTCCGGTTCGCTCCCGACGGGTCGGTACGGCCGCTGCTTGACGCGGCCGACTACGAAGTGATCGACGACCGGCCGTACTGAGCCCGGCTTCCGGCTGCTCCCGAGCTGGCCGGAGGCACGCCGCGCTGCCAGCGGGAGAGGCACCCACGGGCTGCCCGGTCCGCCGGGGCCGCGCCGGGCGGCTCGAGCGCTGGGCAGTCCGCGGGTTGCCAAGTTCGTGGTCATCGTGTTCTCGCCTGGTTATGGGTTCTCACCGTCCTCGCCGGACCTTGTCCGGCCAGGGCCAGATCCTGCCGTTGCCGACTCGCGAGCTCGGGCAGCTGCGGGTGGGCGTATGCGCTCGTGACAGCCCGGAGGCCGCCGGTGATCCGGCCGGGACTGGCGGTGCCGAGGCTGTAGGCCTTGTCTTCGCGGTGGATCCCGATCGCGAAGACCACGAGAATCCCGATCGCGGCCCCTGCCGCGATCAGCGCTATCGCGGCGACCGCATACATCTCGATCATGCGGTCCCACCTTTCCTGTCGGCCGTGGCCGGCAGCGGGGGGCTGCCTGGGCCGTCTCGGTAGCGGTTTGGGTATGGGGCGGTCGCGCTCACGTTGTTCTCACTTCCTGGCCTGCTAGGCCGGCTAGCGGCAGGATCCTGCTTGGCCTGCCTGGGGGTGGGTGCAGGCGCCGGTGACGGCCTGCTCGCCGTTCGTGGCCTGCCGGCCCCCGCCTGAGACAGGCGGGGGCGGCGGGCTGTGCTTGTCCTGCCGAGGCGTCAAGGAGCTGGACAAGCCTGGTCTCCCCGGTCTCCTTGTCCCGGGCGATCATGTCCTGGCCGGCTCGCATCTGAGCGTCGATGAACTCGTACAGCGTGATCGCGCGGTTGGCGAGATCCGTCCTGGACAGGTTCGTGCGCTCCTGGAGCCGCCGGAGATCATTCCCGGCCTTGGGGATCAGGATGACCGTGATGGTTTCGCCATCGGCGATGGCGCTCATTCTGATCACCTCCTCGTTCGCTGCCTCGGTTGCTCTCGCTGCTGTTGGCATCGTTGCTAGCAGCTGGTGACTGCTGTACCTCCTCTCGCCTAGGGGTGGCTCTGGCTTCCGAGCAGTACTCTACCTGCTCTGAAGCAGTGATGCAACATCGACTACACAGTAATTTTACAGCTTTCTTGCAGTGTTGATCTGCCTTGCCGTACGCTGGGTGCTAGCAGCCGATCGCGCTGCAGGTCAATGGCCTCACAGAAGAAGGAGCTCAGCATGAACGACCTTCACAAGAGCACCGTCTGGTTCATCGCCGCAGGCAGACCACGGCCGGCCGGATCGGCGAACCAGCCGCATGACTCCCGCGACCTAGATGCGAGGAACAAGGAGACTTCTCATGGCAGCAGGCATGGACCTCCACGCTGAGCCACCGCCCACGCCGTCAGCTGAGATGACGATCATGGTCGGACCCGCTCAGAGCTGGAGAGCCGCCGTTCCAGGTGATCAGGCGCATCACCTCATCACGACCTTCGGCATTCTGGGGAGCGCTTGCGGTGGTATCAGCGGCGCCGTCCTCACCTTGCGTAATCCCAACCTCACTGTCCTCGCGCTAGCCGAGCTGGGTCTGGCGCTCGTAGCCGCACTGCTTATCACTGCCTGCAGCATCGCCCGGGCCAGGCAGGAAGAGCGCGGCCGGCAGGACGAGCGGGCCAGGCGGCTAGAGCTGGCTAGACGGGCAGAGCAAGCGCCGGAAGAACTCGGCGGACGCGGTGCGCCCCGCCGGAAGCGGTCACGTTGACCGGCCGGGATGCCGGGCGCCCGAAGCGGCTGGATATCGACGCTGGCTGTCTGCCCTAGCGCCCGGTGCCCGGAACGGGGCCGGGAGAGCCGGGCCGGGAAAGCCAGGCCGGCGCAAGCTGCCGCGGACAGAACTGCGGCCTCCGGCCCTGAGAACCAGGGCCGGAGGCCGTTCGCTTTGGCGTCTGTACCCGCGTCCAGCCTCTCGACGCGATGCGTCAGAGGATCAGTACTGTCTGGATCTCACCCGTTTCGTTGTCCCGGACGAGCAGGTCGCGTCCGGTGCGCTGCTGGGCCTCGATGAACTCGTACAGCGTGATCGCGCGGTTGACGAGGTCCGTCTTGGACAGGCTGGTCCTGTCCTGCAGGCGCTGGAGATCTTCCCCAGCCTTAGGGATCAGCGCCACGGTGATTCGATCAGTAACGACAGGCTGCAAGACGGACTCCACCCCCCTCGGCAGGGCGTTTGCCCTGTTCCCGGTCATGGTTCTCCTCCACGGTTATTCGGGACGGCCGCCTTGGTCCGGGCTTCCTCCTCGTCGTGGCCGCGGTGTCGGTTGCCATCGACCGCCGCTCTTGTTGAGAAAAGGATTGCTCAGTGTTGTGTTGGCGGGCCGTCTCGTTGCATACTCACATGTCTAGCAGCTACTAAGCAGTAACGCAACAGCAATTAGCCACCAGATTACCTGTTGTCGTCAGCTGCTCGAGCGTAGAATCGGTGCTGCCATAGCGTACCAGGAGGTAGCCGGTGCCCTGCTTACCACAAATGCCATCCAGCCGCACACCAGGCCCTGATCCACCGAGCATCTAAGGAACTGCCCGTGACAGACATGACGGCACCCCCCACGGTCCCCCAGGAGGAGGAGCCAACAGGGGCCGCCTACCTCAAGATCGCCCTCGTCCCTGACACCCACCGCGGCTGGCCCTCGCGGTTTGCTGCGGCGCTGCGCCCCAGAAGCCGCAGGCGCCGCGGGGGATGGCCAGCAAAGAACTTCTGACAACTACCTGAAGCCGGTGCACCGGAGCCGGCTGGCATCTAGGTCCAGCAACCTGCGCTGGCCCCAGACGGCAGCCGGATACCCGCGCCTGGCCGAGGGGCGAAGTCGGTCAGCCACAGGCAGGCCCCAGACGGTGGCCGGGATACAGCCTGGCCGAGGGGCGAAGTCAGCCAGCCACAGGCAGGCCGCAGACTGCGGCCGGTATGCCCGCGCCTGGCCGAGGAGCGATGTCAGCCAGAGCCACCGCGCCTTCCTCACGGAAGGACGGAGCCGGTGAGCAATTTCAGGCCGAGCTGTCAGGTTCAACACTGGCGATCAGACGGCCTCCGCGCAATTGCCGTGATTCGCCACGCCTCCCGCTCCCGATCCAGTATGTTCCACCGGGACAGGCGTTCCCTGCGCCACCTGACGCCGGCCGGGGTCAGCTCGCCGGGTGAACGCAGAGCTTGCCAGACAGGAGCGCGATGCCCGCAGCGCCTCGTCATGCGAAATCGAGATCCCGTGCCGCCAGGCTAAGGGCACCGTCACTGGCCGCAGTTACGCTCGCGAGCGTTACTGCGGCCTTCGTGTTCTTGTATGGCGGAACCGCGGCGCCCAGACCCTCGGCCGGCCCGGTCCGGGTGACCAGTGCGGGGTCAGGCTTCATCGGCTACGAGATGATCACCGCGGTTCACCGTGACGCCGCTGCATCCGCTTCGCGGGTGATCCGGCGGGCCAGGCGAGCCGCGCTCACCGCCGCACGGCTCGCGCACCGGCGGGCAGCGCAGCAACCGCCGCCTAGCCCGAGTTCCAGCCCGGCGCCGGCGCCGGGCGGCGGCAGGGATGCCGCCGGCTCACCGCTCGGGATCTGCATCCGCAACGCCGAGGAGGGCGGCAGTTACGCCTGGGGCCCCGGTAACGGCGGCGGCGCCTACCAGTTCCTGCTGAGCACCTGGGAGCGCTACGGCGGCGCGGCCAGCGAGTTTGGCGTCGCCGGTCCCGCTTACCAGGACCGGATCTTCGACAACGCCATCGCCGCGGGTGGGGCGTCGAACTGGACCGATTACGACGGGTGCTGACAACGGCTCGACCGTGCCGAGGACTATCAGGCGCAGTCCGTGATCGCCGTGGAGGAGTCGCTGATCGAGCCTCCTGCCCGCCGGCCAGTCCACCCCGCCGGCCAGTCCACCCCGCCGGCCAGTCCACCCGCCGGCCCAGCCAGCCCCGCGCGCACGAGTCCAAATCCGCAGGCGGCGCCAGATACCGCCCGCGGCCGATAATGACAGATCACCCTAAACCTGGCCAGCAAGGCCGGGCCGGCCATTTGCCGCAGCACCGCCGCGCTGGCGGCGCCCGCGGTCAGCGCGCGCTGGTCGCCTCCGGCCCGGCCGGCCGTTCGTGACCAAGGGTGCGCGCAACCGGCAGGCGGCAAGGCCAGTCTGCATCCCCTCCTGCACAGCCGGCCGCTTGCACAATTTCCCCGCGCTTGCCGCGCTCTGGCGCACCGAGCCGCTGCCCGGCCACCCCGGCGAGCGCTATTTCACCCGCCTGACAATCATTTACACGGGAACCCGCAGCTACCGCGCCGGCGGCAAGACCTATCACCTAAGCCAGACCGTGACCTATCCGCTGTCCGCATCAGGCGGCGCCTGACGCCCGCCGACCGGCCCGCACGACCTGCAGCTCGGTCTCCCGGGAGCGAAGACGCTGGTCAGACGAGAGGTCGCGGTCGCGTCAGCACGACATCACGCGCGAATCGGGCGAAGACCCCCAGCCTGGGAGGGCCTTCGCCCGATTGCTGATCGGCGGTTAGCCTGACCAGAACGCTACGGCGCTCTTTCCGCAGCGGTCATATCCCGCCGAAGCTATCGAACTCCCCGTTTCGCGCTCCGCCGAGAAACGCATGCCATTCGCCCGGCGTAAATCGGAGAACCGGGCCTTGCGGGTCCTTGCTGTCGCGAACACCGATCTGGTCGCCAGGCAGGCTCGCTATCTCGACACAGTTGCTGTTGGAGAAGCTCAGAGAGCTCTTGATCCAGTGCGGAGCGGAACCCGGCTCGTCCGGGTGGCTCCCGTGCGTCAGTCTTGTCACGGTTCTTACCTCGCTGAATGTCGTGTGATCTCTGTGGATTGCGACTACGCGGAGTACCCATTCGGCTTCTTTGGGATACTCCGAGGCCTTTGTTGCAGACGCGCGTGTTTGGGACGTAAGAGTACTCCTGAGCTTCGTTTGGCGTGACGATACGCCTGGTGTGTCGTGGACCTCGTTGCCCCAGTGCCCGTGTGGCAGAGGTGCGGTGGTGGCAGAGGTGCGAAGGTGGAAGCCGGTGTGGCGGCAGGACCAGCCGTGCGCGAGCTGTACCGCTCAGCGGGCCAGGCGCCTGACCAGCTCGACCGAGCCGCCGCCGCGTCTGGCGCCCAGCCTCAGCAGCAGCGACAAAGAGGGGGTGTTCGTGTCGTCAACCTCGGCGGTCACCTCGGTCTTGCCGCGTCCGTGCAGCACGCGGAACGCGCGGGCGAGCAGCGTGCTCGCGAGACCGCGGCGGCGGTGCTGACGCAGGACGCCGATCAGGCCGAGCCGCGGCACCCCAGGGCAGTCCCAGACGCGCACCAGGCCCAGGTAGTCGCCGCTGGCGGTATCGACGGCAATCAGGTATGTCGCCGGGTCGAACTGCTGGTCGAAGGTCTCTTCGCGGAAGTCACCAGGGTCCCATTTCCACCCAGCCGTTCCCGGCACGTCCTGGCGCAGCGTGTCATCAAGCAACCGGAGCTGGTCTTCGTATGCGTCGGTGGCGGAGATAATGACGACGCCCTCGGGGTCGGCCGTCGCCCGCAGGCCGGTGACTTGAGGATCGACCGGTATCAGGTAACTGCTCTCGCGGCGGCTCACCGTGAAGCCGAGCCGGGCGAACAGTTCCAGCGCCTGGTCATCCGCATCCTCGATGGTCGCATACAGGTCACTGACCGTATTCTCGGCAACGGCGGCCAGCAGCGGCCCGTAGCTGTCGGCCCGGCTGGCCGTGTCGAAGTGCACGAACCATCGATCATCCGGACGCAAGAATGCCGTGACGGCGCCGACCACCTGATCCGCGTCAACGGCACGCCAGACCAGGCCGGGTGAGGCGCGCACAACACGGAGCGGAGAGGCGGTCACAGGGCCGAACGGTAGCACCGGGCCCGAGCCCGGACCACCGGCCACCGGGCCTGCGATCCGGGCAGCCCGCGAGGACGGCGTGCCCGCCGTGCTCGCGCGGATCCACTAAAGTCGCAGCAGCGGCCTGCTCGGGGCGCCCGGCCCGGCACACTGAAGTCCTGGACTCACCTGGCGGCCAGCCTGCGCCTGGGTGAGCGCGGTGGTGGCGTCCGGCCAGCTGACCTCGAAGCCACCCATGACGACCGGGCCGATCTGCTGTCGGAGCGCCGTCCTCGCCGGGGCTGGCCATACAAGCCGGGACTTCGGACTGCCGGAGCGGTTCAGTGAGGTGATCCCCATGCTGACGATGCAGGACGCGCTGCTCGCGCTGACGGACTACTGGACCGAGCGTGGCTGCATGATCGTGCAGTCGTTCAACACAGAGGTAGGGGCTGGCACGCTCAACCCGGCGACGGTGCTGCGAGTGCTTGGCCCGGAGCCCTGGCGAGTCGCGTACGTCGAGCCCAGCGTGCGGCCCGATGACGCCCGTTACGGGGAGAATCCCAACCGCCTTCAGACGCATACGCAGTTCCAGGTCATACTCAAGCCTGACCCCGGTGATCCGCAGGAGCTCTACCTGGGCAGCCTGCGGGCACTGGAGATTGACGTGCGCGCTCACGACGTGCGGTTCGTCGAGGACAACTGGGCTTCCCCCGCGCTCGGGGCGTGGGGTCTTGGCTGGGAGGTCTGGCTCGACGGCCTGGAGATCACCCAGTTCACCTATTTTCAGCAGGCAGGCGGGGTATCGCTCGACCCGGTTTCGGTGGAGATAACCTACGGGATCGAGCGCACGGTGATGGCGCTGCAAGGGGTCGATCATTTCAAGCAGATCACTTACGCACCTGGAATCTCCTACAGCGAGGCATTCGGGCAGGCCGAGTACGAGATGAGCCGCTACTACCTCGATGAGGCTGACGTAGCTACCGCCAGGCGGTTGTTCGACGACTACGCGCAGGAAGCGCAGAGAATGGTCGACGCCCGGCTGCCGGTGCCAGCGCACTACCTCGTGCTTAAGTGCTCTCATGCGTTCAATGTGCTCGATGCTCGCGGCGCGGTCTCCAGCACGGAGCGCGCCGCGGCGTTCGGCCGGATGCGCCGGCTGTCACGGGAGATCGCCAGCCTGTGGCAGGAACGCCGCAGGGAGCTTGGCTACCCGCTCGGCGTCTTCGCGTCCCCCGCCCTTCCCGCACCCGCGACGAGCCGGGCCGCGCTCACCGGTCCGGCGACGCTGCTGCTGGAGATCGGCACCGAGGAACTGCCGTCGGCCGAGGTCGGTCGCGCGGCCGGGACAGTCAGGGATGCGCTGAGCGCTCTGCTGGCGGCGACTCGCCTGGGTCACGGAAAGGTGTCCGCGTACGCCACGCCCCGCCGCATCGTGGCGCTGGTCGACGAGGTGCAGCCCCGTGAGCCCGACGCCGAGCGCACCGTGCGAGGGCCCCGCGTGTCGGCCGCATTCGACGCTGACGGTCAGCCGACCGCGGCGGCCCGGGGATTCGCTCGCAGTCACCAGGCGGATGTGACCGACCTCCGGCGCATCGATATCGACGGGACGGAGTACGTCTCCGTCTCCAGGACGAGCGTCGGACGCGGCGCGGTCGAGGTCGTCGCTGGCCTGCTGGCCCAGCTTGTCAGCGGGCTGCGCGGCGAGAAGAACATGCGGTGGGGCGACCCCGCCTTGTCGTTCGCCCGACCGGTGCGCTGGCTGCTGGCCCTGCTTGACGACGTCGAGGTGCCGGTCGCAGTGTCCGCCCTGGCTAGCGGGCGCACCACCCGCGTGCATCGCACCGCCGACTCCCCGGTCGTCGAAGTGCCGACCGCTCGCGGCTACCTGGACTTCCTGGCAGCGCACGGGATCGTTGCCGACGCTGCCGTTCGGCGCGAGCGAGTCGCCGTAGGCGCCCAGCGGCTGGCGGCTCAGGTCGGCGGCGGCATCGACGTGCACGGCGATGCCGCGCTGCTCGACGAGATCGCCAACCTTGTCGAAGAGCCCACGCCCCTGCTGGGAAGCTTCGACGAGCGGTACCTGGAACTGCCGCCCGAGGTCCTGACCACTGTCATGCGCGACAAGCAGCGCTATCTCCCCGTGCGTGACGTGACGGGGACCCTGATGCAGCACTTCGTCATGGTGGCCAACGGCGCCTGCGACGCCGGCCTGGTGCGCGCGGGGAACGAGGCGGTGCTGCGCGCCCGCTACGAAGACGCCGCGTTCTTCTGGCGAGCCGACCTGACCACGCAGCCTGAGGCCATGAAGAAGCGCCTGCGCAAGCTTGCCTTCGCGGACCGGCTCGGAACGATGGCCGAGCGCGCTGAGCGGATCGCCGGAATCGCCAGGACCCTGACCCTGCCAGGCGCCGGCAGCGAGCCGTTGATCGCCCTGACCCAGGAGGAGCAGGACGCCATCGACCGGGCGGCTCAGCTGAACAAGTTCGATCTCGGCTCCCAGCTGGTGATCGAGTTCACGAGCCTCGCCGGAACGATGGCCCGGGAGTACGGGCGACGCTCAGGTGAATCCGGGCAAGTCACCGATGCGCTCTTCGAGATGGAGCTTCCCCGGTACGCCGGCGATGCGCTGCCGCGCACCGCCGCGGGCGCGGTACTGGCCGTCGCCGACCGTCTCGATCTGCTGGCAGCGCTGTTCTCGGTTGGCGTGAAACCTACCGGCAGCTCCGATCCATTCGGCCTCCGCCGGGCGGCGATTGGCGCCGTGAGCATTCTGCGCTCCGTGCCGGTGCTGCGGCCGCTCACCCTCGCCGCCGGGTTCTCCGTCGCCGCGCAGCAGCTGCGCCAGCAGGGTGTCGACGTGCCCGCGGCGACGCTGACCGAGGTGCGGGACTTTGTCATCCGCCGCTACGAGCAGCAGCTACTCGACGCCGGGCAGGATGCCCGGCGGGTGGCGGCCGTCCTGCCGCTCGCCGACGCCCCGGCCGTGGCCGACGAGACTCTCGCCGAACTGGACCGGAGGGCCGCTGACCAGCGGTTCGGTCAGCTCGTGGCCGCATTGCAGCGGGCCCGCCGGATCCTGCCTCCGGGAACGCCGGCGGCATTCGATCCTGACCTGCTTACCGAGCCAGCCGAGCGAAGCCTGGCCGACGCCTTCGAGACCGTCCGCGCCGCGACGAAGGCTGCTCGCTCGCTTCGCGAATTCACCGAGGCCGCGGACTTGCTGGTCACCCCGATCAATGACTTCTTCGACCAGGTACTCGTCATGTCCGACATTCCGGCGATCCGCGCAGCGCGACTCGGCCTGCTCGCGAGCATCCAGGCCCGCGCAAGCAGCTTCCTTGACTGGCAGGCCATCGAGGCGCCCGACGCGCGGCCAGCGTAGCGTGGCGATCCGTTCGCCAGCGAGCGAAGATCGCCGATTCGCCCGGCCGTACGGCCCGATGTCCCGGGTTCTCTCACTTCCTTACCAGGCCAGCCGATTAGTATCCCCGTTTGCCGCGGCGCACATGGCGTCTTCCGGTTGCCCGCCCGTGCGCCGTCAGCCCCTTAAGGCCCACCGCGGCCCGCCATGCCGCTATCGCGCGGCGCCAGATCGGCCGTATCCGCGGAAAGGCGAAATTCGGGCCTGACGCGGTAGCTCGTTATACGTGCTAGTTCCAGCGTCAGTAGCCATACCTCCCTTGTGCGACATTGGCCTAGGTCCGCGAGGAGGGCAATCGCGACTACTGGCTAGCAACTAGTACGAGATACTGCCAATATATCTCTTGTCCGCGTGTCACGCGGGCTTGAAACCTTCGGGTAAACAAGGAGAAAACGTATGAGCACCCCCGATAAGGCTACAAAAGATCAGCGGGCACGGGTCCGTGAGTTTCGCGTGTTGCGGAGAATCGCGTATAGCCTAATCGCTATCGTGCTGGTGGCTGGCGGGTTCTACGGCGGGCGGCTGATCGGGTTGCGTTCGCATCAGACGGCGCAGCCGACCGTCACCGTGACGGTAACTTCCCCGGCCAGCGGTGCGCCGACATTATCCCCTTCTCCGTCGCCCGCGGGGTCGTCTGGAGCCAGTTCGTCGGCAAGCCCGGCAGCCACATCGTCATCAGGAGCGGGAACGGCATCAAACGGCAAGCAGCTAGGATCGTACTCGGTCAAGATCCCCCCAGGATACTCGGTGCCGCTAGGCGCTGCAGCTCCGACCCAAGCCCAATTCACAGCTAACGGCTCGGTCACCGGAGATGACTTGTACTTCAGCGGCAGCGCCTTCCAGCCGGCGAACAACGACAAGATGCTCATGCTCCCGAATGGCGTCGTGCCGACCTATCAGAAATGCGTCGCTGATACTGTATTCATAGGCTCTGCGGATGCTACGCCGGGAACGGCTTTCTGTATCATCGGAGCCGCCGCAATGGTTGGCGTTACGGTCAAATCATTTAGTTCGGCACAGACGTACGTTCTCGTGCACGCTACCGTCTGGAAGAATATTTCTTAACCCGACCGTGACCATGCTGTGCCCTCGTCGGCGCAGGATGCTGGAGATGCTGCGCCGCGGGAGGTGTTCGTCTGGCACCTCCCGCAGCGCAGGCTGTGGCCCACGTAGGCATTGACCTGCGGTATGGACCGGGCACGCCGATCCCGCCCGCAGGCGACCAGGCGCGGCAAGAAACAGGACGAAAGGCCGGGCCAGCCGCGCGAGCACGGACAGGGCCTGCCGGTGCGAGCGCGATCCCTCCGGTCGTCATGTTTGCTCGGCGTCGCAATTTGTTGCATTTGCGATGGCCATGCAATGATCATGGCAAGTAGTCGGGCTATTAGACTAATGCCGTGCACGTTTGAACGTGCGGCAGACCGGCGAATGGTCTGGCTGGAAGCGCCCAGAGCCGTCGTGGCGTCCCGGTGGGCGTGCCGGGTGCGAAGGGGTCCTCGTTGAGTGGTGACATCGAACTTGAGATCGGGGCGGCGGACGGCGAACCAGGTGTATTTAAGGTTCGGGTCCTGCACTCCGTCGGCGGCGGGCAGCCCTGGGGGCGACTGGTCCTGGATGCCGAAGGCATCTTAGGCCGGCGCGATGATCTGGAGCGCGCTGTGCTCTCCTCCGCTGTTCAGCGGCGCGGCGCCGTCTCGGCCGCTGAGCGTCCGGTGCGGGAGGTCGGCCAGCAGCTGTTCGAGGCGCTGTTCACCGGTCAGGTATACGGGGCATACCGGGCGAGCCTGGGAGCCGTCCAGCAGAGCGGAAAGAGGCTGCGGGTAGTGATCCGCCTGACCGCGCCGGAGCTAGCCGCATTGCCGTGGGAGGCGATGTTCGACCCGGAAACAGGGGCGTACTTGTGCCGGACGGAGCCATTGGTGCGCCGGGTAGACGCACCGTACACCCCGGATCCGCTCGTGGTGCACCCGCCGCTGCAGATCCTCGGCCTGGTTGCCGCTCCTCGCGGGCTCCCTTCGCTGGACGCGGACGCCGAGCAACTGAACCTGGAGAAGGCGCTGGCCAAGCCGCTGGCCGCCGGACTGGTCAAGTTGACGTGGGCACCCGATGCTAGCTGGGAAACTATTCACGACCTGATGCTCGATGGCACGTGGCATATTCTGCATTTCATAGGCCACGGTTTCTACGACAATGTCAACAACGAGGGCCTACTCGCGCTGGCGGGCCCTAGCGGTCGCACGGACCTAGTAGAGGCGAGCAGGCTCGCCGACTTGCTGTCGGAGGCGGAGCCCACTCCGCCGCTCGTGGTGCTGAACTCCTGCTCGTCCGGGGAGAGCGGCGCGCACGATCTGTTCTCGGGCACCGCCGCGGCGCTGGTGCGTCGCGGAATCAGCGCCGTCGCGGCCATGCAGTTCGGCATCAGCGACGATGCGGCCATTAAGTTCGCGCGAGGCTTCTACGCCGCGATCGCCCGCGGCCGGAGCGTGGACGAGGCTATCCGCAGCGGGCGGATCGAGATACTTGGCACAGCCCGGACTCTCGAATGGATCACTCCGGTGCTCTATGTCCGCGGTGGCGCCACGCAGCTCTTCAGTTTCGCCGGGCCTGTCACTGCGGCGCCGCCGGTGCCCCCGGCGGAGGCGCCGCGCACCGTGCCGCCTTCGAACCTGCCTGCGGTGCAGGCCATGTACAGCAAGGCACGCGCGGAAATGCGGATGCAGCATTTCGATGCCGCGATCGATCTGCTCGGCGAGCTGCTCGCGCTGAGACCGGACCACAGCGAGGCCGCTGAGCTCCTCGAGCAAGCCCATTACGGCAAGCAGCTTGCCGACGCATACGCCCGTGCCAGAATCGCCGGGGACGCGGGTGAGTGGAGCACGGCCATCAGCGAATACGACGGCATTCTGCGGTCCGACCCCTCGTTCCGGGATGCACGCGGTCGCCGGGAAGACTGTAACAAGAAGCAGCAGATCGCTGATCGGCTAGCGGCACTGAGATACCATTACGATGCTGAGAATTGGCCTGCGGTGGTGGCGGTCGATGCCGAACTGGCCAGCCTTGATCCGGCGGCCGCTGATCCCGGCGGTATGGCCACCAAGGCTCGCGCAGAACTCCGCCGGGCTCGCGCGGTACTCCGCCGGGCGGATGTGCGTCAGCATCAGGCGCCCGCGCGCAGCACGTCGGGCACGAAGTCACAAGACGTAACCACGTCGCCAGTTCTGCTGGACAAGATTGTCATGGTAGAAGCGGTGGCCGTCGGGAGCACCGCGTACGCGCTGCATTCGCCCCGCTCAGGCGTCGTGGAACTGGTTCGGCTTGATCTAGCTCGCGGCGGACCGACAACCCGCGCGAATATCCCCGGAGGCTTTCTCGTCGCGGCCTCACCAGGTGGCGTCGTCGTCACAGATCAGCAAATCGTGATCACATACGACCCGGAACTGCGGCTTACTGGACGGTGGAAGGCAGGTGAAGGGTGGCTGGTACGCGAGCTAGCGGTTACCCGCCGGTGCGGCTGGGGCCTCGTCACAGGTCCGCCGACTGAGGTCTCAGCCCGGATGTCCAAGGGCACGCAATTCAATACCAGGCTGGTGCGGATCGATTTCGCGACCGGGATGTCCAAGGTCTACTCGCTCGGTACTGACACTTACTGGAGAGATCCTCCGGAATTCCGCGGACTTCAGCTGATGAGCACTGGCGGGAACGGCGATGCCGAGGTAGTCGCGCTGCGGTGCGAGTGGTTCGTGAAGAGCGTGGCCGTGACCAAGCGCAAGATCGCGGTTTTCGCTCGCGAGGATACGGACGACATTCGCTCGTATCCGGCTGGCGCGACCAACTGGACGGCGCCGGGGCCGGATCCCCGTCAGCTGCTGCGCTGGAACGACCTCACGCTGCTCGGCTTCACAGCCGTAGGAAGTGCCAGGAGCCGGGTAGCGCTGGCTCGCGGCGACGGGCATCTGGAGTCACCAGCACTCCTCCGAGAATTTGGCGGCCAGCCGGTGTACTGGGTCTTCGACCCGGCAGGTCCTGTGGTGCTGGCCCCAGCTGGCGGTGAGCCAGAGAAGACAGATGTCTGGCGGCTCGTCCGAGATGGCAGCGAACTCCGGTACTGCTCTACCTTGCCGGGTGGCTTCAGAGTTAAAGCACGTAGCCTATTTGACTCGGCGCGCGACAAGCAGATCTCGGCGGCAGTCGAATCTGATCGGCTCTGGTGGGGAGTAACCAATCCTAGCGGTCTTGCCTGCCTGAGCGCTGACAACGCCGTTACCCGGATCGACCATCGAGGTGACCCCATTGTGCTCGGCGCCGGAAACGGTCGCGTCCACGTGCTTGTGGATAGCGAGACGGGCGGGCTGGAGCTCAGAACCATACAAGTCCGCTGACCGCGCGCGGTCATGCTGAGCTGCCAGGGAAGATGCTGCGGCGTGCTGCCGGGCGGAAGTGACTCACCCGGCGGGAGTCTCGAAATTTGTTCGTTCCTGGTTCGCAGAGTCCCGCGAGTACCTGGGCGGCTATCAGATCGTCGACGTCCCCGACCTCGACGCAGCGCTTGACTGGGCGGCCAGGTGTCCCGGCGCGAAGTACGGGCGCGTCGAGGTG
>Ga0209415_10002088_pt1 | contig 37812 bp, 39 predicted proteins | sample PeaSoiSIISIP2007_FD_187696 | JGI IMG/M metagenome (GOLD analysis project Ga0209415, IMG submission 187696) | Peat soil microbial communities from Weissenstadt, Germany - SII-SIP-2007 (SPAdes) (version 2) | ecosystem: Environmental > Terrestrial > Soil > Wetlands > Peat | place: Germany...
ACGGTCGCCGGCTGAGCCTGAGCAGATCCAAGGAACGGGCGGTGAAGCCGTCCGGGACGAGAGAAGTTGAAGCGGGCCCCGTCTTGGCGGGGCCCGCTTCACATTGTGTGGTCTCTGAAGACCGAATCGGGAGGCAAGCACTCGAGAAGAATCGTTGTCTTGTCGTTGCTCAAGCCTTCTCGCGGATCGGGCCGATGCTCCCGACGCAAACATTCATTCGTTGAGCGAGCAGAGCTCGATGACATATAGGTGGGGGGCAAACATGTACAAAGGAATCCTGGCGCACTTGCGCGACGCGCGGGCACTGGAGCTCGAAGGTGAGGGAGAGGCAGAGGCAGGCTTCACCCTTATCGAGCTCATGGTCGTCCTGCTGATCATCGCCATCCTGCTCGCTATCGCCATCCCGACGTTCCTCGGGGTGACCAAGGGTGCGAACGACCGCGCGGGGCAGTCGAACGCGACCAACGCGCTTACCGAGGCTCAGGCCATCTACCAGAACAACGGCCAGGCCTGGCCTGCGCCTTCTGCGACGTTCAGCTCGGCGAACACCGACCTGTACCAGAGCGCGGCTCCCGAGTTCCTCTGGGCGAGCATCGCATCGACCAACCAGAACCAGGTCAGCGTCGACCCGTTTGCTGTGACTGCCGCCAACGACCAGCAGGGCGTTGCCCTTGCGGTCCTCAGCAAGACGGGAACGTGCTGGTACGTCATCAGCATCAACCAATCACCGGGTGGGGCGAACCAGAGCAAGCAGACAGTGGCCGGGACCTACTACGGCGAGAACACCGCACCGACGAGCTGCGTCGCTTCTAACGCTCTCGCCACGAAGATCACCGGCACCAGCTACAGCAACGCAACCACGGTCGCCGGCTGAGCCTGAGCAGATCCAAGGAACGGGCGGTGAAGCCGTCCGGGACGAGAGAAGTTGACAGTGGCCCCCGCTCAGGCGGGGGCCACTTTCGCGTCCAGGCCGGCTGTGCCACGATCTCGGGTCGGCCCCTCATCGTTGAGCGGGCGAGTGACGAGGAGGGTAAAGGTGAGGGCTTGCGTGATGCGTGACCACGCGCTCGTGGTCGACGAGGTTTCGGATCCCCGCCCCGAGCTCGGGCAGGTTCTCGTTCGCAACCTGGCATGCGGGATCTGCGGGTCGGACCTCCACTTCCTTCGTCACTCCGAGACGATGGTTCAGATGACCGAGGAGATGCTCCCGTCGATGGGCCCCGCAGCCGCGTTCTCGGGAGCCCACATCGACCTGTCCCGCGACATCGTCATGGGTCACGAATTCTGCGGGGAGGTCCTCGAGGTCGGTCCGGACACGGTCGGACCCAAGCCCGGAAGCCGTGTGGTGTCCGTCCCGGTCCTGCTGTCGTCCACCGGACTGCACCAGCTCGCATACAACAACGACTTTCCCGGTGGGTACGCGGAGCGAATGCTCCTCGCCGCTCCTCTCGTGCTCGAGGTGCCGAACGGCCTCGACTCGCGAACCGCCGCCCTGACCGAGCCGCTCGCCGTCGGGATGCACGGAGTCGCGAAGTCGGGGATCACATCGCGCGACGCGGCTGTCGTGTTCGGCTGCGGTCCGGTCGGTCTCGCGGTGATCGCTGCGCTGAAATTGGCCGAGGTGGAGGTGATCGTCGCCTCCGACTTCTCGCCCGCGAGGCGGGCAGTGGCCCTGGCGATGGGGGCGACTCATGTCGTGGACCCGAACGACGAGCCCGTGATCGATGCCTGGAGGCGCGTCGACGGGCGGCGGCCTCTGGTGGCGTTCGAAGCCGTAGGGGTCCCTGGGATGATCCAGCAGATCCTTCACGACGTGCCCACCGGAACCCGGGTGACGGTCGTCGGCGTGTGTCTCGAGCCGGATTCGATGAGCCCGTTCTTCGCCGTCGCCAAGGAGCTCTCGCTGCAGTTCGCTCTTGCGTACACACCCGAGGAGTTCACCGGCGCGCTCGCTGCGCTGGCCGACGGCAAGGTCGACGCGGGGCCCATGATCACCGGGACAGTGGACCTCGACGGAGTTCCGGGCGCTTTCGAGGCGCTCGGCAAGCCGGACGAGCACGTGAAGGTCCTCGTCGAGCCGTGACCTGAGCCCCTCACCGACTTGATTCGTTACGACGAGGTCCTCGAAGCCTCTACATGGGACCGGCGTCGTGCTTTCGTTTGGGCAAACGCTCTCGTCGGGTCGAGAGGATGTCGAGCGAGCGCCAGACTGCCGCTCGAGTGTCCGCAGGATCGATCACCTCGTCCACGAACTCGCGCTCGGCTGCGACCCACGGCGTGAGCAGCTCCTGCTCGTAGGTCTGCTCGAGCTGCCGGCGATCCTCGTCCGAGCCGTCTCTTCGCAGGATCTGCGCCGCCCCCTTCGCACCCATGACGGCGATCTCGGCTGAGGGCCACGCCAAGCACATGTCGTTGCCGATGCCCTTGGAGTCCATGACTATGTAAGCCCCGCCGTAGGCCTTGCGAAGGACGACGCAGACCCGGGGCACGGTCGCCTCCGCATAGGCGAACGCGAGCTCCGCTCCGTGGCGGATCATCCCTCTCCACTCGAGATCCTTGCCGGGAAGGAAACCCGGTGTATCTACGAAGGTCACCAACGGCAGGTTGAAGGCATCGCAGAAGCGCACGAAGCGCGCCCCCTTCTGCGACGCCGAGATGTCGAGCGTTCCCGCGAGAGAGCGCGGTTGGTTCGCCAAGATGCCGACAGCGGTTCCTCCGACGCTCGACAGCGCTGTCACCATCTGAGGAGCCCAACCCGCACGGATCTCGATGAGCTCCTCGTCGTCGACGACGGCCTTGATGACCGCGCGCACATCGTAGGAGGCGCTCGAAGATACCGGCACCATGTCGCGCAGCTCGGGAACCTTGCGATCGGTCGGGTCGGAGGATGCGAGGCGAGGAGGCTCGTTCTCGTTGCAGTCGGGGAGATAGCCGAGAAGCACGGACAGCATCTCGGATGCTTCGTTCTCGTCGGCTGCCACGAGGGCGCACAGGCCACTGAACGTGACGTGCAACGCGGTCCCGCCCAGGTCGCGAGGCCCGATCCTTATCCCCGTGAACTGCTCGACGGCGTCCGGACCAGACAGGAACGAGAAGGCACCCGGGGTCATGACCGCCACGTCCGCCAGCCCCAGCAACAGAGCCGGGCCGGAGATGGCAGCACCGGTCACCGCCGCCAGCACGGGTACGACTCCCGAGCAGGCCGAGACCGCTGCGGCCGCCTCGCCCCAGCCGTGAAGGGCGTCGATGCCTTCTCGCACCTCCGAGCCAGACGAGGAAAGCACGAGCACGAGCGGGAGGCGCTGAGTCAGCGCGGTCGTGGCGGCCTTGGCGATCGTCGCCCCGTCTTCACGGGTGAGAGCCCCGGCGTGGTGGTCCGAGACCGACTTCGCAACCACCACCCGGCGGTCACCGAAGAGCTCGACCCCTGACCAGACCGTGCCCGGGACGTGGGCACGCACGCTGAGCTCCCTGGCTACAGGCGGCGGTGCTGGCGGCACTGAGGCCGATGCTAGAGGCCGCGAGCCCAACAGTCTGCCCCCGTCGAACCAGCAGGTGGAAGGGGGTTTCCGGGGAGCCGTGCGTTACAGGCGAAAAGTACCATCGAACCTATGTTCGACACCCAATACAGGACGGCGATCCCCGAGCATCCTGCGTCCCCGGGATCCCCGGACGGCCCCTCCGGCCGCATGGAAGAGCGAGACCTCGCCGACGGCGACCTCAGGGGCGAGCTGTGCACCCAGGCCGCACATCTGGCTGTGGCCGAATGTCATTTCGTGCTGCTCGTGGCCGAGTTCGACAGGCGCGAGTTGTGGGGCGACGGGGTGTGTCGCTCTTGCGCGCACTGGCTCAACTGGCGTTGTGGCATAGCCGTCGGGACCGCCAGGGAGCAGGTGAGGGTCGGTAGAGCACTGGAGCATCTGCCCAAGGTCAGGGCTGCGTTCGCCTCGGGCGAGCTCTCCTATTCGAAGGTGAGGGCCATCACCCGCATGGCGACCCCAGAGCTCGAGGAGGAGCTGCTCGTGCTCGCCCGCGCAGCGACCGCCTCGCAGCTCGAGCGCCTCTCCAAGGAGTACCGACGCGCCGATCCGAAGGAGGGGCGCAACGCCCTCGAGAGGCACAGGTCACGCTTCTTGAGGTCGTACACCGACCACGATGGCATGGTCGTCATACAGGCCCGGTTGTCTCCCGAGGACGGCGCCGTGGTGCTCGCAGCCGTCGAGGCCACTCGCCGGGCTCTCGAGGCCGACACCGACGAGGACTCGGAGACCGTCACCGACACCGAGCAGTCCTCGGGGTCTGCCACCGAGAACGATCCGTCGGAGGGCGTCGATTCGCCCGAGGCCGTCGAGCCGTCGGGGGCTGGCGAAGCGACCTTCGGAGACGTTTCCGCGGAAGCGACTCCGGCTGGCGAAGCAGCGGCAGCGACAGAAGCATGGGAGGACCCGATCAACGCAGCTGCCCTTCTCGCTTTTGCCCCTGAGGAGCGGACGTCGGAGATGAAGAACGTGGACGCGCTCGTCGTCGCGTGCGAGTCGCTCCTGAGCCGAGGGGTCAGCGGAGACGGCGACGAGCCTCGGGTATCGGTTCTGTTGCATGTCGACGCGAAGGTGACGCAGAGCCCTAGCTCCGAAGGTTGCTCGTTCATCGAAGGAATCAGCGCCGTCTCGTCGCACACGGCTTTGCGACTTGCTTGCGACGCCGCTGTGTCGAAGCTCGTCTACCACGCCGACGGACGCGTCGAACCGGAGGGGAAGACGAGGTCGATACCGAGGCGCATCCGTCGCGGGGTGCTAGCGAGGGACCGAGGATGTCGCTTCCCAGGATGCACGATGCAGAAGTTCCTCGACGTTCACCATGTCGTCTTCTGGAGCAACGGAGGTCCCACCAAGCCGAGCAATCTCGTCTCGTTGTGCCGGTTCCATCATCGCCGCGTTCACGAAGGCGGTTACGCGCTCGAGCTCGATCCTTCTGGAGCGCTTTGCGTGCGGACACCCGAGGGAGAGGAATTGCCAGCCGCCTACCCCGCTCGGGTGAGCACCGGGCCTTGCCAAGCCGAGCGGCGCTTCCACGAGCAGAGCCGGCTGGACTCCGAAACGGTCAGCTACGGCTACTACGACCCTCTCGACTACCACACCGCCGTCCAGTATCTCTACAAGCTCAGGAAGCGCTCGGACGACCAAGTAGCCTGACCCAGAGCGTGGGCAAGCTCTCGGGATGGCGACGCGGGTTCAAGCGTGCTTGGCCGTGGCTTCGTTACATCCTGGGTCTGGGACTGGCCGCCCTCGCCGTCTGGGCCCTCTCGGGCCGCACGGGTGAGCTCTCGGGCGCCACCCGATACCTGGACCGCCTGAACTGGGCGTGGCTGCTGCTCGCCGTGGCCTCGGAGGTCGGGTCGCTCGTCGCGTTCGGGATCATCCAACGGCGCCTGTTGGAGACGGGACAGGTACGCATAGGCATCGGCAGGGTGACGGCGATCACCTTCGCGGCCACCGCCATCGCCAACTCGATGCCCGCCGGGCCGGTGGTGTCGTCGGTGTTCGCCTTCCGCCAGTACAGGCGACAGGGGGCGAACGAGGGTTTCGCCGGGTGGATCCTGGCGGCCGTCTTCGTCGCCGCCTCCGTGAGCCTTGCCCTCGTCGCTGCGGCCGGACTCGCCATCGCGGGAGCCGAGGGAGCCGGGTTCGACCTCGTTTGGGTGACGGTCGGGGTGCTCGCCGCGGCGCTCGCCCTCGGCGCCCTGTTCATCCAGCAAGGAGCCCTGGTGTTGGCGGCGAACCTCCTGGTGCGCACGAGCACGCGGCTCCTTCGCTGGCCCAAGGGAGAGGCGGCCACCCGCGTAGAGGCGGTCATCGACCGGCTCTCGATGGTCCGGCTGAGCGCCTTCGACGTGATCTCGGCTACCGGCTGGGGCGTCGCCAACTGGGTTCTCGACGCGGCATGCCTGGCGCTGTCGTTCCTCGCCGTCGGGGTCGGAGTCCCGTGGAAGGCCCTCCTCCTCGCATACGGTGCGGGGCAGCTCGCGGCGAATCTGCCGATCACCCCCGGCGGGCTAGGGGTCGTCGAGGGAAGCCTCACGATCGCCCTGGTGGCGTTCGGCGGAGCCGAGACGGCGACGGTCGCAGCCGTGCTGCTCTACAGGATCATCAGCTTCTGGGGGGAGCTACCGGTGGGATGGGTGACGTGGGGAGCGATCACTTGGGCCAATCGGAAGTCGGAGGTGCCGACCACCGAGAAGGCGCTCGATGCGAACGTCGCCGAGGTGACCGCGTGAAGGGTCCGCGAGCGTCGCGCGTCTCGGCGGCGACATGCGTCTTCTTCGTGTCGTGCGCCTCGGTGCTGGTCGCCGGATGCACCTCGGCGAGGAACGCGTTGGGCACCAACTCGAGCCCCTGCTATCTGGCGCTGCCCGTGGCGGCGGATGCGGTTCACGACCGAGGCAAGTTCGCCGGAGTGAGGCTGGTCACGGCGGCGGAGCTCGCGAAGAAGGCTCGCGTGTTCGACGCCCTGGCACCGCGCGCCGGTGGGAAGCTCCACGACGTCTGCGCGGTCGAGTACGAGGGCAGCTTCACGCTGAGCCAGGTCGAACGCCCGCTGGGCAAGGCACCTGCGTCCGGCACGGGCCGCTACGCGATCGTCGTCGTCACCCGCGGCACGAACGTGCTCCTCGCGACCGTGGTGCGCAACCAGCAACCCGAGCCTTTCCGGCACACGGCCTAGGTGTCCTCGGCATCCTCGCTCTCGCCGTCCTCGGACGGTGAGCTCGCAGGCGGCCGCCACCCCCCACCGGGGACCGGGCGCGGAATGGCAGGTACCCGGGTGTGACGCTGACGTCCCGGGTGTCGTTCCAGTCGGCGCTCGGCGCGCGCTGCGCGCTCGAGGTGCCGCTCGACCTCCGCCCACGTCAGAGTGTCGGTGTCCTTTCCTTCACGGTCGAGTGCCTGGGCGCGCGCGAGGGCCACCCACGCGACGGTCCAAAGCACCGGCAAGGTCGCGACCTTGGCGGCAACCCCTGCGAGCTGCTGGTCGACGACCGCGGAGACCCCGATGGCACGGTGGGCCTCTGCGAAGGCGGGGTACAGAGGGTGGCGGGCGAAGATGAAGATGACGGCCGGGAAGGTCGGAAGGATCGACTGCACGAACAAGTAGACGGCCGTTCCGAGCGCCCCCGGCCTGTTCGCCCCGGGGATGTGGCGGAGGACAGGGCCCCAGAGGACGAACCCTGCGCCGAGCAGGAGCACGTCGATGAAGGCACGCGCGAGACCTGACGACGACTGCGCCGCGACGACAGGCGAGGCGAGCGTCCCGACAGCGAGGATCGTGAACAGCACGACGGCGACCACCGGGCGAGTGACGAAGTCGAGAACTGCGTCCAAGGCGGCCGGACGGGTGATGCGCGCGAGAAGCGGCGAGGGCATCGCCAGCAGCAGGAGCGGCGCGGCGACCAGCGTCAACAGGAGGCGTTGAGCCAACAGCGCTGTGAGCGACCAATGTGCAGCGAGATCGGCGAGCGGCCAAGTCAGAGCCGCCGCGAGCGCGACGAGCGCGCCGGCCATGCAGAGCCATTGCCTTCTCGTCGGCCGGGGACGCGACTGCGAGGGCCGCACGCAGAGGACCGCCCAATATGCGAGACCTGCCGCGCCTACGACGGACCATGCAGCCGGATGGGGGTGAAACGCCCACGGGTCGCTCTTGGCCACCCGCTGGGGGACCGCCAGGACCACGTCTGAGAGCACCGGCACCGCATCAATCCTCTCAGGCCTCGGATCGAATGGCCAAGGGGCGCGGCGCGTACTCTGACCGCGTGGTCGACCGCCTGGAGCGCCTCACCAACCTCGTCCTGTTCCTCCGGGAGGGACGTCCGCGCTCGCTCCGCGAGATAGGTGACTCGGTCCCGGGGTATCCCGAGGCCGGAGAGGCTCGCCGCCAGGCCTTCGAACGGGACAAGCGCACGCTGAGAGGCGGCGGGGTCGAGATCACGACGGTCCCGATCGAGGGCCGCGACCAGATCGGATACATGATCCGCACCGAGGACTTCTACCTCCCGGCTCTCGACCTCGAGGCCGACGAGCAGGCCGCCCTCAACCTCGCCGTGGCGGGTGTACGCCTCGGCGACCCGAGCGGGAGGGACGCCCTGTGGCGGCTGGGGCTTCCGGCGTCGGCCGGTGCACAACCGGTCGCCGAGCTCCCCGCGTTGCCGGCTCTTCCGAGGCTCCACGACGCGCTCAGGACACACGCGACCGTCACCTTCTCCTACCGTGCGGGCGAGCGCCTCGTCGACCCGGCGACGCTGCGCTTTCGCGGTGGCTGGTGGTACTTGGTCGGGTACGACCGCGAGCGCGCCGCTCCACGCACGTTCAGGGTCGATCGAATGGAGGGCCTGCCGACCGTCGGACCCCCGGGCACGGCAAGTCTGCCCGAGGACTTCGACGCGAGGGACGTGGTGATCGACGAGCCGTGGAAGATGGGCGAGTCGGAGCCCGTTCCCGTCGACATCCTCGTGGACGCACCGCTCGCGGCGATGGTCGTGGCAGAGGTCGGTGAAGCTACGGTGCAAGAGGAGCACGCCGACGGATCGGTCACGCTCCGCCTCGAGGTCACCAACACCGATGCGTTGAGAAGCTGGGTCCTCGAGCTAGGCGACCACGCCGAGGTGCTCGCGCCCGGTTCGCTTCGCGACGAGATCATCGGCTGGCTGGAGGCGATGGTCGAGGCTCCTCCCCCGAAGAAGCCGAGGAGGTCGCCTGCGGCCGCGAAGAAAAGCGCGCAGGGTGCGAAGGCGGCGCAGTCAGCTCAGACAGCTCAGACAGCTCAGACAGCGCCGCCAACAGACGTCGGGCGCGTCTCGGGGCGGGCGGACGCGGGCGAGAGGCTCCACCGGTTGCTCGCCGTCCTCACATTCCTGGCCCGGCGCGGGCGCGCTCCGGTGGGCGAGCTCGCCGAGCGCTTCGGGCTCTCGCCCGAGGATCTGGTCGCGGACCTCGAGCTCGCTGCCTGCTGCGGCCTTCCCCCTTACACGCCGGACCAGCTGATGGAGATCATCGTGGACGAGAACCAAGTCGTCGCCGATCTCGGCCCGGACCTCGCGCGACCTCGCCGGCTGACCGCCGCCGAAGGCTTTGCTCTCGCAGCTTCAGCGCGTGCGATTCTCTCCGTCCCAGGTGCGGACCCAGAAGGAGCGCTCAACCGCGCGCTCGGGAAGCTCGAGGCGACTCTCGGCGACCACGGTTCCGTTCGCGTCGATCTCGACGAGCCACCTCACCTCGAGAGCGCGCGCAACGCGGCTCTCGCTCACGAGCAGGTGGAGCTTCGCTACTACTCGGTCTCGAGCGACGAGGAGTCGACTCGGATCGTCGACCCGGTGGACGTGGTCGCCCTCGACGGACGGTGGTACTTGGACGGCTACTGCCACAAAGCAGAAGGGATGCGAAGGTTCCGTGTGGATCGCATCTCTGCGCTACGGCCGACCGGGAAGGTCGCCGACGTCCAGGGAGATTCGTCGCTCGATCAACCCGGTATGAGCGCTGCCTTCGTGACCGGCCCCGACGCGACCATCGCGCACATGGCTGTCGACGAGTCTGTGTCCTGGATCACAGAAGCGGTCCCGATTCTCTCGGTCTCGCCGCTCACGCGCGGGCGCATCGAGGTCTCCCTCGGCGTGTCCAGCACCGTCTGGTTCGGCCGGCTGTTGCTTCGCCTCGGCACCCACGCGGAGGTCCTGGGGCCCCCCGAGCTCACCGACGTCGGGCGTGACGCTGCACGCCGGCTCCTCGCCCGCTACAGGCATCGCTCTTGACGGGTTGCCGCGGCCTACTGTGTGTCCAGGCAGGGGTGCACGGGCGAGCTGGCTGCGGGCAAGGCGACGACAGGGGAGGGGTCATGGCGGAGAAACAGCCCTTCGAGCTTCGAGGCGTCCACCATCTGGCGCTCGTTTGCAGGGACATGGAGCGCACGGTCGACTTCTACACCCGGGTTCTCGGCATGCCGCTGGTCAAGACCATCGAGTTGCCGGCGGACATGGGACAGCACTTCTTCTTCGACTGCGGAGGAGGCGACTGCCTTGCGTTCTTCTGGTTCCCGGACGCGCCCGACGCTCTGCCGGGTGTGTCGGCACCTGCAGCTCGCCCGGACAAGGGCAGCCTCACGAGCGCCATCGGCTCGATGAACCACGTTGCCTTCAGCGTCCCACCGGAGAAGTTCGAGGAGTACCGCGACAAGCTGATCGCTGCGGGCGTCGACTGCACGGAGATCGCAAACCACGACGACAGCGAGATCGGGATCAGCGAGCAAATGCACCCCGGCGTGTACGTTCGCTCGGTCTACTTCTTCGACCCCGACGGGATACTGCTCGAGTTCGCGTGCTGGACACGCGCTCTGGGCGCAGGCGACGTCCACCATGTCCCTGCCAGGGCAGTGGCGTCGGTCGAGGCCTGAGGCCTGGTAGGCGCCGTGCCGCGGCTCCGCCAGGTGCCAAAGTCCGAGGCGGAGGCGCCGATCGTCAAGTCGATGTACGAGTTCCTCTTCGAGGGTCGCGACCCGGTCTCAGAACCCGGGACCTGGACCGGCTCACCGGGGGATTGGTGGACGGTGTTCGCTTTGGTTCCCGACGTCCTCGATCACGCGGTGAAGGGTTTCGGCCTCTACCAGAGCCCGACGAGGTTCCTGGACCCGGTGCTGCGCGAGCTCGGACAGATCCGTGCCGGCTGGGCGGCCGGAAGCCAATTCGTGTTCTCCCAACACGCCAAGTCCATGCGCGACATGGGTGTCGCAGAGGAGAAGATCAGGTCGATCCCGTCGTGGCAAGTGGCCGGTTGCTACGAACCGACCGAGAGACTCGTGCTTGCGTACACCGACTGTCTCGTCTACGACCACGGACGCGTCCCCGACGATCTCTTCGCATCTCTGCGCGACGCGCTGAGCGACGAGGAGATCCTCGAGCTCACCTACATCACTTCCCTCTACTTCCAGCACGCGGTGATGTCGCGGGCGCTTCGGACCGAGTTCGACGACCGTGACGAACCCGTGACCGAGGTCCCCGGGCCCGAGGGCGCCACGGCGATGCACCGAGGCGGCGAGAGCTCTTCGGAGGGCTCGTCGCAGGGCGAGTCGGAGCGCACTTCGGAGTAGGGAACTTCGCAGTAGGCGGCGCCCTTCGCGTCGGGACCATCGTTGGGTATCTGTTGTTCACGGAAAGTGGTCAAAAGATCACAGCGAGTGTTATAACGGACTCGTGGGGGGCCACCGGTCCGTCCCGGTCGGGCGGAGAATCAGGGCGCGTCGGCGCGCCGCGAATTGCGCTCGCAACTCGCAGAGCGGGTTCGCGCTGGTCGAGGTCATGGTGGCCGCGACGATCCTCACGCTGTCCGTGACAGGGATAGCCGCCGTTCTCGGGACGCAGATCGTGAGCGTCGGTGCCTCCTCCGCCCAGCAGACCGCCAACGGCCTCGTAACGAAGGCGATGGAGGAGGTCCGTGCGCTCCCGTACCAGATAGTCGTGGACGGCCTGTCCCCGTCGGACACGACGATCGCGACGGACCCGAACATCTCGGTCTCCGGCGTCTCTCCGAACCAGAAGTACACCTACGTGCCCACCGGCGAGTCGATCCCGGTTGCCTCGCCTTACACGCAGGTGCCCTTCGACCCCCATATCTCGCAGCTGACCGTGAGCGGGATCAAGTTCAACGTCGCCACTTACCCGACGATCGACCCCGTCGCCGGCGGTGTGTACCGAGTGACGATCGTCGTCTCATGGCATGCGACGAAAGGTGTGTCGGCCGTCAGCGCGCAGACCCTCGTCTATTCGCCTGGGAGCGGCGGCGGCAGTGGCTGCATCACCGACACGAACCATCCGTTCAACGCGCCGTGCCAGCCGTTCTTCTTCGGGCAGTCGAGCTCCACGAGCGGCGGAGGGCTCACGGTGACTGGCACCGTGGCGGGGCTGACCCTCACGCAGATCGACCTGTTCGGACCTCAGGCGTCGTCGTCGGTCCAGATCGAACAGACCTCCTCCGTGCTCGGCTCGGTCAAGACCTCCGAGGCAGACCTCGTCGCGCCGGGCGTCAACCTGACGGTGGGAGGCAACGCAGCGAATTCCTCTGCCGACAACGACCCGGCCACACAGAGCCCCGCGTCCGAGTCGAACAGCACCGCCGGCCAGTCAGGATCGCAGCCACTCACGCTCGGGAGCCTTTTGAGCACGGGCCTTAGCGCGATCCCGGGTCTGGGTGACGCAGGGACGACGACGTCCACCATCGACGCAAGCGCATCTCCTTCTTGCGACGACTTGGCCGGCCATGCCCAGATCACGGGCCAACCGTGTGGCAGCGGGAGCGTCACACAGTCCGGTTTGGCGGCCACCTTGAGCGGCGCGCTCAGCGCCGTGGGACTGCCGCTCGTGTCGTTGGCTCCGTCTTCGACATCGACCTTCTCAGCGCGGTACGCGACCTCCGGTTCCTCTTACTGCACCTCGACCAGTGGTGACGGTTGCATTCACGCCGGTTCGTCGAGAAGCTTCGGGACCCTCGAGCTCGCCGGCCTGCCGGCTCTCACCGGGCTCGTCGACCCGCTCGGGTGGGGAGCTGGAAGCGCGGGTTGTCCGGCCGGCAACTACTTCGTCGCTCTCGTGGGTTATTCGGACCAGGTGGCGGCAGAGAGCGGGATCGGCGCGTCGGCACCGACCACGACGGTCAACTCTTCAAAGCTCTGCTTCTGGAACGGCACGACCTACCAGTCCCAAACCGTGAGCCTCGGCAGCGTCCTCCAGGCGGTATCGATCCCGACCCTCACCGTGGGCATTCCTGCGATAGCGGCGGTCACCATCACCCCGACGATCAGCTTCGGCCGCGTCGCCACGACTCAGGTCGCGCCGAGCGGTTGCAGCACCCCCTGCACGGCATCGAGCGAGGTCACATCGCCGATCTCGGGCTCGCTCGAGGTCAAGGTGACAGTGCTCGGAGTGCAGTTGGCCGACCTCACAATTGGCGTCGATCTGGGGAATTCCGAAGTGAGCACCTCTTACCAGGCGGCCCCGTGATGGCCGTCCAAGCATTGAAGAGGCTCGTCCTGTGGGCGCTCTACACCGAGCACGGTGAGCCCGTCGACCTCGGCCCGGCCCTCGGGGAGCCGGCCGAGCGCGCCGACCTTGGCGTCGGTCCGGGGCGCGCCGAGCGCACGATGCGTGAAGAGCGGAGAGCGCGTGCGGAGCACGGCGTCGTGGTCCTCGAGCTGGTGGTGGCCTCGGCGGTGCTGGTCGTCGTCTCGATGATGGGCTTCATCGCGACGCAGGCGACCCTCAGGGTCTCGTCTTCCGGTCTCGCCAAGGCCCAGGCGACGACGGTCTCGGCGGTGGCGCTCAGCCAGCTTCGTGAGGAGACGTCGTCGGCGAACATCCTCTACGACCCCGCTAACGAGGGATCGAACGCCGGCCGTAGCCCCGACGGGACATCGATACCTGCGGGCTTCAGCCTTCGGATCTACACGCAGGCGAACGGGATCTTCACCTGTATGCAGTGGAGGGTGCTCGACACCGGCGCCCTCCAGACGCGCAGCTGGTCCGACCAGTGGCAGACGAACGGTGAAGTGGGCAATTGGGTCTCCCTGCTGACCGGCATCACGAATCCCACGGGCACGCCGCCGTTCGTCCTCGACCAGGGAGCCAACTACGGCGGTTCGGCGTCGAGCCGGCTTCTCGACGTGGACTTGCTCCTGGGGGCGAAGAACCTCGCGCAGCCGGTCGAGGTGCAGTCCTCGATCGCCGGTCGCGACGCCGAGTACTACCCGCAGAACACTGGCGACTGCACTCCGGTGCCGACGCCATGAAGCGATTGAAGCGGGGAGAAGAGGGCCTCATGGCTCTCGGCATGGCGCTCGCGATCTCCGCCGTTCTGTCGGCGTCGGTCGGAATCGTGTTCCAGGTCGCATCGATGAACACGAACGACGCCGCCTTCAGGCGCCAGACCTCGCAGTCCCTGTATGCCGCCGAAGGGGGCCTCGACCTCGCCTATGCAGAGTTAGGGCAGTCGAGCGCGACCAACCTCCCATGTGGCTCCGGCTCTCTGAGCAAGAGCTTCAGCACAGTCCCGGTCGGTTCGTCCTTCTCGGTCAGCGTCACGTACTACGACACGTTCCCCGTCACGGACTCGGCGCTGAGCTGCAGCAGCGTGCAGAACGGCTCGGTCGTTCCCCAGGCGGCCGAGATCGTCTCTCAGGGCACTGCGCACAGCGCCTCGCAGTACATGGAGGCTCTGGTGAAGCTGACCCCGTCGACCACGGGAAGCGTGTTCGACCAGGCCCTGTTCTCCAACGCCACCATGACGGGGTCGAACAACCCGACGGTCTTCGGCCACAACGGGAACGACGGGAACATCTACACGAACGGAAGCATCAATTGCGGGAACAACTTCGTGGACCAGGGAAGCGTGGTCGCGCAAGGGGCCTTCACCGGGACCAACAACTGCACGGTTGACGCCAACATCACGTCGGTCGGGAACATCACCCTGTCGAACAACGCAACGATCGGGGGGAACGCGACCTCGACGGGCTCGACCGGTTGCGCGAGCGTCGGCAACATAACGATGTCGAACAACGCGAAGGTGACGCAGAGCGCCTATGCGTACTGCACCATCTCGCTCTCGAACAACGCCGTCGTCGTGCAGAGCAAGGTTCAGCACGACACGACCCTCTCCAATCCGACGGTGGAGAACTTCCCGGTCGTGCCCGAGCCGACGGGCACCAACGACTCGGGAGCCCAGGCAGCCTGGCAGGCAGCGGGGTACACGGTCGTCACCAACAACACCTGCTCCGGAGCGGGGAGCGTCTACAACACCATCCCGGCGTACACCGCACCGACGGTCGTCATGACCACATGCGCGCTGAGCTGGACCAACAACTCGTCCATCTCGCTCCAGACCAACGTGGCGGTCTTTTCGACCGGCGGGTTCTCCATGTCGAACAACACGTCGTGGCAGTCGAACAACTCGACCACGCGCCTTCTTTACCTGATGGTGCCCTACAGCGTCTCGGGCACCAACACGACGTGCACCAACGGCAACCCGGGCATCACGCTCCAGAACAACACGTCGTTCGCCAACACCCTCGACGTCCTCTTCTACACGCCGTGCCAAATCAAGATCTCGAACAACTCCACCGGCTACGGGCAGATCTACGGGGGCGTCGTCAACGTCTCGAACAACTTCACGTCGCACTTCGTCCCGCTCCCGACGGTTCCCGGTTCGAGTGGAGGGGGCACCTTGACCGGGCCTCTCAGCGTGGCGATCGTCTACGAACGCCAGGTGTCCTCGCCTACGGGGTGAGATCCACGTGAGGGGCGCCGCAAGGCACTGAGCAAGATCCAGTCAAGGCACCGAGCAAGGTCCAAGGAAGGACGAGGGCGCACCGTCTGGTCGTGCTTTGCGTCGCAAAGGTGCGGCCCGGTGGCCACTCCTATTACCTCGAGGTGGTCGGGACCGGGGTCGAGGCACCGGGGGAGTGGATGAGCGCCGGGTCCCGGTCACTGGACCTCCACGGCTCTGTGTTGCCGGAGGACCTCGGCGCCGTGCTGAGCGGGGCCGACCCCTCGAGCGGCAGACGGCTCGGGCGGTGGCACGACCGGGTGAGCGTCGCCGGTTTCGACCTCACCTTCTGCGCTCCCAAATCGGTGAGCCTCCTCCATGCCCTCGGTGCCCGAGACGTCGCTGCCGAGGTCCGCGATGCTCACGGCTCGGCTGTCGCCGAGGCTCTCGACTATGTCGAACGTCGCGCTCTCGCCGTGAGGCGCGGCAGCGGACCGACGAGGGAGCTGCACGCAGCGGAGGGTGTCGCTGCCGGCGGATTCGTGCACAGGACGAGCCGCGCCCTCGACCCGCACCTGCACACCCACGTCGTCATGGCGAACCTGGCCAGAGCTCCCGACGGTTCGTGGAGCGCCCTCGACGGGCGAGGGGTCTACGCGCACAAGGCCGCTGCCGGAGCCCTCTATCACGTGCAGCTTCGTCACGAGCTGACCGAGAGGCTCGGCGTGAGATGGGAGCCGCTCACAAGTGGCCGCGCGGACATCGAGGGGATAGGCCGTGAGGTGCGCAGGGCTTTCTCCCGACGCGCGGCACAGATCGAGGAGAACCTCGCCGAGCGTTTCGCCACCACGGGAACGCCGAGCCAACGGGCGCGCACCGTCGCGGCCTTGTCGACACGCGCACCGCGCGACGTAAACCTCGCGCCCGAGACGCTTCGTGGGTGGTGGGAGGAGCGTGCACGCGACGTAGGGCTCTCGCCGCGGATCCTCGAATCGACGCTCGGCCGGGAGCCTCAGCGTCGACACCTAGGGCAGCTAGAGCAACTCGGACAACTCGGGCAGTTCGGACAGCTAGAGCAGCTCGAACAACTCGGACAGCTCGGCCGGAGCGTCACGCGACGCGACGCGCTGCGTGCATGGTGCTCGGTGGCCGAGAACGGAGCTACGGCCAAGGAGGTCGAGGAGATCGCCGACCGCTACGTGTCGAGACTCGAGCCGGTCGAGGGCTGGGCCGGTGCGAGGGACGCGCCCGGAGTCGGAGAGCGTCGCCACGTCGTCGAAACCCGCGCGATCGAACGCGACGCGCAGGAGGAGCTGAGGCGCATGGACCGCCACCTCGCTGCGCGAGGGATGTCGCGTTCCCGAGACCGTTCACTCGGTTTGGAGCGCGACCAAGGTTTGGACGTGGGCGTCGGCATGGGCTTCTAGCCGGACCTGACGCTCCATCAGGTCTTCACTAGAATCTGTTCTAGTGAAGACCGAGAACCAGCTGCTCATAGGCGGCAAGTGGCTCGATGCCTCGGGCGGGACGTACGAGATCGTCAACCCCGCCACCGAGGAACCAGTCGGATTGGCCCCCGACGCCACCGTGGCCGACGCCGAGTCCGCCGCGGCGGCGGCGCGCGAGGCCCTGCCGGGCTGGGCCGCGACCGACCCCGGCGACCGACTCTCGCTCATGGCCGCAGCGGCCGCTGCGATCAGGGCCAAGGCCGAGGACCTGCTGCCGCTCGTCATCGCCGAGACCGGGGCCACCGCAGCGGTGGGCTCTCGCATGCAGGTCCCCGTGGCCGCGGACCGCTTCGACCGGTACTCGCGCGACCACCGCAACGTCGCCCAGAGGTCCTTCGCACCTCAGGTGGCCCAGGCCACGCCGCTCGCACCCGGGGGCCTCATCAGCGCTCTGGCGCTGCGCCAGCCCGTCGGAGTCGTGACTTGCATCACCTCCTACAACTTCCCGATGGTCAACATGGCCGGCAAGGTCGCTCCGGCCCTCGCGATGGGGAACACCGTGGTGGTGAAACCCGCTCCTCAGGATCCGCTCGCCATCGTGGAGCTGGTCCGGATCCTCGACGAGGTGGGGTTCCCACCGGGTGTTGTGAACCTCGTCAATTCCTCGGGTCCGGACCCCGCCGACGCGCTCGTGCGGTCCCCCGACGTCGACATGGTGAGCTTCACCGGCTCGACGGCGGTCGGAACGCGAATAGCGGAGGCCGGGGGAGCGACCATGAAGCGTCTGCTGCTCGAGCTCGGGGGCAAGGGAGCTGCGATCGTCTTCGAGGACGCCGACCTGAGCTCTGCCGTGGGCGCGATCGGGTCTACTTGGAGCTTCCACTCGGGCCAGATCTGCACGGCGCCCACTCGCGCGGTCGTGCACCGCAGCGTCTACGACGAGGTGGTGCAGCGGCTCGTGAAGTATGCGTCGGTGTTGAAGGTGGGCGACCCGGCCGAGAAGGACACCGTGGTCGGTCCTCTCATATCGTCGGTCCAGCGGTCGCGCGTCGAGGGATACGTCGAGGCCTCCAAGACAGAAGGAGCGAGCCTCCTCGCTGGCGGGGGCCGCCCCACGCATCTCGAGAAGGGCTTCTACTTCGAGCCCACCCTCCTCGGCGCGACCAACCAGATGACCGTGGCACGCGAAGAGATCTTCGGCCCTGTCGTCGTGGCAATACCGTTCGACGACGAAACCGAGGCCGTGCGGATCGCCAACGACAGCGACTTCGGCCTCTACGACTACGTCTTCTCCGGCGACGCCGGGCGCGCATTTCGGGTCGCGAGGCAGTTGCGAGCCGGGCATGTCGGGATCAACACCGCCCAGCGCCACCACGAGGCCCCGTTCGGCGGGTTCAAGATGTCCGGCGTGGGACGCGACGGGGGGGACTACGGCCTCGAGGCGTACTCGGAGCTCCAGTCCATCATCTGGAGCAGCTGATGAGAGGGATTCGATGAGCACCTACGACCTTGCGATCATGGGCGGGATTGTCGCCGACGGCAGCGGCCTCGCCCGTAGGCGCGGCGACATCGCCGTGAAGGACGGGCGCGTGGCGAAGATCGGTTTCGTCGACGCATCCGATGCCGAGCAGGTGATCGATGCCGACGGCCTGCACGTGGCGCCCGGCATCATCGACGCGCACACCCACTACGACCCCCAGTTGACGTTCGAGCCGCACGCGACCTCGTCCTGCTACCACGGTGTCACCACGGTGCTCGCCGGCAACTGCGGCTTCTCCGTGGCCCCGAACCGTCCCGACCAGCGCGACTACCTGGCGCGCATGTTCGCCAAGGTCGAGGGCATGTCGCCGGTGGCGTTGTCCGCGGTGAACTGGGACTTCGAGACGTTCGCCGAGTTCCTCGCGTCGCGCACCGGAAAGCTCGGGGTCAACATGGCGTGCTACGTGGGCCACTCGGCCATACGGCGCACGGTGATGGGGGCGGAGGGATCCGAGCGTGAGGCGACCGACGACGAGATCGAGCAGATGCGCCAGGTGGTCGAGCAGGCCATGGAGGCGGGAGCCGCCGGCTTCTCCTCCTCGCACGGACCGACGCAATTGGATGGTGAGGACCGTCCGGTCCCGAGCCGCTTCGCCTCGATCCACGAGCTCGAGGTGCTCTGCGCCGAGGCCGGGCACCACAGGGGCGGGTCCATCTCCTACCTGCACAGAAGCGCCATCGGCGGTCTCGACTCCGAGGACAAGGAGCTCCTCGTGCGCCTGGGCACCCTGAGCCGCCTGCCGATCATCCTCCAGGGCCTCGGCGGCCGCTCCAAGGTCGACGTCCCCGGTGCCGGATGGGAAGACGTCGCGGCGTGGATCGACGACGCGGGTCGTCAGGGAGTGGGCATCTACTCGCTGCTTCGCAACCACCCGTTCGACCGCGACTTCCGCATCGAATCGGGCACCAACCTCTACGAGGGCGTGCCCGCCTGGCACAAGGTCTTGGGTCCGGGGAAGTCCAAGGAGGAGAAGCTCGCTCTGTTGCACGACCCCGCCCAGCGCGCGGAGATGCGCGGCGCGGTCGAGCACCCCAACACCGACGCCTCCAAGGGTTCGACGCTCCCCCCGCCGAGGTGGAAGGTGGTCGAGGTCGACGAGGTGGCGCGCCCCGAGAACGAGAAGTTCCTTCGCCGCACGATCGCCGACATCGCAGACGAGCTCGGGACGGACCCCGCAGACGCGATGCTCGACCTGGCGGTCTCCGAGGAGCTCGCGACCGTGTTCAGGTACGTCAACAAGAGCCGCTCCTGGGAGGAGGCGGTCGCGGTGGGACAGCGCCATCCCGCGATGGTGATCGGGGTATCCGACGGCGGCGCGCACCTCGACAGGGACGACGGATCGGACTGGTCGACCGCGTTCTTGGCGTTCTGGGTGCGCGATCGCAAGCTCTGGAGCCTCGAAGAAGGCATCCGCCAGATGACGCAGGTTCCCGCCGCCCTCCTCGGCTTCGAGGGAAGGGGGATGTTGCTTCCCGGATATGCCGCGGACGCATTCGTCTTCGACCCCGACACGGTGGAGCTCGAGTCGAAGAAGCAAGTGAACGACTTCCCCGGCGGCGAGTCTCGGTACTCGGCACGGCCGAAGGGCATCTACTGGACCATCGTGAACGGAGTGCCGATCGTCCGCGACGGCGAAGTTCTCGAGCAGAACCTCCCGGGTCAGGTCGTCCGCCCCGGCGTCGAACCCTGAGGACCCTTCGTCGTCCTCGCGCTCTGCGGGCACGTCGGTGAGGGGAATTGGCGGACGGTGAGGGAAGGCGAAAGCAGTCCGCCCACACCGCCCGCCGGTTATCGTTGGCCGGCGTAGAGCCCCGAGCCATGAGGCCAGCAGAGCTCGGCGGGAGGCCATAGATGGCGACGTCGATCGGCGAGTCGGTTGCGAGCAGGAAGGCGGCGCTCGTCTCGGTGCTGATGCTCGGCGCCGTCGTCGCCCTTTCACTCGGTCTCTACGCACGCCTGCACACGCCCTCGGGGAGGGCCCCGTTCACCCTCGGGTTCTCGGGGCTGCTGCAGATGAAGGCGTGGCTTACGACGGTCGTGCTCGTCCTGGTCGTGGCCCAGCTCTTGACGGCGCTGTGGATGTGGGGTCGCCTGCCACGGCTGAGCGCGGCGCCGCCGTGGGCTGCGCACGTTCACCGCTGGACCGGGGCGGTCGCTTTCGCTGTCTCGCTCCCGGTGGCGTTCAGCTGCATATGGTCCTTGGGGTTCTCCACTGCGAACTTTCGCGTCGTCGTGCACGGGGTGGCGGGCTGCCTCTTCTACGGGGCGTATGCCTCCAAGATGCTCGGGCTGCGCATGCCCGGACTTCCGGGCTGGGCGATCCCGGTGCTGGGAGGCACAGTCTTCGGGCTCGTGGTCGTGCTGTGGCTGACCGCCGGCCTTTGGTTCTTCACCCGCTCGGGGATACCGCTCTTCTGATGACCGAAGGCCGCATCTCGCGCCGGTCTTTGCTCACCCGCCTCGCGGTCACGGGGGCTGCGGGCGTTGCGGGTTATCTCGTGGCCACCAACAGCTCCCTCAGCCGGAAGGCCGCTGCCACGGCGGGCCCCAACGGCTACGGGACTCCGACGGTTCACGGCGGCGGGAAGCTGCTGACCGCCCTCGACAGCGTCCCGGACGGGGGAGGAGTCATCCTGGCCGGCGACGGGGTCGTCGTGACCCGCAGCTCCGCGGGGGTCGTGCACGGCTTCTCCTCCACGTGCACCCATCAGGGCTGCACGGTGGCTCAGGTTCAGGGGGGCGTCATCATCTGTCCCTGTCACGGGAGCCGCTTCGACGCGTCGACGGGCAAGGTGGTGAACGGGCCGGCGACGATGCCTCTGCCTGCAGTGCCTGTCGTGGTGCGAAATGGGAACGTCTACACCGCCTAGGCGCGGCGCGACCCGGATCTGGCGGGCGCTGCCGACGCTGCTCTGGTTGGCTGCCCTGGGGTTCGCGATCGGCGCCCTCATTGCCCTTTCTTGACTGGGCCCTTTCTTGACTGGGCCTTCTCTTGACTGGCTGCGCGCCGGGCGGCACTAGCCTGCGCCGACGATGGCAGTCCCGAGGAAGTACGCCGAGATCGCGGCAAAGGTCAACAACTGGGGTCGCTGGGGAGACGACGACGAGCTCGGGACGCTGAACCTCCTCACCGACCAGACCCGAAGGCGCGCGGCTGAGTGTGTGCGGACCGGGAAGGTGTTCGCCATGGGCCTCGCGTTGTCGGAGGCGGAGGGGATCCAGAAGGGGATCATCCCCGGCCGGTTCAATCCCGTCAGGGCAATGTCGTACGTCAACGTCCCCTTGGGTGAGGATCCGGAGTGGATCTGCGCGAACGAGGACATGGTGACGTTGCCCCTTCAGTGCGCGACACATTGGGACGGCCTCGCACACGTGAGCTACGGCGGGCGCATCTACAACGGGTACGACGCCTCGAGCGTCACCTCCGCAGGTGCGTCGCGCTGCGGCATCCACCTCGTCGAGTCCCTCGTCGCACGCGGCGTGCTCCTCGACGTGGCACGCGCGAAGGGGGTCGACGTCCTCGACGGCGGCTACGCGATCTCTTCGGAGGACCTCGATGCTGCGTGCACGTTCGGCAACGTCGTGGTCGAGCCCGGCGACGTGGTGCTCGTGCGTACGGGGCAGATGGCGCGCCTGCGGATGCCCGACCGGTTCCCGGCCGGTGGTGCGACCTTCCCGCTTCCGAACGTCCTTCGCTTCGAGGACGTCATGCGCTACATGGCCCCCGCACCCGGGCTCTCGATGGGCAGTGCCGAGTGGTTCCACGCTCATGACGTCGCTGCTGTCGCCACCGACACCCTGTCTCTCGAGGTGCTGCCGTGCGAGGACGACTCGATCTACCTTCCGGTGCACCTCCTTCACCTCGTGGAGATGGGCATGACCCAGGGGCAGAACTGGGTGCTCGACCAGCTCGCCGGTGATTGCGCGAACGACGGCGTCTACACCTTCTTCCTTGACGCCACGCCGCTGCCGTTCACGAACGGCCTCGGCTCCCCGCTCAACCCTGTCGCCGTCAAGTAGGTCGAGTGGGCGGCTCGCCGCTCAGGCGACACCCTGCATGCGGGTGGCTGCTGCCTGGGCGAGCTGGTCGGCGATGGCCGAAGGGAGCGGGGTGCCCGGGTTGGAGGCCGTGAGCGTGCTCTCGGCGTGTCCTTCGAGCACCTCGATCAGATCTATGTAGACCGGGGCCTCGAGTGTTCCCTCGACGATTGGGACCACGAGCTCGATGTCGCTGGAGAGGTCTCCGTAGGTCGGGAACGGCCGCACCGAGGCGCTCATCTGACCGACGCTCTGCCCCGGCTGCAGCTGGCCGGCGATCTGCTGCTTTATGTCGGCGCCCAGCAACCCGAGAAGGCACTGCGGGGTGCTGGGGTCCGCGAAGGTCGAGTACTCGGCCGCCGCCGCGGAAGCGCTTGGGTACAGAGACAGGTCGTCCTCCACGGTCGCTGCGTTCGAAGGGTCGGAGAACTTCGGGCTGCTCCAATGAGGGGCCTTCGTGTCGATGTCCGATCGCGGCACCTTGAGGCACGAGGTGAGTTGGCCGGCCTCGCTCGTGGACAGGCTCGAGGAGCCGTCGCCCTCGCTGATCTTGCCCGATGCGCTCCATCCCGCGGGGAAGTCGGACAGCTCGATCAGGCTCTGCTTTGCCTTGGCGCGCTCTCTCGCCGACAGGACGACGGTCCCCTGTGCGGGATCGGACGACGATCCCGACGACGCACCCGAGCTCGTCGATGACGAGTGGGTGGTGCCGCATGCCCCGAGCGCGGATGTCGCACCGAGGAGCGCGCCGACGGCAACCAGCGATCTGACACGCATCTCTGAGCGATTTGAAGAGTGGTCTAGCTCGCGGCCACGTCGGGGCCGTCGAAGCGCCCGGGTCGCCTTCGTGTTCCCGATCGCGGCGGCGTAGTCGGTGCGACACGAGGACCGAGAACGTCGACGGCGCGTCTGATGGCTTGGACCACGCCGGTCGCGTCCTCGAGGTTCTCCTCGGAGACGAGAGATCGCACGAACTCGCGCTCGGCGCGGCTGAGGGTGGAGAGGGCGTCCGCGAAGACACCGGGGGACAGCGCCGCGTGCAGTCGCAGGACGACCTCGCGAAGCAAGTGGCGCTCGCGCTCTGCAGCCCGGAGCCCGGCGGCCAGGGTCTCGAGGTCCTTGGCGAGGTCCCGGTCGGGTGCCTGAGGTGCAGCATCGCGAGCGGAGATGTCCTGGTGGGAGGCCTGATCGGAGGCGCCTCGGGGCTTCGGAGCGGCCTCGTGGGCCAGGAGCCAGGAGCTGATCACCCGGTCGAGCTCCTGGCGGAGCCGGGGGACGGAGACCGCCACGTTCGGCTCGGTCCAGTCGGCCAACGGGGCGATGCGAAGCGCGAGCTCCCTGACGGCATCGGGGTCGGCGTGCTCGGCCGAGCGCGACACGGCGCGTCCTGTCGCGATGTGAACGAGGCGCCAGCGGGTGGTGACAGGACGGCCGACGAGAGCGAGCCCGGGGACGCCGCTCGGCGCCCACTCGGCCTCCACGATCTCACCTGCGTGCACAACCCGCAGCGTTGCCGGTTGCTCCATGGCCATGCTCTGCACCTCGAGAAGAACCGGTCTTCTTCGGCCGCTTCGCCTTCTTTCGGTTGGCGGTCGCAGAACGCCGGCAGGAATCACCTGATCGATGGACGGAGGTGAACCACAGGGGCGGCGCTCCTTCCGGCCCTCCGATGCCGGCTCCCGCCCCGGGGCCTCCGACCCCCCTGGGATATCTCATTTCTAGTTCTTCCCCGTTTATTCCGCACAGCGCCCTTCGCCACTCCCCGGCGCCGGGTCCGCGGCCTGCTCGAGAGGCGTGAGGCGTGCTCGGCGGGTGCGACACACCCTCCACGACTCCGGGGACTCGGGGTGTCGCCGGGGCTTCAGGGAACAGCCCGGCCCGTGACCGTCCGGTGGAGGATCCGCGCCTGGCTGTCGGTCATGGACGCCGTTCGGATCCCCCAGAACTCGAAGCCGTAGCGGTGCGCGCAGACGTGAGCCAGCATCGACATGAGCGACGCGGCCGACGCCATGGGATCCGAGCCGTCGCCCCCGGGTTCGGCGTTGGATTCGATGGCGCGCGCCAGGGCGACGGTCACCGCGTTGAGAGCGCGGACGCGTGGACCTTGGAACCGCCGGTCGCCTTCTTCGGTAGTGAGCTCCACCACGCGGAAAACTGCTCGGTTGGACTCCCAGAACGCCGCGAAACCGTCGACCACGCGGCAAGCGGTCTCCCAACTCGCCCCTTGCGACCAGTCCCCGTCGACGAGCTCGGCGACGCGCTCGGCTCCGCTCATCAGCTCCTCGGCCAACAGCAGGATCGCCTGCTCGACGTTCTCGAAGTACTGGTAGAAGGTGGCCGGAGAGGTGCCTGCCTCCCGGGCGATGTCTATGACCCTGATCGAGCGCCAAGGGGTGGTGTCGAGGAGCTTGGCGGTGCACTCGAGGAGCCGCCGGCGCGTGGCCCGGCCCCTCGTGCCCGGCAGCCGACCGTCGGTGGCAGATATGCCCTCGCGCCCGGCACCCGCTTCGGCGGTGGCGGGCTCGCTCGGCATGCGCCAACCAGGGTAATGCGCGTCTCTGACGGTGAGTCAGATTCGGTCAACCGCGAACCTGGGAGCCGAAGACGCACAAAATTGGAACAGGTTCCGCTCTGCAGGGTCTGGGAGTAGGGTGAGCGGCTGTGCAGGAGAGCGCCGCACCGCAGGGGGTGCTCGTCGAAGAACCGGCACGCCGCCCCCTGACCCGAGCCCAGGAAGCTCGAAGACAGCGCGTCGTCGACTCGGCGATCGAGCTTGCGCTCGAAGGTGGCTACGACGCCGTCCAGATGAGGGACGTGGCCGCGCGTGCACACGTGGCGATGGGGACCGTCTACCGCTACTTCACCTCGAAGGACCATCTGCTTGCCGCGGCGCTCGTGCACTGGGTCGAGCAGCTCGACTCGCGCCTCTCGCAGGCACCCGCGAGAGGCCGCACGGCCTCTCAGCGCGTCCTCGACGTGCTCGAGCGGGCACTTCGCGCCATGTCGCGCCAACCGAACCTCGTCGCAGCCGTCTTCATGTCGCTGGCGTCGCCCGATCCAGCGGCGGTGGAGTGCCAGAAGCAGATCACAGCTCTGATGGACGGGATCGTCACGAGGGCGATCGGCGAGCCGCTACCGCTCGATCACGCCGAGCGGACCCGGATGATCGGCCACGTCTGGTATTCCTCGCTCGTCGGGTGGGTGAACGGCTGGAGCGACATGGGCCGGGTCCGAGACGAGCTCGCGGTGGCTGTGCGATTGCTGCTCCCGGAAGGTTCCTGAGGGAAGTAGACAGAGTAAACAGACAGAACAGACAGAACAGACAAAACAGACGAATTGGCTAGCAGAGGAGAGCACTGATGCGCGGAGTGGTGTTTCACGAAGTCGGCAAGGAAGTGGTGGAGTGCCGCGATGACCTCGACGTGATCGGCCCTGGGCCGGGACAGGTCAGGGTCAAGATCCACGCGGCCGGTGTTTGCCACTCGGATCTCTCGGCCATGAACGGGACGCTGCCCCAGCCCGCCCCTGCCGTGCTCGGTCACGAGGGCGCAGGCGAGATCATCGCGGTCGGCGAGGGTGTGAGCGAGGTCAGCGTCGGCGACCACGTGATCATCGCCTGGACCCCGCCGTGTGGCTCATGCCGGGCGTGTGGGCGTGGCGAGCCCAACCTGTGCACGAAGCTCTTCTTCGAGATAGCCGGGTCCCAGCCCTTCACCATGGGGGGCACCCCGATCTTCGGTTTCGCCGGCACCGGCACCTTCGCCGAGGAGATGGTCGTCCCGAGACAGGCGGTGGTGAAGATCCCCGACGACGTCCCCTACGAGGTCGGGGCGCTGATCGGCTGCGGTGTGACGACGGGTGTGGGCGCCGCACTGAACACGGCCAAGGTGAAGCCAGGCTCCAGCGTCACCGTCTTCGGTGCAGGTGGCGTGGGGATCGCGGCCATCCAGGGCGCTCGCATCGCAGGAGCGGCGGAGATCGTGGCGGTCGACACGATCGACACGAAGCTCAAGGACGCATGTCGCTTCGGTGCGACGCGAGGCGTGCTGCCCGACGAGCTCGACAAGGCGAACATGGAGATCAACGAGGGCGAGGGCTTCGACTACGCATTCGAGTGCATCGGCCTGCCACAGACGATCCGCGCGGCGTACGACGCCGTGCGCCGCGGTGGCACCGCCGTAATCGTCGGAGCCGGCAAGAACGACGCGATGGTGGAATTCAACGCCTTCGAGTTCTTCTTCATGGAGAAGAAGCTGCTCGGGTCCTTCTACGGCTCGGCGGACGTGCGCACCGAGTTCGCGCGGCTGATAGCGCTGTGGAAGGCCGGGCGCCTCGACCTCGAGGAGATGATCTCGGCTCGCATGGACATCTCCAAGGCGCAGGACGCCTTCGACGCATTGAAGCGCGGCGAGGTGATCCGCCAGGTCCTCACGTTCTGACCCCCTCGGCAGCACCCGGGGGGAACGCCGCGGTCGGCGACGGCCCGAACGTCGAGGCGCGCTCGCTCACGAAGCACTTCGGCGACGTCCTAGCCGTCGACGACCTGAGCTTCAGCGTCGAACCGGGGATGGTCACGGGCTTCCTCGGTCCGAACGGCGCGGGCAAGACCACGACGCTTCGCATGCTGCTCGGGCTCGTCACTCCCACGTCGGGGAGTACTCTCGTGAACGGCGTCCCGTATCGCTCGCTGCCGGACCCCACCCGGACCGTCGGCGCGGTGCTCGAGGCGTCGGGATTCCACCCGGCGCGCACCGCCCGCAACCATCTCAGGTCCATCGCGATCGCCTCGGGGATAGAGCTGTCACGCGCCGACGCCGTGCTGGACCTCGTCGGGCTCGGGCCCGACGCCAACAGGAAGGTCGGCGGCTTCTCCCTCGGCATGCGCCAGAGGCTCGAGCTCGCACGGGCGATGCTCGGCGACCCGAAGGTGCTCGTCCTCGACGAGCCGGCCAACGGCCTCGACCCGCAGGGCATCGCCTGGATCCGCGGGTTCCTGCGGTGGTTCGCCTCGTCTGGCAACGTGGTCATCGTCTCCTCGCACCTTCTCGCCGAGGCGGCGCAGACGGTGGACGACGTGATCATCCTCGCCAACGGGCGCCTCGTGTCGCACGGCCCGCTCCAACAGCTGCTTCGGGGCGCGACCAACACCGTGAGGGTGCGTACCCCCGACGCGACGCGTCTGGTGCAGCTGCTCGCCGAGTCGAAGGAAGAGGTCGGCAGGACACGGCTCGAAGGTCAGGACACGGTGGTCGTAGAGGGCACCACGCCCCAGGTCCTCGGGCCGATCATGGCCTCCAACGCCATCATCGTCTACGAGATGACCTCGAGCGGTGAGTCACTCGAGCAGCTCTTCTTCCAGATGACGGAGGGCTCCCAGCTCGGAGGCGGTCCCATCGCCCAGCCATGGGCACCCCCCGTCCCTGCACCCGGAGGCTCCCAGTGACGCGGCTCGTGCGCGCCGAGTTCTACAAGCTGCGGACGATCTGGTCCACGTGGGTGATCCTCGTCATCACCATGATCGCGACGGGCGGGCTAGGCGTGGTGATCGGGTTCGCTCCGCATCGGCGCGCGGTGGAGGAGGCGCTGTTCCCGGCCCGCGGCACCCCGGCTTGGTTCGACGACGTGTTCTCGGTGATGGGTCTAGCGACAGTGCTGTCGCTCGTCCTCGGCATCATCATGGTGACGGGGGAGTACCGGCACAAGACGATCACCCCCACACTTCTCGCCGAGCCGCGAAGGGGACACACGGTCGCGGCCAAGCTCGTGGCCGCCGTGGGAGGCGGCGGAGTGGTCGCGGTCGCTGCCGGAGCCATGGCGCTCGCGCTCGGGTTCGGGCTCCTCGCCGGCGGCTTCGGCACCTCGGGGATCATGCTCACCGAGTACCGCCACGTCTTCCCCGGGATCCTCGCCGCATCGGTCCTCTACGCGGTCTACGGCATCGGCCTCGGGGCGATGCTCAAGAACCAGATCGTGGCGCTCGTGGTCGGGCTCGGCTTCGAGGTGATAGTCACGCCGATCTTCGTCGGCGCCCTTCCCTCGGTGGGCCGGTACTTCCCGAGTCAGGCCGCCACGGCGCTCGAGCAGGTCGCGGCGGCGGCGCGCTCCAGAGGGGGTGCGGTCTTCGGGGGCAACCTCTCCCATCTGCTCACCTGGTGGGAGGGCGCTCTGATGCTCGTCGTCTACGGGGTGGTCCTGGCCGTGGCCGGGAGCTTCACGACGCTTCGCTCCGACGTCACCTGAGGCGCCGGGGAGCTGTTCGGTTACGCCACCCTCGAGCTCTCGACGAGCTCGCGCTCGATCTCACAGAGCTCGCGGTAGCGGGCGGCGTCGAGGGGCCTGTTGCCCCACGTGGTGCGCGTGAACCGGAGGATCTCCAGCTCGTGCCTCACCCATTCGAGGTCGTCCTCGGGCCGCCTGCGTTCCACCTCTCATATATCGCCATCGACCGGCCGCCCTTTTAGGGGAAAACGGACAACGCCCCACGGCTCCGGGCCCCACCGGGTGGCGCGGAAACTGCAATCTGTTCTAGTTTCGGCTCTCGTGCCGGGGAGGGACAGATGAGCGCCGACGACGGGGTGCTTCGGGCGCCACACGTCCTCGAGTACGAGTACGAGCGCTCGGTCGGCCCCGTGATCGGCGCCTTCATGACCGGCTTGCGCGACGGGAAGATCCTCGGTGCGCAGTCAGCGGGCAAGGTCGTCGTGCCCCCGACGGAGTACGACCCGTTCACCGGCGAGGACGTCGGGGACCTCGTGGAGGTGGGACCGGGCGGAGAGGTCACGAGCTGGACTTGGGCCGCGAGCCCGACGTCGGTGCAACCGCTCGACCGCCCCTTCGCCTGGGCGCTCGTCAAGCTCGACGGAGCGACCACCGCCATGCTGCACGTCGTCGACGCTGGTGGTCCGGAGTCGATGCACAGCGGCATGCGAGTCACGGCGCACTTTCTGCCCTCGGGCGAGCGCAACGGCAACATCCGCGACATCGAGTGCTTCGTCCCCGAGGCCGGAGGGGGAGCCCAGCGATGACCGACAGCCCCTCACCCGACGCCGGGACCACCGACGAGGGACCTGTGACCACCATCGTCACCCCGATACGCGTCGACTACCAGTACACGGCCGGGCTGGCGCAGTCGCGCTTTCTGAAGGGGATCTCCGAGGGCCGCTTCCTCGGCCAGCGCTGTCCCAAGTGCAAGAAGGTGTACGTGCCGCCGCGCGGCTCGTGCCCGACCGACGGTGTGGCCACTACCGACGAGGTGGAGCTGTCGAATCGCGGGACGGTCACGACCTACTGCGTGGTGAACGTGCCGTTCGCAGGCCAGAAGATCGAGCTCCCTTACATCTGCGCGCAGGTGCTGCTCGACGGCGCGGACCTCGCATTCATGGGCCTAGTCCAGGAGATCCCTGCCGACCAGGTGCGGATGGGGCTGCGCGTCGAGGCGGTTTGGGTCGAGCCCGACCAGCTCGCGCCGAACCTGTCGTCGGTCAAGTACTTCCGCCCCACGGGCGAGCCCGACGCCGCCTACGAGACCTTCTCCCAGTACCTGTGAACCCGAACCCGTGAACCTGACCTCATGAAGACAGCCATGTCCAAGCGTGCGGTGGCGGTCGTGTCGTTCGCCCAGTCGAAGAACGTCCGGCGCGAGGACCACCGCAACGAGGTCGAGATGCTGTTGCCCGTGGTCTCCGAGGTGCTCGGCAACGTTGGCCTCACGAAGGACGAGATGGGCTTCGTGTGCTCGGGAAGCTCCGACTACCTAGTCGGCGCGCCCTTCAGCTTCGTGATGGCACTCGACGCGGTGGGTGCTTGGCCCCCGATGCGCGAGAGCCACGTCGAGATGGACGGCGCGTGGGCGCTCTACGAGGCCTGGACCCTCCTCAACGAAGGTGAGATCGACACGGCTCTCGTCTACAGCTTCGGACGCTCGTCGCCGAGCGACCTCAACAAGGTGCTCGCGCTTCAGCTCGACCCCTACTACATGGCACCGCTTTGGCCCGGTCCCGTGGCGCTCGCAGCCCTACAGGCGCGCGCGCTCGTGGACTCGGGCAAGGCGACCGAGGCCGACTTCGCAGAGGTGGCGGCGCGCTCGAGGGTGGCTGCCGTCGACAACCCGTATGCGCAGGTGACGGGGAACACGAGTCCCGAAGAGCTGCTCGCCGAGGACTACGTGGCGCCACCGCTTCGGCGCCACGCCCTCCCCCCGATCACAGACGGCGCTGCGGCCATCGTGCTGGCAGCCGAGGACCGTGCGGCGCAGCTGTGCGAGCGGCCGGCGTGGATCGCAGGCCTCGACCACCGCATCGAGACCCACGCACTCGGTGCGCGTGACCTCACGGTTTCGCCCTCGACGCGAAAGGCGGCTGTCGGAGCGGGGTTGCTCGTTGACGAGGCTCTGTCCACAAAGGCGGGGCCCCACATCGAGGTGGACGTGGCCGAGCTGCACGCACCGTTCGCCCATCAGGAGCTGATCCTCAAAGAAGCGCTCGGGCTCTCGGAGAAGACGAAGGTGAACCCCTCGGGCGGCGCGTTGGCCGCCAACGCGCTCATGGTCGCGGGGCTCACCCGGATCGGCGAGGCGGCGTCGCGCCTGATGGACGGGCGGGCACAGACCGCCCTGGCGCACGCCACCTCGGGCCCGTGCCTGCAGCAGAACCTGGTGTGTGCCCTCCAAGCCGAGCGCCCCGAGGGGCGAGGGGCACGGGCATGAAGGAGCGCCTGGCGGTCGTCGGCGTCGGACAGACGAAGCACGCATCCCAGCGCACCGACGTCTCGATCGCCGGGCTCGTGCGCGAAGCCGCGAAGCGGGCCCTCGAGGACGCGGGTATGGACTGGTCCGACATCGACGCGGTGGTGATCGGCAAGGCGCCCGACATGTTCGAGGGCGTGATGATGCCCGAGCTCTATCTCGCTCCCGCGCTCGGAGCGGTCGGAAAGCCCATGATCCGGGTGCACACCGCAGGTTCGGTCGGCGGCTCGACGGCCATCGTCGCCGCGCACCTCGTCGCATCGGGCACCCACGAGAAGGTCCTCACCGTGGCATTCGAGAAGCAGTCCGACTCCGACGCCATGTGGGCGCTCTCGGTTCCCCAGCCCTTCTCGCCCCCACTGCTAGCCGGGGCCGGCGGGTACTTCGCCCCGATCATCCGCGCCTACATGCGTCGCTCGGGTGCGCCCGACCACATCGGCATCCTCGTGGCGGTCAAGGACCGCAAGCATGCGCTGAAGAACCCTTACGCCCACTTGCACATCGAGGACATCTCGTTCGAGATGGTGCGCGACTCGATGATGTTGTGGGACCCGATCCGCTACCTCGAGACCTGTCCCTCCTCCGACGGTGCGGCGGCGATGGTGCTCGCCTCCGAGCGCGTCGCAAAGTCCACGGTGACGGGGCGGCCGCCCGCGTGGGTCCACGGCATGGCGATGCGGTCGGAGCCGACGATGTTCGCCGGACGCGACCAGGTGAACCCACGCGCAGGGATCGAGTGCGCGAAGGACGTCTTCGGCCAGGCGGGCATCACCGACCCGCGACGCGAGATCGACGTGGCGGAGGTTTACGTGCCCTTCAGTTGGTACGAGCCGATGTGGCTGGAGAACCTCGGCTTCGCAGCCGAAGGCGAAGGCTGGAAGCTCACAGATGCAGGCGCCACCTCCCTCGACGGCGGCGACATCCCGTGGAACGCCTCGGGGGGTGTGCTCTCGTCGAACCCGATCGGCGCCTCGGGGATGTTGCGGTTCTTGGAGGTGGCGCTCCAGGTCCGCGGCCAGGCCGGCGAGCATCAAGTCGACTCGGTGAGGCGAGCGCTCGGCCACGCCTACGGAGGCGGCTCTCAGTTCTTCTCCATGTGGGTGCTCGGGGCCGACAAGCCTGACTGACCTGACTGACTCAGCCTGTCAGCCGGCTCCTCGCTGGCGCTCCATCTCGCGCTCGATCTCTGTGTCCGAGATCGGCTTGTGCCCGTAGACGACCCAGGCGCGTGCGCTCAAGATCAGTCCCCATGCGATGACGGGGTAGACGATCCAGAAGTTCCACACGTCGTGGATCCCCGAGCTCTGGCTGAATCCTTGCGTCGGCCAGCCGCCTGCGTTGTGGTACTCCGTCATCGCCCATATCAACACGAGGATGCACATGCCGATGGCGGACGCAACGGCCTCGAGCCGGAAATGGTGCCTGCGTTCGATCTGCTTGACCGCCTCCTGGCGAGCCAGCTCGTCGCCTCCGGCCTTCGTGTCGGAAGCCGCCGCATTGGAATCGGTGTCCGTGTGCCTGTCTTCTATGAGTGGGGGCATCAGGCCTCCCTCCTCTACAGGGGGCTCTAAGCCCCCAATTCCAGGGTGGCAGCGGCTCCGGAGGCCGCAAGTGCTGAAAGACCCTTTTTGAGGCGCCCCCGGGGCCTGCTGAGCTCGCCGAAACCCGGTTCAGCCGGGTCGAGCCGGCGTCCCATGTGCCCCGAGGGGGCACCGCTAGGATCAGGCTCGTTCTTCCCGCTCAGGCAGGGTTCTCGACACGGAGGTGTCCCAGATGAAGGTAGTGGTCGACTTCGACACGTGCGCGTCCAACGCTGTTTGCATGGGAATCGTGCCCGAAGTGTTCGAAGTGCGCGATGACGGCTACCTCTACATCCTCAACGAGAACCCGCCCGCCGAGCTCTGGGACAAGGTGCGCATGGCCGAGAGCAACTGCCCGACGGGGTCCATCTCGCTCGTCGAAGACGAGTGACGAGGCCGACGAATCCCCGGGTCCGCTTCGCACCGTCGCCCACGGGCTACTTCCACGTAGGAAGCGCACGCACCGCCCTCTACAACTGGCTGTTCGCGCGCGGCTGCGGAGGGACCTTCATCCTTCGCATCGAGGACACCGACACCGAGCGCAACCGCGAGGAGTGGGTCGACGGAATCGTCGATGCCCTCGCGTGGCTCGAGATGTCCCCTGACGAAGGCCCTTACCGCCAGTCCGACCGCACCGAGCGATACGGCGAGGCCATCGGGATGCTCTGGGAGCGGGGAGTGCTCTACGCGTGCGACTGCGATCGCGCCGCGATCGACGAACGCACGAAGGAGAACGCTACCCCTGGATACGACGGGTACTGCTGGGATCGTGGGCTCGACCGCCACGCGGGCGCCCTTCGGCTTCGGGTGCCCGGCGAGGGAACGACGACGGTGAACGATCTCGTGCGGGGGAAGGTCGAGTTCCCCAACTCCTCGATCGAGGACTTCGTCGTGGTGAAATCCACCGGTGCACCGCTCTTCGTGCTCGCCAACGTCGTAGACGACATCGACATGTCCATCACACACGTGATACGCGGCGAGGACCTGCTGCCTTCCACCCCGAAAGGGCTCTTGCTCTGGGAGGAGCTCGTCGGAGCGGGATTCGCAGCGACCGCCGAGGGCGCGACGAGCGAGGTGCCGGCGTTCGCGCATCTTCCGATGTTGGTGAACGAGCGCCGACAGAAGCTCTCCAAGCGCCGCGACCCGGTGGCGGTCGAGACGTACCGAGACGAGGGGTACCTGCCCGCGGCCATGCGCAACTACCTCGCCCTCCTCGGTTGGAGCCACCCCGATGGACGCGAGATCCTGAGCGTCGAGGAGATGATCGGCGACTTCCGCCTCGAGGCCGTCAACCACGCCCCTGCCTTCTTCGACGTCGACAAGCTGCGCTGGATGAACGGCGAGTACGTGCGCGCGATGCAGGTCGAGGAGTTCGTCGCCGCGAGCGTGCCGTGGACGACCCCCCCTGCAGCGCCGTGGCCGGCCGAGCGCTTCGACGAGGGCGTCTTCCGCCGCATGGCCCCGCTCGTCCAGGAGCGCGTCGCAGTGCTCGGCGAGGTCCCGGGGATGGTCGATTTCCTGTTCCTGGCGGAGCCCGAGATCGACGAGCAGTCGTGGGTTGCGATCGCGTCGGACGAGACCAGCGCTGCCATCCTCGACGCGGCTGCGCGGGCCTATCGCGAGTGCGCCTGGGAGCCCGAGGTGCTGCACGAGGTCACCCGAGAGCTCGGAGAGTCCTTGGGGCGCAAGCTCAACAAGGCGCAGGCTCCGATACGGGTGGCCCTCACGGGCAAGAAGGTGGGCCCCCCGCTGTTCGAGTCCATGGCGGTGCTCGGAAGAGAAGTGGTCCTGGAGAGGATCGCCTCGGCGCGCGAGCGCCTCGGGAGCGCAAAGGCCTCCAGGACCGACTGACGGACGGACCCTGTCATGATCGTCTTGGCCTCGATATGGCGGGTGGCCTGGCGCGCCCTCGTCGTGGCGGCAGGACTCTTCGTGGTCTACCTCGCCGTGACCGCCGTGCAGGTGTGGCTCACGTCGCGCCACTCCGAACCGCGCAAGGCAGACGCGATCGTGGTGATGGGGGCCGCGCAGTACAACGGCGTTCCCTCCCCTGATCTCGAGGCCAGGCTTCGCGAAGCAGAGAGCCTGTGGCGGCGCCAGTTCGCCCCGATCGTCGTGGTGACGGGTTACAAGGAACCTCGTGACCGCTACACCGAGGCGCAGGCCTCGTCCACCTGGCTCACAGCGCACGGGTTGCCGGCCGACGCGATCGTCCAAGTTGGCGGCAACGACTCGTGGGCGAACCTCTCCGAGGCGGCTGCCAAATTGCACGGGAGGGGACTGCGAAAGGTGCTGATCGTCACCGACGGCTTCCACGAGGACCGCAGCCTGGCGATAGCCACCGACGTGGGTCTCGAGGCCTGGCCCGTTCCCGCGGCCAACTCGCCGATCTCGGGATGGTCGGCGGTTCCGTACTTCGCGAAGGAGACGCTGGGCGTGGCGGTGGGCCGGGTGGTCGGCTACTCGCGCCTTCACGACCTGGGATCATCCGGGATAGTCCACGTCGGGTAGCTTTGTGGCTCACCCGATCGGGGGTGGTGTAATCGGCAACACGACAGGTTCTGGCCCTGTTATTGGGGGTTCGAGTCCTCCCCCCCGAGCCAATCTTTTCGACGTTTGTCCAGCTCTGACCCTGTGGTTGCATATACGAACAAATGGCGGGACGGGCCTCCTGGTACCAAGTTGGTCACACTCTTCCCGCACAGGTCCTGATGAACCCCGCGAGAGCGTGCCAAGTGCCGCTGTCATAACGCCACAAGATCCCGTTTGGTCCGACCGCTTGTCGTCGTGCTCTCGAAGCCCACGAGCACCTTGAGGCCGAGCGCGTCAGCGATGCGTCTCAAGGTCTCAAAGTTCGTCTTGTGTCGCCCACTCTCGATGCGCGAGATCTGGGAGTGGCTGGTGCCCACGAGGTGGGCGAGCTCTTCCTGTGTGAGCCCCTTTTCCATCCGGTACTTGATGAGGAGCCAGGCGACCTCACGGAAAGGGGCGCGTTCGGATTGCTGCCTCCTATAGGCAGCGCTCCGAGCGGCGCGCCGACTGGAAGCTTCCTCCGCTGTGCTGCCAACAGGACTACGGGGAGCAGATCGTGGTGTCATACTCGTAGTTTATCAAAAATGATAAGCACCAGTTATGGCGCATCATGCCCAGCCGAGCGGGGGCCTCGCCTCGGCTGCAACTCCATCCTGGCCCGGAAGTCGTTCCACCGGGACTTCGCGATCTCGATTTCGGCTCCCGGGACGGCACCTGAGCGCTTCTCGAATACATGCAGTAAGACGAAAAGGCTCCGGGATCGGCGATAGAGGATCCGGTACAGCTCTCGTCCGTAGTGGCATCGGAGTTCGCGCAGTTGCCCCTCGACCTGCGAACTGAAGGGGAACGGTAAGGGAGGATCATTCTGCCCCAGGCGGTTGAGCAGGCTGATGGTGTGATCGATCTCTTCCTGCCGCTCTGGGGAAAGACGGTCGAGGAAGTCGTTGACCGGCTCGCGGCCGTCCGAATCGCGGTAATAGACCGCTTGCACGAGCCAGGAAGTGTATCCGCCCTGCCACCGAGTTCGTACCGATCGATCGTGCTGTCAACCTTCCGCGCCGTACACCTCGAATGCGCAAATTACCTGCACGACGAGCCCCTGTGGTTGGGAATGGTTGGTGCCAAGCCGATCACAACCAGCAAGGCAAATACGCACGGGTTTTGGGATGTCTTTCGGTCGCGACGAGCGGTCCGAGGGTTTTGTTGTTTCGGCGCGCGGTTCGGTCGCTCCTGCCTCTGCACCTCCTAACGGCACAACGGGGCTACCTGTCGGCACGGCAGTCGAGCGCGCGTAATGGGCTACCCCAGCGGTGTGGCAGAGCTCGAATGGATTGCGACCAGGCATCAACTCGAACGCGATCGTGATCGCGACAAGATCCGCCCGCTCCGAGGCGCGGAATGGCATGTGGCGGGGCTCCTATTGACGAAGGTGTTCAGTTGGCGAGGCTCAGTCCGCTGAGCAGACGGTCCATCGATGCGACAGCGTCATTGCGCGCCGCCGTCGGGTCTTCAGCGTTGGCGATGTAGAGAGCTGCCTCATCAGCGGTGGCCAGCAAGAGGTGGGCCAGCACCTCCAGCGGCTGATCCGGGAGCGATCCGTCGGCGATGGCCATTTCCAACATCGCCCTGATGCCTCCCAGGCCGTAGCGCGCTTCGATGGCCCGCCAATCCCGCCAGCCGAGAACGGCTGGACCGTCGATGAGCAGGATGCGTTGAACATCAGGGTTGAGGGAAGCATCAAGGAAACCCAAGAGACCTTGGCGGAGCGTCTCGAGTGGTGGCGCATCGCCGGTCATTGCGGCAGCGGCGGCGGCGACAAGGTCCTCTTCTACTGCTTCGAACACGGCGACGAACAGGGCTCGTTTGTCGGCGAAGTGGTGGTACAGCGCTCCACGGGTGCCCACGTCGGCGAGGCCCACAATGTCTTCGGTGCTGGTCGCGTGGTAGCCCCGCTGGACGAACAGCTGACGGGCGGCCTCCACGAGTGCGTTGCGAGTGCTCTCCGCCCGCTCGGCGATGGCCGACGACGCTGGTCGTGATAGTGGCCGACCTCGGTGTTGATCCGTCATCATGCTATCAGTATGGTGCACATACAGACTGTAGGTACAGAACGAGAGGTGCATCCATGACCGATCCAATCGAGGTGGTCCGGGCCTTCTGCGACTCGATGGCAAAGCGAGACCCGCAAGCGCTGCGTGCGTTCCTAGCCGACGACATCGTGTACCAGAACACAGGGATGGCGGCCAAGGTGGGGGTGGAGGACGTTGTCGAAGACCTCGCCGGCCAGTTCGCCATGTTCCCTGACACCTACGAGTACCAGATGAAGAACATCGCCGGCTCCGGCGACGTCGTACTCACCGAACGGCTGGACGTGATCAACGGCTTCGACGGCGTACCTCATGCCGTCCCAGTCATGGGGACTTTCGTCGTTCTGGGCGACAGGATCACTCGCTGGACCGACTACTTCGATACCGCCCTGATCGGCAAGATGCTGTCCGGTGAGGACTATTCCACTCTCATCCCGCTGTGAGCAGTGACGAGCAGCTCCCGACCGATGCGCAGCGGCCCCTGGCCACGATCGGCGTGATAGGAAATGTACTGCTGCGCGTAGCGCGCATCGTCGAGATAGTGCCGCTCGATG
>Ga0209415_10002089_pt1 | contig 37806 bp, 30 predicted proteins | sample PeaSoiSIISIP2007_FD_187696 | JGI IMG/M metagenome (GOLD analysis project Ga0209415, IMG submission 187696) | Peat soil microbial communities from Weissenstadt, Germany - SII-SIP-2007 (SPAdes) (version 2) | ecosystem: Environmental > Terrestrial > Soil > Wetlands > Peat | place: Germany...
GGATACCCGGTGCCGTTCCATTTTTCGTGATGGCCGCGCACCATGGGCGCGACTGCGTAAGGGAATCGGATCCGTTCCACTACTTCAGCGCCCACAACCGTATGCGTTTTGATCTTTTCAAACTCTTCGGGCGTCAGCTTGCCTGGCTTGGAGATGATGTACTCCGGCACCGCCAGCTTACCGATATCGTGTAGCAGCGCCGCGGCGCGGAGCGCCTCCAGATCTTTCTCGCCGAACCCCAATTCTTTGGCGACCTCGACCGCGTACACTTCGACGCGCTCCAGGTGATCGTGCGTGGTTTGATCCTTTGCCTCGACTGCCAGCGCCAGCGTCTCGATGGTCCGGCGTTGCAGGCCGGCGATTTCTTCGGCGTGGGCGCGCTGCTCCTCGGCTCGGCGCGTGGCTTCTTCCAGGCGAGCGATATACAGGTTGTGCGATTTATAAACGACATAGAAAATCGGCAGCAGAAGCATTCCCGCTTGCCATCCGAAGCGCTGACTGGCGACGCCCACGATCCATGCGGCTGCCGCGCCGGCCAGATAATTCGGAAACGACCAGAAGTAGGAATCGTGCCATACGCGCCAGGGGTTCTTGGTTTCCGTGAGTGCGATGACGACTGAGACCAACAGCGTATTCGCGACGAAAAACGCCGCCGCCGTCAACAATTCATTATGAATCTCCCAGGCGTGATGGACCGAGTACGCGATTTGAATGGAACAGGCCAAGCTCGCTACGCTGAACGCGACGCGAACCGGCTGTGGGCGCGTTTTGGTCAGGAAAATCGACTGCACCAGCATGCCGAGGCAGCCCATGGCCAGAGTCTCGCCCAGGCTAAATTGAGAAATGCCAATCAGCACGAAGAGGAAACTCATCGACATGGTGCCCTTCACCGCGGGGAGGCTGATCTTCATCCCCGAGGCGAACAATGCGATGGCGGCGTAAGTGAGGTAATAGTTCGGGTTTACGCTGGTCCACGTAAGCAGACCATGCGCCAGGATCGCGATTCCGGCTGCAATAACCAGACCGATATATGCCGTAGCAGGCCGCGAAGTCATCCCTGAAACCTTAGGTATCTCTAAGATTCATCGGCTCTTGCGGCGTAGGACATAAGACCTGGAAAGACGCCAAAGTGACGTTCGCGGCGTCACCATGACGTTGCTGCGCGTGGCGTCTTATGAAAAAGTCCTAGTAGTTCCAGGTACTTACAAAACGTTACCGTTTGGCGGCAGGCTTGCATTTGAGCGTCTGCCATGAAACGTCTCCGCAGCTTACTCATCCTCGTCACTTTCACTTTATTCAGCTCCTCGCTCAGCTTTGGCCAGGCATTGAAGATCGCACCGGATTTATTGGGGCTGTTAAAGAACCTCACGCAGCCTGTAAACGTGGTCGTGCAGTTCAATTCCGTGCCTGGGTTGCTCGAAATCACTAAACTGCTCACGCTCGGCGGAGTGATTCACCAGCAATATAACCTGATTCCGGCGATTTCCGTGCAGCTTCCCGCCGCCGTGGTGGATTTGCTGGCGCTCGATCCGGCGGTCGCGTATATCTCGCCGGACCGGCAGATGGCTGGTACTTTAGATCTAACCACCTATGCGGTGGGAGCCGATACGGCGTTTCAATCCGGGTACACGGGCGCGGGAGTGGGAATCGCCATCGTCGACAGCGGCATTTACGCGCATCCCGACCTGGCTTCTCGAATCGTTTACAGCCAAAGCTTCGTTGCGAAGACCAACGCCGACGATTACGGACATGGCACGCACGTCGCGGGCATCGCGGCCGGCAGCGGCGTATCGTCGACCGGGCCCCAATACACTCGGACTTTCCGCGGAGTAGCGCCCGGGGCGTCGCTGATCGATCTGCGGGTTCTGGACGTAAACGGCGTCAGCAACGACAGCGTGGTGATCGCGGCTCTCGACCGCGCTGTCGCGTTAAAGTCGCAATACAACATTCGCGTCATCAATATGTCGCTGGGGCGGCCGATTTACGAGAGCTACAAGTACGATCCGATCTGCCAGGCAGTCGCGGCGGCTTGGAAGAACGGAATCGTGGTAGTGGTCGCCGCCGGCAATCTGGGACGCAACGGGTATTCGACCATTCTTTCGCCGGGAAACAGTCCCTACGCGATCACGGTCGGCGCGATGAAGACCGAGGGAACCATGACCACCACCGACGATCAGATCGCCAGCTACAGTTCCAAAGGGCCGACCTGGATCGATCTGGAAGTGAAACCCGACATCGTGGCGCCGGGCAATCTGGTCAATTCTCTTCTCGCTCCCGGATCGACGTTGGAAAAAACGTATCCGGGCAACGTGCTTCCCAACTCGGCGTACATGAAGCCCGGATATTCGGAAGCGCCTACGTATTTCACATTAAGCGGCACCAGCATGGCGACGCCGGTGGTCAGCGGCGCGGCGGCCCTGCTGATCCAGCACAATCCTTCTCTTACACCGGACCTGGTGAAGGCGCGCCTGATGAAGACCGCGTCGAAAACGTTTCCCCTCACCAGCGTCGCGGTCGACCCGACCACCGGCGCTGTGTATCCGAGCACTTATGACATCTTCACCATCGGCGCGGGCTATCTGAATGTCTGGGCGGCGCTGAACAATAACGACAGCGGCTCTGGCTCCGCGCTTTCGCCGCTGGTGATCTGGAGCCCGTTCCTGACTACGGCTGTTCTGTACGAAAATGCCGGGTCCATCTGGAACAACAGCACCTGGAGCCTCACTAATGTCTGGGGTTCACACGTGGTTCAACCGACCATCGGCGGAAGCTCGGCAGCATGGGGTGACGGCGGCGCATGGGGCAGCTCGGCCGCGTGGGGCGATTCAGGCGGATGGGGCACATCGGCGGCCTGGGGCGACAACAGTATCTGGAGCATGTCGGCGGCCTGGGGCGATAGCGGTCCGTGGAGTACGTCCGCGGCGTGGGGCGATTCGATCAACGGGAAAGGCGAGCAGTAAACTCCCGGAGCCCGTCGCGCCGTTATCGAGGGCGCGTGGCGGGCTTATATCAACAAGGGCCGGACCACATTTCCGTGGACGTCGGTGAGACGGAAATGCCGGCCCTGAAATTTGTAGGTGAGCTTGGTGTGGTCCACGCCCAAGCAGTGAAGGATAGTGGCGTTGAGATCGTACACGTCGACCGGATCTTTGACAATGTTGTAACTGAAATCGTCGGTTTCCCCGTAAGTGAGTCCGCCTTTGATTCCCCCACCAGCCATCCACATCGTGAAGCATCGCGGATGATGATCGCGGCCGTAATTCGTTTCGGTCAACGCTCCTTGTGAATACACGGTGCGGCCGAATTCGCCGCCCCAGACGACCAGCGTGTCTTTCAGAAGCCCGCGTTGTTTCAGATCCTGTATCAGCGCAGCCGATGGCTGATCCGTCTGGAGGCACTGGCCGCGAATTTCCTTGGGAAGGTTGTTGTGCTGATCCCAGCCGCGATGGAAAAGCTGAATAAATCGGACCCCGCGTTCGGCGAGACGCCGCGCCAGGATGCAATTCGCCGCGTAAGTGCCGGGTTGGCGCGAATCGGGGCCGTACATCTCGAAAGTCTCCGGCGGTTCTTTGGATAAATCGGTCAGCTCGGGCACCGAAGACTGCATCCGGAACGCCATTTCGTATTGCGCGATGCGCGTGGATATTTCGGGGTCCTGAAAATCCTGATAGGTGATCTGGTTCAGCTTCGCCAGATCGTCCAGGAACCGGCGGCGAGCCGTGCCGTCATAGCCCGGCGGATTCGACAGATACAAGACCGGATCGGCGCCGGAGCGGAATTTCACGCCTTGATATTTTGTGGGCAGGAATCCGCTGCCCCATTCTCGGTCGGCCAGCGCCTGCGTGTTGCCGACGCCTTGTGAAACCATCACGACGAACGCGGGCAAATCCTCGTACTCGCTTCCCAGGCCGTAGGCGATCCAGGCGCCCATGCTCGGGCGTCCGGCTATCTGAAATCCGGTCTGAAAAAACGTGACCGCGGGATCGTGGTTGATGGCCTCGGTTTGTAGGGATTTGACGATACACAGCTCGTCGGCGACCTGGGCGGTGTGGGGCAGCAGCTCGCTGAGCCAGGTTCCGCTTTGACCATGCTGTGCGAATTTGAAAATCGACGGCGCGGTGGGGAATTTCGCCTGATACGCGGTCATTCCGGTGAGCCGCTGGCCCATTCGTATCGAATCCGGAAGATCGTTTCCGCGCTGCGTTTGCAATTTAGGCTTGTAGTCGAACAGATCCAACTGCGATGGCGCGCCGTGCTGAAAAAGATAGATGACGCGCTTGGCGGTCGGCGGAAAATGCGGCAGACCGGGCAGACCGCCGGAGGCTCTCGCCTCACCCGCGAATATCGAAGCGAGCGCCGCAGTACCGATTCCGGTGCTGCCGACCCCGAAGAAGTGCCGGCGAGTCATCAGGAGTTTATGTTCGTCCACGAGTCACTCCTTGGTCACGGCTTCGTCCAGGTTGAGCAGCAGGCTGGCGACGGACGCGTAAGCGGCAAGCTGCCGCGCATCGAGCGACGAATCGGGCTTCGACTCGCCTTGCGATAAATACGCCGCGATCTCTTTCGGTTTGCCCGAAAAATAGTCGAGGTGAAATTGCAGATTTCCTCGAAGCAGGCCGAGTTCCCCCGACGATGGAAAGCGTCCGGTTACCAGCCGAAATCCGTACGTCAGACGAGTATCCGGTGTCGCGCCGCCTTCCTTCATCATGCGCTGGCCGATAAAACGCGCGGCTTCGACGTAGGTCACGTCGTCCATCAGGTTCAAGGCTTGTAGCGGCGTGTTGGTGCGCGTTTCGCGAACCACGCAGATTTCACGATTGGCCGCGTCGAAATTCACCATTTCGGGCGGAGCGATGGTTCGTTTCCAGAACGTGTACAGGCTGCGCCGATACAGATCCTCGCCGTCGCCCTGCACGTAATCCATGTCCTGCATGCTGGTTTCTTTCCACAGTCCCGCGGGTTGGTAGCCTTTCACCGACGGTCCGCCGATTTTCTCGACCAGCAGGCCTGCGTCTAAAAGCGCCTGATCGCGAATCATTTCTGCGGGGAGACGAAAGCGCGGCCCATGCGCGAGCAGGCGATTCTCAGGATCGCGCTGGAGCAGATCAGCACTCGCCTTCGACGACTGCCGGTATGTCGCGCTGGTGACGATCAATTTTTGCAGCGCTTTGACATCCCAGCCGCTGCGCTCGAACTCCGCGGCCAGCCAATCGAGCAGTTCCGGATGCGATGGCCATTCGCCTTGCGATCCGAAATCCTCGACGGTCTTGACTAATCCGGTTCCGAAGTACATCTGCCAGAATCGATTCAGCGTCACGCGCGCCAGCAGCGGATTTTGGGGATCGATCAGCCACTCGGCGAAGCCCAGACGATTATTGGGCGCGCCCGGCGGCAGCGGCGGCAATACCGACGGAACGCCCGGAGACACTTTGCCGCCGGGATGATCGTAGGCTCCGCGCACCAGAAGAAACGTCGATTTCGGAACAGGCGACTCCGCCATCACCATCACCGTGGGAAAGCTTCTTTCGAGTTTTTCTTGGTCCTCGCGAAGCGCAGCCAGGCGTTCCGACGCTTCTCGAACGTCGGCGGGCGCGGCATTCTCGATGAAGTACGAATGCAATTCGAGTTTCTCGAGGTCCGTCCGCTCAGCGGCAGCCTTGCGCGCGATTTCCGGGATCGATTCGCCCAGCGCCAGCGCGGAAATCTCGTCGCCGCTTAAGACTCGGGAATAGACCCGCACTTCGTCGATCAGGCCGCGAAAGCGCCGCTCCGGTCCCCAACCGGTGCCGATGCGAAACGGCTCGTCGAACTTGCTTCCAGCATTGCGAAACGGCCTGTACAGAGAATCAAGCAGTACGCGCATCTTGGCCGGCCGGCCATCAACGTAAACATGAATTCCTTCCGCCATTCGTGAGCCCGAGAACGTGACCGCGACATGATGCCACTCGTCCGGCGGCAGGACCTGCTCGGTCTCCATGCGAATGGCGTCGTCGGTCCAGTTGCTGGTGATGTTCACGTGCACTCTACCGTGGTCGCAGTGGACTCCGAATCCTTTGCCTTTGGGCTGGTCGATCATGCGAGACATGACGCTGCCGTCGGGAGCACCGGAAGAATAAATCCACGCGGCGAGCGTGAATCGGTCTTCAATCTCGAAGTTGGCGACGTGCCCGGCGTCCAGGAACGATGTTCCGTCAAAGGAAGCCGCCCGTCCGATGCGACCCGCTGCGAACGCTGGCGGCTTGATTTTTTTATCGTTCTCGAAGGACAACGCGGCTTTCAGGCCTTGATTCGGGGCCCAGTAGACGGGTTTCTTTGACTCGATGTGGCGCTGCCACTTTTGCTCGCGATCCGCCGTCTGCGCATCGCGCTCGCGTAGAAAATCCTCGACTTTGCGGATCCGCGAATCCAGATCGTCGAGCGTCTGCCGCTGATCCGGCGTCGGAGCCGCGACCATCGGCGGCGAGTTGCCGTACTTCATTGCCCGCCCCGACTCGGGAACGTTGTTGAAGTAGGCGAACACCTGGTAGAACTCTTTCTGGCTGAAAGGATCGTACTTGTGGTCGTGGCAGCGGGCGCAGCCTAGCGTGAGGCCAAGGAAAACAGCCGCTGTGGTTTCCACGCGATCGACTACGTATTCGACCGCGTATTCCTCGGGAATAATTCCGTCTTCCGTGTTGGCTCGATGATTCCGGTTAAAGCCGGTCGCGATTTTCTGATCGAGCGTGGCGTTCGGCAGCAGGTCGCCGGCGATTTGATCCAGCGCGAACCGGTCGAAGGGCTGATTGCGATTGAACGCCTGGATCACCCAATCGCGCCATCGCCACATGCTGCGTTCGCCGTCGTACTGATAGCCGTTGCTGTCGGCATAGCGAGCCCCATCGAGCCAGCGAAACGCCATCCGTTCTCCGTAACGCGGCGAAGCGAGCAGGCGATCGACCACCTTGTCATAGGCGTCGGGCGATGAATCTTTCAGGAACGCGTCGATTTCGGCGGGTGTCGGCGGAAGACCGGTCAAATCGAAGGACACGCGGCGAATCAGCGCTTCGCGGCCCGCCTCCGGAGATGGTTGAAGATTTTCGCGCTCCAGGCGTTGCAGTATAAACGCATCAATCGGATTGCGAGCCCAGGAAGGATTCCGGACCTGCGGCAACGGCGACGAAACCGGCGGCAGGAACGACCAATGTTTCTGCCACTTGGCGCCTTGCGCGATCCACTGTTTCAGCGTGTCGATTTCGGCATCGCTCAAGGTGATGCCGGAATACACCGGAGGCATGCGCTGCGCGGGCTTTTCCGCCGTGATGCGGCGGATCAGTTCGCTGGATGCGGGATCGCCTTCGCCGATCGCGTGCTTGCCGCCCGCGAGTTCGGCCTTGGCCGCGGCTTCGCTATCCAGCCGGAACGGGACATTTTTCGATTTGGCGTCCGGTCCATGGCACGTATAGCACTTGTCGGAAAGTATGGGCCGCACGTCGCGATTAAATTCGATCGCCCCCGGCAACGGGAGGACCACGACCGCGAGACACAAGATCCGCGCCAGTCCCATTTCTTGTGAGTCTACGCCATTTTGCGAGTACACTATATCGGGGAGCGACTCATGAAATTTCTGGTGATCTGGCACCTGGATGCTTCGCGGCTTACGCCGGAGGTGATCAAGGCGGTGATGGAGCAGCCCAAATACGGGAAGAAACTTCAGGCTGACGGCAAGCTGGAGTGCCGATATCACATTGTGGGCAGCCATGGCGGCGCCTGGATCTACAACGTGAAATCCAACGAAGAGCTCGATATGCTGCTGGCCGCCGCGCCGGTTTATAACTTCGCCACGTATCAGGTTATGCCGCTGGCGGAAATGAGCGATCCGGATACAGTACTGCGGAAGCTGAAGGCCTGATTCACGGCGCGAGCTCCCGTGGGAATTGCGTCCTGATACGCATGTTGTAGTTATAGATCAAGATCGTCACGATTCCGAACAACATCCCCACGACGCCCAGCAATGCTCCATAGGGGTGGGCTGCCGTGAGCGAAAAACGGATCAGGATGGTCGAGATCACGAAGGCGGCGTTGCGGAAGACGAGTTCGTAGCGATCCGACACCAGCAGCGAAAGAATCAGAATCAGGACGTCGGTAAAAATCATCACCGTGAACACGTCGGAATAAAATGCCGCTCGTGCGCTAAGCACCACCGGGGCTCCGCGATAGATCTCGCGGAACGTCTCGATCGCGTACTCCCACAGGCTGATCGCCGCCATCGAGACGAACAGCACCGTCAACGCGAGCGCCACGATCTTTTTTCGTTGAATGAAATGCTTCAGGGCGGACGCCTGTTCACCCGGCGGCTCCGGAGCTCTCCTCGACGCCGCATGTTGAAAAATGGTCACCAGCAGAAACATGAATAGCCCCGCGCTCACTTCCAGAAACGCCGGCATCAACTCTTGCGCGGGCGGCCGCAAGCTTTCCAAGTCGAATCCCGAGATGTCTTTGAAGAATCCTCGAATGAAGATCAAGGACACAATTTCGAATTGGGTCGCGATCGACTGAGTCGTCGATTGCGGTAATGACGAGATCAGAATCAGGACTTCGTAAAACAGAATGAAGCTGAACGGAGTATAAATCGCAGAAAGATAATTCTTCCCCGCGGCGGCTATAAGGGCCGGCGGATGCGGCAGATTGCAGGCCAGAAAAATCTGAGCTAAGTGGGTCAAGAAACCCACCACGCTGATCACGACGATCCATCGTTCCAGCGTTTTCCGGTGCTTGGCCGAGTACAACCGGTCGAAAGCGGCCGCTAGCGAACTCGAACTCATTTTGATCCACTATCTTCAAGCACGCGCACGGCCATCGCGACGCTACGATAAAGGCGGAGTCGAAAAATGAAGGAAGTGAAAAAGTATCGAATCAAGCCGGGAAGCCGGTTTCGCTGGTCCGACGTCGATCCGGACGACCACGGACGATTTGCAGACAAAGAAGCCGCGGTCGAAGAAACCGAGGCGGTAGTCGGCAAACTCGACCTTCTCCAGGAACGTCTCTACGCCGAAAACAAACGCGCGTTGCTGATCATTCTTCAGGCAGTCGATACCGGCGGCAAGGACGGGACCATCCGTCACGTGATGAGAGGAATCAATCCGCAAGGCTGCCAGGTCACGTCCTTCAAAGTGCCGACACCCGAAGAGCGCGCCCACGATTTTCTATGGCGGGTCCACCAGCATGTTCCGCGGAAAGGGTATATCGGGATCTTCAACCGCTCCCATTACGAAGACATTCTGGTGACGCGAGTCCATAACGAAATTTCCCATCACGAAGCGAAGCAGCGTTTCACGGAAATCAATGACTTCGAAAAGACACTGGTGAACAACAGCACGACCATCCTGAAGTTCTATCTGGCGATCTCCAGGGAAGAGCAGCGGAAACGGCTCCAGGAGCGCCTGGAGGATCCCGAGAAACACTGGAAATTCAGTCCGAGCGATGTTACCGAGCGCCGTTACTGGAATCGCTACACTCAGGTGTACGCGGACGCGATTACGCATACCAGCATGGAGCACGCTCCGTGGTATCTGATTCCCGCGAATCACAAATGGTTCCGCAACTATCTGGTCGCTAAAATTATCGCGGAGACGCTGGAACAGATGAATCCACAGTTTCCGCCCGCGCCGCCCGGAGTGGATCTGCGAAAAGTGAAGATTCCCGCTTAGATCTTACTATTTTTGCGCGGCCTCTTTGGCTATGCGCTGAATCTCCGGCATAATTTCGGCCATTTGCGATTGTGCGATGGTCATGGTCTTCGAAAGAAGCTGCGGCATTTTTTGAAGTATCGCGCGTCCGGCCGGGCTCTCATAAAAGGACAGAATGCCGTCGATTTCGCCGGCGGAAAAGGTTTCGTCATAAGCCTTTGCGTACTGAGGTCGCATTTTGTCCCAACTCATGCGTGCCTTAACCAGGTCCATGATCTTGCCGGTCATTTCCTTCGCCTTGGCTTGCTGCTCCGGCGTTGCGCCGGGAGGGAGTTGCGACGCCGTCATTGCCTTCATCTGATCGAAAATTTGATCGATGGTGGCTTGCGCATTGGTCAGCGTCAGAATACGCTCGATCTTGGCCTGTTTGGTCGGTTCCTGCGCGGTCGCCAGGGATCAGCCCGCCAGAACACTAAGCATAAGGACGACAAGCGATTTCATGTAACAAGTCTAGCTGATCGGCGTCACAGTCCGATGAAGTGGACCTTGTATTGCAAGAGCGCTATATGCTGAGAGTAGAGGAGGAATCTGCGTGCGATCCCAAATCAAACTGGGTAGGGTGTTCGGCATCGAAATCGGGCTGCACTATAGCTGGTTTGTGATCGCCCTGCTGATCGTGTTTTCGCTTTCAAGCGAATTTCATTCCAAGAACCCTCAGTGGGGCGATGGCGTGATCCTGACGTTGTCGATTGCGACGGCGATTCTGTTCTTCGTCTCGCTCTTGCTGCATGAGCTGGCCCATTCGGTGGTCGCGACAACCCACGGATTGCCGGTGAAAGAGATCACTTTATTCGCGCTGGGCGGAGTGTCGCAAATCGAAAAGAACCCGACCAGCGCAACGCTCGAATTCTGGATGGCCTTCGTCGGGCCGCTGACCAGCGCCGTCATTGGAGGCATCTGCCTGCTGGCAGCATCTGCAATCGGCGGCGCGGCGTCGAGTCCCTGGATGGCGATGCTCCAGTGGCTCGGATATATTAATCTCACGCTGGCGGTATTCAATCTGATTCCGGGATATCCGCTGGATGGCGGGCGCGTGCTGCGCGCGATCATCTGGTGGAAGACCGGAGACGCGGATCGTTCCACCCGGCTTGCCGCGAAAACCGGACAGGCCGTGGCATTCGTATTCATCGCGCTGGGGATTTTTCGATTTTTCGGCGGCGCGGGTGTAGGCGGTTTGTGGATCGCCTTCATCGGATGGTTTCTATTGCAAGCCGCGCGCGAAAGTTACGTCCAGGTTGGCTTGACGCACGCGCTTGAGGGAGTGCGGGTTGGCGATATCATGGCGCGGGACTGTCCAACTGTCGACGGATGGCTCAACGTCCAGAATTTCGTCGACCAGGAACTGCTCCGTTCCGGCCGGCGCTGCTTTGTGGTCGTCGAGAAGGGCGAAATGACCGGCTTAGTGACGCCCAACGAAGTGATGCAAGTGGAGCGCGCCAAGTGGCCGTACACCACCTTGCACGATATCATGCGGCCCATTGGCGACATTCGCTCAGTCGCGCCCGAAACGCCATTGGCCAATGCGCTCGAGTTGATGAGCCGCGAAGATTTGAACCAGCTTCCGGTGGTCTCGAACGGCCATCTGGAAGGCGTTCTGTCGCGGGCTCAGGTCCTCAGCTACCTGCAAACCAACTCCGAATTGCGGGCGTGATTACTTGACCGAAATTCGGGGAACGCCGGCGTCGTTGAGCTGCTTTTCGATCGCGGGGACGGTTTTCTTGAGCAGCGTATCGAGGGCCGCGGACTGGGTATCGTACTCCTTTTGCAGATCCTCCAGCTCTTCACGCTGCGTCATGGTGGGAACAAAGGGCGATCCGATAATCTGTCCGAACAACTGCCCCACCGACCGGTTAATGCGGGCCATCTCGGTCTTTATTTTGTCCGAATCCTTAACCGCTGCCGCAATCGCATCTTTCGCCGCCGCAGGCGCATCCAAGCCGCGCGACAACGTGCCCAGTTGCGAGTCCAGAGAGTCGGCTCGCGTATTGGCCGGCTCGGTCTTGGCTTGAAGCGCCATCAGGGACGTGATGACCGTCCGCCGTGTCTGTATTTCGTCACTGGTGAGCGTCACGGTCGGGTCGGCTTCGACACGAACGGGAGTGGTGAGCTCCTTTCCGTTTACAGTGAGTCGCGCGACGTACTCGCCGCGGTCGACCAATGCGCTGGTTGCTCCGCCGCGTCCACCGCCTGCGGGTGGTTGAGCGGCCGCAGGTGTTTGAGCCGCAGCCGCGCCGCCGCGACCACCGCCGCCGCGACCACCGCCGCCGCGACCCCCTCGACCACCGCCGCCGCGTCCCGCCTGCACCAGCGGCTTGCCCCGCAAATCCCACTGGACGCGATTGATCCCTTGCTCCTTGGTCGCCGTCAGATCGCGGACTACCGCGCCGCTTCTATCGAGAATTGCCAGTTTTACATCGCCCGAAGGCGCGGATTTCAGGTAATAGCTGATGGTCGCGCCCATCGGTGGATTTTCCGCGATGAAACGTTTCTCGGCGAGAAATTCGTCGTTGGTGAAGACGCGATAGTCGAACGCGATCGCCGGTTTAACAGTGAAGAGATGTGCGTCGGTCGACAGAATGCCTGGGTTCAGCTCCTCGAGCGGGGAAATATCCATCACCCAGAAACTACGTCCGTGCGTGGCGGCAATCAGGTCGCCGTCGCGCGGATGGACGATCAGATCGGCGATTGGCGTCGTGGGCAGATGATTCATCAGCCGTACCCAGTGCGATCCGCCGTCGAGAGATGCGAACGCCGCTGATTCGGTGCCGGCGAACAGTAAATTTTGATTTTTTACGTCCTCGCGAATTACGCGTACCGGAGTCATTGGCGGAAGATCGCCCTTCAACGATTTCCAGGTCTCGCCGTAATCGGTCGATTTGAACAAGTAAGTCGTCAGGTCGTCGCTGCGATGGCCGTCGATTGCCAGATACACAGTTTTGGCGTCGTAACGCGATGCCACCAGCCGGCTCACCCATCGTTTGCCGGGCATCCCCGGCACTTTCGTGGTGATGTTTTTCCAGTTTTTTCCGTCGCGCGTCGCCCAGATGTTTCCGTCATCCGTGCCCGCGTACAGAACCGACGCCTCCACGGGCGATTCCGCGATGGCGGTGATGGTCCCGACTTTTTCGGTAGTGAGTTGCGGACTTATCTCCGTCCACGCGTCGCCGCGATTGGTGGATTTGAAAACAAAATTGCCGCCGATATACAGGGTCTTCGAGTCGTGCGAAGAAATCAGCAGCGGCGTTTCCCAGTTGAAGCGGTACGCGCGCTGGCCGCCTCTGGCGCGAGGTTTGATCGACGTGTTGCGCCCGCTGTGCAGATCGTGACGAACCACGCCGCCATTCTGAGATTCGGCATAAATGATGTTGTAGTCGTTCGGATCGACGCGTACCTGAAAACCGTCGCCGGTCTGAACTTTGAACCAGTCGGCGTACTTGATGCCGACCTGGTTGCGCGTCGCGCTGGGACCTGCCCAGGAGCAATAATCCTGCGAGCCGCCATAAATGAAATACGGCCGCCGCATGTCGACGTCCACCGAGTACATCTGGCTCAGCGCCATCTGATTCTCGAAATCCCAGGATTTCCCGCCGTCCCAGGTCATGTACACGCCGCCGTCGTTCCCGTCGATGATGTGCCGCGAATCTTTCGGATCGATCCACAGCGCGTGATGATCCACGTGAATATTTTCCGTGATGGTACGGAACGTCACGCCCCCATCATCCGATTCCGAGTTACTAGAACCGAGCACGTAGACGTGATTTTCGTTTTTCGGGTCCACGCGGATCTGGCTGTAGTAAAACGGCCGGTTGTCGATCGGATTGACCCAGCGCCACGATTCGCCGCGATCGTCGGATCGAAACACGCCGCCGTCTTTCATCGTTCGCGGGCCTGCGGGCGCGGGAGGCGGTCCGCCTTCCTCGCCGGTCCCAACTGGCGCTGTTGTCGGAGTTTGAACGACGGCGTAGATAACGGCTGGATTACTTGCCGCTACAGCGAGACCTATGCGGCCCAGATCTCCCGCCGGCAAACCCTGCGAAAGTTTTCTCCAGTTGCGGCCGCCGTCGCTGGTTTTATAAATCCCGCTGCCCGGGCCCCACTGTTTGCCGGGATCGCCGCCCGCGAATCCGTCGCGGCGAACTTCGTAAGCTGCGGCGTAAAGAGTATTGCTGTCGCCTGGATCCATCACCAGGTCGACCGTTCCAGTGTCCTGATTGATGGTCAGACTCTGCGTCCAGGTCACGCCGCCATCCGTGGTTTTGAAAACGCCGCGCTCCTTGTTCGGACCCCACAGATGCCCCAGTGCGGCCACGTAGACGATATCGGAATTGCGCGGGTCGACTCTAATTCGCCCGATGTGCTGCGAATCTTTGAGACCCATGCGCTTCCAGCTTTTGCCGCCGTCGGTGGATTTATAAACGCCGTCGCCCCAGGAAACGCTGTTACGCGCGTTCGCTTCTCCGGTGCCGACCCAGATGGTGTCGGGGTTCGCTGGATCCGCCGCCACCGCGCCGATCGCGCCCACGCTTTCGTGCTCAAAGATCGGTTCCCACGTAGTTCCTTCGCTGGTGCTTTTCCACACGCCGCCTCCGCCGGTCGCGATGTAGATTCGCGCCGGATCGCCCGCGACGGAAATATCGACCACGCGGCCACCAGCGCCGGCCGGTCCCACGGATCGCCAGGTGAAATGTTTGAGCAGACTTTCATCGAACTGTTGGGCCAGCAGAGAAACTGCGAGCAGCGGGATCGTGAGCAATATCGACCGTTTCATAAGCCTGGAAGGTACCTTAGGCGACGGCGCTTGTCAAGATGGACAAGATGTACAATGATGCCTGCTCGCGAACGAGCCGAGGAGGATCGGCATGAAGCGGAATCTCTATGTCAGTGGGGTTTTTCTGGGCGTGATCGCCGCGTTGGGCGTCGGGTCGGTGATGCTGAGCAGTCGAGCCGTCCACGCCGCTGGAGTGATGGCGCCGCGCTTCGAAGTGGATCCGCTGTGGCCAAAGCCGCTGCCGAATCACTGGATTCTCGGCCAGACCATCGGAGTCTCGGTCGACGGGAACGATCATATCTGGATCATTCACCGCGCCGGTTCGCTCGAGCCGGGCGAGCAGCACGCGACGACGAATCCGCCAACGGCGCAGTGCTGCGCGCCGGCTCCGCCGGTCCTGGAGTTCGACGAGCAGGGGAATCTGATCGGCCATTGGGGCGGGCCTGGACAAGGTTACGATTGGCCGGATTCGAATCACGGAATCACCGTCGATTACAAGGGCAACGTCTGGATCGGCGGCAATGGCCGCGGTCCGCAGAGCGCGCGCGGAGCAATCGGCGGGAGCGATGAAGAACCGGCTGCCGGGGGTCGCGCGGGACGCGGCGGATTCAGCAGCTTCCACGACAACATGATCCTGAAGTTCACGCAGGACGGAAAATTTCTGATGCAGGTCGGCAAGCCGTCGCATAGCAAAGGCAGCAATGACGTCGAAAACCTCAGGCTGCCGGCCAAGACGTTCATTGATCCGAAGACCAATGAACTATACGTCGCCGACGGTTACGGGAATCATCGTGTGATCGTTTTCGATGCGGAAACCGGGAGCTACAAACGCCATTGGGGCGCTTACGGCCACAAGCCGGACGATGCCGATGCGGGTCGCTACAATCCCAGCGATCCTGCGCCACAGCAGTTTCGCAACCCGGTCCACTGCGCTGAGCTCTCGCACGACAACCTGCTGTACGTCTGCGACCGCGTGAACGACCGCATCCAGGTTTTCAAACCGGATGGCACGTTTGTGAAGGAAATGTTCATCAATAAGGAGACGCTGGGGTCGGGGTCGGTCTGGGATATCGCGTTTTCGAAGGACGCGCAGCAGAAATATGTTTATCTGGCCGACGGCGAGAATGATCGCGTCCACATTCTCGACCGGGAAACGCTGGAGGTTCTGACCAGCTTCGGCGAAGGCGGACGGCAGCCGGGCGAATTTTACGGCGTCCACAGCATCGCCACCGACTCGAGAGGGAACATTTTCACCACAGAGACGTATCGCGGGCAGCGCGTGCAGAAATTCGCTTACAAAGGGGTCGCGCCGGTGACGAAGAAAGATCAAGGCGTGGTGTGGCCTAAAACGGGCAAGTAGGGGGCCTTCATGCGACTGACCCGAATCCTGGTAATCACCGGCGGCATTTTGCTGGCCTTTGCGCTTCCCGCGCAGGAACCGACGTGCCGTCATTGTTCGGCAACCTACATCGAGCAGGGCGAGCTGAACGCGTATGTGAAGCGCGCGATGGACCACGGGCTGACCGATCAGCAAGTTCGTTCAGTCGACGTCGGAAAAAGCCAGGTGGGGCTCGGAATCGTGTATCGCGGCAAACTCGATCAGCCTGCAAAGGATTCCGTCGCCGAACATGATTTCATCAGTGAGGTGTACCACGTCATCGAAGGCACGGCGACGCTGGTGACTGGTCCGGATCTAGTGAATGCTGTCCAGCGCCCGAACACCCTTCAGACCGTGCGGGAATATAACGGTCCCGGAAAAAATGCCTCTTCGATCACCAACGGCGTCACGTACCATTTGAAGCCAGGTGATGTGATCATTGTTCCCGCCGGAACGGGACATCTGTTCACGCACATCGACGATCACATCGTGTACCTGATGGTGCGGGTCGATCCCGATAAAGTGGTTCCGCTCAAAAACGAGGCTCAATCCAAGCTCTACTTGGCGAGCCCCGCGAAGTGAGGATTAGCGAGCATCTGCAAAGAGTGCGCCGGATCTGCCTGGCGATCCCAGGCGCATCCGAAAAGCTTTCCCACGGCGAACCGACGTTCTTCCTGAAGAAGAAAGTGTTCGCGATGTTCGACAATAATCACCACGGCGGCAGGCATATCGGCGTCTGGATTCCCGCTGAGCCGGGTGTCCAGGATATGCTGATCGCCACGTCGCCAAAGAAATTTTTCAAGCCGCCGTACGTAGGAGTGCGCGGTTGGATCGGGATCGAACTTGGTCAGGTCGACGATGATGAGCTGGGTTCCTAGATCCTTGAAGCATCGCGAGTGGTCGCGCGACGCCATTGACTCCGTGCCTATCTATATATATGATGAGTAAGGCTTCTTTCTGTGCATAAGTCGTTATTCCTAAGCACCCTGACGATCGCCCTGGCTGCTCTCTGCCAGGGGCAGGAGGCGTCTGCGGTAGGAAATCCGCAACAGGCGCTGGTGAATCGTTATTGCATCGGCTGCCACAACGACAAGCTTAAATCCGGCAATTTTTCCTGGACCAAGATCGATCTCGCGCACGTCGACCAATCGGCGGAGCAGGCTGAAAAAGCGATTCGCATGCTCCACGCCGGAATGATGCCGCCGCCCGGGATGCCGAGGCCGGATCCGGCAGCGATCAAGACTTTCGTTACGGCTCTCGAAACCGGGATCGATCGCGCAGCCGCGGTCCGGCCCGATCCTGGATCGCCCGCGCTTCACCGGCTGAATCGAAACGAGTATCACAACTCGATTCGCGACCTGCTGGGTTTGGATGTAGACGTTCAATCGCTGCTTCCGCCCGACGACATGTCGCACGGATTCGACAATATGACGGAGGTCCTGCGTGTTTCGCCCGCGCTGATGGAAGGCTATATTCGCGCAGGTGACCGGATCAGTCGGGAGGCCGCGGGCGATCCGCAGGTGAGCGCTGCCACCAAGACGTATCACATACCGCGCGTCGTGAATCAGATGGGCCACGTGGATGGTACGCCGTTCGGCACGCGCGGCGGTCTCGCCGTGATGCACGATTTTCCGGCCGACGGCGAATATGTGTTTCGCCTTTCGCTGTACTACGACATCTGTGGGCCGCTGTGGGGAAAAAACCAGGGCAAGGGGCAGCAGATTGAAGTCGCCGTAAATGGCGCGCGCGTCGCGCTGGTCACCATCGACCCAAATTCGGTTTTCACCGACGATCTGGTCACGCTGCCGGTGAAAATCACGGCGGGGCCGAAGAATGTTTCCGCGTCGTTCATCCCGAAGTCTGAAGGACCGGTGGAAGATTCGGTCATGCCTTTCGAGCAGAGCCTGATCGATTTGAACAACGCCGATCTGCCTGGTCTTACTTCTCTGCCGCACCTGCGCGAGATGCGAATCGTCGGGCCGAAGAACGTCACCGGCATCTCCGATACGCCCAGCCGGCGCAAGATTTTCACCTGCCGCCCCGGCGCCGGCACGGACGAGATCGCATGCGCGAAGAAAATCATTTCCAGGCTCGCGCGCCAGGCTTACCGGCGCCCCGTTTCGGACTCGGATCTGGAAGATCTGCTCAGCGTCTATCAGCAGGGCCGCAATAAAGCCGATTTCGAGCAGGGAATCCGAGCGGTGGTGCAGAACATCATTACCGATCCCGAATTTCTGTTCCGGTTCGAGCGTACGCCGCCGACCGTCGCGCCGGGCGCGAATTACCGCATCAGCGATCTGGAACTGGCCTCGCGCTTGTCGTATTTTCTGTGGAGCAGCGCGCCCGACGATGAGTTGATTACGGTCGCCAGCCAGGGCAAACTCAAGGACCCGGCAATGCTCGAGCGCCAGGTTCGGCGCATGCTGGCGGATCCGAAATCGGACGCGCTCTCGAAGATTTTCGCATCAGAGTGGCTGAATCTCCAGAATCTGCAAGATGCACAGCCCGACGCGTTTCTGTATCCTAATTTCGACCGCAACCTGGCCGATTCCATGCGCCACGAAACCGAGCTGTTCTTCGACAGCATCGTGCGCGAGGATCGAAATATTCTGGATCTGCTGACCGCGAACTACACGTTCGTCGATGAAGTGCTGGCGAAAAACTACGGGATTCAGAATGTTTTAGGCACCCGTTTCCGCCGCGTCACCCTGACGGATGAAAATCGCTTCGGATTGCTGGGGCAGGGAAGCGTGTTAACGTTGACTTCGGTTTCCAATCGCACTTCGCCGGTGCAGCGCGGAAAATGGGTGATGATTGTCCTGTTCGGCGTGCCTCCGCCTCCGCCGCCCGCTACGGTTCCTCCGCTTAAGGAAAACGAAGAGAACGGCAAAGCGCAATCGGTGCGAGAAAGAATGGAGCAGCATCGCAAGAATGAGCCGTGTCATTCCTGTCATCAACTGATGGATCCGATTGGCCTCGCGCTCGAAAATTTCGATGCCGTGGGAGCCTGGCGTACTAAAGACAGCGGCCTGCCGATCGATTCTTCGAGCAAGATGTTCGACGGCTCCAAACTCGATGGGCCCATCAGCCTTCGCAACGCGATTCTGAGCCATTCCGACGCGTTCATCGGCTCGTTCACGGAACGGCTGTTAGCATACGGTCTGGGTCGCGTGGTGGAGTACAAGGATATGCCGATGGTCCGGTCGATCGAACACGCGGCGGCTCAGGATAACAATCGGTTCTCGGCATTCGTATTGGCAATCGTGAAAAGTACGCCGTTCCAGATGCGTCGAGCCGAACCCGCTCCGGTGAGCGAGAATGGAGGGCAGCACTAATGTTCCTCACCAAGAAACATCTTTCCCGGCGCACGATCCTACGGGGCATGGGCGTGTCGCTGGCTTTGCCGTTCCTCGATTCGATGGTGCCCGCGCAGACCCGGCTCGCTAAGACGGCCGCGGCGCCGCGCCCGCGCTTATGTTGCATCGAAATGGTGCACGGCTCGGCAGGCAGCACGGTGGAGGGATCGAACAAGCACTACTGGTCGCCTGAAAAGGAAGGGGCGGATTTCGAGTTCAGTCAAACGCTGGAGCCCCTGGCTCCTTTCCGCGACTACCTGACTATCGTCAGCGACACCGATCTTCGCCCGGCCGGCGCGTTCGCCGATGCCGAAGAGGGCGGCGACCATTTCCGGTCCAGTTCCGTATTTCTGACGGCGGCGCATCCCAAGCTGACCATGGGAGCCGATATTTTGTGCGGCACTTCCATCGATCAGATGTACGCGCAGCAGTTCGGCCAGGATACGCCGCTGCCTTCCATCCAGCTTTGCATCGAGAGCGTCGATTCATCCGGCCACTGCGACTACGGCTACGCCTGCGTGTATTCGGACACCATCAGTTGGGCCTCGCCGACGCAGCCGTTGCCGATGACGATCGATCCGCGGCAGGCGTTCGAGCTACTGTTCGGTGACGGCGCCACTCCCGAGGAGCGCGCGCTGCGCCAGCAGGCCAAGGGCAGCATACTGGACCGCATCGCGCATCGCGTCAGCGTGCTGCAAAAAGATCTGGGCGCGGCCGACCGCAGCCGGCTGAACGAATTTCTTGAAGACGTTCGCGAAATCGAGCGGCGCATTGAAAAAACTGAAAAGCACAATTCCAGCGGCGTGGCGCGCGCGCTGCCCGCGGCTCCGGTCGGCGTGCCGGATTCTTTCGAAGAGCACATCAAATTGATGTTCGATCTTCAGGCTCTGGCGTTCATGACCGACACCACGCGCTGTTCGGCGTTCAAGATGAGCCGCGACGTTTGCCAGCGGGTCTACGCCGAAAGCGGCGTGAAAGTGCCGTTCCACAGCGCGTCGCATCATGGCGAAACCCCCGCCAAAATCGCGGATTTCGCCAAGATCAATCGCTATCACGTCGGCTTGCTGCCGTATTTCTTCGACAAGCTGAAAAACACGCCCGACGGCGACGGCAACCTGCTGGATCATTCGCTGGTCCTCTATGGGAGCCCGCTCGGCGATTCGAACGCGCATAATCATAAACGCGTCCCCATCTTTTTGGCCGGCCATGCCAACGGCAAGGTCAAGGGAAATTTACACGTCCGGTGCCAGGATTCGACCCCGATGGCCAATGTGCTGCTGACCGTGCTGCGCAGGGTCGGGATGCAGGTGGAATCCATCGGCGATAGCACCGGCGAAATCACGATCTGAAGATCGGTAGAAAGGGGAAACGATGCTGGCAAAAATTCTGAGTGCGACAATGTTCACCGCGATGCTGGTTTCCGCGGCCGATACGCGGCTGGCGGATGCGGCGCAGCACTCCGATCGTACTACGGTCCAGTCCCTGCTCGCTCAAAAAGTGGACGTCAACGCGCCGCAAGGCGACGGAACCACGGCGCTCCATTGGGCCGCCTTCAACGACGATCTGGAAACGGCGAAAATGCTGATCGCCGCGGGCGCGAGCGTGAAAGCGGCTACCCGAGTCGGTTCCATCACGCCCCTGTTCATGGCTTGCAAGAACGGGAATGCCGCGATGATCGCGCTGTTTCTTAAAGCCGGCGCGGACGCGAATGCGACCGATGAGCACGGCACCACCGCTCTGATGACGGCCGCCGCTTCCGGTAGCGCCGACGCGGTGAAGACGCTGATCGACCACGGAGCAGACGTGGACGCCCGCGAAGGCGCACACGGCCAGACTGCGCTGATGTTCGCCGCTTCTCTGAATCGCGCGGCCGCGATTAAAGTCCTATTGGAAAATCGCGCGGACGCGGAGGCGACCACCAAGGCCGTGAAGCTTCCCAAGCCGGGGCCGCGGTTCGACGATGGCAACCCGGTTCCGGAAGCGAAACCGGCAGCCAGACCCGCTGCGGCGAGTTCGCCCGCGGATGACAAAGCAGCACTGGACGCGCTGGCATCTTCGATGGGTTTCAAATCGGCGGTCTATACCGCCGGCGGGAAGCCGGGTGAAGGCGATCTCAAGGACCTGGTTCAAAGACTGACCGCGAAGGTCGACCAATTGGAAAAACGCCTCGGCACCGACAAGCCGAAGACGGAAGATTCGAACAACAGCCAGTTCGGAATCATTCGCGAACGCGGGACCACCGACATGGGAGGCATGACCGCTCTGTTGTTCGCCGCACGCGACGGCCAGACGGACGCAGCGCGGGCACTGCTCGAAGGCGGAGCCGAGATCAATCAGGTTTCGACATCGGAAAAAACCAGCCCGCTGGTCATGGCGATTCTGAATGGCCACCTGGATCTGGCCAGGCTGCTCATCGATTGGGGAGCCGATCCCAATCTCGCTAATAATCAGGGGCTTACCGCGTTATACGCCGCGGTCGACGTCCAGTGGGCGCCGAAGGGTTGGTTCCCAGCGCCGGGAACCGCGCAGGAAAAAATCTCTTACCTCGATCTAATGAAGGCGTTGCTCGAGGACGGCGCGAATCCGAACGCTCGGCTCGGCAAGAAGCTATGGTTCCGCTCCTTCGGCGATCATTCGTGGGTGGACACAGCCGGCGCGACTGCTTTCTGGCGCGCGGCCCAGTCCACCGACCTGGACGCGATGAAATTGCTGGTCGAGCACGGCGCCGATCCGGACATTCCCTCCCTTGGAGGCGACACGCCGCTGATGGTCGCGTCCGGCATTGGCTGGGGTTACCACTACAGCATGAACGCTCCCGATTCCACCTGGATGGATTCGCTGAAATACTGCATCCAGCTTGGGGCGGACGTGAACGCGGCCGATGCGAAAGGCTATACTGCTCTGCACGGAGCCGCTTACATCGGCAACCACGAGTTGATCAACTACCTGATCGACCACGGCGCGGACGTGAAGGCCGTCGCCAAGGATAAGAATACGGTCGCCGATATGGCGAACGGCCCGACGCGGTTTGGAATTCCCCATCCGGAAACCGTGGCGCTGCTCGAAAAGCTGGGTTCGGCGAACTCGCATAACTGCCGGTCGGATCAGTGCCTGGTCGCTCCCAAGGAGGACAAGAAGACGACTGCTCCTGCCACCACGGCGCCTGTTACTGCTCCTCCTACCGCGCCCCCGCCGCCCGCGAACGGCAAGAAACCAGGCGAGTGATCACAGCGACCGGGAAGGCCGCGATTTTCGTCTTCCGGGCTTAACCGGCCTTTGCGCGTCTGAGGGCGGAAGAATGGTCCTGCGCGCCACCGGCGTCGAGAGAACGATCGATGTCGTGGTTGCCACATAAGGCGAGAAATAATCGAACAGATTTTGCAGATGCGCGATGGAGGCGACGCCGACCTTCATCACGAACGAATCGGTTCCGGTAACCCGATGGCATTCCAGCACTTCGTCCAGCATCTCCGCGACCGCGACGGCTTTCTTCAGAGCCTCGCCTTGCACGCTGATGCGGATAAACGCGGTGATCGCCATCCCGGCTTTCGCGCGATCCACTTCGGCATGATAGCCGAGGATGATCCGTTCTTCCTCCATCCGCCGGACCCGTTCGAGTACCGCCGGAGTCGATAAGCCGACGCGCCGTCCCAGTTCCGCCAGGGATAGCCGGGCATTCTCCTGCAGCTCATGCAGGATCTTCCAGCCTACGTCGTCGAGTAATTTCTCGGAATCCTCGGTCAAGTCATGCATTGTACAGGATGAAGGCCCGCGGAGCAAAAGCCGCCATCCGCGGGCGGCATAAGATGTTTTGCATTGCTGCCATTCCTCAAAATAGAATTTGGCCGGAGCCGCGAATCTCAGAATGAGGCCTCTTCCAATCGTGAACAAATCGTCTTATAGTTGTTTAGTTTCTGTCAGCGCATTGTAATGGTGGATGGCTCCGGGACCATGCTTCGTCCCTCTCTCGAAATGATTTCAGCCATGCGGCTCACGCCGCGCGTGTAGCCAAGCTTCGGAATTCAGTTGAAGGAGTTTTACATGACTCAGTCTCGCGGAATCCGATGGGCGTTTTCCTGCTTCTTCGCCCTGGTTCTGGTTCTCTCCTTTACGCCGTTTCTGACGGCGCAGATTCTTACCGGATCGATCGGCGGGACGGTCACCGACGCTACGGGCGCGATCCTGACGGACGTCAAGGTGTCGGCCTCCAGCCCCTCCCTGATTGGCGGACCCAGGACCATTTCCGCCGACGCCAACGGCGAATACAAATTCCTGGAACTGCCTCCCGGAACCTATGAGATCCGATTTGAGAAGACGGGATTCAAGAGCTATGTGCAGCGGAATATCGTGCTGAACACGGGTGTTCACGTGGACGCCAACGTGAAACTCGAGTTAGGCGACGTTACGCAGGCCGTGACGGTGGAGGCGCAGGCTGCCACCATCGACACCGAGCACGTCACGTTGCAAAGCGTCGCGAACCAGGCCGTGATGGAAGACATTCCGACTGGCCGCAGCCCATGGGCGATCGCTAACGCGGTGCCGGCCGTGGCCACGGCAACCTTCGACGTGGGCGGGTCGGCGGGCATGCAGCAGTCGGCCCTGGTGGCGCACGGGTCCAACGGAAGCGCGGACCAGAAGTTCATGATCGACGGCGTCAGCGTGAACTGGCCCGGCGGCGGCGGAGGATCGACGCTCATGTACTACGACGTGGGCATGTTCCAGGAAGTGAACTACCTGGTGGGCGCCGTTCCTGCCGACGTGTCTCAAGGCGGCGTGTACATGAATATGGTGACCAAGGACGGCGGCAATGAGATTCACGGTCGCGTGTTCATGAACGGCGCCTCGCAGGGGATGCAGTCCAATAACATCAACGCGACCCTCGGAGCGGAGATCCTCAACAACCTGTCAGCCGCGATCAAAGCCAAAGTCAATCTGGCGACGGTAATTCCAGGCACCCCGATCACGGAAACCTACGACTATAACGGCCAGGTGGGTGGCCCGATCATTAAGAACAAGCTGTGGTGGTTCACCTCGTGGCGCCTGTGGGCGACCAACAATCTGGTTGCCGGCGCGTTCAATCTTGACGGCTCGCAGGCCCTTAACGACAACCAGATCGCCGACGAAATGGGAAAGATCAGCTACCAGGTCAACACCAAGAATCGGCTTAGCGTGATGTACTTCCGGAATCAGAAGAACCGGTTTCATCGCCGGAACCAGGGCTCTTTTGGCGACAACGTTACCACGGTGCTGCAAAATCAGCCGGCCTACGAAGGCGCGATGCGGTACACCATGGTGCCGTCGACGACGTGGGTGATCGACGCCGGCTTCATGCTGACCGCGGGAAAAACGCCGTATCGTTATCAGAACGATATCGTGCCGGGCGCGATTTCGGTCTACGACAGCACTACGGCGACGGTGTATAACGCCGCGCAGTACAACTATTTGAATCCGGTCTATCGCGGCGCGCTGGACGTTTCCGCGGGCTACTTCAACAGCAGTTGGGCGGGACGGCATAACTTCAAGTTCGGTGTGCAGGACAGCCAGGACGGTTATCAGCAGAAATACACCGCGAACGGCGACTTGCAAGGCGTGCTGATCAACGGCGTGCCCACTTCGGCGACGCTTTATAACACGCCGGTCAATATCCAGAAGAACAACCTGGAGATCTTGGGCATCTATGCGATGGATTCCTGGACCATCAAGCGGCGTTTGACCATCAACTACGGAGTCCGTTGGGAACGATACTACGCGTGGATTCCCGCGCAGTCTTCGCCCGCCGGTACTTACGTGACCGCGCGAAACTATCCCGCTGAAAACGGCGTGCCCAGTTGGAATAACTGGACGCCTCGTTTCGGTTTCGCCCTCGACGTTACTGGAAAGGGCAAGACGGTGGTCAAGGGAAGCGCAAACCGGTACGTCCAAGGCGAAGGAATGAGTCTGATCACTGCCGTCAATCCGCTCGGGCTGAGCACCGCGACCGTGCCTTGGACCTGTCCCGCTTCGGAAGGGAATGCAGCCTGCATCACCAACGGTCCCACGCCCAGCCAGCTCAATCTTGCTGCGTTTAACGGATTCGTCGGCGGTCTGACCACCCACATCTCGGAGCCCTCCGTCTGCACCGGACTCGGGCTGAACGCCAACCTTTGTCCGGCCCTGCAGCGCCCGTATAGCTGGGAGTACAGTCTGGGCGTTCAGCAGGAACTTCCTCTCGGCGTGATCCTGTCGGTGATGGGATGGTATCGCGGCACCTACGATCAGATCGGGCGCGAGAATCTATCGGTTCCCTTCAGCAGTTACATTCCGATCAACATCACCAATCCCCTCACCGGCGCGCCGCTGACGGTTTACAATCAGAGTCCCGCGACCAAGGGTTTGACGAATTACATCCTGCTGAACTCGCCGTTGCTCAATCAGGTCTATCACGGAATCGACTTTACGTTCACCCGCCGGATGACCACGCATTGGATGTTAGGCGGCGGATTGACTTACGGCCACGTTCACGGTCCCTACACCGGCGACGTCAACAGTTCGCTGGACGATCTCAACAACCCCAACAGCGACTACAACCGGATCGGCTACCTGGGTAGCGACGCGACCGTCATTTTCAAGATCAATGGCATCTATAACCTGCCTTGGAAGGTCGTCATGGCTGCTGATTTTCAGCATGTAACCGGTTATCCCGAAGTCGCCAGCTACACTGTGACTTCCGCGATCGCGGGCCAGACGCTAACGCAGACCACGCAGAACATCTACGTCGAGCCTCCTGGCTGGCAGCGGCTGCCAGGCGTCAACCTGCTCGATTGGCGCGTCTCCCGCATCTTCGCTTTCAAGGAACGTTACAAGCTGGAGCCCGAGTTCGACATCTACAATCTGTTGAACGCCGGGACGGTTACCTCGGTCAATACCAGCGTCACCGCGGGCACGGCAACGGCGGGCACCGGAAGCGTGGGAACGTTGTTCTTGAATCCGACCAACGTACTTTCCCCACGGCTCTTTAAAGTCGGATTGCGCTTCGACTTTTAGCCGGCGGCGCGTAACTGCCTGTTTATCGACCGGAGGCCCGAGCCTTCTTGGATGTCGGTTTCGTCTGCTCCAGAAGGTTCTTCTCGTATTCGGCGACCGCCCTCATATCGTCAACCAGGGATTGAGCCTTTTCGACCGATTCCCGGCTACTCTCTTCTAACTCGTCCGCATCTGGTTCTTTGGGGGGCATTGTAATCCTCAGATCGCTTAGAGGAGCTCTGCAGGAATGACGCCGCAAATCGTTCTCTAAGTCCGGAACAGCCAATCGGAGTTCGGGTTTGAGGAGAAGCAAGCGGCCTTCCTTTCCAGCTCGCTTGCTTATCTCGATACTTTCCGCCTGCGAATGATGTGTTTGGTTCGAAAAGGAGTGCAGCTTTTGTGCGAGGCGGTATTTTTTCCAGTATCATCTCGCGCGCACGAGCGAGGAAGGCGGAAACGATTCCACGCCGGTCCGATCAACACTATGTGGCGTGTGTGGGAGGAACTCATGAAAGCGATCAAGTTGCTCGGCTATCTGACCGCGGCGACAGCAGTGGTTTTGGCGCTGGCTAACTGGAACGATATCCGGCGATACATTCGAATTACCAGCATGTAAGGTCCTTCGCATCCTGAAACTTCCTTAATAATCTGCGGGGCCAAACGGTAACTTAAAACCCGCTCTCAAGTGGTACACTGATTCTTCCGATTTAAGCTTTTGCTTTCCAGAAGAAGTGTACTCAGGGCGGCGGCTTGTACCCTGGCGGCCCCGCTGATCAATCGGGGTCGCTTTCGCATCTATGCGCAAAGCCGGATCGAGTACTCTGCCCTCACGATCGATCTGATTCAGAGTTCGCTTGTCGTCGACATGCTTGGGCTGCTGACGTTGAACTATCGCAAGCTGATCGAGTGGCAGACCAGGCCGGAAAGCTTTAAGCAGTCAGATCTGGAGCGATTAAAGGCATCGGGAATCAAAGTGTTCCTTCCGGCGGTCGGTTTCACCGAAGGCGATATTTATCGATTGTCCCTGGACGACATCACGCGGTGGAACACCTTTCTCGCCGCGCATCCGCAACAATTTTTGCGCATCGATTCCCCGCGCGACTTGCAGCGCGCGCGGGTGGAAAAGAAAATCGGGATTATGCTCGGGTTCCAGAACTCGGAGCACTTTCGCACCGAGGACGATGTCGACCGGTTCTTTGCACTGGGCCAGCGCGTTTCGCAGTTGACCTACGACCGGAACCGGCTGGGCGGCGGATCCTCCGACGCGCGCGATCCTGGGCTCACCGATTTCGGCGCGCGCGTCGTCAGCCGGATGAATCGAATCGGGATGGCCATCGACATCTCGCACTGCGCCGACCGGACCACCTGCGACGTGATCGAGGCATCCGAAAAACCCGTGCTGGTGACGCATTCCAACTGCCGGAAACTGGTGCCCTACAGCGCCCGCTGCAAGACCGACGATGCAATCCGGCGCTTGGCGGCGAAGGGCGGCGTGATGGGCGTGACCATGGTCCGGCCGTTTGTCCATAACGGCGGGCACACCGATATTGAAAACGTGCTCGATCACATCGATCACATTGCGCAGTCCTTCGGTGTGGAACACGTGGCCATGGGGACCGACGTCGACCTTGACGGCCGCGACCATAAAGGGCCGCGCCGCTTCGATCTCGACGGAATCTCGTATAGCCGCAAGGCGTTCGAGCTAACCGAAGGACTGGTCCGCCGCAAGTATAGCCGCGAGAATATCGCGCTGATTCTGGGTGGGAATTTTCAACGCGTGATGCGCCAGATCTGCGATCTCCCCGCGAATGGCGCCTAGGAGTTCGCTGGAAAAAGGGGACAGATCGCTCTGTCCGCGCCCACGCTCCTATGCGAAATCAGTGGTTTGCGAGTTGGGACAGATCGTCTGTCCCCCTTTTTTCAACACCTAGTTTTCCTGAAGCGGCTTCGGGAACTTGTAAGAGGTGCGCGCCCGCACGGAAAGCTTTTTCCCGATTGCCGACGTCGCGGTGACGCTGATGGTGCGCAGCGGCTTTCCATTCGAATCCGACGGGACGTACGTGATGGTATAGCGACTGCGGATGTCTTTGGCGATGTGGCGGCAGATGGCGTTCAGATCGTCGGTTTCGTGCGGCAGAAACGATTCTCCACCGCTCACCGACGACAAGCGCCGCAGCAATCCCGGGTTTCGATCCGGATCGTCCTCCTCAAAAACGCCGATCGTGTAGATGGTGGCCCGCGATTCGCCGACGGCGTCGATGACGTCGCTGAGCTGGCTCCGGCTGGCGTTGTCGCCGCCGTCGCTGATCAGCAGAAGGCTCTTCTTTTCCTGCCGCCCTTCCTTCAAATGATTGAGCGAAGAGACCACCGCGTCATACAGCGCCGTGCGGCCTTCGGCGGGGTTCCGGAACAGAGAGGCCCGCAAAAGCTGCGGATCGTCGCTGAAGGGAACGTCATCCGGCAGGCCGCGACGAACGCGATCGTTGAAATGGGTTACGAAGACTTCATCTTTTGGGTTGCTTGCGTCGATGAATCCGAGCGCGGCGTTAATCACGGCCAGCCGCTTCTGCCGCATGCTGCCGCTATCGTCGATCACGAGGCCGACGGTCACCGGATCGTCGCCGTGGCTGAATCCATTTATCTGCTGTAACTTGCCGTTTTCGCGGACCTGAAAATTTTCCTTGGTCAGGTTAGAAACATAACCGGAGGAGTTCCTGACGCTGACATCCAGGACGACCAGGTTCGACTCGGCAGTCAGCCTATAGTCATGCTCCTGGAACGCCAACAGCGAACCGGCCGCGACGAGCGCACATGCAAGGCTATAGCGCGCCTGCATAGTCTCTCCTTCTCTATAGATACATTGTCCTACAAATCGTTCCATGAGCGGCGAGTCGCGTTCTTCGGGAGATCCGGGTTTGGATTCTGACGTGCATGAATCTGATCGTCCGTCCAAACTGCCGCCACTTTAAGGAGATCACGATATGGAAAAACAGGAGTCGAAAGAGAAGTGCGCCCATCCAAGCTGCCACTGTCATGCGCGTCCCGACAGCAAGTTTTGCAGCACCTATTGCGAAGGTGAAGCGGAAACCGCAGACATCGTTTGCAACTGCGGCCATTCAGACTGCGAACGCTCACCAAGCATCTCGAGCGGCGGCACCGTGCTTCCGCCCGGGCCGCCGTTCCAGATATAATGCAAACGAAGAAAAAATATGAAAAACGACCAGCCTTTCCTTACCGACGTCGAAGAGCTGCGGAAGCGAGCTCGCGCCAGCATAGACAAAGGTGCGATCACGCCCGCCTACCAAGGCGACGTGAAGCAGACCATCGAGATTCTGCAAGCGGTCCTTGCCACCGAGATCGTCTGCGTATTGCGTTACACGATGAACGCGATCGCGGCGACCGGCATTTCGAGCGACAGCGTGAAAGAGGAGTTCGATCAACACGCCAAAGAAGAACAAGGGCACATGCGTATGGTGGCGGAGCGCATCAATCAACTGGGTGGAACGCCCAACTTCAATCCCGAAGGAATCCTGATGCGATCGGCTTCGCAATACGTGGTAGGCGCGAACCTGATCGAGATGATCAAGGAGAACCTGGTCGCGGAGCGCATCGCCTGCGAACACTATCGCGAGTTGATCCGCTATTTCGCCGACAAGGATCCCACCACTCGCGTGATGATGGAGGGCATTCTGACCAACGAAGAAGAGCATGCCAACGACATGCATGATCTGCTGGTCGCGCACGAAGGCAAGCCGATGCTCTCTAAATCATGACGGTAGGACGGACGAACAAGCTGCAGCCTGGGTACATTTCTCCAATCTTCGAGGAACGGAAAGCTTTCCGCGTTGGACGGCGCCGCTTTGATCATCTTTTTTCCGGTCACGAGCCTACGCGTTCGACACTTGGGTAAGCCCGGTCGTTTCGGCGAAACGTAGGGGCGGTCAAGTTTTCGCGCGCCGCCCCAGGCCGTCTCCGACGCGAAGAACGTCTACCAACGGAATCCGAACGAAACCGGTACGTAATCGGTGTGGAACGTACCCATGAAGATCCGGTCGTACTTTGCCTCCGCGAAGAATTTGCCGTGCCATTTCGTGCCGAGCGCAATACCGGCTCCCACGTCGACATCTGGCTTATTCACGGAATAAGAGGATAGAATCTGAGTTGCAGGAACCACGGTTGGAAAAAAGCCGAAGAATGGATTATATCCGAATGTCGTGGCCACGGTAGGCGCGGTAAATTCCTGATAGCGATGATATAGTCCGCCGCCGCCGGTGACATATAAATCGAAGTGTCCATGAGGAGTCAAGTGTACTACCGGGTCCAGTGTCGCTGAGAAAACATGCAGCCGCCGCCCGGCACACCGATGTTCGAGAGCGTCGTGGAATTGATTCCGAAGGAATTATAGTCGAGATCGATCATAGCCCCGAAATAGGGCCCAAAATTGAGACCTCCTCCGGCTCCCACCTTCCATCCGTCATCCAATGGAGAGAATTTACGCGCGGCCGCTTCACGATGCGCGAGACGCCCGGCGAGGAGTAATGCGATCCACAAGTCGCTGCATGTGCAGGAAAAGGCGGTGAGCCCGGAAGAAGCGCTCGATCGATTCGCCAGGAATCCTGCCTCAATTTTGATCCGCATAGATGCTGCGGACGAAGCCAGTCACGTTCATGCTGGGCCAGTCGGGATACTTAGACTTGAATTCGGTCCCCAGTTGCTTTCCCGCATCGTCGGCCGAAACGCCTTGCTTCTTGAGCTCCAGCGCGCGATCCCGCAGATTGCCGATGAAATTCTTCTCCGCGGCGACCATGGAGCCATCGCCCGGAGCGCTGTGATCCGGCAGCACGTGCAGAGCGTTCAGGGCGGCCACCTTGTCGAGGACCTTTAGCCAACTGGAAGGCGTGCCGCCGTCGCCGAAGATGTTCGGCACGACTTTGTTCTGTACGACATCGCCTGAGACGAGTGTTCGATCCGGCTCGACGAAGGTCAGCTCGTCTCCTTTGGTGTGCGCGGCGCCGAACCAGAGCAGGCGTGCCGTGACCCCCCCAAGATCGACCGTTGCCTCGGTATCGAACGTGATGTCGGGGGTACGCAAAGTGGCACTTGCCAGGAGTTCCTTCTGGAGCGAGGAGCGACCCGCGAACATATCGACCATTTCTTTCCCATGCAGTTCCATTTCACGCTGCTGAACCGCATCGCGAATCAGGATGGTACCCGGCGGGAACCCGGCCTCGCCGGCGGCGTGCTCCGGATGGAAGTGAGTGGTGGTCAGAAACAGCTTCTGATTTCCAGGCGCAAGCTTGGCCGCGACGCGGGCGATGGTCGCGCCGTTGCGAGGGCCAAGACCCGTGTCGACCACCAGCGTCGCGCGACTCCCTACAACGATCGCGACGTTCGGGAAACCGAAGATGGTCCAGACATGCTCCGAAACTTTGACAGCGTCCTCGCCGAGCACTGGCTGATTTTGAGCGGAAAGAATGCCCGCAACAAAGGCGACTGCGAGCAGAAGCTTAGGGTTCATAGTACATCTCTTTTATCACGAGTCCGGCAACGCCGGCGACTCACTTCATAAACCCACTTCGCCCGCTGCCCACCGAACTCAATTCGTCGTTCAGTGGGTCATCGAGCGCCAGTAGACGCCGCAGTTCCCTGCTCAAGCCAGCCTGCGTCTCCGCGCCCAGCAGCCGCTTCTGATACTGCTGCTGTGGAATGTCCCGCCGACAGAAAAAACTGTGGAGCGCTCCGCGCTCCCGGTCGGTCCGATTCGCAGTGCCTCCGTGCCACATATGCGCGTTCATCACGACCACCGTTCCAGCGCGGCCTGTCACCAGCAGCTCATCCGGGTGCGTCGCCAACGGGTCTTGTAAAGCATCCTGCGGCTTCCGATTCCACCGGTGCGATCCCGGAACCACCCGCAAGGCGCCGTTTTCGACGGTAAAGTCGTCAAGCAACCAAACGCAATTGCACACCGCAAAGCCCTTCTCGTCCGGGAGCAGGCCCATGTCGACGTGCAAGGGCTGAACGCTCTCGGAGCGCGGATTCGCCGAGCGAACATTCAGGCTGCTTAGCTTGAAATCGCCGCCCAGCACACTTGCCACCAGATCGAGAATCTCGCGGCGCTCCAGCGCCTCCAGAAATACTTCGCCCTTATCGGCCAGGTTCGCGAGCCGGCGGGCGTTTTCTTCGGTGCGGAACTCGGAGCCGGCGATTTCGCCCTCTTCGATGAACAACTCATCGACGCGTGTGCGCATGCGGTCGAGCATGTTCAGAGGCATGTAGTCCTCGAGCACGGTGTAGCCGGAAGCTTCGAGCTCGGCGGCTCTGGATAGGTCCATGCCCTCAGTGTAGACCCGTGACAGGATTCGGCGTAGGAGCAATCTTATGCCGTTTGTCGACACAAACAGCCTTGATGTGATCGAATGATTGCCGGGGTGGCACGGGCGTTATTTTCATTCGCCGAGTATGACATTCGCGCATTACGACTTCACGCGCGGCGCGTCGATTCACGAGCACTTTCATCCCCAGGAAGAAGTGTATGAAGTGACCGAAGGTGAACTTGAAGTGACCATCGACGGCGTAGCGCGAATCGTCCAGGCGGGCTTGGTTGTAATCGTACCGGGAAACGCGCGTCATTCGGTAAAGGCTGTTACCGACGGCCGAGTGATCGTCGTCGACTATCCGCGAAGGCCCGAATTCGCGGGTGCGTGACGCTATTTTGCGAGAGACTTAAGCGGCAACGGCTCGCCTGGTGGCAGGCCGACCTGCGCGACACTCAACGTCATGGAGACCACATCGTAGTAGCCGTTCACGCCGATCAGGTCCATGGTTCCTTGCTCTCCGAACTTGGCGACTGCGGCCTTGTAAGTCGCGTCGCTGACCTTCATATCGCGATGACGCTGTGTTGAAAAGTCGTAGATAATCGACTCGTCATCTTTCATTCCGCTGGGTCTTACGCCTGCGGCTAAGTCCACGGCAATTTTCGGATCGAGCCCGGCTTTGATCGCGAGCGGATAGTGAGCAAACCATTCGTACTGCGAGGTCCAATGTCGCGCTGTAATCAGAATGGCAAACTCGTTGAGGCGCGGCGGCAAGCTGGAATTGAATCGAAGATACTCGCCGACTTTTTGCAAACGATCCGCGAGCTCCGGACTGCGTAGCCAGGCGTTAAACGGTCCGTTAAGCGTCTTTCGCGGACCGGAGAGGATAGCATTCGCGACGCTCTTCTGTTCGGGCGTCATCTGATCGAGCGGGATCACCGGGAAGCGTTCCTGGGCACGGGCGCCGCTGATTGCGAGAAACAGAACTCCTAAGGTCGAAAAAGTCTTCATGGAGGATTATTTGAACCGCTGCTTCGCCTTGCGTTCCTGCACCAGGCGATTGTACTCGGCGTCGTCCAGATACACGATATCGAGCCACACCTGCACCATGTCGTCGACACTGCGCTCCCCGAATCCAGCCCACATATTCGGATCGGGATTCCGCCGGTTCGCGGAAGTGTTGTCGTGGATTCCGATCATGTGCAACACGGTTCCGGCGGGAAGCAGCGGAGCCACGTCATCCGCATAAATGTAATTGATGTGCCAGTTGAAATCGAAATGATCCACCGAGCTGAGGATGGTGGTCGTATTATCCAGATTGATCGCCTCCACTGTCATTCCCTTGCCGCGCATGTGCATGTGCGGCTGAAAGGTGTCTATACGCGCATTCCTGGTCAGACGATAGTAGCCGTCCGTGCGAACGACCGTGTTCGGCGGGACCTCCAGCTCGTCATTGGGGAGGTTGCGAATGGCGATCGACCGGACCTGGTACTTCGGCGTGAATCCCTGCGGATAGAAATTGAACGCGATGGTGGTGTGATTCATCTGCTCGCTGCCCGACGCGTTGTAGTGCATGTCGAATCGCAGCCGGGTGCCTTTCTTCAACAACCGGCTGGTATTTTCAGAAAAAATGTCACCGTACTTGCCGACGGCGTACTCTGTCAACTGGATGCCCGACTCGGGCGTTCCCGGGGGCGCATCCGGCTCGATCGCGTAGACCACGCAATGATGGACGATCCGCCGATTGCTCGGCTTCACTTCCATCGCCTTGATCCATCGGTCTTCGGTCAAGGTTAATTCCGTATATTGATCGATCCACCAATCCGAGCCTTTGGCGTACATCTTAAAATCGTCGGTGGTGGCCAGCAGGTCGGGCTGGCCGATGAACCATTCGTTATCGGCTGCGAACTTCGGCGGCGGAGGCAGATCGGCCGCGTTACCCTGCGCCGCGCCGCCGTCCACCCATTTCACGATGGTCGCGATCTCCTGATCGGTCAAAGAAATATCGTTCTTGTATTGCCGGATGCCGACGGTCTTGTCGAGGTGCCATGGCGGCATATCGCGGCGCACGACCCGTTCTTTGATGGCTTTGGCCCAAGGGCGAGCCTCGTTGTACGTCATCAGCGACATCGGGGCGGAAGTTCCGGGGTGATGGCAGGTATCGCAACTCTTCTGAAAGATCGGCGCGACATCCTTGCTGAACGTCACCGGCCTGCTATTCGCGGTTTCGGTATCGGCGCAATATGCCGACGCCGAAATCAGTACCGAAGCAATGACGAACTTCATGAGGTCCCCTCCTGAATCATTGGCTGCCCGCCGTTACCTTGACCTTTACCTGCGCATTCGTCCAACAGCAGTGATACCCGAAATTTCCGGCGATCTCGCCGGATCCGTCATCAACGACCACCTGAAGGACATACTCTCCAGGCTCGCTAAATTTTGCCGTGGAGGCGCCTTTTCCGTCGACCAGTTTTGCTTTCGGCGGATCGAAAATCACTTGTCCCGGTCCGCGATATTTCGCCCATTCAAAGGTCATGCCGATCGGAACGCCACGGCGCATCGGTCGCCCATCGTCCGTCGCCGAAAGGCCCAGCGCGAGGGAATCCGGCAGCATGATGCTCATTTCAGCGGAATCCAAAGTCACTGCCGGGGGCAAATTGGAATACGGATTCTTGATATCCGCGCCGCGGGTCGTGTATTTCCGGTCGATCATCCACACCGGGTTTAGGGTCGCGGAAACTTGCGAGGTCTGCCCATGAACCGTAATCGTCCAGACGAGTTTCTGATCGCCGAAATCCTTCGGCACGGTGACGCTAAAAACGTCTTTGTGGCGCCGGATTGTAAAATGCGTCGGCTGCCCGCGATCCGCATTTCCAGGCTGAAAATTGTTGTTGGGTCCGACCGGAATATCGGGCTCTTCTTCATAGTTGCGGTTCATATAACCGAACCACATGTTGAATGATCCATCCGGATTCGTGTCGTAGCCTTCGAACACCGGCGCTACGGCCTGTCCGGACCAGTGGCGAAGCTGGACCCCTTGCGAGACGCCGGGATGAACCAGCGCTAAACCGATCCCTAATGTGAGCAAATGCCTCAAACCGAGGTCCCCTTGATCTCAGCCACCGACATCTTATCGAGCGCCGTTACGCAGCGCGCGAAGGTGACCACTTCGCCATGGAAGCGATGCTTATCGAGCTTGTCGATTCCTCCACCCTTCGCCGGAGCGATGAACAAATATTGCGGCGTTGGGATGTAAGAAACCGTTGGAATTCCGGCGGCCCAGAATCCCGCGCCCTCGCCAGGATACGCGCCATCGGGTTGATAGGCGAACGTCCGCTTGGCTTCGGTTCCGTCGACGGCTTTGAGAAATAGGGAGGCTTCGGGTTTCAGGGGCGTGTAGCATAGTCCCCACTCATACTCGCCCGAAGCTTTGTATTCGTTGGCAGACGGATGATCCACCCATTCGGTAGCGCCCAGATGTTCGATGGTAACGCACGCGACGGCCTTCTTCATCAAATCCGGATTCGATTCGCGCCAGTCCTGGGTGCCGCGAACATAGCCGTGGCCGAAATGGCCGGTGGTCATCAGAAACACGAGCGTGCGGTTGCGCTGCGACTGCGGGACTTTCGCGAAGTATTTCGCCAGCGCGACCACGCCCAGCGCTCCGTTCTCCTCGCACGCGTTGCAACCATCGGTATGAGTATTGACGATGATCACTTCGTCCGTTTTGCCGGGCAAGACTGCCCAGAGATTATCTGTCGGCGTATCGGGATGCGAAGTCGCATTTACGGTGAGACGCATCGAAGCTCCCGACGCGGCTGCTATCTTCAGACGCTGCCCGACCGTGTGATTCACCCACAGCGCAGGTACGGAGGTTGAAGGCGAGCTGAACGGCAGCGCCTGATCCTCGGCGTTGCCGTCCGAAATGTTGTTCCAGACAAAAATGACTCCCGCAGCGCCCGCCTTTTCCAGCGCCTTGATGTCGGGCGTGAACCGATACACGCCAATTACTCCGTGGCGCACATTTCGATGCGGCAGATTGGCGGGGTAGGTCCCGAGCAATTGCCCTTTCACTTCCGCGCCGTTCATGTCCGGAGCAGCCGGCATCTCGATCACGACGATTTTTCCCGCCGCGTTCGAATAATCGAGCTTGGGCGCCATGCCGGCGTAAACCAACGGAGCCGTGACGCCCGAAGCCGGCGTGATCCCGCAATAGGGACGATAGCTGGCGGCGTGGATTTTTTCGCCACCGAGCTCGAGCCCGTAGTCTTTCAGTTCCCAGTAGGGCAGCTTGAAGGTCTTGCGCTGAGGCGTGAGTTTGGCTTCTCGCAATTTCTGGTCGAGAAAATCGACAAACTTCACGTGGCCAGGGCTGCCAGTGTAGGCCGGGCACCACCCCGAAAGCTTTTCGAGCCATTTCCACAATTCGTCGGCGCTCGGCAGATCGCCGGGCGCAATCTTGGGCAAAGACGATGTATCGACGGGGAAGGGCAGCGCCGATTGCGGCAGCATCATGCCCAAAGTAGCGGCCCCCGCTCCTTTCAGGAAGTCTTTCCGCGTCATAACAGGCTCCTTTCCCGGAGGAGATGATTACCACGATGCTACCACCGATTGCGGGGAAAGCCAGGGTATGCTTGTGGACAAGACCTATGTTTCAGGACCTCCGTTTCGGCGCGCGCATGCTTCTGAAGTCGCCCGGATTCACGGCCATCGCCCTCTTGACTCTCGCTCTGGGCATCGGCGCGAATACGACCATCTTCAGCGTGGTCAACTCGGTTCTGCTGCGACCGCTCCCGTACGAAGACCCGAGCCGCATTGTCCAGGTTTACGATCACGTCACTTTCGACGGCGGCGGTTTGATTACGTCGTCGTATCCGAAGTTCACGTTCCTGCACGATCGCGCGCGCAGCTTCAAAGCTTTTGCGGCTTCAGGCTTCGCTCGATTCCAAATCAGTGGACCGCCTCCGGCCGGTCCAATCGAGGTAGGCGCGACTCCGGTTTCAGTGGATTTCTTTCGCGTCTTTGGCGTAAGAGCCATTGCTGGGCGCACGTTCCTCGATGAAGAAGTCCGCCCGGGTGCGAAATCCGTCGCCGTGATCAGCTACGCGCTTTGGCAGAATCGATTTGCGATGGACCCGGCCGCGGTCGGCACAACGATCGGTGTCGACGGTTCCGCGACCACCATCATCGGGATCATGCCCGCGGGGTTCGATTACCCCAACGAAACCGAAATCTGGACTCCGAAATATTTCGAAAGTTCCGT
>Ga0209415_10002090_pt1 | contig 37792 bp, 34 predicted proteins | sample PeaSoiSIISIP2007_FD_187696 | JGI IMG/M metagenome (GOLD analysis project Ga0209415, IMG submission 187696) | Peat soil microbial communities from Weissenstadt, Germany - SII-SIP-2007 (SPAdes) (version 2) | ecosystem: Environmental > Terrestrial > Soil > Wetlands > Peat | place: Germany...
CATTAAAGTGTAAGTTATCAAGAAACGTTCGGGTTGGTTTTAAACCATCAACCCTATATCTATCTTACAAGGAGGAAATTTAAGAAACGTGTAGAATGCTAAAGGTGCATGTTATGACCCATTCGCGTTTTTGTTATCAGAAGTAAGGTCTTACTGAAATCCAACAATAATCTGTTAGGAGATATTATGAAAAATAAGTTTCTAAAAATAATAAGTGTCGTATTCATATTTATTGCCTTGGCAGGTTTTTGGGGCTACAATAAATATTTTAAGCCTGATCCGGAAATTCGACAACAACTTGATAACCAGTTTGGTGCAAAATTTTTTACTTCATTCGATGATAAAAAAGTAGATAATCATATTGAAGCAGCTAGTAATGTACAATCAACTGATAATTTAGCAAAGAAAATTGATAATACTTTACAGGTGCCGATGTCAGAACAGATAAAAGACCAAGCTGAAGACCAAACAGTCACAAACTCAACTCCTGTAAACTCAACACCTGCAAATGAAACTCCTGAAACTATTGTTGCGCAACGAATTACGCAGGACGACATTAATAATAAATATACGCCTCAGTTTACGTATTTACAGAATGTGGCCTTGAGCCGTTTAGATACTTTGTATGCGGCTGCAATTCAGGAATATTTACAGAATAGTAAAGCTGGCACAGTTAACCGTTCGGCGCTGTTGCAAAAATATATTCAAGCAGGAACAATGCTTGAGGCAAACATTGACAGTCAATTTTACAGTACCTTAAATGCGATGCAGGCAGAACTGATTGCTAATAATCTTCCCACAGATATTGTTGATATCAATAAGAGTAAATATGAGAAAGCTAAGTCCGCTAAGCGGTCTCAGTTATTAGCCAAAGCCATCAAATAATGAGCATTGCTTAGATGAAGGAGTAGATAAGATGATAACTGAAAGCATTCTGGATATTATCGGCAATACGCCCATGGTTAGTCTGAAAAAACTTACCGGGTTTAATATTTATGCTAAGGCAGAATATTTGAACCCTGGCGGAAGTATCAAAGACAGAGTGGCTAAACATATGATTGAACAGGCGGAAACAAGAGGAGTATTAAAATCAAATATGACAATAATGGAACCGACTTCGGGTAATACAGGAATAGGTATTGCTTTAGTTGGTGTTCAAAAAGGTTATAGGGTAATTATCGTTATGCCGGAAAATATGAGCGAAGAACGAAAAAAGATTATCTTAGCATTGGGAGCAGAACTTATATTGACTAAAGCTGAAAAAAGCATAGGTGGCTCTGTGGCGGAAGTGGAGAGACAAAAGGCACAAGATTCTAATATATTTGTGCCTCAGCAGTTTGAAAACTCTGATAATCCTCAAATTCATTATCTTTCGACAGCTTCGGAGATCTGGAAGCAAATGAACGGTAAAGTAGATGTTTTCGTTTCTGGATTGGGTAGCGGGGGGACACTGGAAGGGGTTGGAAGATTTATTAAGGAAAGAAATCACAAGGCCGTGATAATCGCAGTAGAACCTAAAAATGTTTCTGCACTTCTGGGGCACGAACCGGGGTTGCATAAGATTCAAGGAATCGGTGATGGTTTTATCCCCAAAGTGCTTGATGTAAATCTCATTGATGAAGTCATCGAAGTTACTGACGAGGACGCATTTGCTACGGCTAGGGATCTTGCAAGAGTCCAAGGAATTCTAGTAGGGACTTCTTCAGGAGCAAATGTCTGGGCTTCAATTAAAATGGCACAAAAGTATGGCGCGGATAAAAATATTGTGACTGTTTTACCTGACAGAGTTGAAAGATATTTTAGTACTTCCCTAATTTAACGGACGTTCACAATCACTACCTAGGCTAGCAATCTTTGAGAAACATTCAATATACAGAGTGTACGAGCTGCCAGATCATTTTGAACGGTCTGGCAGTTTTTTCCTCGGATTATTTTCATGATCTTAGGAGGAAATTGAGGACTGATGTGGAAAGTTTATAGATAACCGACCAAACTTCCTTAAACCTATACATTTGCTAATCGGCAGAGTTTAACCTAAGTAGTAAACATCCATCCAAACTAGATCTTCCCATAAGCTAATTTCAAGAAAGAGGAAGGTAAACATATGAAAAAGCTCAATCGTAATATGCTGATTATAGTACTGTGTTTATTAATTTCAGCCATCTTATTTCCAAAAAATACTTTGGCATTAAGCGTTCCGTCAACCCCGACGAACTTTACTGCTACGGCCGCCAGTTCCAGTCAAATTAATCTTACTTGGGATGCTATCGGTGATGCAACCTCTTATTATCTATATATGTCCACCGCGTATAACGGGACTTATAATAATATTGCGGTGACAACCAGCCCAAGTTATACCCATACGGGTCTTTCCACCAATGCCACCTATTATTACAAAGTACAGGCCTTCAACAATGCTGGGTTGGGTGCACTTTCATCGATCACTTATGCAACAACGACTAATACTACAACGGCATATGGTGCTCCATCAATTCCGACGAATCTGACAGCAACGGCCGCTAGTTCTGGTCAAATTAATCTCACTTGGGATTCTATTAGTGGAGCAACCTCCTATTATCTATATATGGCAACCTCGTATTACGGAACTTATAGTAATATTGCAGTGACAACCAGCCCAAGTTATGCCAATACAGGTCTTTCAACCAATGGCACCTATTATTACAAAGTACAGGCCTTCAATAATGTTGGATTAAGTGGATTTTCAGCTGTCGCTTATGCAACAACGACTAACTTTTCTTACGGTATTCCGTCAATCCCGACAAATTTGACTGCAACGCCCGCCGGTGCTGGTCAAATTAATCTTACTTGGGACTCTATTAGCGGAGCAACCTCCTATTATCTATATATGTCAACCTCGTATTACGGAACTTATAGCAATATCGCTGTGCTAACAAGCACTAGTTATGCCAATACAGGTTTGTCGACCAATGGCACCTATTATTACAAAGTACAGGCCTTCGACAGTGCCGGGTTAAGTGGATTTTCAGCAATCGCTTATGCGACAGCAACTAATACTAATACTTCTTACAGTGTTCCGTTAAGCCCAACGAATCTGACCGCAACGGCCGCCAGTCCCAATCAAATTAATCTCACGTGGGATGCTATGAGTGGGGCAACCACCTATTATCTATATATGGCATCCTCGTATTATGGGAATTATAGCAATATTGCTGTGCTGACAAGTCCGAGTTATGCCCATACGGGTCTGTCAACTAATGTCACCTATTATTACAAAGTCCAGGCTTCCAACAGTGCTGGGTTAAGTGGATTTTCAGCGATCGCTGATGCGATGACGACTAATACTTCTTACAGTGTTCCGTCAATCCCGACGAATCTGACCGCAACAACCGCCAGTTCCAGTCAAATTAATCTCACTTGGGATGCTATCAGTGGAGCAACCTCCTATTATCTTTATATGGCATCCTCGTATAACGGGACTTATAGCAATATTGCTGTGTTAACAAGCCCAAGTTATGCCCATACAGGTCTCTCGACCAATAGCACCTATTATTACGAAGTGCAAGCTGTTAACAGTGCTGGATCAAGTGGATTTTCAGCGATCGCATCTGCAACAACGAGTAATACTGCTGATAATATTCTGTCAACCCCGACGAATCTGACAGCAACGGCCGCCGGTTCCAGTCAAATTAATCTTACTTGGGATGCTATCAGTGGGGCTACCTCCTATAATATTTACCGAGCAACCTCGTCTTCAGGGACTTTTGCTAATATTGTTGCTGTAACAACCGCTGGTTATGTCGATACTGCTCTTTCATCGGGTACTACCTATTATTACGAAGTGCAAGCCGTCAATAGTGCTGGTACGAGTTCATATTCTTCTGAAGCTTTTACGACGACTACTTCGGACGGTACAACTTCGACAACTGCGCCACCGGATTCTTCATCAACACAAATTCAGTCAAATCGGTTAGCTGGACAAGATAGGTATGAAACTGCGGCGGAAATTACAAAATCATGGTGGAAGACTTCTTACTATGCGATTATAGCAAGTGGAGATACTTTTGCTGATGCTTTATGCGGTGCGCCACTTGCGACAAAATATAATGCCCCAATCTTATTATCGTCAAAGGATAGCATAGAAGAACCAACTAAGCTTCAACTTTCTAGTTTAAAGGTGAAACAGGTGTTTATTATTGGTGGAGTAGGTGTTATTTCAACCAATGTTGAACAAGAGATAAAAAACATGGGCATCGTAGTGACAAGGCTCGCTGGTAATGACCGTTACGCAACCTCTCTTAAAGTAGCTCAAGCAATGGGGAAGTTCAATCAAGCAGTTATCGCTACTGGTGAAGATTTCCCTGATGCCTTGTCTATTGCACCAATTGCTGCAATGAAGGGGATTCCGATCATTCTTACCCCTAAGGACAATTTGCCTGCAGGTTTAAAAGACTACTTAAATAAAACTGTCCAAAATACATATGTTGTTGGCGGTGTTGGAGTTGTTAGTGATAACGTCTTTAATCAACTTCCGTCTCCCATGCGTCTTAGTGGGATCGATCGATACGAGACAAACCTCAGTATTATTAAAGAATTCTCTACTGATCTGAACTTTGCAAATTGCTACCTAGCAACAGGTGAAGATTTTCCGGACGCATTGGCGGGCTCAGCGTTGGCCGCCTCAACTTCTTCACCAATTATCTTAGTTAGTGATCCTGTCGAACAATCAACGCAAGATTTTGTTAACAGTAAGACGGGTAGTATATCAAAAATTATTGTTTTCGGAGGCATAGCCGCTGTACCTGACAGTATTTTGAATAGTTTTGATGCATCATCAACTTCCATCGGATCTGACGCACCGTCCACGCCCACAAATATTACGGCTACAACTGTAAGCTCCAGCCAAATAAAATTAACTTGGGATTCTGTGAGTGGAGCAACCTCCTATAATGTTTATGGGGCAACCTCATCTTCCGGAACATTTAGCAATATTGCCACGGTAACAAGCTCAAGTTATTCGAATTCTGGCCTGTGGGCAGGTACCACTTATTATTACAAAGTCCAAGCCGTTAATAGTGCAGGTTCAAGCTCTTTTTCACCAATTGCTTATGCAACAACTGCTGTGTCAAACTCCTAAGAATTTGAGCAAGCAAATCATTCATCAGTGATTACAGAATAAAAATCCACGGTACAATTTTGTATGGTGGATTTTATATTTACAGATAATGTATAAGATGTTGCCTGCTCTCCAATCATAATATAAATTGATTATGGTAATATAGATTTGCTGTAGATTTGAGATTGCCATAATGCTATTCTTGATTAAAAATGTTACATTTAGTTTTTTAAAAATATAGGTCTCCATGGAAGGAGGAGGGTTTTCTGTTGATAAATGGTAAAGGCTATTCTTCGTTTGACCGTTCGGAATTATATTCGTATTGGAATGGATTTTTTATTTATGAGAATTCATCTCTCATAACCATAACGGAAAAGGAGTTTAATGAAGAGATCGCTGTAGAAAAACGTAAGGCTAAGCCATTTATAGATTCGCAACAAATAATCAACATTATACTTATGCGATTAAGTAGAAGACAAAACTTTCATGAACTGTTTCATGAACTATTTCATGACCAGCTTCCTGAGGCGAACGAAGGAAGTATTTTAGGCATGCAATTGTACACTTTAATTTTGAAGGATGATAAGGATTGGTGTTACTTTGTTCCCAAGCATCCAGGACATTTGTTTGCACATGCTACTTACTTCATTCCTCTAAGAAGGGATTTGAAGGATACATAAGGTATATGAAAGAAAATAACAAGTCAGTATGCCAGCCAAAGCAGCCTGGCATCTTACAGTTTTACTATTAATATGCAAACATTATTTTTAATAATTAGGGCGATACTAACGGAGGTGATAAAACGAGGAGGTTTTTATTAATGAGCAATAATAAAGATAAAATGGAAATGGGAATTAAGGAAATAAAATCTATTGCGGATCAAGATGTTGGGATTGATATGGAGGTGGCGACTGAACTAGTACAGCTAAAAGATAAATTCCATTTGATGGAACAGGCCTTTTCAGGCTTGAAAAACCAAACTCAACAGTTCGCCCAAACTCAACAGTTCGCTCAGAATCAACAGGCTCCCCAAAATCAACCCCGTCCACAAGCACAAGCACAAGGAGAACAACAATTAAATCAACTAGTCCAACACATGACTCAATTTAAGGCGCAATCGCAACAGCAGCAACAGCAAGCCTTTAATCAATTGCAGCAAAGCATCCAGCAAGGCATACAGGCCTTGAGCCAAGCTGATCAATACATTCAGTCCACTCAGGTTCTTAATCAGATGAATAATTTTATTGAACAAGCTCAGCAGCAACTTCAAACGATGAGTCAGCAAGAACAAAATCAGCAATGTATGGGTCAGACTAACCAGCAAAATCCCGGTTGGGCAACTCAACAACCGTCGTTTCAATAATATAAGTCAAAAACGGAGTTTAGGATAAAAACTCCTTCTATATTATGAGAACTGCCAGATCGTTGTTTAACGATCTGGCTATTTTGTACGAATGTTATGTTAACGTTTGAAAGGGATTATTTACCGATGTGTTGCATTCGGGTAAGAAGTTAAATTATTGAAGTTAAAGGTGGTAATCTACAAGCATGTCTGGTTTCAAAAGAGAAATAAGCCGTGTTACAGTCGGCTGGTTTCTCCTCTTCGGATTGGCCTCGGTTTTCGCTCTATTGTATCTAAAATCTACTTTTTTTCCTGGAACTATTGATCCTTCCATAAACGAGTATTTTTTAAAAATATTAGCAGAAAAGGCAAGAATATATAATTTGCCGCTCCGTTTTCTCTATATAATTAAGTTTTTTTCGCAAATTGCTCTTCTAGCTTGGTTGCTCTTTAGTTCAAGGGGAAAGAGCTTGTTTCGTCGTATCATCAGGAAGTGCAATGGACATGATTGGTTGATCACTGCTTTATCCATCTTGAGTGTTTGGCTTTTAGTACAATTAATTTCTCTTCCTTTTTCTTATTATTCAGGGTTCTACTGGCAAAAAATCTGGGGTTTTAGTTCTCAAAGCCAGACAGCCTGGTGGTTCGACTATTTGAGAAATGTCGGTATTAATCTACTTATCGTACTAGTGGGAGGATTAACCTTTTTCTATCTGGTCAACCAGTTATCACGTTATTGGTGGCTAGCGGCGGCTATCTTCTTTAGTATCTGGCTCGTTGTTGAGTACCTATATTGGCCTATTATAATAGCCCCATTTTTTAATCATTTTGAACCTATATCTAATCCCGCTGTCGTCACTATGGTGAATAATCTTGCACAACGAGCAGGGCTACATATTAACGGCGTTCTTATAATGGATGCCAGCAGGCAGACAACTTTAGCCAACGCCTATTTTACCGGGATTGGCGCTACAAAGAGAATTGTAATTTACGACACCCTTTTGCATAATTATTCTTTCCCGGAAGTAGAGGCTGTGATTGCACACGAGATGGGACATTGGCGGCATAACGATGTCACCCATGGTCTCTTATACGGAATGGTTGGTGGTTTCACTATCCTTAGTTTATTAACCTTTCTCTTAAAGCCTTGGCTTCCTAAAAATAACAAAAAACCGCCCGAACTCTGGGCGGCCTTGCAACTAGCCTTACTCCTACTTCTCTTTGTAAGCAATCCTCTTCAGAACGCCGTATCCAGAGATATGGAGTTAAAAGCAGATTATTTTTCTCTAGAACTTACAGAAAATCTTCCTGTAGAAATTCAACTTCAGAAAGACCTGGCTAGCACCAGTTTAGCTGACTTGTCTCCTCCCGGTTTCATAGTTTGGTTTAGCTATAACCATCCGCCAGCCATAACTCGGATTCACGCCCTAGAAAAAGAATACACTCAACTACTTTTATCACCAACAAGATAGTAAAATAATTGCTCTCATTTATCTTCCGGAAAGTCAGTGGAATTTTCTTTATAATAATTTTCCCATTCGTTGTATGACATAGTTTTCCAATAACCGCATTTTCGACACAACACAATTTCACGATAATTTATATAGGTGTAATAATACTTCTCACTTTCGCATTTTGGGCATGCTAACACCATATGGGGAAAGCTCCTTTCGGAAATCCTAGTAAATTGTCGAGTAATTCACTTATTTAAATTACAAATATTTAAACTTTCTATTATCGATGGTCTCGATTTATTTAGTTTATCCATTAATTAAAGGTTTTAGCTGGCTAAAATATTATTTCCAGGTTGTACAGGATCCAGTTAACTAGATCCGATGAAAAGCATAAGGAAGACTAAAGTACGGTATAACTAGTTGTGGGCTAGAGTAGCTCTCAAAACTTGTTTTCCGAGCGTGTGTCCTTATATATTCTCGGGATCACTACGGAGGGATTAAAAAATGAAACAAAGAATTATTGTTGCTCAGTTAAAGGAACTCACTCCTGGAAAACAAAATAAATTAAGGGAATTATGGAAAACAGATGCGTTTACCAACGGATTCGGAGATTGGTATTTGAAAATATCACCTCGTTTTGAAGACGAAGAGAAAATTTGGCTTGGCGGAAAAAAACCAGATATGGAACAGGAAATACCTAACAAAGTAGACGATCTTCCACTTCTCTCTATCGGCCAGTGTGTTGAACTACTAAATGAAAATCATGACTACTTTTATATGTGTTCAGATGGAGAGGTTCACATCGGTAGCCTCACTAGCTATTATGAAGATGGTCCTGACTATAAAGGAGAAGAACTTATTGATGTACTTTGGGAAGCTGTAAAACCTCTGTTATGATTGTTGGATTAAAGAGATTAAACTGTTCGTCTCAATGATAGGAGAGAGTCTACCTATCTCCTGTGCAGTATTTTTAATATTTTAAGCTATTTTTAAGAAATAAATGTTAAGATATAAGGTATAAGTCATATAAAGTTAATCCTCACTAAAAGCCACAGCGACAAAGGAGAGTCGACACCATCTGAAATGGAGAACCTGATGAACGCCCACTTTTATAAGAGGGCGTTCATGCCAAGTCCAACTCATCGAAATAGAATTTATAAGGAGGATCATAAGTAAATGACATTTTTTCAAACCTTAATTATCGCCATAGTTCAAGGAATAACAGAATTGTTCCCCGTCAGTAGTGTTGCACATAGCGTTATAACACCATATATTTTTCACTGGAATCTGGACCCTGAATTTCTCAATGTGAATTTTTTGCCTTTTATGGTTATGCTCCACTTAGGAACGGCCCTCGCTCTATTTACTTATTTCGGGAGAGAGTGGATTGATATTGTTAAATCCGTTTTTGATCCTAGACAGAAAAGTTCTCGAAAACTTCTTAAACTGATAATTATTGGTTCTATTCCGGCTGGTCTGATTGGAGTTATACTTGAGAAACCTTTAATTAATATTTTTTCAAATGTAACCAGCGCCTCTTTTTTTCTAATCATCAATGGATTTTTGCTTTTCTTTGGGGAAAAAATGCGTCGGCACGGAACTCGAGAGATAAAGAATTTAACCTATCGTCAGGCCTTTGTTATAGGCTTATTCCAATCCCTTGCTCTCTTACCAGGATTTTCTCGTTCAGGTGCCAGTATGACGGCTGGATTTATGGCCAATTTAAAACATGAAGAGTCTGCCCGATTTTCGATGCTTTTGGCTACGCCGATCATCGTAGGTGCAAGTCTCCTTGAACTTCCAAAATTGTTTAAGTCAGGAGTTCATGGCCTATTGCAAATGTCTTTAACTGGTGGCCTCTTCGCAGGGTTATTCGCCTATATAAGCGTATGGATTTTGATGCGTTGGTTTAAGAAAAACGAGATTAATGCAATGCGTCCGTTTGCTTATTATTGCTGGATAGTGGGTGGTATTATTTTATTAACCCGTATTTTGTAATAAGATCTTATCTATTATTTTTCCTCAGTACTGTTGTATGTATTTAAAATAATAATAACAGATTAAAGGTATACGTTCAAAACTGGAGAATAATTGATAGTACACGTAACATTTAAGACTACCGCCAATCAGATTAAAGTCGGTTAGTTTTAAAAATGTCCCAATAAATAGAAGGAGAACAGTAAAAATGACTATTTCAAGGTTTTTTGAAGAGAGTAGGAACTAATGGCTAAGTACTTTTTCGAAGCATATGTCGCTTGCTTGCTGATGTTTTTAATTCCAATAGTTATTATTATAACTTCGAAGATAAGAGATTTTATTAATGGAAAAAATTCAAAAGATAAAGAATGAGTTTACTAAGTGTTGATCCGGTCCTTTCTAAAAATGCCTGGGTTAAGGAAATCAAAATTGCCAATTGTCTAATATTTTAATCTAAGTTGAAGTCATAATGAGGAAGGGAAATAATGAGTGACAAAAATATCTCAAGCTATTCTCGAGAAAGACATAGAGCCTTACTTCTATTAGTAGCCACAGCGATACTGTGGAGTCTTGGGGGTCTATTGATTAAATCTGTCAATTCTAATCCTCTAGCTATTGCAGGCACAAGAAGTGCTATCGCGACTGTTGTGCTGCTACTGGTACGGAGAAAACCGAAATTCACCTGGTCTTTTGCTCAAATTGGCGCTGCTCTGGCCTATGCCGCTACCACTATCTTGTTTGTTACAGCAACTAAACTAACTACTGCTGCCAATGCGATTTTTCTTCAATCAACTGCTCCGATCTATGTTGCCCTATTAAGCGCTTGGCTATTAAAGGAAAAGATAAAGTTAGCGGACTGGATAACCGTTATGATTGTTATGAGCGGTATGATCTTATTTTTTCTTGATAATCTTAGTACAACAGGCATCGTAGGGAATTTGATCGCAGCGACAAGCGGAATTAGTTTCGCCTTGTTTGCTATTTTCATGCGGATGCAGAAGGATGGTTCTCCCTTAGAATCAATTATACTAGGAAATCTTCTCACTGCTGCAATCGGTCTCCCTTTCTTAGCCCATTCAGTGCCCGATTCCTCTGGATGGGTATGTTTGGCGATTTTGGGGGTCGTTCAGTTAGGGATTCCCTACATTTTATATTCCAAAGCCATAGTGCATGTAACTGCCCTAGAAGCAATCCTGATTCCGGTGATCGAACCTCTCCTGAACCCGGTTTGGGTATTTCTAATGTTAGGCGAAGCCCCCGGTCCATTGGCCCTCCTAGGCGGCCTCGTCGTACTGGTAGCCATTACTATCCGGTGTGTCCTTGCAGCACTACCGTCCAAAGTACTCATCCTGCATAAAAACGCCTAGTCGGACTAAATGCAATGATTATGTAAATAAGTACGTGCACGAAAAAAAATTGTCCCAGCATATATATGGATAGGTATATATGCTGGAAGGATGATGTTGCATGTACTATATAATCCGTCGAGGAGATTCTCTGCATAGTATTGCTGTGCATTATGGAACAACAGTTAGTAATTTGATGGCGTTAAATCCTCAAATCTCAAATCCTCATAAAATTCATGTTGGTGAAAGAATTCTTATTAGTAGTAAAAGTAAAAAATGGGGCAGCAACGAATCATCACAACATCGCGGTCGGTAAAAGGATTAGAGATCTTAAGCGTTGGGTTAAGAGGATCAAGATTAGTGACTACAATTACAGTCATGTCTATAGAGAAACAATCCTCTCCTTTAATTAAGGAGAGGATTGTTTCTTTTGAGAACCTTAAAATGCCAATTCATGTACAGCACCATAAAGAATATCACTGGCAAGGGCGATCTTTTGTGGGTCCACAAAACTAGGAACATCCTCTGGTGTATGGTTTTTATTAAGCCAGTCACGAGACATAAGAGTAACTGCTGGAATACGTTCTATATTAAAATAAAGTTGATCACTGTTGTGGCCATTAGTAGGTATTAACACCACATTAGCCTTGTTTTTGGCAACGGCAGTTTGAACAGCTTGTACCGCACGGTTATTATTGTTAGCCCAAAAGGCAAATTCTCCGACTGGTCCATTTCCCACTGTATCTACATTAAAGACAGCTTGAATACCGCTACGGAGGATCGTAGGATTTTGCACAAAGGAATAAGAACCTACAAAGCCCATCTCCTCTGCGCTCCAAAAAGCTAAAACCACATTGCGTTTTGGTTTTAATCCTTCCCTCAGCAAACGGCGCATTACATCAAGGATGCAGCCTACGCCTGATGCATTATCATTAGCTCCAGGGTAAAGTTTTCCTTGGAAAATACCTAAATGATCATAATGTGCAGACAAAATTATAGATTCATTGGTGCTGGTTCCCAATAAACCGCCGATGATATTGGCACTTGGAGTTCGTAAGGTATCAGGGTCACCCTGAAGGAAGGTTAAGCGACCATTGGAAAATCCTTCAATTACAGGATAAATTGTAAAAGCATGTGAATAATTTCGTTGCTGATTTTCCATGGCATCGCCTAAAGGGTTTAAGCCTAGCCCTCTCATCTGATCAACTAAATAGGCTGCTGTTTTCTCTTCACCAAGAGATCCCGCTCTGCGTCCTTCAAATGCCTGCTGTGTAAGAGTTGAGATGTCGTCCATTGCTGTCCGTTTTAGATAAGAGGCGATTGTATCTTGATAGGAATTAAGCATTGCAAGTTTAGCAGGTAAGAGGTTCTTAAACGATGCTTGCGCAGTCAAAGAATTATTAACAAATGAGTCCGACCAACTACTCCACGGTAATAAACAGGCTCCTAATCCTCCCAAGCATTTCAAGAAACCCCTTCTTGTTGGCATACGATAACTCCACCTATCCTATTGTCCTTATTTCGAATACTCAAACCTAGCTGCAATTGAACTTTTATACTTACTATACACTCTTAAGCCACTAACAATCAATGGGTAAATTCATACTCTGTTATCCGAGCGGCGAGACGCTCACGTCAAGATGCAGAGGCGTTCCGTAAGTTCTCCACTTTTACTGTGGAATCACTATGTTTTGCACAGCTCCAAAAGTATATCCAGCATCCGCAACTGTAAGTGTGTACGTTTGGCCTGCACTCATCACAACACTAATTACATAACTTGCTCCGTTGTCTGATGATGACGCACCTGTAATGACTACAGGGTTTCCCAAACTATTATGAAGCGTGAAATTGCTTGCTACCAAGCCATTCAGTGCTGGATTCAACGCCACGATAAACCCGGTTGTTGATAAGTTGTTAATAGTCATTGTTTCGTTAATTACAGTGTTTGGTGGCATTGTAGTTTGAGGAGGTGGGGAATAGGTTGAGTTATTAGAAGCCCGTGCATTAATAGTCGCTATATTGGATATGACTGCATAAGTTTCGTTACTGACAATGTGTTGACGAATTTGTCCGTTATCTACTAGGAAAACCGTAATAGCGGCAGTCCCTTTTCTATCGCTTTGGATCAATTCTTGCAAAAAAGCATATACCTGAGCGTTAACGGAAAATTGCTGAAATGTCCCATTCGACAGAAATAATATCCAATACCCCGTGGTTAGTTGACTATTTCTATTATCACTGTTCGATGTGTTATTATCACTTAAGAAATTCTGGGTAGGATAACCAGATGAATTTAAGTCATTGGGTTCATAAGGACTTGATGGGTTGACATTGTTTAGATTGGTTGCGGTAACCACTGGATCAGAGCTAATATTTAAAGTCTTATAAAGATTGGGAAGAAGCAGGTAGCCAATGATGCTTAGGATAACTATCCCAATAACCAATGTCCGTGAATCCTTTCTTGTCGGCTGACGTCCCCACTGATTCATAAACACCTTCTCCTCTCAAACCTGCAGAGAAAATTGCTCTCATTAATACATATACGAATAATTAGTGGCGTTTATGTTTTACAGACAGAGGATTTGTCAAGCCTTGGAGTATAGCGTTGTAAAAATATGTTTGGCCCTAAAATCTAGCGCTAATCGTTTCTCTTTTATTTCGATCAGAATCATGGTATTATGCAAAATAAGAGTTTTTGTGCCACTATTATTGCGCGATAAGGCCATAGACAAAGTACTATGGCCTTATACATATTTATATAAGCAAGATGGTCGTTCTCTATAATGTGCACTTAAAAAGAATTAACTGATGGAGGATTGTATTGTATGAGATCACAAGCAGTTAAACGAATTTTCGTGGAGAAGAAACCAGGCTATGACATTGAAGCCCAAGGTCTGTATAAAGATTTGGTGGAAAATCTTGGCATCAAAGGGCTGGAAGGCTTACGAGTCATTAATCGCTATGATATTTCCGGAATTACGGATGAGGAGTATGTAAAGTCCCGGCCAATTATTTTCGCTGAGCCACCGCTGGATTTAATGTTTGATGAGCAGCTTGAGATTCCTACTGAGGACCTGATTTTTGCTATGGAATACCTCCCCGGTCAGTACGATCAGAGGGCGGATTCCGCTGCCCAATGTGTACAGATCCTTACTCAGAAAGAGCGGCCCAATATTGCGTCGGCTAAAGTGATTGTTTTAAAAGGTCTTTTAGCGGAGGAAGATTTTCGCAGAATAAAGGATTATTGCATTAATCCTGTTGAATCTCGGGAAGCTTCATTAGAAAAACCTGAAAGTCTAGACTTTCAACCAGTGATTCCGTCAGATGTTGAGATTATCGATCATTTCATTGAGAAGACGCCTGCTGAGCTAAGATCGTTCTTTCAAGCAACTGGTTTAGCGATGAGTTATGAGGATTTGGCATTTTGTCAGGTTTATTTCCGAGATACAGAACAAAGGAACCCGACGATTACCGAGATCCGGGTGATTGACACTTATTGGTCGGATCATTGTCGGCATACCACTTTTTTTACTAAGATCGAAGAGGTTTTGATTGGGGAAGGAGATTTTACTTACCCACTAACTACTGCCTACCAGGAATACCTAGCTTCTCGGGATTATGTCTATGGTGAAAATCCCTCCAACAGAGATGTTTGTCTGATGGATGTCGGCATTTTGGGTATGAAAGAATTGAAAAAAAAGGGGCTTTTACAAGATCTTGATGAATCAGATGAGATTAATGCTTGTAGTATTGTTGTAAATGTGGATATCGACGACCGCAATGAAGAGTGGTTGGTAATGTTTAAGAATGAAACACATAATCACCCCACAGAAATTGAACCTTTCGGAGGGGCTGCTACCTGTTTAGGTGGTGCCATCCGAGATCCCTTGTCCGGCCGTACATACGTTTACCAGGCGATGCGTGTGACTGGCAGCGGCGATCCTAGGGCGAAAATAGAGAATACACTCGCTGGGAAGTTACCCCAAAGAAAGATCACGAGGGGCGCTGCGTCTGGTTACAGTTCTTATGGAAATCAAATTGGCCTGGCCACAGGGCAGGTTACGGAAGTCTATGATGAAGGTTTTGTTGCGAAACGTATGGAAATTGGGGCCGTAATTGCGGCTGCTCCTCGCGCAAACGTTGTCCGGCAAGCCCCTGAGCCTGGGGATGTTGTCGTACTGGTCGGCGGGAGAACGGGTCGGGACGGGTGTGGCGGTGCAACAGGTTCTTCTAAGGAACACACTGCGGAGTCTTTACTGACCTGCGGGGCAGAAGTGCAAAAAGGAAATCCTCCGACCGAACGTAAGATTCAGAGGCTCTTCCGTAATGCTCAAGTAAGTACTCTAATTAAACGCTGTAATGATTTCGGAGCGGGCGGTGTGGCCGTAGCTATCGGAGAATTGACAGATGGCCTGGAAATTAACCTGGATGCTGTCCCTAAAAAATACGATGGTCTTGATGGGACAGAACTTGCAATTTCCGAATCTCAGGAGCGTATGGCTGTTGTGATCAGTGCTGAAAATTTTAAGGAGTTTGCGAGGTATGCTCAGGAGGAAAACCTAGAAGCAACTTTGGTAGCCCAAGTCAGTTCTGCTCCCAGGCTTAAAATGCTTTGGCGAGGACAAGCGATTGTCGATCTCAGTAGAGAGTTTCTTAATACCAATGGCGTTAAACAGACGACAAAGGTTCAGGTAACTCTTCCTGACGCCAGTCGTAACTACTTTAAGAGGGTGCTACAAACCGTCGAACAAAAATTAGCTAAAAATACAGTTCCCTCATTAAAAGAGGCCTGGCTGGTCAATTTACAGGATTTGAACGTCTGCAGTCAGAAGGGGCTGGTGGAGAGGTTTGACAGCAGCATCGGGATGTCTTCAGTCCTAATGCCGTTGGGTGGTAAATATCAAGCAACTCCAACAGAAGGCATGGTGGCGAAACTGCCGGTGTTGTCTGGGGAAACGAATACCGTAACCATGATGACCTATGGCTATAATCCACAATTGGCTATCTGGAGCCCATTCCACGGCGCTCTGTATGCTGTCGTCGATGCGGTAACCAAGGTGGTGGCTTTAGGGGGAGATTATCACAAGGTGCGGCTCACTCTGCAGGAGTATTTTGAAAGACTGGGGACAGATCCGATGAAGTGGGGTAAACCCTTCAGTGCTTTACTCGGAGCGTTTTATGCCCAGAAAAAACTGGAGATCCCTGCTATTGGTGGCAAAGACAGTATGTCTGGAACTTTCATGAATTTGCATGTCCCGCCAACGTTAGTTGCTTTTGCGGTCAATGTTACCCGGGCAGATAAGGTTGTGTCCCAGGAGTTTAAAAAGATAGGTAGTCAAGTCGTCTTAGTAACGGCCGTTCGGGATGAATATGAAATTCCTGATTTTGAGCATTTGATTAAAAACTATCGCAAAATTACCGAGTTGATCAATTCTGGATCTGTTCTGGCAACGCACACTGTAAGGATGGGAGGATTAGCTGCTGCTCTCAGCAGAATGTCTTTCGGTAATCGGATTGGGATGGCTCTTAACAATCAGACAGATAGAAAAAGTTTGTTTACAACTGACTACGGCTCGATCGTTTTGGAAATCGAAGCAACGGTGAATCTAGTCGATGTTTTCGGAGAGGTAGCCTACCAATTGCTCGGCTTTACTCAGGAAAAACCTGTGCTTACGGTTAATGGAGTGGAGATTACACTAGATGAGGCTTTACTAGCTTGGGAAAAACCTTTGGAGAAAATCTTTCCTACCCAGACTGAGAAAGTATCTCAGCCACAAAACATGAGCTTTAACCTGCGCAATACTCAAAAGCCGTCTTCTCAAGTGGCTAAGCCGAGAATCTTTATTCCGGTATTTCCGGGTACTAACTGTGAATATGATTCGGCGAAGGCCTTTGAGAAAGCTGGAGGGATTGTTGAAACTCTAGTGATCAGAAACCTAACGGTTGCAGATGTGGAACAATCCATCCAAGCGATGGTTAAAAAGATTAATTCGTCGCAAATTGTCATGCTCCCTGGTGGATTCAGTGCCGGGGATGAACCGGACGGTTCTGGCAAGTTTATAGCGACCATGTTCAGAAATCCCCGGCTTAACGAAGCTGTGCTGGAACTAATCAAGCAACGAGATGGTTTGATGCTCGGAATTTGCAATGGATTCCAAGCATTAATTAAACTTGGTCTCGTTCCATATGGAGAAATATTAGATTTAATGAAAACTTCTCCAACTCTAACGTACAACAAAATTGGGCGACACGTTTCCTGTATGGTCCAAACTAAAGTTGTTTCCGTCTTATCTCCCTGGTTTAGCGGGATCAACCTGGGTGAAATTCACACCGTACCCATCTCCCACGGAGAAGGACGGTTTGTCGCCAGTAAAGACATCATTGAAACCTTAATTGCTAATGGGCAGATCGCTACTCAATATGTCGATTTCGACGGTAACCCTAGCAATAATGTTAGCTATACGCCGAATGGATCTTACGAAGCGATTGAAGGAATCACTAGTCCGGACGGCCGTATTCTGGGTAAAATGGCCCATTCCGAAAGAACCGGAAATGCAATAGCGATCAATGTCCCAGGTAATAAGTATCAACCAATTTTTGCTGGCGGAGTAAATTATTTCCGCGGCTAAGTTCAACGTATAAATATTTCAGCTCTAAAAGTAAGGGGTATGATTTAGAGCACTTCTGGTAACTATAATCGGGAAAATATAAGGAGGTAAGCGGGATGACATTATTGTTATCCCTTTACCTTTTATTGCAGGTTTTTTAAGGTGTCTGTCGAACACTAAATCTAGAGGGTGTTTATTACTACATTATAGGAGATGAATTTCGTGAAAACTCAATTTGACGGAGCTGTAATTACAGAACAAGGTCAAACCTGTGCCGTTGTTTCTGTCCAGCCGGCTATATTCCAAAATTCGGTTAATGCAACTATGATTATTAAAGCCTTATTACCTGCCTTTAATGGTATTCCAGTTGTGCTCATGACATTAGATACCAAGGGGGTTCCTGCTTATTTCGGAAGAGGAGACCTCATAACCCTACTTGAAAATATCAACATTAAAGAAGCTTCATGGAATCAAATAGACGCTGAGATAGATTTAGGTAATTCTTGTCCGCTAAAAGAAGAGGTAGACGAGTAAAAACTAGCCCTGCCAATCGCTTGGTCAAATCCAAGGAGAATTCCACCGTGTTAGTGGTGTTTTTCCTTTCAGTCGAGCCATATTTATTGTTGTATTATCCTTTGCCGCTAGATCAAACTATAGTAATTGACTCTCTTAAAATATGGGTTTCTGAATTGGAATTATATATAAATTTAAAACCCCAGAAATTTGAGGAGGGAATTAGATTGGAAAAATTTCTATTTGTGCTAAGTCGTGGGCTTGAGGATCCTGTCCGCGCCACCCGGGTATTTCAGCTGGCCAAGGTAGCCAAAGAAAAAGGTCATGAAGTCAATATTTTCTTAGTTGACGATGCTGTTGCCTATGCGATTTTGGGACTGGCTGATAATGTCGTGGCACCGACTGGTGATAATGCCAAACAATATATCGACTACCTAGTTGAAAAGAAAGTGACATTTCATCTCTGTACGCCTTGTGCCAGAACTAGGCTTTTCGGTGAAGACCAATTTATCGAGGGAGCTAAATTATCTACGGCTGGAATCCTCATTGACTTAGCGACTGAATCAAAAGTATTTACATTTTAGGCATATGAAGCAGTTAATACAATAGCCCTGCCGTGACGAGACTGGGCTATTGTATTTTTTGTGCAAAGAAAAGAAAAGGGAAATGCAATCGAGAATGCGCTGAATTCTCGATAATATCAAGATTCGTAGCTAAAACGAAAGAGGTATAATAAAATGATTAATCGTGTAAGATTGTTAGCAGAGTTTTGCGAACTAACGAAAATTGATTCTCCAACCAAAAATGAGCGTCAAATCGCGGATATACTCAAAAATCGTCTTGAAAGCATGGGTATGGTTGTAACAGAAGATCAAGTAGGCTTAGTTATCGGTGGCAACTGTGGCAATGTCTTTGCCTATTTAAAGGGTAATCTTCCTCAAGCTCCAGTCGTCTTACTTTCGGCACACCTGGATACGGTAGACCCCTGCCTTGGAATTGAGCCAATGCTCCAAGATGGGCGGATTACTTCTGCTGGTTCAACGATTTTAGGGGCTGATGATAAAGCTGGCATAGCTCCGATTCTGGAAGCTTTAAGAACTATCCAAGAGCAAAATATCCCGCATGGGGATATTCAGGTTATTTTCACTGTAGCAGAAGAAGGCGGTCTAAACGGCTCCAAAAACTTAGATAAATCGCAGTTGAAAGCTGACTTGGGATTTGTTTTAGATGCAGTTGATAAGCCGGGGATCATTATTCTCGAGGCACCTGGGCAAGATCGAATCAATGTAACGATTAAAGGCAGGGCCTCTCATGCCGGAGCAACTCCGGAAGATGGAATCAGCGCCATTGTTGTAGCAGCCAAAGCGATCGCTAGCATGTCAACAGGCCGCATTGATGAGGAGACAACTTCCAACATTGGAACGATTCAGGGCGGGCGGGCTACAAATATTGTGGCCGATAGAGTAGAAATCACATGTGAATCAAGAAGCCGCAACCTAGGAAAATTAGAACGGCAGACTATTGGGATGTGCGAAACTTTTAAACGCTGTGCGGATGAGATGGGTGCCATCGTGGAAATGGAGGTCATAAGATTATATGACCCATTTGCGATTATGAAGGAATCAGAAATTGCCATGCTCGCGGCTCAAGCAGCCCGCTCAGCTAATTTAACTGCATCATTCGAGGCAACTGGTGGTGGAAGCGATGCCAATTATTATAACTGCTACGGTTTACCCTGTGTTGTATTGGGAATTGGAATGCAAAAGCCACATACAACCGATGAATTTATCGAAGAAGAAGATCTGTACCGATCTGCGAAGTTGGTTGTGGAGATCATTAAGGCCGTAGCTAAATCCCGTTGAACTTGATCAAAGGGGGTAAGTGTACATATCGTGGCGGTAACAAATAGAGAAAGGATATGAAGTTTGGCTTGAGTACATTAAAGATAGCCGTTATTCAGATGGACGTGGTCCTTGGTGAATTGGACGTAAACCTAAAAAAAATGGAGAGACTGGTTCGCGAAGCCGCCCAAAGTAAGCCGGATGTGATCGTTTTACCTGAAACTTGGAATACCGGGTACTTCCCAAAAAATCTTGCTGAACTGGCCTTATCTTCGGGCAAAGAAGCTACTAAAAAAATGGGTGAGCTAGCAAAAGATCTACAAATTTATTTGGTTGGAGGGTCAATCTCCGAAGTTTACAAGGAGCAGGTTGTTAATACTGCTAAAGTTTTTAATCGATATGGCTTAGAAATTGCAAGCTACCAGAAGATTCATTTGTTTTCACCAGGAGAAGAAAATAAATTCTATACTGAAGGGAATAAGGTTGTTACTTTCAATATAGAAGGACATCTTTGTGGTGTTATTATTTGTTATGATCTAAGATTCCCTGAACTTATTCGGCGGTTAGCTCTCGATGGCATGGAGATACTCTTCGTACCTGCTGAGTGGCCTCACCCTAGATTAGAGCACTGGCGAATTTTACAAAAGGCGAGGGCTATCGAAAATCAAATTTATGTTATTGGATGCAATGGAGTAGGTATCGGCAACGGAGTTAAATTTTGCGGCCATTCAAGTGTTATTAGTCCTTGGGGAGAAATAATGAGGGAGGCTGAGGAAAAAGAAGGGATTTTCCAAACAGAACTGGAAACAGACGCCATAAGTGAGATTCGTAAGAAAATTCCAGTATTTCTGGATCGAAGGTATTCTAAGTATCAACTTTATTAAGGCAAATTAAGAAAGATTGGCATACACTCTTGACAGCGCTTTGGGATCAGAGTGATTGCAAATCCAAAAGAGTAGATGTTCCGTCTGAACTAAGTTGGATAAGTTCGGCGCCATCATCTGAGATGTAATTTTCATCCCCTTGCATTTGGACTTCTTTAAGCTGACCAGCGGTGACAATAGAAACGGTTTTCTTATCATAAACAATCATCTCACCTTTAGCACCGATCAGTGAATGTGCGTCTTGGAAGGGAATCGAGCCTGTCCATTCTGTCTTCAGGGAAGGGCTATCTGTCAGGCGTGAACGATCTGTAATGGTTTTAAGTTTAATAAGTTTATTGTTTTTAACTTCGCCAATATAAACTTTTCCGGTTCTAATGCCTAAAATCTTATCATAAGCGTTTCTGGAGATGAGTTTACGCATTCCTGACTCAAAGGCAATGATGTTTTGGATAGACCCAAGTTTGCTGTCGATGTAAAGTGTTCCATACTGATCTGAGGCGGCCATTTTATCTATAGTCTCTTCCCATTTGTTAAGAGTACGTACTTTCTTCATTACATCGATTTCCATAAGTCGCTCTTTTGCTCCGTATTTCACTGTGAAATACATCAGATTGGTAGAAGTTGAGACCACCAACTCCTCGATTTTTCCTCCGTCAGGGAAGTTGGCAATAATTTGATGGAATCGATTATCAGGAGCGCTATCCTCATCACAACTCGGAAATTCAAGAGAATACAACGCAGTTTTTTGTAAATTTATAGATCTGGAATTCTTTTTGGCGAAAAAATAGATTAAGGTACTTCGGTCTGGTAACCATTGGTAGGCAAGAACACCCATAGTCTTGTCATTATCAGGGGGTGTTGGCGTTGCGAAGACAACTTTTTTTTGTTTGAAGTTAAATATCTTGAGTGCGCCATTTTCGGTATACGCCAAATAATCTAGGTTGTGAGAAATTTGGATATTAGTTAGACCAGAGCCAGGGATAGTGACTTTAAGCTGCAGAGAGATTGGTTCACTAGCTACGGATTGCATACCTTTTTGAATTTGTGAATCCAAAAAGGTATAAGCCCCAAATTGAAGGACGAGTGAAATCAATGTCCAAACTAAGAGGATATGAAGTTTGTTCTTCATGGATTTATTTCCTTCTTTCTTTAGCATTAACCTCTGTTCCTTCGCGGTTAGTATACCCTAAAAAGTATTGAAACCCACATATAATTGTGAGTTTCGCACCTAGGTAATCTAGGGGGTTTTTGATATAATGACACAAAGTGTAAAGGAGTGGGAATGATGGTGGAATTCAAGGAAATAACCTGTTCTCGGGAATTTGAGGAGATACTGGATGAGTCTTGCCGACATAAGATCATACTTTTCAAACACAGTACAACCTGTCCAATCAGTGCCCGTGCTTGGCAGGAAGTTCAGGATTTTATTCGGGAAGGTTCGGCTGAAGTTCCGGTGGTCATGATTAAAGTGATCGAGTCTCGGCCAGTGTGCAACCAAGCAACTGAGGATTTAGGAGTTAAGCATCAATCCCCACAAGTGCTACTTTTAAGCAATAAGAAGGTTTTGTGGCATGCATCACACCAGTCAGTAACAAAAAATGAAATCAAGAAAGCGTTGGCAGGAGAAATTTCTCCCTTTAATCTCAGTGTTTAAATAATATTTCTAAAATTCCCTCGAACAAGGTGAAAGTGTTGCGAGTTATTCTTCGTTGGAATCTTTTGCAGGGAATCCTCAGTACCTCAATAGGCCTCACGTTCTGCTCTTGAACGGGAGGTTTTTTACATTTTTAAAAACGATTCCTATGCTATAATTTAAGTTAGAAATTATTACTTAGTAAAGAACAGTGAAGGTTTAAAAGAAAAGTTCATGATGCCGACCTTATCTTGGCTTTTCACGGCGGGAAGATTGTCGAACGAGGTTCGCATTCTGAGCTTTTGCTCAAAGAAGAGCTTTACTATAAAATGTTTATGATGCAGCAGGGAACTATGATGTAAAACAATGTAATACGAAACATGATCACTAAATAAATTACAGAACACGGAAGGAGAAACAATTGTCAAAAGAGAATAGTTAACATAATGATTGAAATATGGAAAACAGAACTAGTTAAGAGGTTCCTGATGTAATTAAAAAAATTTTTTCCTTGATCAAGGCTGAGGTATACAGTTTTTACTGTGGAGAAATGTACCACAGTATTTTAAACTTGGTGCGCATATAATTGAATGTGCAAGTATATATGGAATGAATGTTTCAATCTGGTGCCTCAGGCACTAGACGTTAGTCTTAGGAAAGTATAAAAACATATTGAAACTCAATTGGATAGTAAGATAATTGGAGGGAAAAACTGTATGTTTACAGATAAAGAAAGCTTTAAGCAAGCATATCTAATGAAATTGATCGAGGGGGAAGGGATTAATTTAAATGACGCAACCCATTGGGATCAGTTTGTGGCATTGGTCATATTAGTAAAAGAAAAAATGAGTTATTATCGAGCTATCAACCAAAATTCGATGTCTCAGGGAAAACAAGTTTATTATTTTTCGATGGAGTTTCTAATTGGCAGGCTTCTCCTGAATTATTTAGTTAATTTTAAAATAGAGGATCTCGTACGAGAGGGTTTGGCAGAGTTAAATATTAATCTTGATGATCTCTTAGAACAAGAAGCGGATCCGGGCTTGGGTAATGGAGGTTTAGGAAGATTGGCAGCGTGTTTCCTCGACTCGATGGCTTTTTTAGGAATCGAGGGACATGGTAATGGGATTCGCTATAAATACGGGTTATTCGAACAAAAAATTGTGGCGGGCAACCAGGTTGAAGTAGCGGATAACTGGCTAAAAAATGGTTATCCTTGGGAAATGCGTAAGCAAAATAGAGCTGTTGTTGTGAAATTCAAAGGAAATATCAGAACTGAGCAAAATGAGGGGAGACTTACCTTTTATCATGAGAACTATGAACAGGTACTTGCAGTCCCGTACGATGTTCCGATTTTGAGTTATGAAAATTGTTCTTATATCAATAACTTAAGGTTATGGAGTGCAGAAACGACCTGTGGAGAACTGGATTTGGTCTGTTTTAATCGTGGAGAGTTTAATCAGGCTACAAGCTTTAAATCGGAGGTTGAGGCTATTTCATATATTCTCTATCCTGACGATAGTAGTCGTGCCGGAAGAGAGTTAAGACTAAAACAAGAATATTTTTTTGTTGCCGCAGGGTTAGGGTCTATCGTACGAAGTTATAAAAAGAAAGGCATAAATTCCTTACAAGAGTTCTCAAGACGAGTAGCCGTTCATATTAATGATACTCATCCTGTATTATGTATTCCTGAACTAATGCGCATATTAATGGATGAAGAAGGCATGGGATGGGATGAGTCTTGGAATATCACAGTCAACACTATGTCCTTTACCAATCATACCATTATGCCTGAAGCCATGGAAAAATGGCCGATTGATCTGTTCAAGGGCCTTTTGCCTAGGATCTACCTGATTATTGAGGAAATCGACCGAAGATTTAAGGAGAGTTTAGTACGGAAATTCCTGGATAATGAGGAGGTGGTTCGCAATACTCAAATTCTTAAAGATGGGTATGTTTGGATGGTCAACTTGGCGATTATCGGAAGCTCATCGGTGAATGGGGTTGCAAAATTACACACCGAAATTCTCAAGGAGGAGGTCTTTAAAGAGTACAATCGGATTTTCGGTTATAAATTTAATAATAAAACAAATGGTGTTAATCACCGGAGGTTTCTATTAACAGCAAATCCCAAACTGTCTCGCCTGATTACGGACGCCATAGGCCCAAGCTGGAAAGAAGAGGCTGGGGAACTCCAGAAACTTCATGGTTTAAAGAATGATCGTAGCTTTTTAGAACAACTCGCTAAAGTGAAATACGAAAATAAATGTCGCTTGGCCGAGAGGGTTAAGACTAAACAGGGCATTGATCTTGACCCTCTGTCAATTTTTGATGTTCAAGTGAAGAGAATTCATGCCTATAAAAGACAATTGCTTAATGTGCTAAAGATCATGCACTTATACAATAAGGCTATCAACGATCCGGAGTCACTTACGACTTCGCATACTTTTATTTTTGGTGGAAAAGCTGCACCAGGATACCATTATGCCAAAACTGTCATTAAACTAATTAATGCCCTAAGTCAGAAAATAGAGCACGATCCAAAAGTTAACCAGAAATTAAAGGTTGTATTTTTAGAGAATTTCAATGTTACTCAAGGAGAATTTATTTATCCGGCCGCTGACATCAGTGAACAGATATCGACAGCCAGCAAAGAGGCTTCCGGTACAGGAAACATGAAATTTATGATGAATGGTGCCCTTACCCTGGGAACCTTAGATGGAGCCAATGTGGAAATTAATGAGGCGGTGGGCAAGGATAATATTTTTATCTTTGGACTTACTGCCGAACAGGTATTGCATTACACCCGCTATGGCGGGTATAAGCCCTGGGATGAATATCATGCCAACTCCGACATTAGAACGTGTGTAGATCAATTAAACAGTGGATTTTTTGATAATATTGGTGAAGAATTTAGAGTATTATACGATTCTTTAATGATATATAACGATGAATTCTTTGTCTTAAAAGATTTTAGTTCTTATTTTGAAATGCATGAAAAACTCCAAACGCTCTATTCGAATCAAAAAGATTGGAACAAGATTTCCTTAGTCAACATCGCACAATCGGGAATATTCTCAAGTGATCGGACAATTCGAGAATATTCCGACAAGATATGGAAGATAAAATACCGAACTATCAATAACATCACTTGTAATTAAATGATTGAAGGGTAGGTAAGGTCGAAATGAAAACGATTGCATAAGTAAGAGAAAGGGGAAAAATGTATGAGAAAACAAGAATGTGTAGCAATGCTATTGGCTGGTGGACAAGGAAGCAGACTGGGCGGTTTAACGCGGATTCGGGCCAAACCAGCTGTCTCATTCTGTGGCAAGTATCGAATTATTGATTTTACTTTGAGTAACTGCTCAAATTCACACATTAACACGGTTGGTGTTCTTATCCAATATAAACCCTTTCTCCTTAATTCCTATATTGGTTTGGGTTCAGCTTGGGACTTAGATAATCCTTACGGTGGGGTCCATATTTTGCCCCCATTTATGAGTGAGAAGGCAGGAAGTTGGTATAACGGAACAGCGAATGCCGTGTACCAAAATTACGAATTTATTGATTATTACGACCCTGAATATGTGATTATCCTTTCTGGAGATCATGTTTATAAAATGGATTATACCTTGATGTTAAAGTTCCACAAAGAGAAAAACTCAGACATTACCATCGCTACGATTGAAGTTCCGTGGGAGGAAGCGTCTCGCTTCGGAATTTTAAGCGTTGATGAAGATGAACGAATCACAAAATTTACAGAAAAGCCTTCTCAACCAGATAGTAATCTTGCTTCGATGGGCGTCTATATTTTTAACTGGTCAACACTTAAGCAGGCGTTAATTGCAGATTCAAAAGATAATCAGTCTCAAAATGACTTTGGCCAAAATATCATCCCTCAGCAATTAAAAGAAGCGAAACGAGTCTATGCGTACAAATTCCAAGGGTATTGGCGAGATGTTGGTACAATTGAAAGCTATTATCAAGCTAATATGGAGTCCTTAAGAGCTGGACACTTCCTAAATATATTCGATCCAAAGTTTCGGATATTTTCGAATGAAGATATCTTACCTCCTCATTTTGTGGGTTCTACAGCCGTCATAGAGAATAGTCTTGTTTGTAATGGTTGCGTTGTTCATGGTAAAGTAAGCAATTCAATCCTAGCACCAGGCGTTTATGTAGGAAAAGGTGTACAGATCAAAGATTCTATTTTATTGCCATATGTTAAGGTTCACCAAGGATCAAGAGTTTACAAGACGATTGTTGGGGAAAACGCCGAAATTATGCGCCACTGTATTATTGGCACTGAGGAAGAAAATGCATCGGATCAAGAAGGAATTACAGTGATCGAAGATAATCATATAATTCCAGTAGATTCGGTGATCGAAGCAGGCACGAACGTTTAAAAAGGACTCAAGTTTGTTCGAAAGGTGGGAGCAATGATGTCGAACGCTATAGGGATAATATATGCTAATAGCGCACCTGACAGCTTGCAAGGACTTGCATCGGAAAGGCCAATCGCTGCTGTTCCCTTCGGAGGAAGATATCGAATTCTAGATTTTGCGTTATCGAGTATGGTTAACTCTGGGATAAGAACGATTGGACTGGTCACACCACACCATTATCGGCCTCTTTTAGATCACTTGGGAGCTGGTAAAGCTTGGTTTCTAGACAGGAAAGATGGAGGGCTATTTATCTTGCCCGGTGTCTTCCATGGTTTGGCAAGAAATGAGCATACGTTTTGTATTAAAGACTTGCAAAATAACTTGGAATACTTACACAAGGATTTTGCCGAAAATGTAGTCATTAGTAGCGGCGATCAAATATTTAATATAAATTTTAAGCTCGCACTTCAAGTCCATAGTGATATGCAGGCCGACGTTACCATGATTTACAAAGAAATGAGTAACTCGACCAATCTGACCAATGAGATGTTTTTTGAGATGACTAAAAATCATAAGGTATCTCATATAGATAAGAAGGGTATAGCGAGGGGAAAACTAGTTCAACCGTATTTTGTCAATATGTTAATCATCCGACGGGAACTGTTAATAGATATTATTGAAAAGTATAGCTCCATTGGATGTACTGACTTAATAGATATATTAACTGCGAATCTGGGAGTCCTTAAAGTATATGGTAGCCCAACCTGTTCATTGATTGGAACAATTCACACAGTTAAGGATTACTTTGACCGGAGTATGGATCTACTGAATCTTGAGGTTCGAGGAAAATTATTGTTGGGGGAAGATCGGATCCATACAAAAATTAAGGATAATCCTCCCACACGCTACACTTTACAAGCCAAGGTCAGTAATTCATTTATTGCTAGTGGATGCACTATCTCAGGAGAAGTAGAGAACTCGATTATTTTCCGAGGCGTGATTCTAGAAGAGGGATGCCAAATAAAAAATAGTATAATTCTTCCGAAATGCCATATTCATGCCGATGCCCAAATGAACTATGCGATACTTGATAAATCAGTGACCGTTAATGGCGAAAATGTTTTGAAAGGGAGTTCGGATAGTCCTTTAGTCGTTCTAAAAAGAACAGTGATCTAGAATTTGAAGGGCGTGAGTGTATGAAAATTGTTTTTGTGATTGCAGAAGCAGATCCTTTTGTTAAAACAGGAGGTTTGGGGGAAGTAGGGGGCTCATTACCTGCCTTCTTGCACAAACAGGGTGTTGATGTACGAGTAATAATGCCTAAGTACAGCGCCATTGCGGAGAGTTTTCGTAAAGATTTTAAACATCTGGCCCACTTTGATGTCCCAGTTGCTTGGCGAAAACAATATTGTGGCTTAGATGAGATGGTTTATCAGGGTGTTCATTATTATTTTATTGACAACGAGTATTATTTTTCACGCCCTAGTATTTACGGGGAATATGATGATGCTGAGCGATTTGCTTTTTTTTCTCGAGCCGCACTTGAGAGCTTAAGCCATATACCGGGCTTTAAGCCAGATATCATCCATTGCCACGATTGGCATACAGCCTTAATACCCCTCATGCTTAAAACATTTTACAACCGAGAGCCCCTCTATTTTCCAATCAAAACAGTATTTACGATTCATAACTTATACTATCAGGGAATTTTCTCTAAGGAAGTTCTGGGTGATATTGTAGGCCTCGGGATGGAGTATTTTACAGAGGATACCTTGGAATTTCATGGTGCTGTCAACTTTATGAAGGCGGCTTTGTTGTATGCCGATCGTATTACGACGGTTAGTCCAACTTATGCACAAGAAATTCAAAATTCTTATTACGGAGAAAACCTTGACGGACTTTTAAGAAAAAGAAGCGAATTTCTGATTGGTATTTTAAATGGGATCGACTATCAGGTCTATGATCCGTATAAGGATCCCTATCTTCTCGTGCCCTACAACAATTTCCCTTTTGCTAAAGAAGAAAATAAAAAACACTTACAGAATGTTTTTGGACTGCCGATTCAAGGAGATAGAGCAGTACTGGGCATGGTCTCTCGACTCGTAGATCAGAAAGGCTTGGATTTATTAGCCCATGTTATGGAAGAAATACTTGCCCTAGATGTTCAGTTGGTTATCCTTGGCACTGGAGAGCACCGCCATGAAAAAATGTTACGTTATTTCGCCTCTAAGTACCCTGAGAAACTGGCAGTTAGACTAGAATTTTCAGATAAACTGGCGCATGAAATTTATGCTGGGGCAGACTTACTCTTGATGCCCTCTCGTTTTGAACCCTGTGGTATTTCCCAGATGATCGCGCTGCGTTATGGGACGATTCCAGTCGTAAGGGAAACCGGAGGGTTAAAGGACACTATTATGCCTTATAATGAAAAGACTGGTTTCGGTAATGGATTTAGTTTTGTAAATTATAATGCGCATGAATTGTTATTTGCAATACAAAATGCCTTGAAAATATACCAAGAAGATAAACTGGTATGGAGCAATATATGTCAAAATGCTTTGGCGAGTGATTTTGGTTGGGACAGATCCGCAAATGCCTATATCGAAATCTATGAATCATTATTATGATAGGGTTTAATGCGTACCATAATTCTCATGATCTGTTTTACCGTACACCGTTTGGCGCAGTCTCATGTGGACAACGGATAACTTTCCGTATAAGAACGTTTTCGAAGGTTCCTGTTGAGACCTGCACTCTGCGTCTCTGGGAAACGGACCGGGAAGTAACTATTGCTATGCATCAAACGACCGGGAATAAGCAAAGCTCAGCTTCGGATTCGGAACCCAATAACCCCATTGAAGATAGGGGATTATTTGAGGGAAGCTATGAAGTACCCGCCAGCCCGGGGCTGATCTGGTACTATTTTGTGATTCGGGTAGGTTCTCAAACTTATTATTATGGCAACAACCTAAAAAAACTTGGAGGTGAGGGCAAGCTCTGGGAGCAGGAGCCTCCTTCCTATCAAATTACTGTTTATCTTCAGGTAGAAGTACCTAAGTGGTATCAGCGAGGGTTGATGTATCAAATCTTTGTCGATCGATTTTATAACGATCGCCAAGACAGCTTCACCCTTTATCCGCGGAAAAATGCTCTGCTCCATGCCAATTGGTCTGATCTGCCGATCTATATCAAGGATGAACTAGGCAGAGTGACCGATTGGGACTTCTTTGGAGGGACTTTGCAAGGGGTCATCGAAAAGTTACCCTATTTTAAAGAATTAGGCGTTAGCATTCTTTATTTTAACCCCATTTTTGACGCCCCAAGTAATCACAAGTATGATACGGCGGATTATCATCAGATTGATCCCATGTATGGAGATGATACTGTATTTAAACGCCTGATCGATACTGCCAGACAATCTGGAATCTCTATTATATTGGATGGGGTCTTTAGTCATACTGGAAGTGATAGTATCTATTTTAATAAATATGATACTTATCCGGGGGTGGGGGCGTACCAATCGCTTGATTCCCCCTATTATGATTGGTACAAGTGTAAATCAGAGAGTCATGAGTATGAATGCTGGTGGGGCGTTGATTCTCTTCCTGAAGTGAACGAGATGAACCCTTCCTACCAACAATTTATTTATGGCTCGCAAGAAAGTGTTATTAATAAGTGGTTAAACTTAGGGATTGCTGGTTGGCGATTGGATGTTGCTGATGAACTTCCAGATGAGTTCATTCAAGGACTTCGACAAGCCGTTAAGAGTATCCGTCCAGAGGCGGTTCTGATCGGGGAAGTATGGGAAGACGCTTCGAATAAAATAAGCTATAATAAACAACGCGAGTACTTCTTAGGGAATGAACTGGATGCGACTATGAACTATCCATTCCGCGCTAGTTTTCTGCGGTTCATTCTTGGACAAAGTGGTTCCAATTCCACTCATCAAGAAATTATGAGTTTATACGAAAATTATCCCCGCGAGAATTTTTATGCAGCGATGAACATAATCGGTAGCCACGATACGACGCGAGTTTTAACACTTTTAGGAAATGCCCCGCCCGAACAAGTTCTAACTAAGACCGAGCAGAGAACCTATCAACTTACCCCTTTGGCCCGACAATTGGCAGTGCAAAGGCTTAAATTGTTTAGTTTGGTTCAAATGACCTTCCCTGGAGTCCCGTGTATCTATTATGGAGATGAAGCTGGCGTTGAAGGTTATCCTGATCCATATAATCGTGGAACCTACCCTTGGGGTAAGGAAGACAAAGAAATCGCCCAGTGGTATAAACGAATTCTGCGCCTGCATGCTGAATTTGAAGTTTTGAAATCAGGCGATTTCAGGTCGTTCTATTTTGAACCAGATGTGTATGGGTTTTCGCGAGCAGGGGACGAAGAAGAAATCATTATCCTTATCAATCGTCATTTAGGGGAAACAAAAATAGTGAATCTCGCTACTGAGTTGCAACCCTCCTCTTTTGTCATCGACTTACTTGAGGGAAAAAGATTGGACCCAAAAACGTTAAGTGCCTTACCAATAGGAGCTCTGAGTGGCAGAGCCTTGTTGATGAAAAATGATCTGCCGAATAACTTACAACTTGACCGTTCGTGTGGTGTTTTATTGCATATCAGTTCTTTGCCTTCATCTTGGGGCCTTGGAGATTTTGGCAAAGAGGCCTATGAATTTATTGATTTTTTAGCGGACTCCGGACAATCTTTGTGGCAGGTGTTACCTCTCAATCCTACCGGAGTTGGAGATTGTCCCTATCAAAGTGAGTCTGTTTTCGCTGGGAACCCGGTGTATATCAGTATTGACCACCTGATCAGTGAGGGACTTTTAAGCTCAGTGGAGACCCGCCAAAAATACGAACAGGTTATGAGCTTGAACCTGAGGAGAAGTTTCTTATCCTTAGCTTTTAAAGAGTTAAAACTTGATTTACTCCACGAGGCCTATCAACGATTTAGAACTCAACTTGGATCTATCCCCAGTAAGTCGTTTGGTTCTACGAAATCGACGTACCTTGCCAAGGAAAATTTTATACAATTTGAAACTAAAAATAAAGAGTGGCTTGACGATTACGTTCTCTTCAGGGTATTAAAGGATCATTTCGGAGATATTCCATGGTATGACTGGGATACTGAGCTTACTTTACGCGAGACGGAGGCGTTAGCCAAGTATTCTATGCTTCTGCAAGAAGAAATGGATTTTATAAAATTCCTACAATATACCTTTTTCTATGAATGGGATAAACTCAAAACCTACGCCAAGACTAAAGGCGTACAAATGATTGGAGATGTACCTCATTTTGTGGCAGCCGATAGCTGTGATGTATGGGTGAACCGCAGTTTGTTTGTGCTGGATGAGCAGGGTAGACCGGCTAAAACAGCTGGAGTACCGCCTGACTATTTCAGTAAGACAGGTCAGTTATGGGGGAATCCGATCTATAATTGGGACAATCTAGCCGCTACTCAGTATGATTGGTGGAAAAAGCGCGTACGGTTCGGGTTAGAGTTGTTTGACTTCATTCGACTAGACCATTTCCGTGGTTTTGAAGCCTATTGGGAGGTTGATGCTGGAGAAGAAACAGCGGAAAAGGGTCGCTGGATTAAGGGACCAGGCAAAAGATTTTTTGAAAGCTTAGTCGAAACGTTTGGAAAATGCCCCTTTATTGTTGAGGACTTAGGATTCATAACTCCAGAAGTCAAAAATTTAAAACAAATTTTTGGTTTTCCTGGGATAAAGGTACTTCAGTTTACACCTTTATCAGAAATATCGATGGACCAGGAAACTAATTTTGTCTATTATACTGGAACTCATGATAATAACACCCTGCTTGGCTGGTATGAAAAAAATCTTGCGGCAGAGGAGGGCAATTCGGACAGCAGTCAGATAGACCAAAAAGCTCTGAGCAAACAAGCGTGTCGCAAATTGATCGAAGAAACCTATTTGAGCCAAGCAGCGTGGGTAATCATACCAATGCAAGATATTTTAAGTTTGGGTGAGAAAGCCAGAATGAATGTCCCGGGAACTATTCACGGAAATTGGCAGTGGCAGGTGGATAAAAATCTAATTACGGATGAAATAAAACTATGGCTCCGTACCCAAGCTGAAAAAACAAGGAGATAATCCTACAGAAAAAGGTTCATATCTAGATTGAACTGGTTATGAACTCTACTAGAATTGAACTTTTAATAACTACATTACTAACAAAGGGTTGTCTTACTAAGACAACCCTTTGTATAAATAAATGGTTTTGAAAAAGGCTACCACCTTCTTCAGATGATAGCCGAAAACAGAAGCATATTTTAGAAAATAACTCCTAAAGCGATAAGAATTAAAATAGCAATTGCAATAATTCCTACACCAACCCCTGCACCGACGCCCGGAGCAACGGGGGGAGGACAACATGCTCCACCCATTCCAGCATAACCCATTCCATACATAATAACTTCCACCTTTCTAATTTAGAATACAATTCCCATTGCGATAAGCAGAAGAATAATTACGACAACTACAGCGATTCCTGCACCAAAGCCATGTCCAGTTCCACAAGCAACTCCGTCAACGCCACCAAATGCCATTTTCATTACCTCCCTTTCCAGTAGATAATACATAATATGCAGTTGCTGTTTATTATGGAACAATATGGTAATTGTTGTTTATATATTGTCAAAGCTGCCCAGTGACATTAGTTGAGGTGTAAACATATGAATGAAGTTATATTAAGTAAATCTGAGTTGATTCCCATTGAGCGTTCTATTCAAGCTGAATTACTTCTCTTGTTGGGACAAAGACCTTCTCATGGGTATGAATTAATCCAACGTTTAAATGAAACTAGTTTTAAAAGTGGTGAAGCGGATGCAGCAACGGTCTATCGTAACCTTAGACGTATGGATAAGGATGGGTTAATTAAATCCCATTGGGAAGTCGGGGAGTCGGGACCAGGGAGGCGCCTCTACGAATTAACAATTCATGGAGAAGAATCTTTAAAGGTATGGGCTCAATGCATAGCTCAACAAAAGGAGAAATTAGAGAATTTTATGCAAGCCTATTTGCAGTTTGAAATATCTTTGTCCACAAGAGCAAAGGGGGTTAATGTAACTTGATAGGTTCTAATCAAACCCTTAGAATTCTTCATGCTGGCGCATTAGAACGAGTTGTAAAGAAATGCCTGGAACACTTTACTAAGCAAAACCCAGGTCTGAAATTTGAGCTAGAAGGGGTGGGCTCAAGAGAGGGGGCCAAACGGTTATTAGCCGGAGAAGAATATGACATCATTGCTTTAGCTGATCAGGCGCTATTTGAAGAGTTGCTTGTACCTAAGCTAGTTGAAAATTACTTTGTTTTTGCTGCGGATCAAATTGTTATTGGCTATAATCACTCTTCAAGAGGAAGCGCGGAGATTACTTCGAAAAATTGGGCGGATATGTTACTTAAACCACAAGTCACCTTTGCCCGTTCTGATCATCATCTTGATCCCTGTGGCTATAGAACGCTTATGGTTTGGCAATTGGCAGAAATATTTTATGATAAACCAGGTTTATGCTCAATTATGGAAGACACCAGTTTTCCATATTCTACTTACCCTAAATCCTTAGATCTTGCTGGTGCTTTATCTAAGGGAAAGGTTGATTATGCTTTTCTATATTCTTCACAAACTAAGCAATTTGGACTTCCCTCTATAATTTTGCCAGCAAAGGTTAACTTATCTAACCCTGCTTATGCTGATTTTTATAACCAGGCTGCAGTATCCCTTGAAGGCATAATGCCGAGTAAAAGTGTCATCGTTCACGGTAAACCTATTGAATTTGCTATTGGAATAGCTAATGGTTCAGAATATTATGAGTTGTCTAAATCATTTATTGATCTTTTAACTGGTTTGGAAGGAAACTTAATTTTGGAAGAGTGTGGTTTTATTCCGTGTTAATTTAAAAGGCTATCACCTTTTCAGATGATAGCCCACAATGCAATCTTTATCAGGTAACTAATTATTCGGGGAGAAAGGTCGCACAATCTGTCATTTCTGTGGTACTGGCGTTAGGGGCTTGTACTTCGATCCTGTCTGCATGACAATGATCACCTGTACCATAATAATGACAAGTATTTACCAGACATTTAATTCCGCCGTTAGGTTTAGGCATTTTTTTAGCTTGTTGTGACATGCTTTATCCTCCTTTAAATTTAAAGTACAGACTTATTTTCTCCGGGTTACTGAGTTTCATGAATCCCAATTCATGGGAAGTGTGATCATTTGCTATTTGAGGAAATAATCAAAAATTTCAGTCGTCTTGCTAGATTGTCCTACAAAAAGCCGATTGCAGTATGATATAATCTATGACCGAGGGGTGATATCCAAAATGGATCAACAACAGCTCAAGGAAACGCTGGCCAAAATACTTGAGGCTCAAAAGGAACTCGAGAAAAAACATGACTTGATGAACAAAAAGTTAGACGAGCTAACCAATAAACAAGAAGCCTTGAGCAAACAGTTGGGTAAGATCGAACTTATCCTTGAACAAGATATATTTAAAAAGATTAGTGCCTTGCAAGATTCATACGAAGGACAAAAAGAAACTACAGGAAGAGTCGATCCCTTGATTGCAGCAGGCAAAAAATTTAAGCACTTTAATTAATGCCCTTTTGCCAAAATTGGGATTTATATGATTCTTGCAAATTATCAAACAAATTGCGAAATAATTATATCAAATCCTTGAAAAGTGATGTAAAATATATACATTGAGATGTAGCAAGTGAAAAATGAACTCTTTAGGCATTTGGATAGGAGTAAGTTTCTTGTCCAGCAATGAGAATAGAAATTTTACTTGCTGAAATCTTATGTGTATTTTTATTTAATCTCAGATGCTCTATGTCTCGTGAAAAATGTACCAATTAGACTTGCTGCAGTGGAATCGTAGATCTAAGTATTAAAGGAGTGATAATTAGTGTCTTGCGAATGTGAAAAAAAACTGGAAGCAGAATTTAGTACGACTAAGGTTGATATATCTCTAATGGATGAGGTAATTAACAAGTTTAACCGTGAAAACGGAAACCTAATTAGCGTGTTACAGGACGCTCAGGAGGCATATGGATATCTGCCACTTGATGTTTTACAGATGATTGCGGATAGGACAGGCAGTAAAAGAGCTAAGATCTACGGCATCGCGACGTTCTATTCCCAATTCAGAATGAAACCTCGTGGAAAATATATTATTCTTACTTGTCAAGGAACAGCTTGTCATGTTAATGGCTCGGATGCCATCGCGGAAGCCCTTTGTGAAGAATTAAACATTAAGGTAGGAGACTCCACGAGTGATTGGATGTTCTCTCTTGAGGAAGTCGCTTGTCTTGGTTGTTGTAGTCTTGCTCCCGTTATTATGATTAACGGTGAAGCCTTTGGCAATTTGACACCCAAAAGCGCAAGGAAAATTATCAAAGATATTTACGCCTCGGAAAAGGGGGAAGCTGGTAAATGAAGATTAGAATAGGATTTGGTAGCTGTGGGATTGCTGCAGGAGCGAAAAAGGTAACCGATAAATTTAGCCAAATACTTGCTGAAAAGAATTTGAGCATCGATGTTTCGGTTACGGGTTGCATCGGCATGTGTTTTTATGAGCCGATCGTAGACATTATTGATGACAATGGTGTCTTTACGTATGCCAAGGTCACCCCAAGTATGGTAGAAGAAATCATTGAACAGCATATTGTTAATGGCCAACCAATTCAAGAGCATCTTGTCTCGACAACTGAACATCCTTATCCTGAGTTAAAAAATCAAGTGAGAATTGTCCTGAAAAATTGCGGCATTATTAATCCTGAGAAGATTGAAGATTATACTGAAAATGATGGATATAAAGCACTGAACAAAGTAGTCAATGAAATGACCCCAGAAGCGGTTATCGAAGAAATTAAACTTTCGGGACTCAGAGGTAGAGGGGGAGCTGGTTTCCCAACTTGGTTCAAATGGGATGCTGCCCGAAAGTCTAAGGGATCGAAAGATAAATATGTCGTTTGTAACGCTGATGAAGGCGATCCAGGCGCGTTTATGGATAGAAGTGTTCTTGAGGGAGACCCTCATGCAGTGCTGGAAGGTATGATCATTGCTGGTTATGCCATGGATGCTAATTACGGCTTTATCTATTGTCGGGCTGAATATCCACTGGCTATTGAGAGACTCATCATTGCAATTGATCAAGCCAGAGAGAAAAATTACCTCGGCAAGAATATTCTTGGTTCAGGTTTCGACTTTGACATTGTCATTAAGACCGGAGCTGGAGCCTTTGTTTGCGGTGAAGAGACAGCCTTAATCGCCTCTCTGGAAGGAGAGCGTGGTATGCCACGGCTAAAACCACCGTTCCCGGCTCAATCCGGTTACTTTGGCAAACCAACTAATATTAATAACGTAGAAACCTTCGCCAATGTTCCTTGGATATTTAATAATGGCGGAGCGGCCTTTGCAGCTTATGGTACTAAGACCAGTAAAGGTACTAAGGTTTTTGCACTGGCAGGGAAAATTAAAAACGGTGGACTGGTTGAAGTGCCAATGGGTATGACTTTAAGAGAAGTTATCTTTGGCATCGGCGGCGGAATTAAGCAAGATAATGAATTTAAAGCGGTTCAAATGGGCGGACCTTCTGGGGGATGTATACCACGTGCCCTCCTTGACACTCCGGTGGATTATGAATCGATTAATCAAACCGGTGCCATTATGGG
>Ga0209415_10002091_pt1 | contig 37791 bp, 33 predicted proteins | sample PeaSoiSIISIP2007_FD_187696 | JGI IMG/M metagenome (GOLD analysis project Ga0209415, IMG submission 187696) | Peat soil microbial communities from Weissenstadt, Germany - SII-SIP-2007 (SPAdes) (version 2) | ecosystem: Environmental > Terrestrial > Soil > Wetlands > Peat | place: Germany...
CGAGAGAACCTGGATCACCCGGCGGATCTCTTCGTCGCGGCCGATCACCGGATCGAGCTTTCCGGATTCGGCCATCTTGGTGAGGTCGCGCCCGTACTTCTCGAGCGCCTCGTAGGTCGTCTCCGGGTTTTGGGACGTCACGCGCTGGCTCCCGCGCACTTCCTGCAGGGCCTTCATCAGGCGCTCCCGCGTCACTCCGGCATCTTTCAACGCCTTCTCGTCGGCCGCCGCCAGGAGAATGTGCTCGACCGAGATGTAGTCGTCTTTAAGACGCTTGGCCTCGCTCTCGGCTCGCGTCAAAAGCTGCTGGAGGCGGGGCGTGACATAGATCTGCTCCATTGCGGAGGGCGACCCGGAGACACGCGGCATCCGGTCCAGATCCTGCATCAAGGCGCGATGAACCGCCTCCGGCTTGACGTCCGACTTGAGAAAGATCGACGCTGCAAGCCCGCCCTCCTGCTCCAGCAGGGCGATCAGCAGGTGCTCGACGTCGAGCTGTTGCTGGCCGCGTTGAGTCGCCAGGGACTGGGCGGCATGCAAGCCTTCTTGGAGTTTCTCAGTGAATCGATTGAAGTCCATGATGAATCGACCTCTCTGAACTATAACACATTAGTCCATTACAGTGCAATAATCTTAGTCTGTCACTGTCATATATACAGACACTTTGCCCTGGCACTTCGATTCCGGCATTTTGGTGTTACCATAAGGTCAGCTATGGCGAAGCCATCCATCGCCCGTCCCTCCTTGTTCGGCTCCGACTAACGTCACCACCTTCGTCGGCCATCCCCATTCCTGTCCGCTGATTTTCGAATTGCAAGGAGCTACCCTCATGAAAACCATGGTCGAAGTCCGCCCGGACTTCCCGAACATCCAAACCTCTCTCCCGGGTCCGAAGGCGCGTGCGATCGTCAGGCGCGACAGCGCCGTCCTCTCTCCCTCCTATACACGTTCCTATCCACTTGTAGCGTCGCGGGGCACGGGAGCTATGGTCGAGGACGTCGACGGCAACCGTTTCCTGGATTGCAGCGCGGGGATTGCCGTGGTTTCGACCGGTCACTGCCACCCTCAGGTGGTCGATGCCATCGTGCGGCAGGCGGCCCGTCTTATCCACATGTCCGGCACGGACTTTTATTACGAAAACATGGTGGAACTGGCCGAGAAGCTGGCGGCTGTCGCGCCAGGAGCCGCGCCGAAGCGAGTCTATTTTGGCAACTCAGGCACGGAGGCGATCGAGGCGGCGATCAAGATGGCGCGTTACGCCACGGGCCGCAAGCAGTTCATTGCGTTCTTTGGCAGCTTCCATGGGCGGACCATGGGTTCCTTGGCGCTCACCGCCAGCAAGAGTATCCAGAAGCAGAATTTCTTTCCGGTGATGTCCGGCGTTCACCACGTACCCTATGCGGATTGCTATCGCTGCGCTTATGGAAAGACGCCGGATTCGTGCGCGGTCGAGTGCGTGAAGGCGATCGAAGATCCGCTGTTTCGGACCACGCTGCCAGCCGAAGAAGTGGCCGCTATCTTCGTCGAACCGGTTCAGGGAGAGGGAGGCTACGTGGTGCCGCCGAGGAAGTTTTTCGACGAACTCCGCCGGCTGGCCGAGAAGCACGGCATCCTGCTGGTTTTTGACGAAGTGCAGAGCGGCATGGGCCGCACCGGCAAGATGTTCGCCTCGGAGCACTTCGACGCCGTCCCGGATATTGTCGCGCTGGCCAAGGGCATCGCGAGCGGATTACCGCTGAGCGCGACCATCGCCCGCGCAGAGCTGATGCAGTGGAAACCGGGCGCCCATGCATCCACATTTGGCGGCAACCCAGTAGCGGTTGCCGCGGCTCTCACGACGCTAGAACTCCTTAAGACCGGGCTGGTGGAAAACGCCGCGAATGTAGGCGCCCACATGAAAGGGCGCCTCGACGAATTCCCGAAGAAATTCAAGAATGTGGGCGACGTCCGTGGGCTAGGCCTCATGATCGGGATCGAGCTGGTGAAGGACCCGGCCACCAAGGAGCGCGCTCCGGAATTACGGGATCGCCTGGTGCGGATGTGTTTCGAGCGAGGCGTGCTGCTGTTGGGCGCGGGGCCCAATACCATTCGCATCTGCCCGCCACTGGTGATCACCAAGGATCAAGCGGACTTCGCGGTCGATACCATCGCGGCGTCGTTGCGGGAACTGCAATCAGCGGCGGCTTCTTAACGTCACACACCCGGCTTGACGTCACACCCCAGCGCTACGACCGCGACTCCCGGATGATCGAGGCCGGGGTGATATGGGCGAGCGTTGGCGTGCCGCACTGCCGCATCACCATCCTCAGTTCGCCATTGAGGATATCGATCACGCGCTCGACACCGTCCTGTCCGAAAGCCCCCAAGCCCCATACATACGGGCGGCCCACGCCCACCGCCCGCGCGCCCGAAGCCAGGGCCTTGAAGACATCCGCGCCGCGGCGGAAGCCACCGTCGACCAGCACCGGAATCCGGCCACCGGCGCCGTCGACCACCTCCGGCAAACAATCGATGGTGGCACGCAGCGTTTCCATGGACCGGCCGCCGTGGTTGGAGCAAACGATCCCGTCGGCGCCGCTTTCCCGGGCAAGCCGCGCGTCGTCGCGGTTATCGAGGCCCTTGATCAGGACCTTCATGCTGGTCAGTTTCTTCAACCGCTCCAGGGACGCCCAGGTGCCCCTCGCGGGAGTTGTCCCGGCGGCGATCCCCCGGAGGTTGGGACGCACGCGGCCCTCGGGCGTATCGTGGCAGACCGCGCACTGCCGCGTATCGGCCCGCCGTCCCCGTTCCCCGGTTTCGGTATTGCGGCCGCCGTATACGTCCACGGTCCAGGCCAACGCCTGGCACCCGGCGGCTTCGGCGCGATGGACCAGCTTTTCGGTCGCTTCCCAGGTGTTCGGCATGTACAGTTGGAACCACGGGGGCCGGCCCAGCGCTTTCGCCACGTCCTCGATCGTGGACGAGGCTACCGTGGACAGAATCTGAAGGGTCTTCTTGATATTCGCCGCCCGCGCCACCGCGATTTCGCCTTCCGCCTGAAACGCTTTTTGCGACCCCACCGGGCAAAGAAAGATCGGCGAATCCCAGGTGGTGCCGAAGATCTCAACCTTCGTGTCGGTCTTGGACGGGTCCACCAGGCGTCGCGGCTTCAGCTGGATGTGCTTGAACCCCTCGTGATTGATATTCAGCGTCGCGTCGTCGTCCACGCCGGTCGAAAGGTAGGCCCAATGCGCCAGCGGAATCTTCTGGCGCGCTAGCTCCTGAAACTCCATCACATTGAGAACGGCTTTGGCCCCGGCCGGAATCGGCGCGAGTTGCGGCGAGGCGTTTTGCTGGGCCCAGGCGCGCGACAAGAGTGGACTGGCAGCGAGATATCGTAAGAAGTTACGGCGGTCGCTAGATGATGACATGGCGGCGTCCATTATATATCAGCGGCGCCGATCGCTGCTGGCTTTATTCAATGAACTTCTCTAGCTAGGGAGGCAACGCTAGGATCGTGGCCGCGTGATGTCGATCCCGCCTTTGAAGTAAGCGCCGTCCTCGATCACGATTCCAGCGGTCCTTACGTCGCCGACCAGATTCGAGCCGTCGCGGAGCACGATTCGCCCTGTCGCCTCGACGTTGCCCTTCACCGAGCCGGAGATCACCACCTCCGTGGCTTTAATCGTGGCGTCGGCTTTGCCCTGTGGCCCCACGATCAAACGATGATCCAGCTCGATTTGGCCAACTACTTCTCCATTCAAATACATCTCTTCACGGCTTGAAATCTGTCCGTTGATCCTCATCGTTTCGCCAATCATGCTGGAGCCGCTGGCCGATCCAACGAAAGCCGAACCAGTCAACGAGCGATTCGCCACCGCGGGAGGAGGCAGAGGATTCACGGAAGGCTGCGCACCGGCCGGATACGGATTTTGCTCTTTATTCCACATGGGCAAGACCTTGTGCACGCTGGTCGCCATGAGGTTAGGCTCTGAGTTTTGTTCACTTGCGAAGCGTCCGGAACGTCCACTCGCTCTTTTCTACCGGCCGGTACCGGAAAGAATTCCGCCTTCTGAGTATCAGCCCCCAAAACGTGGCGGCGGCGTTATTGGCTTGTAGTGAGGGTGCCGCCGCACGCCTTGCGGGCTCGCTAGAAATCGAGGCTTGCTCCAAATTCATCGCCCCCGCAATTCAGAACTGGTTCAATTCCACCATGGCGGTGGATTTCAGCCAAGATTCTCCGCGGAGAGGGCCCATTGTATCAACAACTTAGATCGCTTTTCGGAATGGCGAAACACATGCACTTTACAGTGCGTCTTGGGAGACAGCTAGTTATGAAAAACATTCAAATTTATCCTTTCCGAACGGTAGCCTACGGGGTTCTATTGGGTCTGGTGTCGCTATCCACGCTCGCATTTGCGCAGGACGGTTCACAGCAGAGTGCGCCAGACAGCGGCGGATGGCGGCGCATGAGTCCCGCGCCGTCGAGTCAGGGCAATCCTTCGAACACTTCGGCCCAGCCCGGTCCCGGGAATGAACCGGCCGATCCTCCTCCGGTTCCCGCCCAGCTCACGATCAAGACTGGCACCTATATTACGGTGCGCGTGAATCAGGTGCTGTCGTCCGACCGGAATCAGCAGGGCGACGCATTCTCGGCGACGCTCGGGAAGCCGGTCATTGTGGACGGAGTGGTGGTGGCGGAGCGCGGACAAACCGTCGGAGGGCGGGTGGTCGAAGCCAAGAAGGCCGGCCGGGTGGAAGGCGTTTCGCGGCTTGGAATTCAGTTGACCGATCTGCCGATCTCCGACGGCCAACAGGTCCCGATTCAATCGCAATTGGTAAGCCGTAACGGTCCTACATCCCAAGGACGGGACGCCGGTGCTATTGCCGCGACGACGGTCACCGGCGCGGCCGTAGGAGCCGCGGTGAACGGAGGCGTGGGCGCGGGCGTGGGCGCCGGAGCCGGTCTGGTGACGGGCGTGATCGGCGTGATGCTTACTCGCGGCCGGCCAACTTACATTACTCCCGAAACGGTGTTGACATTTCGCGTGGATGCGCCAGTCACCATCGCAACCGACCGTGCCCCGCAAGCGTTCCGCTACGTCAATCCGGGCGATTATGATCGTCCGGCCGATACGCGGCTGCAGACTCGTCCCCGTGCCCCGGGTTACGGGCCTGGTTACTATGGGCCGGGCTACCCGGGCTACTATCCGTATTACCCGTATTATTGGGGCGGCGGTTTTTCGCTCTACTACGGTCCCGGATTCTACGGCTTTCGCGGAGGCTTTCGCCGGTAACGCGAAAGGTGCGGCACGAAGGGTTGACGGGACTCATCGTGCCGCACCCATTCTGTAGCGAATCAGGATTGTAGCCACATGTGGTAGCCGGAGTTGCGTTCCTCAACGGAGACGCAGGTCCCAAACAGCTCCTGCATCCGGTTCGAGGTGAGTATCTCCTGCTTGCGCCCGTCGCAAAAGATCCGCCCGGCCTTGAGTGCGATCACGCGGTCGATCTCCGGGATGATGTCCGGCAGGTGGTGGGTTACCAGGATCACGGTAACGCCGCGCCCGGTCAGCTTGCGCATCGCGTCGCGTACTTCGCCTTGAGCCCGCACATCCAGGCTGTTTGAAGGTTCGTCCAGAATGAGCGCTTTCGGATCGTGAGCAAGGGCGCGCGCGAACACAATGCGCCGCACCTCGCCACTCGAGAGTTCCGTCATCCTCCGGTCCGCCAAATGTGCGACGTCGAAGAATTCCAGGGCGGTGCGCGCCTTCTCCTCCATTTGCGAGTTCACCTGGTGGTTTGGCCAGATTCCGATCGATCCAAAGAATCCACTCAGCACCGTTTCGAAGGCGGAATAGGGTTTGGTGCACGTCTCCACCAGATCGTCGGTGACGATGCCCAGCAAAGGCCGCAAATCGAACAGTCCCCAAAGCTCCTGGCCCCAGATGCGGAGGCGGCTTTCAAGCGGGAATCGCGGATAACATTCGCGGGTGATCACCTTGATCAGAGTTGACTTGCCGCAGCCATTCGGACCGAGAATCGCGACATGCTCGCCGGCATCGATCGCGAAGGTAACGCCTGAAAGCGCCATGGTCAGTTCACGTTGGACCGAGATGTTTTCGAATTCGATCAGCTTGGGCATACGACGGGTCCGGCTGCGTGTCGCGCGGAGTTTTCACTTTACCCTACATGGGACCTGCCACATCGCGCGTCGCTGGAAGGTAATAATGAATAATGAATCGTTTCGTCAACAGGGGGAATTCAGTGAAGATGCGCAGGACGTTGGCCGTAGGAGTCGTGATTGGCGCCGGAGTTCTGATGAGCGTGCTGGCCGGCGGTGCCTGGCTCGGACTCAGGCCGGTTCAAGCCGCTGAGATCGATGTGGACCGGGGCGCGGCGGGCCTCACCCGCGCTCTCGCGGCTCTGCGGACCCGCGCGAGCATCCTCCATGTGACCGCGCACCCGGACGACGAGGACGGCGGCATGCTGGCCTACGAGACCCGCGGACAGGGTGCGCGTGGCGTTCTGCTCACGTTGAATCGCGGCGAGGGCGGGCAGAATGCGATGTCGATGGACATGTATGACGCCGAGGGCTTAGTCCGCACCCAGGAACTCCTGATGGCCGATCGCTACTACGGCGTCGATCAATACTGGACGCGCGCCATCGACTACGGCTTCTCGAAAACGCGCGAGGAAGCGCTCGAGAAGTGGGGCCACGATCGGGTTCTGTCCGATGTGGTGCGCGTGGTCCGGATGACGCGTCCGTTGGTGATCACGTCCATCTTCGTAGGGGCCGCAACGGATGGGCACGGCAATCATCAGGTAGCGGGCCAGATGGCGCAGGAGGCGTTTCTTGCGGCTGGCGATCCCAATCGTTTCCCGGAGCAGATCCAAGAGGGGTTGCGTCCCTGGACGCCTCTCAAGGTGTACGCGCGCGTCCCGATCTTCGCCGAAACGAAGGAGGGCATGTACGATTACGCCATCGATAAATTTGTGCCGGTTCGCTTCTTCGATTACATTCGTCAGACCTGGTCGAGCAAGACTCCCGCCACCAACCTTGAAATCCAGGAGGGCGACTATTCCCCATCGGCGGGCATGACGTTTCTACAGATCGCTCGCGAAGGTTGGGGTTTTCACAAGAGCCAGAACGGAGGCGGGACCATTCCTCCACCGCTCATTCTGGGCAGCGCATATCATCTTTATGACTCGCGCGTAGCGGCGGCGGAGCAGGGAAAGTCGTTCTTTGACGGGATCGACGTTTCAGTAGCAGGGATCGCCGCGCTGGCTAAGGGGGACACGCAGTTTCTCAAAGCCGGTCTCGATCAAATTTCACGCCACGCCGACGAGGCGTGGAATCAGTATTCGCCGCAGCATCCGTCGACGATCGCGCCGGCGCTCGCCGAAGGACTGAAAGCCACTCGTTCTTTGGTCGAGCAGGTTCGGAGCAGCCGGCTGGAAGATCCCGGCAAGAGTGATGTGCTGTTCGAGTTGAGCGCAAAAGAACGGCAGTTCCAAACGGCGCTCACCGCGGCGTTGGGCTTGGATCTCGAAGCGACCGTCGCGGGAGAGCGCGGGCCTGGCGGCCCGATGGCGGCGTTTTTCGGACCTATGCCGACCTTTACGATCGCGATCCCGGGTCAGACCTTCGGCGTCGAGACGCAGTTGTTCAATCCCAGCCCGGAGGCGCTCCATGTCGAAAGCATCAGCGTGAATGCGTCCGACGGAAAAAACTGGACCATTCGCGCGGAGGGCGCTCCGGATCGCAACGTGCCGGGTGGAAGCGCGAACAGATGGGCGTTTTCGGTGACCGCCCCCGCCGACGCCGCGCTCACGCGCCCGTATTTCTCGCGTCCCGACGAAGAGCAGGCCTATTTCGACTTGACCGATGAGCGCTACCGCAATCTCTCCTTCGCGCCGTATCCGCTCTCCGCGGAGGCCAAGGTGAACTATCGCGGGGTGAGTTTCGAAATCACGGAGCTGGTCGGCACAAACCGCAGGATCCCGGGCATCGGCATGGTTTCCGATCCGCTGCTGATGGGTCCGGCGATTTCAGTTGCCGTGTCGCCTTCGGCGGGCGCGGTGCCGCTGAGTTCGAAGACGCTGGATTTTACCTGCACCCTGCATAGCAACGTGAAAGGTCCCGCGCAGGGAGTACTGCGGCTGCAACTGCCGCCGGGATGGAAATCGGCTCCCGCGGAAGCGCCCTTCTCCATGAGCCGCGACGGCGAGGATAAGTCGGTCACGTTCTCGGTGACACCCAATGGCGTCCAACAGGTGGTGTATACGATCACGGCGGTCGCCGAGTATCAAGGACACAAATACGAGGAAGGCTATCGCCTGGCTGGTTACGACGGCCTCCGCCTCTATCCGTTTTACCGTCCCGCGACCTATCGCGTTACCGGTGTGCAGGTGACCACCGCTCCGGGACTGCATATCGGGTTTCTTCCAGGGACGGGCGATGACGTGCCGCGAGCGCTCGAAAATCTGGGTCAGAATGTGCGCGTGCTCGCGTCGAGCGATCTGGCGCAAGGCGATCTAGGCGGTTACGACGCCATCATTCTGGGGGTGCGCGCCTACGCGGTCCGCCCGGAGCTGAAGGCCACCAACGCGCGTCTGCTCGACTACGTGAAAAACGGCGGAGTGCTGATCGTCCAATATAACCTGCAGGATTTCGATCACAACTACGGGCCCTATCCGTTTGAGCTCGGCGCGAATCCACAGAAGGTGGTGGATGAAAATTCGCCGGTCAAATTGCTCGATCCGTCGAGCCCGGCGTTCGCCTGGCCGAATCACATTGAAGAATCGGATTTCAAGGGTTGGGTGGAGGAGCGCGGTCATGGATTCCTCAAGTCCTGGGATGCTCACTATCAGCCGCTGGTGGAGACGCACGACCCTGAGCAGGACCCCCAGGAGGGCGGACTACTAGTGGCGCGATACGGTCGCGGCTTCTATGTGTACGATGCGTTCGCGTTGTACCGGCAGTTGCCATCCGGCGTGCCCGGTGCGTTCCGGCTCCTGGCGAACCTGGTGAGCCTGGGAAAGAATCCGCAATGGAAGTAAGGCGGGATGCGCCGCGCGGGAAAAAAGGGAACCCTGGCTCCCGAGAGCGTTTGCGTCGGGCCTGAGGCCCGTCACGCGGCTCAGCGGGACATTGAGAACGTGAGGCGGAGAACGTGAGGCGAGTAGTTTTGGTCCTGGCTGCTTCGGCGGCGATCCTGGCGAGCGCGAGAATTTGCCGTGCTCAAGCCACGTCCACGGTATCGCTCAGTAACGGGGTCGAACTGCGGATTGGCGTCAATCTCGGACCCCAGACCGGCCAGCAAGAGGTGAAGGTGGAACTTGGGCCGGCGTCGGGCAACAGCATCTATCGGATATTCCGCGATCAGAATGATTTGGCGGTCTTCGCCTACGAGCTGGTCGTGGACCGGTCCGCCGATGGCGAGGAGATTCGTCTTACGACCAAACCGGTGGAAGATGAATTCGCCGCGCGCTTCCCCAATGCCGATGGCGGCAAGCCGGTCCCTACGCTTTCCTCGACCGGGGAGCTTGAGCCGCTGCGCTCCGGCGGAAAAGTGGAGATTGGTCTCTTTGAACTCCAGGGGATGGGGCTCACGGTGGTGGATTCGGTCCAAGTGCGGTTGAATCGCGGAGGCTCGGGAGAAACTCCCGATCTGAGCTCATCCACCAGCGGCCGGCTCAGGTTTTCGAACTTGAAGGTGAGCATCAACCGCGCACCTGCTTCGGCTTCATCGGCGAGCGGCAGAGTCTCCGGGCGCTACGCGATGTTTTACATTCCGGGGCAGGGAGGCTACTTCTTTTCGGCCGAAGCCGTGTCTGGCCGGACTGGATTCGTGAAGGCCGGTTCGGTGAACAACAGCCGCTTTCAATTCACCGTCGATAACGATATTTACGAGTGCGCCGCGGACGAGCCCATCTTGAGTCAGGGAGGGACGGGCGAATTGTGGGTCTACCACGATCCATCCTATGAACCCGCCGGAAACTGGACGCGGGAACTTCCCGCGCCCGCCGGCGCGTCCACGGACATGCAGGGATTTTTCACCGCGGCATCGGATACATTGAGTTGGTGGCTCCGGTGAGAGGATAGCCGTGACTAAAGAGGTCCCATGACCAAAGAGATCCAGGCGCGATGGTTCGGCTGGTGGTACGTGTGCATCGGCCTGGGATTCGGAGCGCTCGCGCTGCGGAGCTATCTGGGCGGCGTGCGGCCTTTTCAAGTGATCCTACGCATAGTGGTAGCCGTGGGCTTCGTGGCGCTGGGCGCGGGCACGCTGCGGTCCGGCGTCGCGAGTTCCGGCCGCCGTTGAGCTAACCGAATAGCAGCTTTTTCGCGAACCACCGGGCGGGTGGCTGCTTACTCTTAGCGTTCGAGCGCCGCCCGGTCCCACCGCGCGAGCGTGGCTCCGCCTTCATAGGTGCTCTGGCAAAAGTCGAGAATCGGCGTGTCCGGCGAAGGCTGTGTGCGGACATCGTCGTACTTCAAGATGAACTCGCCGAGTTGAGTATCCCAATATCCGGCCTGGGGCCGGATCGCTGCCTGATCGAGACCAGCGGGACTTGGAGCGGAGTACGCGTAAAAGGCCGCCTGCTTGAACCTGCGGTCGCCCGGCCAAAAGCCGCAACTGCTCACTTCGTGAGAGTAGGCTTCGCGCGTGACCATATCCGCCCCAGGGCGGTCCGGCGCGCGCCGGCCCGAGAAACGCGTCACGGCCAGATCGAACGAGCCCCAGAAGAAATGCACCGGGCTGCACTTCCCCAGAAAGCGGGACCGGAAAATCTTCAAAACACGATCCGCTTGAATCAGGATTCGCCGGAACCTCTCGACATACATCGCATCGTAGGAGGCGTGATGCCGATCCTCGTCGAAGGGAGTCGTGTCATCGAACTCCATCGGTCTCCGGTCGATCTTCGCCTCGATTCCGAGGGACTTCAAACCGGCCATGTATTCGCCATAGAAATCCGCCACGGAGCGGGGATAAAGACCGAACGAGTGTTCGATGCCCTGGCTGGTCCGAATCACGAGCTTGTGCGCGATCCAATTGAACTCCACTTCAAACGTAGCCGTTCCGCAGGGAATCGAGGAAGTGGTGAGGCCCGAAGGTGTGACGAACAGCGTAGCGTTCCACCAGTGGTTTTGCATGGGAGACAGCATCATGCGCGTCTTCCCCACGATCTGTGTCCACATGTGGAGAGTGTCGCAAGTGCTTTCCCACTCTCCAAACGGAAGCGAGGGCCACTCAGTCGGATTCAAGCGTCACCTCGTCGACATAGCACCAGGCCCAGGATTCGCCGGGTTCGATCGACCGGACGATCGGATGTTTGGTCGAGTGGAAATGCTTGGTTGCGTGCTTGTTCTTCGACGAATCGCAGCATCCGACATGGCCGCAAGAGAGACACAGCCGCAGGTGAACCCAGGTGTCGCCCATCTTCAGGCACTCTTCGCATCCGCGCGTGTGCGGCTTCACGTCGCGAATCTGGTCCGTGTGGGTACATGCTTTCATGGCAGGGCTCCTCGCTAAATCTTGGCACACTGCGTCGAACAGACGCTCAGAAAGAGAGCCAGAACTCCGGCCGAAGACGATGTCCGTAATCCGTCCGTAACTCCAGAAGTCCTCAGTGCCAGCTGCTTTACAGTCGCGGCTCGGTGCGAGGCGCGTATGCTCGATACTCCATTCTGAGCCGCGACCGTGAGGGAGTGGTACTCATATGGACGGATTACGGACGATGTCCTTGTGGAACGCCACTGTCGTGCTTTCAAGACACGAAGCATGCTATTCTCGAATTGCAAAATCCGGATGAAACAAGTCGCGATCTTTCCCGCGCTCGGTCTTACTTTGATCCTGGCTGCCTGCCGGCCGCAGCCTCCGGTTTCCAGGGAGGAAAGGACGGAGATCACGGTCGCCGCCGCGGCGAATCTCACCGACGTTTTCGCGAAGCTGGGACCGCAGTTCGAAGCTGAGAGTGGAATTCATCCGGTGCTGAGTTTCGCCTCCACAGCCCAACTGGCCCGTCAGATCGAGAATTCCGCGCCGTACGATGTCTTTCTGGCGGCGGATGCGCAGCACGTGGAAGAGCTAGACCAAAGAGGTTTCTTATCGGCGGGAACCAAGGCGGTCTACGCCAGGGGCGTACTTGCGCTGTGGATTCCCGAGGGCGGCAAGGCCGGTGTGAACCGGATGGAAGATCTCGCGTCGCCCGCTGTCCGCACGATTGCGATTGCAAAGCCCGAGCTTGCGCCCTACGGGCAGGCGGCGGTCGACTCGCTGCGGCGTGGCGGCATCTGGCAAAGCGTCGAATCGAAAGTCGTATACGCCGAGAACATCAGCATGGCCAAGCAATACGGCACCTCGAAAAACGCGGACGCGGTCTTTACGGCCTATTCGCTGGTGCTGCATGAAAAGGGAAAAGTGATCCGGGTGGACGAAACGCTGCACCAGCCTCTCGATCAGGAGTTGGGTATCGTTCGAGCGTCGCCGCGCCAAGCCGAGGCGCGGAAATTCGTTGCTTTCCTGCTTAACGGGAGCGGGAAAACGACCCTTGCGAGCTACGGATATCAGACCGAGCTAGGGAGCCCGGCCGCGAGCCGCGCGGCGTCTACCTCTGCAACTCGCTGAGCGCCGCCAGCAGTTCCTGGCTATGCGGCGTGGGGTTCACTTTGAGGTAAACCTTGCGGATCACGCCATTCGGATCGATCAAGAACGTGTTGCGGGATGCGACCGGGGAGCCTGGGGCTAGCGAGCCGTAGGCGTTGACCACGTCCTTGGTGGTGTCCGCCAGCAGCTTGAAGCTGACGTTCTCTTTGGCGCCGAATTGCTTGTGGGAATCCACCGTATCGACACTGACGCCCAGAATCTGGACCTTCTTAGCGTTGTATTGGGCGATGTCGCGCTGAAAGTTGTGAGCCTCGATGGTGCAGCCGCTGGTGAAGTCCTTCGGGTAGAAGTAAAGAACCACCCATTGGCCCTTGAAGCTATGCAAGCTGACCGAGGATCCATCTTGCGAACTCAGTGTGAAGTCGGGCGCTGCCGCGCCTTCGGCGGGCACGTCCGCGGCACGTAGAACCGGCTGGACCACCATCCAGGCGACGGTCAGGGCAACGAGTAAACCGAAAGTCTTCATGTCGTAGATCTCCTTTTGCGAGTCGGATCTCCCGGCAACACCACGGGTGATCATTTAACTATAGATGCGTGCAGGCGCCCGATCGATGCAGCCGTAATCGACCGCGGATCGGCGCTTCCGAGAGCTGTTACTCTGGGTTGAAAGCCCCGCGCGCGCGTCTTGCCCGATCGCGTCGTCACAAACATCGCTTCTGAGTAGCAGCCCGCAAAACGGAGCGCGGCGGCAGCGCTACTTGGCTCGTAATGAGGGGGGGTGCGCCGCACCCTTTGCGGCTAGGAAATAGGAGAAGAACCCCGGTTGGCGCTACTGCTCAATGCCCGAGGTCTGACCATCACTTACGGCTCCGCGCCGCTGTTCAAGAATATTTCCGTGAGCGTTTCGGAGGGCGACCGACTCGGCCTGATCGGCCCGAATGGATCCGGAAAGACCACGCTTCTCGAGCTTCTGGCAGGCAAGCGCGACCCCGATAGTGGCGAGGTCGCCCTGCGAAAGGGTACCCGCTTCAGCTACGTCGCGCAGGATTCCCAGTTTCCGGCCGGCGAGACCGTGCGATCGGTAATCCGGCGCGCGCTCGAACGCGCCGCCGTTCCGGAAGCCGAGCGCCTGGCGCGAGAGGTGGAGACGCTCGGACGGGCGGGATTCGAAAATTTCGACGCTGAGGCAGCAGCTCTTTCAGGCGGGTGGCGGAAACGCCTGGCCATCGCCGAAGCGCTGGTCCAAAGTCCGGCGATTATGCTCCTGGATGAGCCGACAAACCATCTGGATCTGGCCGGCATCGAATGGCTGGAGAAGCTGCTGCAGAACGCTGCGTTCGCCTCGATCGTAATCAGTCACGACCGCTATTTTCTGGAGAACGTCGCGACCGGGATGGCCGAGCTGAATCGAGTGTACCCGGACGGATTGCTATTCGTCGAAGGCAACTACAGCAAGTTTCTCGAGCGCAAGAGCGAGTTTCTTCACGCTCAATCCAAAAGGCAGGACTCACTGGAGAATCGCGTGCGGACGGAACTCGAATGGTTGCGGCGAGGTCCCAAGGCTCGCGCGACCAAGGCCAAGGCCCGCATCGACGCCGCGCGCGACATGATCGGGGAACTCGCGGACTTGCGGTCGAGAAGCCGCGTGGAGACTCCCGACATCGACTTTACGGCGACGGAGCGAAAGACCAAGCGGCTGGTTCGCCTGGAAGGCGTCAAGGCTGGATTCGGCGACCGGCCGCTGTTCGCGGGCCTCGACTTTACGATCACCGCCGGGATGCGCGTGGGCCTGGTGGGTCCGAACGGGGCGGGCAAGACGACATTACTTCGACTTCTGCGCGGTGAGGTCGCGCCGCTAGAGGGCGAGATCCAAATGGCGGACTCGCTGCGGATCGTCTACTTCGATCAACTCCGGCAACTCGATCCGGACGTGACCTTGCGCCGTGCGCTCGCGCCCGATAGCGATTCCGTGATCTACCGCGATCGCGTGGTCCACGTCGCTTCCTGGGCCGCGAAATTCCTTTTCACCAGTGAACAGTTGAATCAGCCAGTGGGCCGCCTGTCGGGTGGGGAGCGGGCGCGCGTATTGATCGCGAAGGTGATGCTGGAGCCGGCGGATCTGCTTCTGCTCGATGAGCCGACCAACGATCTGGACATCCCGACGCTCGAGATTTTGGAAGAAGGTCTTCTCGAATTTCCGGGCGCGCTGGTCTTGATCACGCATGACCGGTATCTACTCGATCGGGTTTCGACCATCGTGCTCGGCCTCGATGGAAACGGGGGCACCGGGACTTTCGCCGACTACGAACAATGGCGTGCGTGGCAGGCGGAGCGGCTACAGCCGAGGCCCAAGGCGGCCGCGTCAAACCGGGCGGAGTCAGATGCGACCTCCGCGAAAAAGAAGCTTTCCTATCGGGATGCGCGCGAATACGAGACGATCGAGCAGCGGATCGCCGACGCGGAGCGGACGCTCGAGGTGAAACGCGCACTCCTTCAGGATCCGGACGTGAGCCGGGATGGGCGGCGTCTGCAAGAGGCATTCTACGAATCGGAGCAGGCGCAGAAGGCCGTCGACGAACTCTACGCACGCTGGTCGGAGTTGGAAGATAAGCTCAAATAAAAAGTTCTAGTCGCCTGTTTTCGACGCTACTTGAAACTCGCGAGCGCGCTCTTGGGGACCTTCGCGACCACATTGTAGTGCGGGTCCACCATTTCCGCGATGTCGTACTTCGCAACGGTTCCAAGCACCACCGCAGCCTCGTTCTCGCTGAGACGATAGTCGCGCTTCAGCCAGTTGGCCATTTGAGAAGTCGCGATTTGGACGGACTCCATGAGCGATCCGGCAACTCCCATGGCCATCAGGTATTCGTTGTTCTCCAGTCGAGGACCGGCCGTCGCGGCGCCCTTCACCAGATCCACCGTGAACTCGACGTCAAGCGAAGTCTCCACGGCCGAGAACGTGACTTCCCCATCGCCCATCGCCGCATGACCGTCACCGAGGAACAGCATCGCCCCGGGTTGAAACACCGGCAAATAGAGCGTCGCCCCTTCGACCATCTGGTTGTAATCCATATTGCCGCCGAACGCTCCCAGGTCGAGAGCGCGGATGGTTTGACCGTTGGGAGGGGCGGTGCCGATGCAGCCCAGCATGGGTTTGACGGGAACCGTGTAATCTTTCATACGCTCCGTGGGGTGAGCGAGACGCGCGACGCCCTTGCCGCCGTCCAGTTTCCACTCCACGTCAAATCGATCGGCGTACTTCATGCCTGCGATCGCAGCGGGGTCCAGAAGATTCGCTTTCACGCGGGCCGCGCCTTGGGCCGAATCGCGATTCAAGCGCACCCGGTTGAGTTTCACTACCAGCGTATCGCCGGGGAGCGCGCTTTCGACGTAGAACGGACCGGTCTGAGGATTGCCCCCGGGCGAACGGCGCACGAGCTTCGAGTCGATGCCGTTATCATCCAGGGTCCAAGTGCGGACCGTATCGCCCGGAAAGACGCGCAGCGCCGGAGGGACCGAACTTGAATAGAAACTGTAAAAATCCTTCGGCTCGAAGTCCCAGGTCTTTGGCCCGCCTGCCGGAGGATTCGGGACCCGGGTCATCGTCAGGGTGGCCGGCTGCAATTCGCCCTGAGCGCCGCCGCCGCGCGCGGCCAATTTCCCCTGCCCGGAAATCCCGGTGGCCGTGACTTCACCGGTGAAGGACCCGCTCTGACGGCCACCCGGTTCCTTCACGGAGAACTCGACGCGATCGCCCGTAATCGTGCCCGCGATGGTCGATTCGTTCCAGGTACCGGACAACTTGGAGCCTTCCGCCCGCAATATCACGCGCCAATATTGAGGCTGACCATAGCGCGTGACCTGAGCGGTCCAGTTCCCGGACAGGTCGGCCGCCGCGCACGGACCGGCGATAGCGCCCAATCCGATGACGGCGGTTACGAGGATCGTATGGATTCGCATGGTTCTCCTCCAGTCGACGCGCAGCAGTTCGAACACGGGTCCGCTCGCGCGTTCTGTGACAAGTTTATACCGGCCCGCGCACTAGTCTAGCGCCCCTGAAGTTCGTTGAATAATTGTTTTCCCACATAGTCATAATTACAACGCCAGTCATCCCGAGCGGCAGCGAGGGATCTGCTTTTAAAGTACTGGTAACACGCGAACAAAAAGCAGATTCCTCGCTGCGCTCGGAATGACCGGGACGGGGGTGGTGTGCTCCTAATCTTGAGAGCTTATGCAACGAACCATTGGGAAAGGAGACCAAGACGCGGAGAGTTATTGAGTCAGGCTTACTCGATGACGAGAAGGAGTTCCTTGGCTTCCACCGTCTGCCCAGCGTGCGCCAGTTTGCGCACCACCGTACCAGCGACTGGTGCATAGACGGTGCTCTGCATCTTCATCGCCTCCAGCACCAGTAGGCGGTCGCCCTTGTTGACCTTCTGGTGCAGGTCGACCGAAACAGCCGTGACCACTCCGGGCGTCGGAGCGCCCACCTGTCCGGGATGCGCCGGGTCCACCAGCTCTTTCGGAGCCTCCGTACGGACTTGGAGTTTATCGCGGACGCTGACCTCGCGCGGCTGGCCGTTCAGTTCGAAAAACACCGTGCGTTGCCCGTCGGGACGAACTTCGCCCATAGTCAGGAACTTGATGATCAGGGTTTTGCCCGGTTCAATCTCAACCGTGATCTCCTCACCGGTATTCATGCCATAGAAGAATGGAGGGGTGGGGAGCGCATCCACTTCGCCGTAGCTCTGCTGAGCCCGGGCGAACTTCAGAAACACTTCGGGGTACATCAGGTAGCTCAAGACTTCATCGTCAGAGGGCCGCCGTCCGATCTTCTTCTCCACTAGCGCGCTGGTTTCGGTGAAATCGACCGGCTTGAGATGCGCGCCCGGCCGGCCGCGTTCCGGCTTTGCACCCCTTAGGATGATGCGCTGCAGGCGCCTCGGCCAGCCCCCCTCGGGTTGACCCAAGGAGCCTGAAAACATGTCGACCACGGAGTTCGGAATGGTCAGGCTGCCGCTTTCCGCCCGGGACTCAAACTCCTTCATAGTGAGCCCGTGAGTTACCAGAAACAGCGCCATGTCTCCCACCACTTTGCTCGACGGCGTCACCTTCACGATGTCACCGAATGCATGGTTCACCTCGGCGTAGGTGCGCGCGATCTCAGGCCAGCGCTCTCCCAGGCCCATGGACTCGGCCTGCTCCTTGAGATTCGTGTATTGTCCGCCCGGCATCTCATGCCGGTACACTTCTGCCGTTCCGGCGTTGGGCGAGTTATCGAAGGGCCGATAGTGGGATCGCACCACTTCCCAATAATCGGCGCACTGGTTCAGGGCATCCAGGTCGAGTCCAGTGTCACGCTTCGTGTTTTCCAGGGCGGCGACAATCGAGTTCAAGTTAGGCTGGCTGGTAGTTCCGCTCATGGAAGCGATGGCCGCGTCCGCGATGTCGGCGCCCGCGTCCGACGCTTTCAGCACGGATGCCGCATTGACTCCGCTGGTATCGTGCGTGTGGAAATGGATCGGAAGACCGACTTCGTCGCGGAGGGTGCGGATCAGTTTCTCGGCGGCGTACGGCTTGCACAACCCCGCCATGTCCTTGATCGCCAGGACGTGCGCGCCCATGCGCTCCAGTTCCTTCGCCATGCGCACGTAATATTGCAAGGGATATTTGTCGCGCTTCGGGTCGAGAATGTCGCCGGTGTAGCACACCGCTGCCTCGCAAACCTTGTTGGACTTGAGCGTCGCCTCGATCGCCACTTTCATATTCGGTAACCAGTTCAGCGAGTCGAAGATCCGGAAGATGTCGATGCCTTGCCCGGCCGATTCGTTGATGAACTCTCGCACCACGTTGTCGGGATAGGCGGTGTAGCCCACGGCGTTGGACGCTCTCAGCAACATCTGAAAGCAGACGTTCGGGATCAGCTCACGCAGCCGACGCAGCCGTTTCCAGGGGTCTTCCAGCAGAAATCGCATGGATACGTCGAACGTGGCTCCGCCCCACATCTCCAGGCTGTAAAGATTATGCAGACGGTACCCGACAAAGCTCGCGATGGCAGCGAGATCGTAGGTGCGGGCGCGAGTCGCCATCAAAGACTGATGAGCGTCGCGAAAGGTGGTGTCCGTCATCAACAGCTTCTTCTGAGATCGCGTCCATTCCGCAAACTTAGCGGGTCCGAGTTGCTCCAGAAGCTGGCGCGTTCCACTTCGTGGCGCGCCCTCGATAGGCGGCGGGACCGGCGCGCGCTGCAGCTTGTCCGGGACGTGTTTCCCCTTCAACTCGGGATTACCGTTTACGATCACTTCTCCGAGGTAGGTCAGCAGTTTCGTGGCGCGATCCTTGCGCTGCTCGAATTTGAACAGGGCCGGATTCTCGTCAAGAAATCGAGTGGTGACCTGGCCGGAGCGGAACACCGCGTTGTTGACCACGTTCTCCAGGAACGGGATGTTGGTCTTGACTCCGCGAACGCGGAACTCGCGCAGGCCCCGATCCATACGTTGGCAGGCCTGTGGAAATTCCCGGGCCCACGCCGTCAGCTTCACCAGCAGGGAGTCGTAATAGGGACTGATGACTGCGCCACCGTAGGCGGACGCGCCATCGAGGCGCAGACCAAAACCGGCGGGTGAGCGATAGGTGTGGATCTTGCCGTAGTCGGGAACAAAGTTGTTCTGCGGGTCCTCGGTGGTCACGCGGCACTGCAGCGCGTAGCCATACAGCGGGATCTGGTCCTGCGGCGGCAATCCGATTTCACGTCCGTGCAACGCTTCGCCCCGTGCGATCAGGATCTGGCTGCGGACCAGGTCAATGCCGGTCACCATTTCCGTAACGGTATGCTCTACCTGGATGCGGGGGTTGACCTCGATGAAGTACCAGGCGTCCGTTTCGCTATCGACCAGAAACTCCACCGTGCCCGCGTTGTAGTAGCCCGCCGTCCGGGCGATGCGCACGGCTGCTTCACACAGGGCCGCGCGGATGGCCGGGTCGAGTTGTACCGCGGGCGCGACCTCCACCACTTTTTGATGCCGGCGCTGCACGGAGCAGTCGCGTTCGTAGAGATGGAGAATTTCTCCCTGGCGATCGCCCAGGATCTGAACCTCGATATGCCGCGGACGCCGGATGAAGCGCTCCAGAAACACCGCGCCGTTGCCGAAGGAGGACCGGGCCTCGTTGCTTGCTTCCGCGAACCGGGTCTCCAGTTCCGCCGGCGACTCCACCACGCGCATGCCGCGTCCTCCGCCCCCGAACGCCGCTTTGACGATGAGCGGGAATCCAATTTCTTTGGCAGCGCGCTTCACATTGTCCAGTTTTGAGACGTCCAGTTTTGAGACGTCCAGTTTTAGGACCACATGCCCGGTACCGGGGATCACGGGAACGTTGGCCCGCTGTGCCAGGCGCCGAGCAGCGGTCTTGTCGCCGAGCAATTCCAGAAGTTCGGTGCTGGGGCCGACAAAGGTGATTCCAGCTTTTTCGCACGCTCGTGAAAAAGCGGGGTTTTCGGAGAGGAAGCCGTAACCCGGATGGATCGCGCTCGCTCCCGTGTCCTTGGCGATGCGAATGATCCCTTCGATATCCAGGTATGCTTCCACCGGACCCTTGCCTTCGCCGATCTGGTGGGCTTCATCCGCCTTGAAGCGGTGAAGGCTGAGGCGGTCTTCCTTGGAGTAAATTCCAACCGTGCGCATCCCAAGCTCGGTAGCGGCCCGCATGATGCGGATGGCGATCTCCCCACGGTTGGCTGCCAGAAGTTTTTGCATGAAAAAGATTGGAAGCGGAGTGTTCTTTCAAGATAGCATCTGCGTTCGGGGCTCTCAATGAAACGAATCGCGGCGCACGGGCTGAAAATAGTCCGGCAAGCCCTTCTTGGTCTCGCTCAGGATTTCGACGATCGACTCGCGATCGGTGAGCGAAAGGCGAGCGTACTTTTCGCTGGTTTCCGCGCCGGACAAGATAGCCCACAGTCTTCTAAATGTCGCTTCGCGCACGGAGGGAGGCAGAGCGTCGAAGGTCTCGGTGTAGATCATATAACTGCACGGATAGGCCATCAGACGCCGCGTGAGATCGAGTTCCCGGAGCGATCGGCCTTGGCTATCGCGTGGTCCCCGCGCGGCGAACTTCTCCGCGAATCCGGACGCGCCTTCCATCTTTCCGGTGAGCGGTGCCTCGTCGATGAACAGCAGGGCGTCGGCGAGTTCCCCGGCCATATCCTGCACGACCGCCGCGGATCCGGGTTCGCTGCCCGGACCCTGGCTGAATAATCCCATGCGGATCTCCGCGTACTCGGCGGCGCGAACCTCCCATCCGACGCGCGTCAGCAAGTTCGTCAAGCGCATCTGATGCTCAAATACCATCAAGGCGGCGATGTCGCTAAAGGGAGATAGATAGGCGCCGGTATCGAACTTGTCCTTGAGAGATTCTAAAGTTAGGGAAGCGTCTGTCAGATGAGGATCGGCCAGGTTCGAGTCGTGCACCATTCGATTGCCCATGTGCTGGACTGAACTCTTGCCGGTGACGTACCAGCCGCCCCAGCGCTGCTCGATGGGGCTCCGATCGTCGGAAATGTAGCTTCCCAGTTGGTTCAGCGCCGTTCCGTCTGCGGCCGTAACCACGCTGCCGAGCCGCGTCCCGGGAAAGCCCAGAGTCGAATACGACTCATGACATCGGAGACATTCGTCGTCGCGCACGAATTGCGGCATCTTTGCCGGCCGCTGTTCGAGCGTGTAGAAGATGACACCCTCCCGGGGATCCTCGGCGGCGAGTTCGACCACGGGACCGCCGCGCACCCAGCCCACCGAAACCGAATCGTTGAAGTACAGCGTTCGCGGGTTGCGCGGGGTGATCCGTACGGCCTGAAAACTGGTCTTCGAGAATACGGCCATCTGCGATTCCACCGGCACGCTCAGCGCCGCGAGTACGGATCGCAAATAGCCGAAATTCTTCTCGCGATCGAGATGCACTTTTCCATCCCGGATCTTGCGATTTAGCTCCGCGACAGGATCTCTCAGCGGGAATGTGCTGTATTGAATCGCCGGATGGTCGGGACCGCCACGAAATAATCCGCCGAGGTCGCCATGAGCGGCAGCGGCGATAACCATTCCTCCCGCGACGAGTAGAGCGGTGCGGCGCATCGTAAACCAGCCTGCTGGACCCTTATAACATGCCATGGGTTCGTGGAGGGGGCCGCCGGAGCTGGAATCGCGGCATCCTCCCGGAATCTCGGTACGATAGAGGTTTCGCGGGCGTGTTCATGCGCGTTGCCAGCCTGGAACCCAGCGAAAGGAGCGAATCATGAAAATATGGACGACGTTGGCATTGGCGGCGATGACTTTTCCGCCGGTTTTGTTAGCGCAGGAAGTCGGGAGTGGAAGGGCCGTGCGAGTGGCGCTCATCAAGATGCCCTATCAGGGAGAACGGAACGTCCCTGAAAAATCCGGCGGTCCGGACTATTTGGAGCAAGGCGGCATCCAGAAGATTCTCGGCGAACGCTATCAGACTCAGCCGATGTCCACAGTTGCATTGACCGCTGAAGAAGAGAAATCGTACGGCGAATGGAATCGTCTTGCCGAGGCGAATGGCGATCTCGCAAAAGTGGTCACCCAGGCGCGCAAGAACGGGGACCTGCCCGTCGGGCTTCTGGCGAACTGCAGCTCCCTGGCCGGGATGCTGAGCGGGCTACAGCATGCGGGTCCAACCGCCAGGCCTCTCCGCGTTGGATTGGTCTACATCGACGCGCATGGCGACTACAATACCCCCGAAACGACGCTCAGCGGCATGCTGGGCGGGATGCCGGTCGCAATCGCGGCGGGTGAGGCGCTTACCCGAATGCGCCTGAAGGCCGGCCTCGATCCGGCGATTCCGGAGAGCCACATCGTGGAAGCGTGCGTGCGGGACAACGATCCGCTGGAACAGGATCGGCTCGATCGGTCGCAAATCCACCAGCTCTCCGTAAGGGACATCCAAATGCGATCCGATCGTCTTCAGGAAGAGATGAAGCGTCTCTCGGAGATCACCGACGTGATCTACGTCCACGTGGATATGGATGGGCTCGACCCTCGGGAAGTCCCTGGGCATCATCTGGCCGTGCCGGGCGGCCCGACCAGCCTCGAACTCGCCGCGGCGCTGACCGAGATGTTCAAGTACGAAAAGGTCGCGGCATTCGGCGTTGCGTCTACTCCGTACGGCGATCTTGATAAGACCGGTGTTTCACGTAAAGCGGCGTACAATCTGATCCTCGGAGCCGTGAAAGGGGGCGAACAGCGGGCCGCGAGCCGGTAGCGGACGTTTTCGCGGAATCTCAACAGCGAAATTTCAACAATGGATAAGCAGAGCCAGGCGGAATGGATCCGAGATTTGGGCATTCATGAGACCCGGCGCGCAGTGATTGTCACCGGCGGGTCGCGCGGAATCGGAGCGGCCACGGCTGCGCTTCTGGGCGCCCAAGGCTTTCCCGTCGCGGTCAACTTCGCGACGAATCAGGCCGCCGCGGACCAGGTGACTCACGGGATCATCGTGGCGGGCGGACGGGCCATAGCGATTCAAGCCGACGTCGGGCGGGAACAGGACATTCTTCGCCTCTTTGAAGAAACCGAGCGCCAGTTGGGCCCGCTTGGTGGGCTGGTCAACAACGCGGGTATTATCGGCGGACTCGGGCGCGTCGAGTCGATCAGCGCGCGGACCCTCGAACAAGTTTTCGCGGTCAACGTGATGGGAACAATCTTGTGCTCGCGCGAGGCCGTCCACCGTATGTCGACGCGCCACGGCGGGGCCGGTGGGGCGATGGTGAATGTTTCCACGCGCGCGGCTCGTCTCGGGGGAGCCGGGGAGTGGGTGCATTACGCGGCGTCGAAAGGCGCGATTGAGACGTTCACCCTCGGACTTGCCCGCGAGGTGGCGGCGGAGGGAATACGGGTCAACGCCGTTGCTCCTGGACTCATCGACACCGATATTCATTCGACCAATGGCGTTCCCGAGCGTCCCACCCAAATGGCCCCGACGATCCCGATGCAGCGGGCGGGAACGGCGCTCGAAGTGGCGGAAGGAATCGTCTGGCTGCTATCCCCTGCCGCCTCTTACATCACGGGGGCGATTCTGGATGTCAGTGGCGGACGTTAGCCGGGAACTGCGGGCCCCAAAAGGGGCACACTGAGAGCGTGGATCTCCAGGGCTGGGAACAACGATACCGATCGACCGATCCGTCGGACGGCGCAGCGGCTCCCGCGCCGCTCGTGATCGAAACGGCTTCCCCATTGGAGCCTGGAGCGATGCTCGATCTCGCGTGTGGAACGGGCCGGCATGCGATCTGGTTTGCCGAACGCGGATGGAGCGTGACCGCTGTGGATGGATCGCCGGCTGCGATTGACATCCTGCGCCGCCGGGCCGGCGCCCGCCACTCGACCCTCGCCGCGCGAGTGGCCGACCTCGAAAAGCACGAGTTCGTGATCGGACCTGCAGCCTGGGATTTGATTCTGATCTGGCTCTACCTGCAGCGCGATCTCATCGATCCGGCGAAACGCGGAGTGAAGCCCGGAGGAGTGTTGATCGCGAGCGTGCGGACAGTGGATGCCGGCGCGGACCCTGGTGCGCACCGTCTGCGGCCCGGTGAACTTCAATCCTATTTTCGCGATTGGGAGATTCTGCACTACGCGGAGGGGACGTCGATCGATCCGGGGCACGAGCATTCGGTCGCGGAGATCGTGGCCCGCCGCGGAAATCCGGCCGCTAGACCAGTTTCGGAGATAGCGGAGACTTTTAGCACCCGTTAAGCCGTTAGGAAGACTGTTACAGGCCGTGTGAAACCGGTCTATGCTAAATCAAAAAATGGTCTACTTTGCCGACGCTCTAAGGTTCTTGTAGTACGCTTCGATGGGCTGGAACGGGCCTAGCCGGTGTTGTTCGATCGGGAAGGGATCGACGTACGGGGGATAGGGCGCATCGATCAACTTGGTCCGTTTGTCAGGGAAGTCGGCTTCGAGATTCGCCATCTCGGGCCGAGGCTTCGCGTTCACGTATGCCGCCACATCGTAAGCTTCATCGTCCGTCAAATCGGGATCGCCCAGCGGCATGCGGGCCTTGATGAACGGGGCTGCGGTCAACAGGCGATGCATCCCCGCGCCGGTGTTGAAGCTATCCGGACCCCACAGAGCCGGAAACACGTAACCGTGGATCGGGCCAGTGTCAGCCAGACGCCCCGCACCGTCGTAGCCGTGGCAGGTCGCGCACCGCTCCTCGAAGATTCGCTTACCGGCGGTGACGTTCGCCGCACGATCCGGCGCATGGAACTTCGCGGGTTCCACGGCTTTGCGTTCGCCCTCGCTCGCGGCCGTGTCGCGGGCCGCCATGTCGCGAACCCAGGCCTTGATCGCGATCATCTGCGGGCTGTCGTCCGGCAAGGGCTTCCCGTTCATGCTGCGCGTCATGCACTCGTTGATTCGAATCTCAAGTGTACGAATGGCCGCGGTGCGCGCGGAAAACTTGGGATAGTTGTGGATCGCCCCGTTCAGACTCAGAGCGACCGGGTCATCACCCTCATGCAAGTGACAAGATCCGCAGGAGAGCCGGTTGCCTGTGTAGCGCAGACTGGGATCGGGAACGTCGGGACCCATCAGCTCAGGCGTCTTAGCGATCAACCGATAGCCGTACCTTTCCCTGCCAACATCGGCGGAGACCAACGAATCGGGGCTTGTCTGGAAGATCCCTTTCTCCAAGAAAAGGGAGGCCCCGATTACGAACGCACCCACGACGCAGCACACGGCGACAATGTCGCCCATGCGGCGGCCCCTGGTTTGTTCTTCCTGACTCATCGCAATTACGTCGCTTCGGCGCCTGGCTTTTTGCGTTCGCAACCTTTAATTATAGTGTTCCATATTGGCCTGGAACCTGTATTTTGGAAGCTCGGCCCATACCCTACGGTTCGACAAAACGAGCCATGCGGCGGTCCAACGCATTCCATGCATCCGATTGGGCGGCAACCATGAAATATCTGTAAAATGTCAAGACGACAACATGTTATGAATGACCGACATGAAACCCGCGCGCGAGGCTCGTTCGTGAGCCGTTCATGAACAGCCAACACTTTGCTCTGGTTCTATCCCTGCTGATCGGCGTGTCACTGGGAGCGCTGGGCGGTGGCGGATCCATCATTACGCTCCCGGTGCTGGTTTATGTTGCGGGGATCGCGCCGAAGGCTGCTATCGGCATGTCGATGGCTATCGTCGGAGGAACCAGCTTGTTGGGCAGCTACCTTCATTCGAGGAAGGGAAATTTCGCCCTGCGGACGGCAATCTATTTCTGCGTGGCGGGGATGGTGGGGGCCTACGCGGGTTCCCTGGGAACCCACCTGGTTTCGTCGAGACTTCTGCTGTTGCTGTTCGGGGCGTTGATGTTCATCGTTGGATCCATAATGTTGACCGGTAAGCATCCGGTAGTGCGCCCAGGAGCCGCGCATTCAGCGGCCGTCTGCCTTCCGGCGGGCTTTGCGGTGGGCGTCATGACGGGATTTCTAGGCGTCGGAGGCGGATTCCTGATCGTGCCGGCGCTGGTCTGGCTGACCGGGCTCGACACCCGGAAAGCCGTCGGCACTTCGCTCGCGATTATCGCCTTCAACTCCGCTTCCGGCTTAGTCGGGCAGGCGCGCTATGCGCACTGGGACTGGGCTTTGACCGCTGAATTCGTCGTCGCCGCGCTCGCGGGAATGGGTTTCGGCGTGTCGATCGCGACCCGAACCCCGGATCGTTCCTTGCGAAAAGCATTCGCCGTGATGGTGCTGGCGGTTGCGGCCGCGATGACCTGGCGCGTACTCCGCCAATAGCGATTGGCGTTTTCCGCGGCCAACGGCCAACGTCATTAGTAACAGCCCGCAAAACGGAACGCGGCGGCAGCGTTACTTGGCTGGTGATGAGGGTGCCGACCGCGTCCTTTTCGGGCTTCGGAGAGAAAGCGGGTGTCGAATGGCTTATCATTGTTTGAAGTGAGTGTTGAGGGCAAGGGTTGCAACCAATTTTCTGAACCTAGAGTCTGGAGCCGGAGTGCGCTAACCTCCGTGCTTGGCAGTCCGCTCGAAAAGTTTCTGAAATCAAACCGAGGGAGAAAACTATGAAGAAGAAAGTGTTCTACAGCGTCGCCGCGGCATTGCTGGTGATGTTTCTCGCGATGGTCGCCGTGTCGCAACCGACCGGCACCCATAAGGTGATCTTTCACATGAATACGACCGGCGACTTTGCGTGGGAGCAAGGCTTGCGAAACATCATGGCGCTGCAGCAGGCGTTCGGTCCCAAGAACGTCCAGATCGAAGTGGTCTGTCTCGGTCCGGGGCTCTCGATGATCATGAAGAAGGATACGCGTTTCCAGGCCCGCATCGAGAAGTTCGCGGAAAGCGGCGTCGTGTTCGCGGCCTGCGAGAACACCATGAAGGGCATGGGCGTGACCAAGGACGACCTGTTGGCGGTTGATACCACTGTACCCTCCGGCGTCGCGGAAGTCGTCAAGAAGCAGGAAGCCGGCTGGTCTTACATCAAGTCCGGCGCGGAAACGCAGATCGATCCGCCGTCGTTCTAGCGCCAGCGCCGTACTGGCTCAACTGCCGCTGATCCGCTCGCAACGGAGTGCAGGTGTACTCACACGTTGCGAGCCGTCGGTGCTTCTCAGTGTCCGGTCTTGTCGAACGACGCGAGCAGTTGTTCAAACTTCGGCTGATTTGCCAACACGGTCTTGTCCGGGCCGGTGAACTTCAGGAAGACATTTCCGGCGGGTCCTTGCACGATCGCTCCCAGCATACGGTAGCCGGGCTGGCCGCTCGCGTTGGCCGCCATCGGACCGCCCATTCCCGAGTATTCGCCCGCAGCGGATATCGTAGTGACGGCCAGGCCGTGAATCGTTCTCTTTTGAACCTGCGCGTCGGCAACCTTTCCGTTCGGTCCCTGAAACTGGCCCTTCCATCGTTCGAGATTGGCTTCCACACTTCCGCCCTGACCGGCCCCGAAGAAGTAGACTGCGCATTCCGCCGTGTCGGGATCGCTCGCGGCTTTCGGAACGTGGTAGGTTGCGGCACGCATGGGCCGCGCGCCTTCGGCGGTCCAGCCTGCGGGCATGGTCCATTTGAGACCGGCCGCGGTTTGAGCGAACAAGGCCGTCACGACACACAGCGAAAGATAAAAGACACGCATGCGATCAGTATATCCTCGAGGCCAGATCAACTTTCCCGTAAACCGATTCAGGAAACGAACGAATGTGCCGGTAGTGTGGCGAGTCAGAAAAAAGTTGCAAAAGTCGCTGACCTACAAGAACCCGAGTCATTCCGATCCCGCAGAGCGGGAGAGGAATCTGCTGTTTGTTCGCGTGTTACCGATACTTCAAAAGCAGATCCTCGACTTCGCTCGGGATAACCCGGTTTTTGACGGGAACTTCGGACTCACGACGCTACGTCACTTCGCCGGTTTCGCGGCCACCTGGTGGACCGCATCGTACATGTACTGGATGAATTTATAGATCCCGACCTCGCTCACGCGCTCATTGTCGCTGTGAAACGCGTGGGTCATGGTGTCTTCCTGCGGGTACTCCGGCGCGATGCCGTAGCACTGCATGCCTTTGGCGCGCAGGCCGCGCATATCGGTGCCGCCGGTCCACATCCAGGGGAAGGTGGGGGTGTTCGGGTAGGCCCTGGCTCCGGCCTGTTCAAGCGCGCGGTACATCTCCGTGTCGGTGCGCGAGTCGGGCGGTGCTGCGCCGCCGAAATTGCCGGTGACCTCCACGCTCACCAGCGGATCGTTAATGACGCGGATCAGTTCAGCCCGGTACTTCTCCATGTCTTCATTCGCGACGGCACGGATGTCCAGGGTCGCGTTCGCTTCCGATGAAAGGACGTTGCTGCGGAATCCGCCCTGGAAGATCGTCGGGTCAACCGTCGTGCGAAGTTCCGAATTCATTTCGACGTCGTTCTTACGGAACCATGCCTGCGATTCTTCGGTTTTAGCGCTGTCAAAAAGACCCCGGAGACGCGCGGCATTCTCAAGCGAAGTGACGCTTGCCACCTTTTCCACGTAGGTGCGAGTGGTGTCGGTCAGATGCATGGGCGGCTGCCAGTGGGCGACGGCCGCCACGGCGGCGGCGAGATGAACCACGGCGCTGTCCTCCCTGGGCTGCGATCCGTGTCCCGCGGTGCCATGCGCCACCAGCATCATGCCCCGGCCGTTCTTTTCCGAAACCGCCACTTTTTGATACAGGACCTTGCCTCCCACGGACCGGAAGTCGCCGCATTCGCTCAGGCAATACTCCGCGTCGATGTCGGCCCAGTTGTTCTGGATGATGTAGCCCATCCCGTATCCGCCTCCGCCTCCGCCACCCTCTTCGCCCGACTCGGCCACGAAGATCACGTCGCGATCGAGTTCCACGCCACTGCGTTTCAAGAGCAGCATGGTCATGAGCGACCCTATCACCAGGGGTTTGTCGTCGAGCGTGCCGCGTCCCCAAATGAAGCCGTCGACGATCGCGGCGCCGAACGGATTCTGGGTCCAGCGATCGCGCTGCACCGGAACCTCATCGGTATGGCCCATGATGAGAATCGGTTTCTTACTCCCATTGCCCTTCAATCTTGCAATCAGGCTCAGGCGCTGCATATCCGTGCCCACCAGCTTGGTGGGAATGCCTTCGCGTTCCAGAATGCCTTGCAGGTACTTGGCCTCCACCGTCTCATTACCGGGCGGGTTGCTCGTGTCCTGTTGGATCAGATCCGTGAAGTAGCGCAGCGTCTCGGCGTCTACCGCCTTCCAGTCGATGGGCTTGCTTTGCGCGCAGATCGCGGAAGCCATCAGGGCCGGGAGGGTGGAACGGATCAAGAGGGAAATAGCAGATTGCAGAGTCATAGGTTTGTAAGCCAGGATCGATCCCCGGCATCCTCGATTCGGATAGTTTACATTAATGCGCCGCCGCGCCCGCGCCGGGACGGGTGGCGGGCTTCTTCATGATTGCGACCAGAGGAATCATGAGCAGAAACACGGCCGTGATGATAAAGAACAGATCCAGGAAGGATCGCATGGCGGCCTGCTGCTGCACCATTCCGAACAGGGCTCCGTAGGCGCGGCGATCCGCCAGTCCCGGCCCGGAACCGGTGCTCAAGTACAGTCCGCGCAACGACGCAAACCATTGCTGGGTCGCCGGGCTGGTGGCGTTCACATGCGAGCCCAAAATGTTTGTATATTTCTGCTGATACCGCGTATTCAGCATGGTGAGAACGGAAATGCCGACGCTCCCGCCAAGATTGCGCATCAAGTTAAACAGACTGGTGGCGTTTCCCATCCCTTCACGTGGAACATGAGCCATCGAGATGGTAGTGAGCGGAACGAAGATGCACCCAAGGCCGAATCCCTGAACGAACTGCGGCCAGAAAAGATCCCAGTAACCCACGTCCAGGTTCAACTGAGAGAGGCGGTAGGTGGAAGCCGCCCCCAGCAGGAGCCCGACCACCAGCACTTTACGCGCGTCGAAACGCGGAAGAATCGTGCCGATGATGGGCATGCCGACCATGGAACCCAGACCTCTCGGCATCATGGTGAATCCGGCGGTGACGGCGGAATAGCCGATCAAGGTCTGAAGCCAGATGGGGATCAGAACGATGCTGCCGTACAGCACGAAGCCCAGCACGGTCATCAGGAAGACGCCTGTGGCGTAGCTCCGGATTTTGAAAATGCGCAGATTGACCACCGGGTGATCGGCCATCAGTTCGCGAGCCAGAAACGCGACGATGAACGTGGCGGAGATGACCAGTAGCCAGTTGATGAAATGCGAGGAGAACCAGTCGAGCTCCTGCCCTTTATCAAAGGCGATTTGCAGAGCCGCCACCCATACGGCGAGCATCCCAATGCCCCAATAGTCGATCCCCTGATCTTCCTTGCGGCTGATGTAGGACGGATCGAAGACATAGGCCTTCACCATCAAAAGCGAAATGATCCCGACGGGGAGGTTGATGTAAAAGACCCATCGCCAGGAATACGCGTCCGTGAGCCAGCCACCCAGCACCGGGCCGAGCACCGGCGCGACCACGATTCCGAGCCCCCAGAAGCCCATGGCCTTGCCGCGTTCCTCAGGCGGGAACGCTTCGAGCAGCACGGCTTGAGAGAGTGGTTGAAGCGCACCACCGCAGGCGCCTTGAATAACGCGAAACAGAATCAGCAGACCCAGCGTGGGAGCGGCGCCGCACAGGAACGAGGCCAGCGTGAAACCGATTACCGACGTCATCAGCAGCCGCTTGCGGCCAAAATGATTGGACAGCCATCCGGTGATGGGCAGGATGATGGCGTTCGCCACCAAATAGGAAGTCAGGACCCAGGTAACCTCGTCGATCGACGCCGAAAGGTTGCCGCCAATATGAGGCAGGGAGACGTTGACCACGGTCGTGTCCAGCACTTCCATGAAGGTGCAGAACATGACTGAGATCGCGATGATCCAGGGATTAACATGCCTGTGTTCGGTGGACGACACACTTACAGCATAACCGCCCCGGTCCTTGCCGTGAAAATAGTGCGCCGAACGGCACGGTCCGGGACGGTGCGACAAATTGACGCACCGCTTGCGCTCGGGGATACCTTCCAAGGCGTCTTATAATGGAACATGCGCAAATTCTTACTGACGACGTCCCTGGCGCTCTGTGCGTCGATGGCGCTGCCCCTGGCAGCAGCCGATTATGACTGGAAGGACAATGCCAGGAAGCACTGGCAAAGTTCCTATGCGTTCACCTATCAGGTTGTCGAGGCGATGCCTGCGGAAGCATTTAGCTATATCCCGCCTTCAACGGCCAAGCCAACCGAGCGAAACTATGGCGGACTGACAGCTCATATCGGCGTGTTCAACATCGGCATGGCGTCGCTCGTGACCGGCATGAAGGGACCCGAGGCGCTTCCGAAAGGGACCACCGACAAGGCGCAGATCCTGGCCTACCTCCACGCATCTGAAGACTTCGTCATGAAGGCGCTGGACGCGGCGACCCCCGAGCAGCTTGCCAAGACCGTTAAATTCGCCAACATCAGCGAGACCGGCTACGAGGCGTTCGAAGGCGGGTTTGCTCACATGGCGCACACGCGCGGCCAGTGTGAGGTTTACCTTCGCCTGCAGAATATCCTGCCGCCCAAGTATCCATTCGAATAAACCGGCCGGAGACACCGGTCCATCGACGAGCGGGTTGTCCCTGCGTCAAGGATAGTGCGAGGCCTGGCAACTGTGGAGTCGCCTCCGATGGGTGCCAAACACCGTCCTGCTACCACTCCCTGACCGGTCACGGAAGGGCTGATTCTGAGCCGTGACCGTGCGAGGAAGCGGTTGTAATATCTAAGGCGGGACACCACACTAGCGCCCGGTAGTTAAGGTCTTCGACCGAGCGACTTCGCGTCCCGTGCGCCGTAAGCTCGAAGCATGGGACCGCTGCTCTACTTTTTATTGGCGCTGACCGTAAAAGAAGACCGCGCCCCGCTGCGATCCGGATGCGCTTCCGATTCGAGTGTGGTCGCGACCCTGCCGGCGGGTGCGCCGCTTACCCTTCGCTATGCCCTGTCGGGCGAAAGCGTGCCTTGTTATAAAGTTGCGGCGGAGGCGAACGGCGCATTGGTCGATGGATATCTTTCCGCCGGTGCGATCGACGGTCTGGAAGAGTTCGACAAGGGTCGCCGTGAAGCAGCCTGGACAGATACGGCGCAGCTGCTGCAAGCCGTGCACGCTGCGTCGCAGAAGAAGCCCCTGCTCTCGACAGGGGGGGTGGCCGCAATCAGCGTCCCAGCGCTCCACGCCGATCTTGCCCAGAAAGCGTATCGCTTGATCGAAACCAGCCAGCCGGGCAAGGCTCTCGCAATGCTTGAACCAGAGATGCGCGGGAAGCCTGACCCAGGGTTGCTGGCGATCGCCGGGGAAGCCGCCTGGCTTTCCGACGATACTGCCCGGGCTCTCGAGTATTGGAAGAGTTCCCTCGATCTTCAGCCCAATCCGGACCTCGATCGCTTGTATCAGCGGGTACAAAGGGAGACGAAGAACGATCAAAGCGCGGAGAAACTCTACGGAATGCGAGTGATTCTGCGCTATGACCGAAACGCGGTGCCGGCTGAAACCGCACGGCAAATGCTGGGCATAGTAGACGAAACGTTCTCCACCGTATCGGCGCGACTGGGTTGCAACGCGGAGGAAAAGATCGTCACCATCGTACAAACCCGCGAAGCGTATCAAAAGGCCACGGACGTGGCGGAGTGGACCGGAGGTTTGTTCGACGGCCGCATCCGCATACCCGTTTCCAGCGGCCAGGAAATGGGTCCGTCGATGCGGCGCGCCTTGGCGCACGAAACCACTCACGCCTGTCTTTCCATGATCGGGAGCTGGCCGGCTTGGTTCCAGGAGGGTATGGCCCAGAAGCTCTCGGGCGACACGCTGACACCGGCCATGCGCAGCACCATCGCCCAGATGGCTCGCGATGGGAAACTCCCACGGCTTTCCAACTTGAGCCAGGGCTGGTCGCAACTGGACGCGCAGCATGCGATGGCTGCTTACGCGGTCTCCCTTGCCGCCATCGAGATCTTCTACGAGAACCACGGAGACGACGCGATGAGGAATTTGTTGCGCAATCCAGAGCAGCTCCCCCCAGTCACCGCGGATCTCGATAAGAGACTGGGGTTGTAGCCGCTCCGGGCCACCGCCGTCTTCCATGTTTTTGAAATTCGGGTTTTTGAAATGGCGGCGGCCATTCCGCTATCCTTGAATTAATCGCCCCATACCTATGCCATTCGCATCTATTCCCGAGGCGTTGGAGGCCTTTCGCGCCGGCCGTATGGTGGTCGTGGTCGACGACGAAGACCGTGAAAACGAGGGCGACCTCACCATCGCAGCGCAGTCGATCACGCCTGAAGCGATCAATTTCATGGCCAAGCACGGCCGCGGGCTGGTATGCCTGGCGCTCCCGCCGGAGCGCTGCGATGCGCTCCATCTTCCCCTGATGTCGGCGATGAACACGTCGCGTTTAGGGACCGCCTTCACCGAATCGATCGACGCCGCCGAGGGTGTGAGTACGGGAATCTCCGCCGCCGATCGGGCCCACACCATCCGCGTGGCGATCGATCCCAAGTGCCGGCCCCAGGATCTGGCGCGTCCCGGTCACATTTTTCCGCTCAGGGCGCGGGAGGGCGGCGTCCTGGTGCGAGCCGGCCAGACCGAAGCGGCAGTGGACCTGGCGCGCATGGCGGGCCTCGAGCCCGGCGGCGTGATCTGCGAAATCATGAACGAAGACGGTTCCATGGCTCGCGTCCCACACCTGGTGGAGTTCTGCGCCAGGCACGGGCTGAAGATGATCTCCGTCGCAGGCCTGATTCGCTACCGGCTGGAGACCGAACTGTTGGTCGAGCGCCGCGGGGAAAGCTGTATCCATAGCGAATTCGGATCGTTCAAGACCGTTTCCTATGTAAGCGCGATCAATGGGGAATCGCATCTCGCCCTGGTGCATGGAGACGTCGCCGGGCGCAAGGATGTGCTGGTTCGCATGCACACCCGGTGCCTGTACGGGGAATCGTTCGAATCGGCTCAGTGCGATTGCGGGAAGACGCTACGCGCCTCGCTCGAGCGGATCGCGGCCGAGGGCGCGGGCGTGCTGGTGTATCTCCACCAGAGCGGTTCCGGCGTTCGAGCGAACCATGCCGGCCCCGACGGTCGCAGCCGGCCGCAGCAGGAAGTGGGAATCGGAGCGCAGATTCTCGCCGACCTCGGGCTTTCGACCATCCGGCTGCTCACCAATCATCCACGCAAAGCGGTGGGCGTCGATGCGTACGGGATCGAGATTGTGGCCCAGATTCCAATTCCGAAGTCAGTGGAATAGGTTTCGCAACAGGAACAGCGCGTTCGCCGGGCGTTCCGCCAGCCGCCGCATGAAGTACGGATACCAGGCGGTGCCATAAGGCACATAGACGCGCATCCTGTAACCCTTCGCCACGATCTCGCGCTGCAGGTCGCGGCGGATCCCGTAGAGCATTTGAAATTCGAATTTGGCGGCGTCGATACGCCGTTCGGCCGCATGCTTAAGAGCTTCGCGGACGATGCGCTCGTCATGGGTGGCGATCGCCGGATAAGCGCCTCGATCGAACAATTTCTTCATGAGCGCAACATAGTTTCGATCGACGTCCCGTTTCCCCGGGAACGCGACCGAAGTAGCCTCGTCATAGGCGCCCTTACACAGTCGCACGGGAATCCGCAGCTCATTCAGGCGATCCAGATCCGCCTCGGTCCGATGCAGATACGCCTGGAGCACGCAGCGGACACAGTCGTACTCGGCGGCCACGCGCGAGGCGATCTCCAGGGTCGCATCGGTGTAGGCGCTCGACTCCATGTCGATTTCCACGCGGCTGCCGATCGCCTTGGCTCGCGCCGCCAGCTGGCGAACGTTCTCAAAACAGGCCGCTTGCGAAAGGTTCAGCCCAAATTGACTGAGTTTCACGGAAACCGTCGAGGGTAAAGCGCGTTTCGCGATCTCATCGAGAGCCACGATGTAGGCGTCGCGCGATGCCGCCGCCTCCTCGATCGAGGTGACGTTCTCGCCCAAATGATCGAGCGTCGAGAAGATCCCCTGCGTCTTGAGCCGCCCGCAAACGGCCAGCTCCTCGTTCAGCGTTTCGCCGGCGATGAAACGTCGGGTAAGTTTTTTCGAAACGGATGAGGTTTCCATCCATCTTCGCAGCCCTCTGCGTCCGGAGAGGAGCAGGAAGAAGTGGCGCATCATGCCGGGCGGTCGACTCCGGGAGGGTGCGAAACCGCGGGAACGGCGGAGGACGGGCTCTGGGGTTCGCGCGCCGCGGCGTCCACGCGAGGGAGCTGCGGCGCTTCATCGGCTCCGCCCGCGCCGAGATCGCGCATCCGTCGCAGAGACGGCAACACGCGCGCGTCCCAGGATCCCGCCGAACGATTATAGGCGTCGATGGCTCTTGCCAGGTGACGCCCCGAATCCGCGTACGCCTCGGCAAATCCCCGCAGACGATCGTAAAATTCGGCCGCGATGCGCCGGAGCTCCCCCGCATTTTCCGCCAGGCGCTCCTGCCGCCAACTGTAGGCGACGCCCTTGAGGACGCTGATGAGCGTTACCGGCGTGGCCAAGACCACTTTGCGCGCGAGCGCCTTCTCGAGCAGGTCCGGATCGCGTTCGAGCGCGGCGCTCAGAAAATGATCGCCCGCCAGGAACAGCACTACCATCTCGGGGGCCGGTTGAAACTGAGCCCAGTACTCGCGCCCGCCCAATTGCCCGATATGCCGGGCCAGCTGCTGGGCATGGCGGTCGAGCGCGGTTTTCCGCGCGCCATCGTCCGTGGCGGCCTCCGCATCGAGATATGCCGCGAGCGGAACCTTGGCGTCCACCGCGAGCGTCCGGCCGCCCGGCAGCTTCACCAGCATATCGGGACGCTGCCGGGCGCCGGAACCGGCCGGGTCGGTCTCCTGCTCGAAGAAATCGCAATATGCGACCATCCCGGCCAGCTCCGCCACTCTCCGCAGCGTAAGTTCGCCCCAGCGGCCTCTCGAATTGGGTACGCGCAGCGCCTGCGATAACGCGACGGTTTCCCGGCTGAGGGCCGTCAATTGATGCTCCAGGCCGCCGAGCATATGCTGCCGCTGCGATTCGAAGCCGCGGATGTGGGATTCGATACGGTCGAGCGTATCGGCCATGGGCCGAGCCGCGTCGGCAGCGCTGAGCGCGGCATCGGACGCGGTTCGTGCCTCCTCGGCCGCCATGCGGGTACGCACCCATAAGCCTGCCAGCAGCGCGCCGAGAGCGAGCGATAAAACAATTCCCGCGACGAATGTTGTCATCGGCATCGGGCTTCCTCATTCAGTGTGGCATACCGGCCGGCAGGGGGAGCGGAGCCGGTTAGCGGCCGTGGCCCGCTCTATAGTCCGATTTCACGCGGTTTCAAATCGTATCCTATATACAAATGGAAAATTGCCGCACGCTGCTTCGTCACACGGTCGCGACGCTTGCTTATCGGGGAGCGAAAGCAATTCTCGGAGCGCCTCCGGCCTTCGCCGATTTTCGCGTTTCGCCCGGCTCGCGCACGCCGGTCCAGATTCTGGCCCACATGGGAGATCTGTTCGACTGGGCCTTATCCCTGGCCAAGGGGAAGCAAGCGTGGCACGTGTCGGATCCCCTGCCGTGGGCCGAGGAAGAGAGACGGTTCTTCGGCGCGCTCTCCGCCTTCGATGATTATCTGGCGTCCGCAGCGGCGCTGGAGGCGCCGGCCGAGAAACTGTTTCAGGGGCCGATCGCCGATGCGCTCACTCACGTGGGTCAGTTATCGATGCTCCGCCGTATTTCGGGCGCGGGCGTTCGCGGAGAGAATTTCTTCGTTGCCGATATCGTCGTCGGACGCGCCGGCCGGGACCAAGCCGCCCCGCGCAAAGAGTTCGATTAATGATCTCCTCCGAAACAGTGTCCCGCCTGGTGGCTTCGTTTGCGACAGGCGATGATGGACTGGCTCGGAAAAGCCAGGATCTGGTGGTTCATCTCCTGGAACATACGCCTAAGCCGTTTTCCCGGAAACAGTACGAGCCGGGCCACATCACTTGTACCGGGCTGGTTCTCCATCCCGATCGCGACGCCTTCCTGCTGGTGCACCATAAACGACTGGATCGCTGGCTGCTACCCGGTGGGCACGTGGAACCGGAAGACGCTGAGATTTGGGACGCCGCGATCCGGGAAGTGCGCGAGGAGACAGGCGCCCTGATCGACCGGCGACCTGATCCACAAGCCGATCCACACGTTGGGTCCGCTGCGCTTCCGCTGATCGGTATCGACGTTCACGGAATCCCGCCGAAGCGCCAGGAGCCCTATCACCTTCATCACGACCTGATCTTTGGAATGCGTGCATCGTCCGCCACGGCGGCTCCAATAGAAGCCCGCACAGGGCCAGCGAGGCCCTCCAAACGAGCAGGAACCCTAAGCGTCTCCCCCGAGCGAGGCTCCGTTGTGCGGGCGAGTTCCTCAGACGAGGTCCGCGCCGTCGTCTGGTGCGAAGCTGGAGCCTGGGACGCCTACCAGCTTCCCGAGAGCATCCGGATCAGTGCCGTGCGGGCCTTCGAGTTCCTGTCTTCATCCCGCTCCTAGTGCGTCTCCCCGAGGGAACAGTAGGGTGGGGCGGACGCCCTCGTCCGCGCCGGACCCCCTGGTCCGGCTTTTCGCCTGCAAACCAAGGCCGACGAGGGCGTC
>Ga0209415_10002092_pt1 | contig 37774 bp, 28 predicted proteins | sample PeaSoiSIISIP2007_FD_187696 | JGI IMG/M metagenome (GOLD analysis project Ga0209415, IMG submission 187696) | Peat soil microbial communities from Weissenstadt, Germany - SII-SIP-2007 (SPAdes) (version 2) | ecosystem: Environmental > Terrestrial > Soil > Wetlands > Peat | place: Germany...
GTGGATCCGACTGTCGCTCGCGTCTCTGCTCAGCAGGGCGTGGAACACAAGCTTTGCGTTCACTTGATTTCGATGCGCCGGATCAGCCTCGGGGGAGGGTTCCGCTACCTGATGGACTCGGTGGCCCTCGGTGACGGCACCCCCGAACGCCCCGAGACCCTGGCCGCCTACTACGCGGCGTCGGGGACCCCACCGGGGGTGTTTCTGGGCTCCGGACTCGCCGGTTTGGCCAGTGGCACCGGAGTGGCGAAAGGGTCGGTGGTGACCGAGGAGCATCTGTTCAACATGCTCGGTATCTGCTGTGACCCGGTCACCGGCGAGCCGGTCGGCCGCTGCCCCAACTTGAGCTCGAAGCTGGCTCCGGTGGCCGGCTTCGATCTCACGTTCAGCCCGAGCAAATCCGTATCTGCCGCATGGGCGCTGGCAGATGACGTGACCCGCCAAGTCATCTACGGCTGTCATCGCCAGGCCGTCGACTACGTCCTTACGTACGCCGAACGGGAGGTGTTTCACTCCCGGTCGGGGACCAACGGGATCGTCATCGAGGACATCGACGGAGTCATCGCGGCGGCGTTCACGCACTTCGACTCGCGCGCTGGGGACCCTCAGCTCCACGATCACGTGATCATCTGGAACCGAGCGCGATCGACCAACGACGGCCGGTGGCGGACCCTCGACAGCCGGGCCATCTTCCAGGCCCGCTCCGCGCTCTCCTCGATGCACCAGGGGGTCCTTTCGGACCTGCTCACAGAACGGTTGGGAGTGGGCTGGGACGCGCGGGACCGGCGTCACTCAGAGCGCGTCCGTTGGGAGATCAGCGGTGTCCCCGAGCACCTCATGGCGGAGTTCTCACAGCGCGTCGAGCAGATCGAGCGCTCCAAAGACGACCTGATCCAAGCATTCGTCGCCGACCACGGCCGCAACCCGACGGGAGTTGAGATCGTGCGACTCCGACAGCTTGCAACCATTACCACCCGACCCCGAAAGATCCATCGCAGCTTGTCCGAGATGACCGAACACTGGCGCCAACGCGCCACCAACCTCGATACCGTCTTCGCAGAGGGGGCGTGGGTGTCCTCGCTCCGGGGCCGTAACAACCTCCCCCTCCTGGCAGCTAGCGACCTCGCGGAGCCGATTCTCGATGACGCCGCCCGAGCCGTCGTCACTGTTGTCGCGGAGCGGCGCGCCACTTACCGGCGCGACAACCTGCTCGACGAAGCCCACCGACTTCTCCACGGTGTCCGCTTCGTCAGCCCCGATGACCGCGTCGCGGTCGCGGAGCGGATCACCGACCTCGCCGTCGGCACCTCTTTGACACTCACCCCGCCCGTAATGCATCACACACCTGACCGGTATCTCCGGCCCGACGGATTCTCAAGGCTGCGGCCCCGTAGCCATCAGATCTACACCACCCAGACCTTGATCGACGCCGAGGCGCGCCTCCTCGACTCCGCACAACGAGGCGGCGCACCGACGGTTACGACCGCGACAGTCGCGGGGATCACCGAGCAGAACCTTCCCGGCAAGAACCATCGCTTGTCAGTCGACCAGGCGGTCGCGGTGGAACAGATCGCCACTTCCGGACGGTGGGTCGACGTGCTGGTCGGGCCCGCCGGAACCGGTAAGTCCACCACCATGGCAATGCTGCGCGCTGTCTGGGAAGCCGAGCAGGGGGCTGGTTCCGTGATCGGTTTGGCGCCGTCCGCTGCCGCGGCCGAGGTCCTCGCCAGCGAGCTCGGAGTCAATACCGAGAACACCGCCAAATGGCTCACCGAGCACCAGAGGCATCCCGCCCGAACTGCCGAACGCCGCCAGATCGCGGCCAATCTGGCCACGCACCCGCACTCCGCAGACGCCCAGCAGCTACGAGAACGCCTCCGCGCGCTAGACGCTGAGATCGCCCGATGGCGGCTGCGGGACGGGCAGTTGGTGATCATCGACGAGGCCAGCCTGGCGGGGACCCTCACCCTGGACGAGCTCGTGAGGACGGCCGGCGAGGCCGGGGCGAAGATCCTCCTCGCAGGCGACTTTGCTCAGCTGTCCTCGGTAGACGCCGGTGGGGCGTTCGGGCTCCTTGCCCGCGACAAGACCACGTCGGTGGCCGAACTGGCCGAAGTGCGTCGGTTCAACTCGGACTGGGAACGCACCGCGAGTATCGAGCTCCGCCACGGCGACGAGCGCGGCCTCGACGCCTACCAGTCGCACGGCAGGATCACCAGTGGCAACCGTGAAGAGCTCCTCGAGACGGTCTACCTAGCCTGGAAGAACGACGTCGCCGCCGGCAAGTCAAGCCTCATGATCGCTCCGGACACTACGACGGTGACCGAGCTGAACCGCCGCGCCCGAGCCGACCGCATCGCTGCCGGAGAACTCGCCGAACACGGCGTGACGCTCGCTGCGGGACTGACCGCCGGTGTCGGCGACCACGTCGTCACCCGCCACAACGACCGCCACCTCGCAACCGGCACCGGGTGGGTCAAAAACGGCGACCGCTGGGTGGTCACCGCCACCGATCACGACGGGACGATGACGCTGCGACGGGCTGGCGGACACGGCGAAGTGGTCCTGCCCGCGGCGTACGTCTCCGAGCATGTCGATCTCGGATACGCCACGACCGTTCATCGTTGCCAAGGCTGCACCGTCAATACCGCCCATGCCCTGGTGTCGGCCACGACGACCCGAGAGGTCCTTTACGTCGCCGCCACGCGGGGCCGCGACGCAAATCTGCTCTACGTTGACACGGCCTATGACCCCGACCCTCAAACCAGCCACGACCACTCAGGTGCTCCTCAGACCGCCCGAGATGTTCTCGCCGCGGTCCTCGCCAACACCGGCGCCGAGACCTCTGCCCACGAGACTCTCCGCAGAGCACTGCACGACGTCGAGGGCTGGGCGACGTTGCACGCCGAGTACCAGACGCTGGCCCAGGTGGCGCAAGCCGACCGCTGGAACAGCCTCCTCGAGCGGTCCGGGCTGACGAGCGGGCAAGTCGAGCAGGTCCGATCGAGCGCTGCTCACGGGCCGCTCCTCACCGCGTTTCGAGACGCCGACTCCCAAGGCCTTGACGTCGAAGTTTGCCTGCCTTTGCTGGTCGCTGCCCGATCGCTTGCCGACAGCGACGACCCAGCCTCTGTGCTTCACGAACGCGTCGAACGGTGGATCCACGCGGGCGCCAGTCGCCGACAGGCTGGGACCGACCGCATCGCCAGACTCGTTCCGAGAGCTTTCGGGGTCACTGACCCAGACCTGGCCCGTGCCCTCAACGAACGCGAAATGGCGCTGGAGCAGCGCGCCTGCAGCCTCGCTGAACAGGCGATCACCGACGAGCTCGCCTGGACCCGTCAGCTCGGTGCGCCTCCGATTGATCCCAGACTCCGAGCGCATTGGATGCGGGCCGTCTCGACGGTCGCCGCCTACCGCGAACGCTGGAACATCACGAGCGACGACACGCCTCTCGGGCCCAGGGACCGGATTGCACTCGACCAGGCGAAGCAGCGCAGGCAGGCGCTTACGGCGGTCCAGCAGGCACGCAGGCTCTCCGCGATGACTCCACGCGGTCAAAGCCCGGACGTGGCAGAGGCGACCATCAGTCTGTCTCCACCGACTCGCGAAGGGATCGTTATCTGATCAAACGACGTCCCAGCGAACCTCTCGCGTGCCCGATCCGCCGCACGGGCACGCCATACGCCACTGGCAGTTCGAGAACAAGAAAGGACATCCCAGTCGTGACCCTGATCGATTCGACCAAACCATCAGCGCGCCTGCTCTACACGCCCATCGAGGCGGCGCAAATACTCAGCATCAGCCGCTCGAGCCTGTACGTTCTCCTCGCCGAAGGCGTCATCGCGTCCGTGCGGATCGGGAGCAGCCGCAGGATTCCCGCATCCGCACTCGCCGCGTTCGTCGATCGCCTTGCAGAGGAATCGGATGACTCCGCCTCCACCGGTAGATGTCGTTACTGACTAGACGCCCTACGTCGTGGACGCGAGAGGAACGGCGCCCGTGCCGTCGAGCGTGCGGGCAAGAGCCGCGGCGAGCTTCTGGTCGGTCTGCTCGAGGACATGCGCGTACACACGAAGCGTCATCGCGGCGTTGGCGTGGCCCAGGCGGCCGGCGACGGTGCGTACATCGTGGCCCCCTCCAATCGCGTAGGTCGCGGACCAGTGCCTGAGGTCGTGAAGTCGCCACGTCGACGAGATCCCGGAAAGAGCCCGGGCCCGCTGCCACCACCAGCTGATCCGGTCGGGGTTGGCCGGCTCGAAACGACCGAAGACCCACTCGCCAGCCTCGGCGAACGAAGTTCGGTAAGTATGCCAAATTTCGACCGTGACCTCGTCGACGGTCACCGTCCGATGGTTGGCCGTCTTGGTGATGTCGTCCACCAGCTCGGGCTCGGCGGGCGCTGCGTGGGTGCCATGCCGGAGGACCGCCACCGACGAGTCGATACGAAGCCGACTGCCAGCGAGGTCGTCCCAGCGGAGGGCGGCGAGCTCGGAGCGCCGGGCTCCGGTCACGGCCGCCAGGCGGAGCGCGAGCGCAGCTCCGGCGTCGACCTTCCCGGCGGCGAGAACGACCGCCTGGACGTCTTCAATCGACATGGCTTGGCGCGGCGCCCGCTTGCGCTGCGTCAAACGCGCCGCTCTCGCAGGGTTGGTGGCCAGCCACCCCCAGCGCACTCCCTGGCTGAGGGCGGCACGAAGCACGATGTGTCGATTGCGGACCGATCCTTCGCCGACGCCGGCCTTGCGCATCCTTTTGTGCCAGCGCTCGACGTCGGCGGGCGACAGCCGCGCTACGGCCACCGACGCGATTGGATCCGCGTTGATCATCTTCACCCGGCTGATCTGGTCTCTTGCTGTCGCAGGTGCCCATGTCGCCCCGTTGATCGCCAGCCACTCCCCCACCAGATCCGAGACGGTGCGCCCGGCCGCTCGGCTCGGCTTGAGCGTCATCTCGGCAGCGGCCCGCAATGCGTCCCGCTTGGTCCCGCGGACCGTACGGCTGACCTGAGTCGGCCGGCCGGAGTCGTCGCTGCCCGTGAAGACCCGGATCTCCCAGACTCCCGGTTGCCGCTCTCGCACGGTCGCCATCTCGGCAGTGTATCTCAAATCTAGGGATGGAACTAGGGATGACGCCCGACAATCTGGCTGCAAGGCTGTTGCCAGTCTCTAGCTGCTGGCTAGCCCGCCCCAAGACATGCCTTTGAAATCCTAATGAATGTGCACGCCCGAGATAGCCCGGGCCACCACCAGCCGCTGGATCTCGGAGGTGCCTTCGAAGATCGTGTAGATCTTCGAGTCGCGGTGCCAGCGCTCGACGGGATAGTCCCGTACATAGCCATAGCCGCCGAGGATCTGGATCGCCTGCTCGGTCACCCAGACCGCCGTCTCACCGGCGAAGAGCTTCGACATCGAGCCCTCTCCGGCGGTGAAGGGCTTTCCGGTCATCGCCATCGATGCCGCCCGCATATACAGAAGACGCGCGGCGTCGATCCGGGTTCTCATGTCGGCCAGCTTGAACGCGATCGCCTGGTGCTCGATGATCGGGCGCCCAAAGGTCCGGCGCTCCTTGGCGTAGTCGAGGGAATACTCGTACGCGGCACGAGCGATGCCGACAGCTTGGGCAGCGACGGCAGGCCGTGTCGCCTCGAAGGTCGCCATTGCCGCAGAGGACTTCCCCCGCTTTCCTTCGCGGCCACGGGCGATCCGGTCGTCGAAGCGTTCCTTGCCCCCGAGGAGGCAAGCACCGGGGACCTTCACGTCCTCCAGCACCACCTCGGCGGTGTGGGACGCCCGAATCCCCATCTTCTTGAATTTCTGGCCCATGGACAGACCTGGCGTCTTCGGCGGCACGATGAAGCTCGCCTGGCCACGTGCGCCCAGCTCGGGCTCGACCGACGCGACGACCACGTGGACGTCGGCGATGCCTCCGTTGGTGATCCACGTCTTGGTCCCGTTCAACGTCCACGTGTCGGTCGACTCGTCGTAGACGGCGCGAGTCTTCAGGCTGCTCACGTCCGAGCCCGCATCGGCCTCCGACACGCAGAACGCCGCGAGACGGAGGTCACCGGGCTGGCCGAAACATTGCGGGACCCACTCGGCAACCTGCTCGGGGGTACCGTTCGCCACAATCCCGGCCACACCGAGGGTCGACCCGAGGATCGCCAGCGTGATGCCCGCGTCACCCCAGGCCATCTCCTCGTTGACGAGCGGCAGCAAGAGCCCCGTCGGGTCGGCGAAACAGTTCGCGACGAAGTCGAACGAGTACAGCCCGATCCTGGCTGCCTCCTCGATGATCGGCCACGGTGTCTCCTCGCGCTCGTCCCACTCGTGTGCGGCCGGACGTATGACCTCCTCGGCGAAGTCATGGACCCACTTCAGGACCTGCAGCTGGTCCTCGTTCAACTCCATCGAGAAGTCACCCATCGTCCACCTCGAATCCCGGGCCGGGAGTCACCTCCTCGGCACATCCGACGTAGCCGACCAATCACGGCCGAGCCACCTTGCGTCTCCTGAAGAGTCTAGTGACTCTTGAGTAACCTGTGGGTGGCATACACGCATGACCGCATCCCGGCCGTCAGAAATCCCCTTCCGCTCGCATCGGCGAGGAGAGGCGGCATCACGAGGCTGCGGGCGACGACGGGCGGCCTCGCCCGCCTCCCGCTCCTGCTCGAGGGCGCGACAAACCGACGGTTCGACGAGTGGAACCGGACGTCAGAAACGAGCCCGGCGGCCGGGCTCGTCGATTGCAGGGCCCGCCGCTACGCGGCAAGCCCGCCGGGAGTGGGCGGTCTCAGCGCGCCCGAACGTTGGCTGCCTGCAGCCCCTTCTGGCCCTCCTGGACGTCGAACTCGACTTCCTGGCCCTCGGTGAGGGTCCGGTAACCGGACATCTGGATGGACGAGTGGTGGACGAATACGTCCACGCCGTCGGACTGCGAGATAAAGCCGTAGCCCTTCTCGCTGTTGAACCACTTCACAACGCCGGTCGCCACGGTGGCGTTCCCCTTTGTCTCAGATTGCAGATGAAAGAGGGCCCCGGGCCGAGACTGCACGGCTGGGAGTCGCCGAAACCCGGGGTGGTGCCCCGGCGACCGGGTTACCGTCCATCAGTGTCGGCAACCCCGCGTGACGACGCGATCCGGTTGCTCTCGAAAAACAACGTAGCAGAGCCTTCCGAGCCATGGTTACCAAGGGAGCTTGTCGCCCGGGGGAGCCGGCAGGCGACGTGTCCCGGCTCGAAGGTCTCCACCTCTCCTCACGCTCAGCGGCGGATTCTCGTTCCTCCCGGTGTGTCCTCGACGATGAAGCCGAAAGCGACGATCTCGTCGCGCAAACGGTCGCCCGTCGCGAAGTCCCGCTCCGCACGAGCCTGGTCACGCTGGCGGCCGAGCTCGAGCACAGCCTCGGGAACCTCGACGGTTCCCGTGGCTTCGAGCCCCACGGCCCCGAAGCAATCCAGGGCTGCGCGGGTCAACCCGGCACCACGTGACATCTCACGACTATCGAAGGCCGCGTTCGCTCGGCGGATCGCGTCGAAGAGGACCGCCGTGGCACCGGGCGTGTCGAGGTCATCTTGCATCTTCTCGGCGAACGCTGCCCTCACCGCGTCACCGGCGACGTCAGAGGAGCCCGCGTCCTCGAGCGCAGTGCTGATCGACTCGCCGGCCGAGGCACGTGCCTCCGCGAGCCGACCGCTCAGAAGGTCCAATCGACCCAGAGCCGACGCCGCGTCGCTCAATGTGGTGGCGGTCACTTCCACCGGGGCGCGATAGTGCGACTGGAGCACGAGCAGCCGATAGGCACGCGGATCGTCGATCTGCGTGAAGAGGTCGGACAGCAGGAACACGTTGCCGAGCGACTTCGACATCTTCTCGCCCCCGCGCGCCTCCACCATTCCGTGGTGCATCCAGTACCGCGCGAACTGCTTGCCGAGAGCGACGGCTTGCGCGCGCTCGTTCTCGTGGTGCGGGAAGACGAGGTCCTGACCGCCGCCGTGGAGGTCGAAACCCTCGCCCAGGAGCGCGAGCGACATGACGACGCACTCGGTGTGCCATCCTGGCCTCCCCGGTCCCCATGGCGACTCCCACCAAGGCTCTGCTGGCTTTGCCTTCTTCCAGAGAGCGAAGTCGAGAGGCGAGCGCTTCTCTTCGTTCACCTCGACGCGCGCCCCTGACCTCAGGGAAGCGAGGCTCTGGTGCGCGAGCAGTCCGTAATCGTCGACGCTGGAGACGATGAAGTAGATGCCGTCACTCGTCTCGTAGGCGACCCCGCGAGCAACAAGCTCGACGATCAGCTCGACCATCTGGCCGATGAAGGCGGTCGCATGCGGGATCGACGTCGGGCGGAGGCATCCGAGAGTGTCCATAGCGCTCCACCACTCGGCCTCGTACCGCTCGGCGACGTCCTCGGTCGGGCAGCCTTCCTCGTTCGCTCGAGCGATGATCTTGTCGTCGACGTCGGTGACATTCGAGACGTGATCAACCTCGATCCCGGAGAACTCGAGGTAGCGACGGAGGACGTCATAGACGAGCGAGAAACGGCCGTGCCCGATGTGAGGCGGGCCGTAGACGGTCGAGCCGCAGATGTAGAGGCCGATCCGGCCGGGTTCGCGGGTTTCGAGCTCGGCGAGCCGACCCGAGGCCGTGTCATGAAGGCGCAGCACGGGAGTACCGTACTAGGCCTATGCAGGCGCCCCGCGTGCCAGATCGGCCCTCCCTCGAAGGCCTCGAGGATCGCTGGTCCGCGCGATGGGCGGAAGACGGCACGTACCGTTTCGATGCAACTCGAGACCGCGCGGACGTGTACTCGATCGATACGCCCCCGCCGACGGTCTCCGGCTCGCTCCATGTCGGCCACGTCTTCTCCTACACCCAGACCGACATCGTCGCCCGCTACCAGCGGATGACGGGCAAAGCCGTCTTCTACCCGATCGGCTGGGACGACAACGGCCTGCCGACCGAGCGACGGGTCCAGGAGTACTTCGGGGTCAGCTGTGACCCGTCATTGCCCTACGACCCGGACTTTGTCCCTCCGCCACTGCCGGACCAACGCGACAAGAGCGCCCGTCCGGTCCCGGTCTCGCGCCCGAACTTCGTCGAGTTGTGCCTGTTGCTCATCGCCGAGGACGAGCAGGCCTTCGAGCGGTTGTTCCGCAAGCTCGGCGCCTCGGTCGACTGGTCGCAGCACTACACGACGATCAGCGAGGCTGCGCGACGGGCCTCGCAGCGAGGCTTCCTCCGCCTTCTGGCGCGGGGGCAGGCTTACCGGCACGAGGCGCCAACGCTGTGGGACGTCGACTTCCAGACAGCCGTCGCCCAGGCCGAGCTCGCGGACAAGGAGGAGTCCAGCTCCTACTATCGGCTCCGTTTCGCGCGGTCTTCGGGCGTCGGCCCCCCCGTCGAGATCGAGACGACCCGGCCTGAGCTCGTTCCGGCCTGCGTGGCGCTCGTCGCCCACCCGGGCGACGAGCGATACCAAGCCCTGTTCGGCACGGAGGTGCTCACCCCGTTGTTCGGCGTACCGGTGCCGGTGCTCGCCCACGAGCTCGCGGAACCGGACAAGGGATCAGGCATTGCGATGATCTGCACGTTCGGCGACCTCACGGACGTGACCTGGTGGCGCGACCTCGCCCTTCCGACCCGCTCGGTGGTCGAGCGAGACGGCCGACTGGGACCAGCGCCCTTCGGAGCGCCCGGTTGGGAATCCGTCGACCCAGGCCGCGCCAACGCAAGCTACGCGGAGATCGAAGGGACGTCGATCAAACGGGCCCGCGCGCGGATCGTAGAGCTGCTGCGCGAATCCGGCGATCTGCTCGGCGAGCCGCGAGCGGTCATCCACACCGTCAAGTACTACGAGCGAGGCAGTCGGCCGCTCGAGATCGTCACGTCGCGCCAGTGGTACGTGCGCACTCTCGACCACCGTGAGGCGCTTCTGGCTCGAGGCCGCGAGGTCAGCTGGCATCCCGAACACATGCGGGTCCGCTACGAAGCCTGGGTGGAAGGGCTGACCGGGGACTGGAACATCTCGCGCCAGCGATTCTTCGGGGTTCCCTTCCCCGTCTGGTATGGGCTCGACGCCGACGGCGAGGTTCTCGAGGACCACCTTCTCCTCGCCTCCGAGGACCGCCTGCCGGTCGACCCGTCGACCGACGCGCCCGAAGGGTACACCGACGGCCAACGCGGCAAACCCGGAGGGTTCGTCGGCGACCCGGACGTCATGGACACGTGGGCGACCTCGTCGCTCACCCCACAGATCGCCGGCAAGTGGGAGGACGACCCGGAGCTCTTCGCCACCGTCTACCCGATGGACCTTCGCCCGCAGGCTCACGAGATCATTCGGACCTGGCTCTTCTCGACGATCGTTCGCTCGGAGCTCGAGCACGCCAAGGCCCCGTGGCGCCACGCCGCGATCTCGGGGTGGATCCTCGACCCGGACAGGAAGAAGATCGGCAAGTCGCTCGGCAACGCGATCACGCCGGTCGAGTACCTCGAGAGGTACAGCACCGACGCCGTTCGCTACTGGGCGGGATCCGCCCGCCTCGGCGCCGACACGGTGTTCAGCGAGGAGCAGATGAAGGTCGGGCGACGGTTGGCGATCAAGATCTTGAACGCCAGCCGTTTCGTACTCTCGCGCCTCGACGGCTCCGAGAGCGATGCACCGATCCCCGGGACGAGCCTCACAGCGCTCGACGCGGCCATGCTCGCCCGACTCGCCGTCGTCGTCGGCGAGGCGACGGCCGAGTTCGACTCCTACGACCACGCACGGGCGCTCGAGGTCACCGAGTCGTTCTTCTGGTCGTACTGCGACGACTACCTCGAGCTCGTCAAGACCCGCGCCTATGGCGATCCGACCCACCCCGGTCCTGCGTCAGCACGACACGCGCTCGCCCTGAGTTTGTCGGTGATGTTGCGACTGTTCGCTCCGTTTCTCCCCTACTGCACCGAGGAAGCATGGTCGTGGTGGCAGGAGGGCTCGATCCACCGCTCGCCGTGGCCGTCGGGCCCAGCACTGGCGGCAGCAGCCGGCCCGGACGCACGCCCCCCGCTCCTTGACGGCGCGGCCGCAGTGCTCGTCGCCCTCCGGCGGGCGAAGACCGAGGCGAGGGTCACCATGCGCTGGCCCGTCACCCGATGCGTCGTGACGGGACCCCGGTCGCTCGTGGAGCTCATCGAGCTCGTCTCGAGCGACCTCGCCGACGCCGGCACCATCGCGCGCTTGGACCTCGTGCCGGATGAAGGCGCCGACCACCCGCTGTCGGTCGAGGTCACGCTCGCACCCGAGGGTCCCCCTGGGGTCGATTAGAGGACTGAGCCGCCGGCCGTTGACGGTGCGTCGGTGACCGAGTCCGCGTTGGCGCCGAGGTACGCATCCGCCAGCCCGACTTGGACTTCATCGGGCGAACCGGAGAGGCGGATCCGCCCATCGACGAGAACCGCGGCCGCTGAGGCGACCGCAAGGGCCGTTGGCGCGAATTGTTCCACGACCAAGACGGTAACCCCGCCATCCGCGAGTTGGGTGATGAACGCATAGAGCTCCTCGACGACCCTCGGCGCGAGCCCCATCGACAGCTCGTCACAAAGCAGCACCCGCACACCGGGACAGAGCGCTCTCGAGAGCGACAGCATCTGGCGCTCGCCTCCCGAAAGTGAGCCGGCAAGCTGATGGCGTCTCTCCGCGAGGATCGGAAAGCGCTGGTAGACATCGTGCGCGAGCCCACCGCGGTCGACACCGCGGCGGTAGGTCCACATGAGCAAGTGCTCGTCGACACTCAAGTTCGGGAAGACGCCGCGACCTTCCGGGATGCAGCACAGGCCGCGGCGGACCAGGCGCTCAGGTGTCGCACGGTGCACGACCTCGCCACCTAGGCGGATCTCCCCCGAGGTCGCGCCCGTCCGGCCAGAGAGCACCCGCAGCAGCGTGCTCTTCCCGGCACCGTTCGGTCCGAGCAGCGCGAAGACCTGACCGGGCGCGATCTCGAGGTCGATTCCGTGCAGGACCTCGATGCCGCCGTAGCCGGCACGGAGTCCCATGGCCGAGAGACTGAGGCCCGCAGCGGCGCTGCTCACGGGACGATCTCAGCTTGCGTCTCAACGTGGGGGCCACCGCGACGCACGACCGTTTCCGGGCGCGGTACCGCGCCCTCCGCTTCCGGGCGCGGCATTGTGCCCTCGCCAGGCAAAGGCCTGGCAGGCCCCTCCTCGCTCGTGTGGGGCCCGAGGTACGCAGCTTGGACCTCCGGCAAGCCTCGAACCTGCTCGGGATCGCCCGTCGCAAGGACACGGCCCCGGTCGAGAACCGTCAGCGTCGCAGCCGTCGCCATGACGAGCTCGACGTCGTGTTCGACGAGCAGTACGGCCAGCCCATCGGCGGCGAGCAAAGTAAGCAGCGCGATGAGCGCCGAGCTCTCGGAGGGATCGAGACCAGATGCCGGTTCGTCCAGGAGCAGCACCCTCGGCTCGGTGGCAAGCGCTCGGGCGAGCTCGACGAGGCGGCCGGTTCCCGTCGAGAGCGTGTCCACACGCGCATCGGCCAGGGAAGCCAGGCCCGTGCGCTGGAGCTGGTCGTCTACCAGGGCGCGCGCGCCACGCGCGCCAGCTTTTCCTAACGACCGTGCGGCTTCGGCCGCGACTTGAATGTTCTCGCGCACCGTCAGCGACGAGAACAGCTCCAAGCGCTGGAACGTACGTGCGATGCCGAGCCGGGCGCGGGCTGCTGGGTGTCTCCGGGTCACGTCCTCGCCGGCGAGCATCACACGCCCGCGGCTCGGCTTGGTGAGACCTGTCACGACGTCGAACAAGCTGGTCTTGCCGGCCCCATTCGGGCCGATCAGGGCGTCAATCTGGCCGTAGTGCACCGCGAGGTCGACGTTCGCGAGCGCGGCGAGACCTCCGTAGTAGAGCGTGACGCCCTCGACCTGCAGCGCGACGTCTCCCCTTGCCTCTGCCGCTCCCGCGCGCGGGCTCAAGGTCCCGCCACCGTGGATTTCGCGCCGGCGGGCGCCATCTGACCGCTGGAGACGAGCTTCGGATCGCTCGGCGGCCGCCGCCGGTCGTTGAACGAGGCGAGGCGGATGATGATCTCTCCGAGCGCACCGTCGGAATTGCGGCTGATCGTTATGGCGCCGAGGCCAGTGACGAGGTAGGTCAGGTTCGAGACATGTGGGATCTCGGGCAGGAGCACGAAGGACAGGCCTGCGAGCAGAACACCACACGTCGATCGAATGCCCCAGACCATGGCGAGCAGCAGCAGGGTGAGGCTGGACAGCAATTGGAAGTCGTTCGTCCCCACCAGCCCGGTCACACCCCCGTACAGCGCGCCCGCGAGGCCGGCCAGCCCCGCCGAGAACGCGAAGACGGCGAGCTTGGTACGGGTGAGACTGATCCCGACCGTCGCGCAGGCGGCGGGGCTGTCGTTGAGAGCCACGAGCCGCCGTCCGAAGCGGCTACGTCGCAGCGCGAGCACGCCGATCGCGGCGAGGGCGAAGACCCCGACGACGAGAAGCAGAAACGAGCGGTCGCTTCCGAAGTCGTTCCCGAACAACGCCGATCGCCCGACCGAGAAGGAGCCCTCGTTCATGGCGCTGTTGGGCAACTGGAAGAACGCGTAGTCCATCCCGGCGCCAAATGCCAGCGTCGCAAGCGCGAGGTAGAGGCCCTGCAGGCGGATCGCCGGCAGCGCGACGAGAGCGCCCACGATCGCCGCCGCCCCGACTGCGGCGATCAGACCGAGCGGTGACGCGCCGCCGGCGATCTTGCCCATCGCGAAGGCGCCGAGCCCGGCGAAGGTCAACTGCGCACAGGAGATCTGACCGGCGTATCCCGTCAACGGGACAAGCGACAGCATCACGATCGCCAGCGTCACGCCTCTAGCGGCAAGGATCACGTTGCCGCCCGAGAGTGCGCCCGAGACCGGGATTGCGACCAGGAAGAGCCCAAGGCCGGCGACGATCGACGTCTTCAGGCTGGCCACGGGTAGCCGCAGCGCCGGCACCTGCCGCGCGGTCCGGAGGCGGCCATGTGGAAGAAAGACGAGCGCCACCAGGAGCAGGATCATCGGCACCGTCTGGGTGAGCTTCAGGTCCGTCTGCAAGCCCTGGGGCAGGTAGTCCGCGGAGCTGAACGATACGGCGCAGCCGACCACGAGTGCCCCGAGGAAGGTGAGGGGCACGCTGCGCAACCGGCCGATCACCGCAGCGGCATAGGCGCCGAGGACCGCCAGCGTGAGCGTCGTTGCGTTGAGAGAGAGGCTGTCGGTCGTCGCGAGCAACACGCCCCCGGCCGCGGCGAACGCCGAGCCGAGCATCCATCCGCTCTGCGCCCGACGCGCCGGTGATGCGCCAGCGAGCGCGAGCAGCTCGGGATCGTCCACTACGGCGCGCATCGCGACACCCGCACGTGTCCGGTAGAAGAGCAGCCAAAGCCCAAGCGCCGCGACGGCTGCGGTTCCCATGACGGCGAGCTCGTCGTAGGTGATCGCGACGCCGAGGACACGAACCGAGCTCGTTTCGGAGATCAGGGCCGGAACGAGCTGATAGGACTGCTGACTCCACAGCAGCGAGGCGAGGCCGAGCAGTGTGAGGAGCAAGCCCATCGTGACGCCGACCGTCGAAGCGACCGGCGCGCCATGCACGCGCCGAGCGAGGATCCGCTCGATCATCGCTCCACCGATCGGGGCGCCGAGCCCCACCACCACGATCAGCGCCGGGATTGCAGGCCAGCCGAGCGGTACGCGTAGTGCCCAGTAGGCATAAGCCGCCACCATGCCGACCGCGCCGTGGGCGAAGTTGAAGATTCCCGAGGTCGTGTACGTGACCACGAGCCCGCTCGCGATGACGGCGAAGATCGCGCCGGACACGATCCCCGCGACGAGAAACTCGAGGAAGTACTTCATCACTTAGCCGGGCGGAACCCTGCCAAGCTACGTGCCGCCAGGGTACCGAATGAAGGTCCCCGTGCAGATGTACCCCGAAGACGGGCTGTCGAAGCGCTGCCATTGCCCGTTGACGACGCGCGCCAGGATGAAGCACGTGGAGGGGATCTTGCTCGCGGGATCGGCCGGTGCGAGCATGCCCCCGCCGTCAAAGGTGTGGATCTTCCGGAGCTGCGCGAGCAAGGACACCTGCGTCGGGTGTGGGCCTGCGGCTCGTAGTGCCTGCACGAAGAGCATGGCGGAGGTCCACGCGTACACGGAGTAGATATCCGGCGTGAAGCCCGGCGACACCTGATTCACCCAGTGAAGGAACGCAGCGACTTCCGGAATGCGGGACGCGTCCGATCCCAAGTACAGAGCCTGGTGCTGATCGGAGATGACCTTCGACGCGATCTGCGCGCCGACCCGGCCGATGAAGCTCCCGTCGTAGACGACGCCGTCGCTGACAACGAGCGGGGGATTGAAGCCCTGCAGCTGCATCGTCTTCAAGAACGCGGCAATCGACGAGATATCCGCCTGGTCGAAAACGACCATCTGCACGCCTGCCTGCTCCATGTTGATCACGTCGGAGGTGAACTGCGTCGTGAGCGGCGCGTAGTCGATCACGGTGGAGATGTGATAGCCGAGCACCTGCATCGCGTGCTCGTCGTACTTCCAGGATTCCTCAGCAGAGCCGATCGTGCCGACCAATGCTCCGACGTGTTTGACGGCTTCGGGGTAATGCTGCTCGATCCACAAGAGCCCCCCGTCGGCCCACCCGGGGACCATGGGCTGGGTGCTGAAGGTGTTCGGCATCGCTTCGACCGAGGCGTTGAGCGGATCGGAGATGTTGGGCACCGTCGGCGGGATGACCGCGCCGCCGCAGTTGTCGAACAGGGAGAAGGAGCCGACGAACGCGAAGACATCCGGGAGCAGGGCGAGCGTCTTGGCCTTGTTCAGCGAGCATTGAAGCACGTCGTCGCCGGTGTCCACCACGAGCTTGCGGCCCTCGACTCCACCCAGCGAATTGACATAGGCGAAGTAGGCTTGGACCCCGACCTCCGCACCCTTGAACAGTCCGGGGACGAACCCGCTGATCGTGGCGACATTCCCCACCGTGATCCGGGATGCGGTGACACCTGGCACGGGAGCTTGCGGCACGGTCGACGTCGACGTCGTGCTGCTCCCCGGTGCCGACGTCGACGTGGACGAGGACGAGGCCAGTCCTGGGTGCGAACCACTTCCACAAGCGCCCGCCAGCAGGGCCACGAGCGCCAAGGCGGTCACCCGGCGTAGACGGAAGATCCCGGTCACTCCCCCTCTTTCCGCTCGCTCGTCAGGACCGGGCGCCGGTTGCTAGATAAGCCCCAGTTTCCTTGGGCCCTGGCGCCGTTTCGCGACTACCACAGAATTGGAACCTGTTCTCACTTGATCGTACGCCAGGCCCAAGCGGGACGCACGACCCGGGCGCGCGACCGCGGGTCGTGGAGGCGATCTCAGCGCAGCGACGGGAACACGTGGGCGAAGACGAGGCGACGGGGAATCCGTTCGAGGACGACGGTTGCCAGGAGCAAGGAGTCTTTCTGGCGTACGACGACTATGGCGATCCGGCCCGGTCCCCCGCTTGGTGCCCAGCCCCGCTCGACGTTCGAGGCTGTGTACCGGCCCGTGAACGCGACCAGGCAAGTCGCGACGCGAGAAACGTCCGACAGGGAATCGGGAACGGTGACACCGGGCATGTCGAGAATCAGTGTGCGCGGCGGCAAATAGCGCACCCCAGCGAAGCGGCCCTTGTCGTGCACCGCCGCCAGGGCCTTCGGTAGGACCCTGAAACAGATGCTGTCATGCGTTCCGAGCCCGTTGCGAGAAGCGGTGCAGCCGCCCAGCAGCCCTCCGACGACGAGCACGCAAGCAAGGGCAGCCGGCCTGACCTTGGCACGCGATCGAGGGCGTGGCCGTCGCGCGGCCCGGTCGACCGGGTCGCCCGCAGCGTGGTTGCGGCATCCCGGACCTCCGAACGCGACGCGGGTCATGCCGGGAGCTCCGAGGACGGGTCGACAGCGCGGACCGGTACGGCGCGCAAACCCGAAGCTTCAGCGACCGAGACGGCAAGCTGGTCGGCTCGCCGATTGCGCCATGTGAGGCCGGCCCAGACAAGCCATCCTACGGGAAGATAGCCCCAGAAGCTCACGATCCGGTACAAGAGGACGGCCGCGACGGTGCTCACTTGACCACCCCCGTACGCGACGAGCGCGATCACGAGACTTCCCTCGACGACGCCGAGGCCGCCCGGCGTAATCGGCAGATTCGCTGCCAGTTGGCCCGCGCCGTAGGCGAGAAGGAGTCCACGCCAGGGCACGCTTGCGCCGACCGCGAGGTACGCAAACACGAGGCACGCGCAGTCGAGAGCCCAGTTCGCGACCGACCACCCAAGAACGTCCAGGACGTCGCGCAGGCTCAGGCGCACCTCGCTCAGGCTTTGGGCAATGGACGAGACGACGTTGTCGCCCGTCTGTCGCGGGAAGCCCGTGAGCCGCTGCGAGACCTTGAGTCCCCAGTGGACAAGTCTGACGAAGGCCCGCCGCTGATACACGATGGCGGCGACGGCGGCGATCGCGACCACGAGGATCGCCGCGATCACGCCGATGAGGTCGAAGGCGGAGCCTTGGCGCTCGGCGACCACTACGCCGGCAGTCGCTAGCAACGCGAGGCCGAGCGCCGAGAACGTCAGCGTCGCGAGCAGCGCCCAGCCGGCAAGAGCGTCCGACGCCCCCAAACGGCGGAATTGCCGGAAGCCGAAAGCGCTCGCCACGACCGGTCCTGCTGGGAGTGAACTCGCAATCGCACCCGCCGCAAAGGAGATCGCCGTAAACCTTCCGACACCTGCACGGGTGCCGCCGCAGCGCAACAGTCGTTGCTCCATCCGGGCGAATGCCACGAGCGACAACGCCTCCACCGCCGTCGCGACCGACAACCAGCCTGCGTCGAGGTGACTGAGCTCGGCGGACGCGCCCGCCAGCTCGCCGCGGCGACTACTCACCGCCCAGAGCGCGACGCCACCGAGTGCGATGCCCACCACATACCGGATCACCCGCCAGATCCGCTTGCGCCTCAGCGCAAGCGGCGACAGCTCGCTCGGCCGCTCCATCACCGGGCCACCATTAGCGTCGTCACGCTGCGGCGAGGGCGGGACGGCACGTCACGGGGGTGGCCAGGGCGGGACGGCACGTCGCGCGGGCGGCCAGGGCGGGACGGCACGTCGCGCGGGCGGCCAGGGCGCGGCGACACGTCGCGCGGGAGGCGAAGGCCCCGGCAAGGGTGCTGCACTCCTTCCGGGCGCCGGCGGGCGCGGCGACGGCAGAAACCCAAAGCGCTACAGCTGCAGCGACTTGGTCTCGAGATATTCCTCAAGCCCGAACTTCCCGAGCTCGCGCCCGTGGCCCGACTGTTTGAAGCCGCCGAACGGTGCCAGCAGGTTGAAGCTGCCGCCGTTGATGTCGACCTGACCGGTACGCATCCGACGAGCCACCGCAGTTGCATGCACCGTGTCCGCCGACCACACCGCTCCTGCCAGTCCGTAGATCGAGTCGTTCGCGATCTCGATTGCCTCGTCCTCGGTGTCGTAGGGAATGATCGAGAGAACGGGACCGAAGATCTCCTCCTGCGCGATCGTCATGTCGCGCCGGACCTCCGAGAACACGGTAGGGCGCACGAAGAAGCCTCTCTCCAGACCTTCGGGGGGCTCGCTCCCTCCGGTGACCAGTTTCGCTCCCTCGTCGATCCCTGCCTGGATGTACCCACGAACACGCTCTCGCTGAGCCGCCGAGACGAGCGGGCCGATCCGTGTCGTGCTCTCGAACGGGTCGCCGGGTGTGGACGTCTCCGCAGCCCGAGCGGCGATCTCCTCGACCTCCGCCAGCCGGTCGCGAGGCACCAGCATCCGGGTCAGGGCGCTGCAGGTTTGGCCCGAGTTCAAGAAGCACATCGTCACACCGGTCGATACGGCGCGCGGGAAGTCCGCGTCGGGCAGGATCACGTTGGCGGACTTGCCGCCGAGCTCGAGCGTAACCCGTTTCACAGTCGCAGCAGCCAGTTCCGAGACCCGTTTCCCGGCCCGGGTGGAACCCGTGAACGACACCATGTCCACCTCGGGATGACTGGCTATGGCCTCGCCAACCTCTGGTCCGGTCCCTGAGACCAGGTTGAAGATGCCCGGTGGCAGGCCGATGTCGTGCATGACCTCAGCGAGAACGAACGCGTTCAGCGGGGCGACCTCGCTTGGTTTCAACACGACGGTGCAGCCTGCCGCAAGAGCGGGTGCGACCTTGGCCGCGATCTGGTGCAGCGGGTAATTCCAGGGCGTGATGGCGCCGACGACACCGACCGGTTCACGGACGACCATCGAGTTGCCGACGGTTTCCTCCCACCGGACCTGCTCGACGAGGTCCGCCATCGAGGCGAAGGTCGCGGCCGGCAGTCCGGCCTGGATCATCATCGAGAGATTGATGGGCATGCCCACTTCGTGGGCGATCAGCTGACCAATCTCGGCCATGCGCGCACCGAGGGCCTCGCCGATACGGGACGTGTACTTCGCCCGTTCGGTGGGGGACGTTCGAGCCCACCCGTCGAATGCTCGACGCGCGGCGCGGATCGCGCGATCAGCATCTTCTGCTGTGCCGCTCGGTATCGTGCCGATGACCTCTTCGGTGGTCGAGTCAATCACGGCGATCGTGTCGGAGGCGGTCGATTCGACCCACGCGCCGTCCATGTAGAGCTTGTCCCGGATCTCCATAACGCCCCTCCTTGTAGGCCCCTTTGCGAGCCTACCCCGAGGATTTCATGGGCCGTTGGTGACCCCGTACCAGTCAGAAACGCAGTAATTCGGATTGTTGGCCCCGAGCAGTGATTCGAGGTCGTACGCGGGAACCGAGACCTTCACCCCACCCGTGCCGATGATCTCGACGGTCACCGCCCGGCCGCCGAGGGCCCCGAGGCCGTTGCGCTTCGTCACCTCGATCGCAGCGAGGGTGCCAACCGATGGGTAAGCCTGCTCGACGGAGCTCACCGGCACCGCCGCGACCCACTTGTGGCACGGATTGCACGTGTAGTAGCTGCTCTTGATGCAGACGGTGTCGCCGCGGTCGACGACGGCGGGGAATTCGCCGCCGTACGAGTAGCCACCGGTTGATGCGGAGTACTCGGCATAGACGGGCTGACCGCCCGCCAAGAGGATCTCGCCCGCCGTGTCGGCGACAGCGGCATTCGAGACGGGCGCCTCGTTCGCCATGCCCGTGTAGGCCTGGCAATAGGCGTCGCACGCTGTCGCGTAGCTCGTCCAGCCGCCGGAGGCGAGCTCCGCGGCAGCGTAAGTCCGAGACGCGACGGCTTGGGCCTCGAGCGCTTGGAAGCCCCACGGATGGCCCTGCGGCGAGCCCTTACCGACGCCGAAGAGACCCCACGACCACGACACCTCGGCGGAGATGACGCTGCGGACGTATTCCTCGATCGGCAGGATGCTGAGCGTGACGGCGCCGCCGGGTGAGTCGTACGCCTGGACTGTGCCGCGTACGGGAAGATGGGCTCCGTCGGCCTCACAGATCGTGAGCACCTGCGTTGACCTCGCATAGGGCAGCAATGAGAAAGGCTTGGCAACCGGGTTGACCAGACCCGAGGCGACGTGCGTCCATTTGGTCGATGCGCAACGCGTTGCTTCAGAGAGCGCCCAGCGGCCTGCGGCAAGCACGGCCCGCGCTACCTGACCACCTCGAAACGAGTGGCCGCCGAACGAGAAGGCGGACGGAGAGGTGACAACCACCGGCGCCCCGTCGTTCTCGTTGAGGTCGACGCTGATCTCGGGGTCCTTCGACACCAAATGCTTGCTGACCGACAGCGTCGTCCCGCCGTAGTAGTGGGCCAGGATCCATTGGTACGTCTCGTGCTCGACGGCCGCGTAGCCGAAGGCTCCCCACTGCCCCATCCCGTGACCGTGACCATCGCCGAAGCCGACGAAGTTGACGGTCGGTGCCGGGAACGGCGCGAGTGGACCACGCGCCGTCGCAGCGGCACCGGTGGCGAGCACCAGCGGCCCGGTGACCAGACCGAGCAGCACGCACCCGAGCGCGGCCAAGCGCAGCTTGAAGTTGCGGATGCGCGCCATGTTAGTGCTGTGCGCCGCGAGCACAAAGCTCTCGTTGCGGCGGCGCGACGACGCGGTCGTTGCCCAGGGTGGTCAGGACCGGTAGGTTCCCCGGGATCAAGCCACGATCGCTCGTCCGGCCGGCCGCGATCTTCGTCGCGTCGCGCGCCGGGGTCCTGCTCGTGGCCTGGGCAGTCGCCTATGACGAGCACGTCACGGTGCTGCCGCTCCTCGGCAGGTGGGACAGTCACTGGTACGAGCAGGCCGCAGCACATGGCTACCCCGCGGTCATCCCCGCCGGGAGCGGGAACGCCGCGCAGAGCTCGCTTGGCTTCTTCCCGCTCTTCCCGCTCGCGATCCGTGCAACCTCCGAGCTGACCGGCCTCGGCGCGCGCGACGCAGGTCTCCTGTTCGGCTTCGTCGCCGGCCTCATAGGAGCCTTGCTCGTCTGGTGGCTCCTGGGCTCGGTCTACGGGGCCAGCGCGGCCGACCGCGGCACGGCGCTCATCTTCGCCTCGCCGGGGGCCTACGTCCTCAGCATGGTCTACAGCGAGACCCTGCTGATCCCGCTCGTGGCGGGCTGCCTGCTCGCACTCGCCCGGCGGCGGTGGGTGGTTGCCGGCCTGCTGGCGGCGGCGACGACCGCCGTCGACCCGGTCGGCATCGCCATCGTCGTCCCGTGCGCGGTGGCAGCGTGGCTCGCGATCGCGAGCCGGCGCGACTGGCGTGCTCTTCTCGCGCCTGTTCTGTCCCCGATCGGGATCATCGCGTTCTTCGCCTATCTCTGGGCGCACACCGGCACGCCCTTCGCCTGGTTCATCGCTCAGCGCCGAGGCTGGGAGCCGGGCCGCATCGGCTCCGGCATCTGGAACGGGCTCCTAGCCGTGCGCGGCGATCACCTCTCGATCCCGCCCTATACGGTGAAAGCAGCCGGCTTCGTGGTGGCGATGGCCCTTCTCGCCGTCTTCCTTGCCAGTCGGCGACCGGGCATCTGGACCGGCTATGTGGTCGCCGTCCTCGCCTTCGCGTTCCTCTCGCCGATCGTCGGGTTCACTCCGAGGGTGCTGCTCCGGGCGTTCCCCTTGCTCGGCGTCGTCGCCGCTCGCCTCAGGCCGGGCTGGTTCGAGGCATTGCTCGTCGCCTCGGTGCTCGCGATGGCCGCAGCGGCGGTGTTGTCGTTCGGGAGCCTCGGTCTCGCCCCGTGAGCCCCACCTCGCAGGCTCACGTGGCTTGCAACATCTGCTCGATCGCCTGTGCGAAGGCACGCCGAGCGCCCTCGACGCTGAACGCGCGGGTGCGCTCCAGCCCAGCCCGCACCAAGGTGTGGCGGAGCTGGCGGTCGGTGAGCACGCGCTCGACGGCGGTCGCGACGAGCACCGGCGACTTGCAAGGAAGGACGATGCCGGCATCGAGCACCGTCTCGGGAACAGCCGCGACGCCGTAGGCGACCACCGGGAGCCGGTGGTGCATCGCCTCCAGCAACGGTGCGCAGAACCCCTCGTGATCAGAGCAGCACACGAGCACGTCTGCGGTGCTGTAGTAGGCCGCGAGCTCACCGGGACTGACCGAGCCTGCGAACTCGACCGCACCCGTGAGGCCGAGCGCAGCGACGTAACGCCGCAGCGCGTCCGCGTACGGCGGGCAGCTCTCACGGCCAACCAGATGCAAACGGGCGTCGGGATCGAACATTCTCCGGGCGCACACAAGAGCCTTGATGACGTCCTGATGGGCCTTGTGCGGCAACATCTGCCCGACGAAGAGCCAGTCGTGCCCGCCGAGCGAGCGGGCTGCCCTGAGCCGCTCGGCCGCGCGCGGGTCGGGGGGGTAGTCGAAGTTGGCGGTGTCGACCGTGAGCGGCGCGACGACGCTGCGGCGATAACCGGCCTCCTCGAGCTCGAGGCGGTTGAACTCCGAGACGGCGACACCGAGCTCGACCAGTGGCGCCAGCTCCACCAGTTGCTTGCGCCCGAGACGGACCTCTTCGCCGAGGAGCGGCATCCACCGCTCGACCAGCTCAGCCGGGCTGATGTTGTGGTAGTTGACGAGCTTCAGGCCAGGATGCGAGGCGACAGCGTCAGCAGCCGGCGAGCCGATCGACGCCTGGTAGCAGACCCACTGGTGATCTCCTCGCTCGCGAGGGAGCTCCCGCAGCGGATGGACCCGACCGGCGAGCTCCCGCCCCATCGTGCAGGCATAGATCTCCGAAACAAAGCCCATCGAACGCAGGACCCGCTGCGCCTCGAGCGCGTGGTGGCTGACGGCGTCACGCTCGACGATGGACGGGATCACCTGGTCGATGCGGACCGGCCGCGCCGTCATCGAGGCACCTCGCCGAAGAGCCCACTCGACAGCGGACGAAGCGCGGAGACGGCGAAGACGTCCGGATCGGTCGCGTCGGGCTCGAACACCCCGAGCTCCGTGAGTCCGTAGCGCGCGAGGAGGTGACACCAGGTGACCGGGTGCAGCGGCCGACCCGGCGCGAGGTCTGCAGCGACCGGGTCGATCGCCACGGTGGCCTCAGGCCGCGCGCTCACGAGCACGACGACTCCGCCCGGCTTGAGCCGACTCGCGGCGAGGTGCGCCAGAGCGCGCGCGGCCCCCGGCCGAAGCTGATCCACGACTCCGCTCAGCAAGAGCCCATCGAGCGTGCCGTTCGGTGTCGCTCCGAGGTACTCGAGGGCGCCGGCCGCGGCGATGTTCGTGTCGCCGCTGGCTCGAGAGGACCGGCGAGGATCCGCGCCTCGTGCGTCGAGCCCCCGGGCAGCGAGCGCTTCGACGACCCGGCCGTCGCCGCATTCGGCGTGCAGTACGAGGCGACCGAGCTCCGGGGCGTCCTCGGATGCCTCGGCACCACCGAGATGCTCGAGCACCCAGGCCAGGAGTGGGCCTTCGATCGTCGGGTGCAACGCACCAGAGAACCCTCTCGGCGGCTCGCCGGCGCGAGCCGCCGAGAGGGCCCGGGAAGCGAGCGGCGAATGAGCGGCGAGCCGTTCCAATCGGTCCGCGGTCACGTGCACCCGAGTCGATGCGGCTTCGCCCGCCCGGGCCGCGCCGAGCGTGGCCCGGCGCTCGAGGCGGCGCACCGATGGGCCCAATCGCTTGCGAGCGAGCATCGATGCCCGCCTCGGAAGCTGCGCCAAACTCGGACCGCTCTGGGGGCCGCCGGTAGTGGAGCCGGCACCGATCCACGAGTCGGCTGCGCTCGCCGATGCAACAGCTGCCAGGCTCGCCTCCGCGATCTCCTCGAAGCGCTCCGCGAGTTCGTCCTCGAGTCCGGGCGGCACCTTTCCCGCGGCCCGCAGGTGTTCCACCTGCTCTTCGATCTCCGCTACGACCTCCGAGCTCATCCCGCAACCGCCGATACCGCAGAGAGCTCGATCCGAAGAGGCAGCGCCACGGCCCCCGTCGCCTGACCCGGGTTCACGATCTCGAACGTGGCGGCGGGCTCGAGGCGGGCGTGAACAACACCGCCACCAGCATCCTGGATCCGGGCGTTCACCGTGTAGGCACCGTCGAGCAACGGAAGCTGATCGAAATCGAACTCGACGCGGAACAGGCCCGGTTCGAGGTCGTGAATCTGATGGATCTCGGCCATCGCGCTGTCGCAGTTGAAAATGAGGCCGCCGTTGGCAGCAAACACCTCGCAGCCGAAGGCCACATTCATGAGTGGCTCGTTCACCTGGAACCGGATCTCGAGCCGAAGAGAGTCCCCGGGCACGAGGAAGGAGCGGCCGGGTGGCCCGGAGTGGCGGGCAGCCGCATCGGTGATCACGACGCGCCGTTCCGGTTGGCCGATGACCTCGGTCGTCCCGGCCGCGTCCTGTTCCTCCGGCGGAAGCGCGACGGGGACCTCACCGGCGAGCAGGCAGTCGCGAAACGCCCTGATCGCTTCACCGGGCGGAGCAACCGTCACAACCTTGCCATCTTCGATCACTACTACGCGGTCGCAGATCTGGCGCATGACGTCCGCGGAGTGCGACACGACGACGATGGTCCGGCCCTCGCGTTGGAACTGGTGCACGCGTTCCATGCACTTCTGCTGGAAGCGCTCGTCCCCGACGGCAAGGACCTCGTCGATGAGCAGTACGTCGGGCTCGACATTCACTGCCACGGCGAAGCCGAGGCGGACGTACATACCCGAGGAATAAAAACGGACCTGGTTGTCAATGAACTCCTCGAGCTCCGCGAAGGCCACGATGTCGTCGAAGCGCCGCTCGATCTCCCGGCGCGGCAGGCCGAGCAGCGACGCGTTCAGGAAGACGTTGTCCCGCCCCGAGAGCTCGGGCTGGAACCCAGCGCCGAGCTCGAGCATCGCAGCGACGTGACCGCGGACGACGATCTGGCCCGAGGTGGGCTGGAGGATCCCGGCGACGCACTTCAGCAAGGTCGACTTGCCTGAGCCGTTCCGGCCGAGAATCCCGACGGTCTCGCCCGTCTGGACCTCGAACTCGACGTCCTTGAGCGCCCAGAAGTCCTCGAACGGCACGCGCCCGGCGTGCAGAACCCGCTCCTTCAAAGACGTGTACTTCTCCTTGTAGAGGCGAAATCGCTTCGAAACGGTCTGGACGTCGATCGCAGTCTGCAACTGCTCAGAGCTCCTCGGCGAAGTTGCCCTCGACCCTGCCGAAAATGAGCATCGCGAGGAGGAAGAGCACCAGAGAGACGGCCAGCACGATGCCGAGCACGATCACGTACCACTCCTCCGAGTAGCTCGGGAGCGGGTTGGGGGAGTCGTGAGGCGCCACGTGCCCGTAGATGAACCGCTGGAAGGAGAGCACGATGGCGACGAGGGGATTGAGGAAGTAGACCCACAAGATGCCGTGATGGGAGAGCTTCTGCCCGACCGTGGAGAACGGGTACACGATGGGCGGGCTGAAGAACAGCGCCACGAGCGCGACTTCGATGAGGTGCTGCACGTCGCGCAAGTAGACGTTGACGGCGGAGAGGAAGACGGCGAGCGCAGCGGACAACACGATGTCGCAGATCAGCGCGAGCAGCGCGATCGGCAGGTACTTCCAGTCCGGCAGCACCTGGAACCCGGCGAGGAAGACCACCATGATGCAGGTCTGGAAGAAGAAGTAGCAGATTGCAGTGCCCACTTGGGCGAGGGCGAGGATCTCGCGAGGAAACGAGACCTTCTTCACGATGCCCGCGTGGGCGACGAGGACTCCCGCCGAGCTGAGCAACGAGTTGTTGAACAAGTTCCACGGCAGGAGCCCTGCGAACAGGTAAATGGCGAAGTACAGCAGGTGATTCGGCAGGAAGTACTTGAACACCACGTAGTAGACGCCGAGGATCAAGGCGGGATTCAAGAACGACCACAGGAATCCGAGGACGCTGTTCTTGTAGCGAACCTTCAGCTCCTTGCGAATGAGGAAGACGATCAGCTCGCGCGACTGCCAGATCTCCACGAGACGTGGACGGAGTCTGACCTTGGCGGAGACGACGCGCGAGGGAAGGAGCCGATCGTCGCCCGGTGATCCAGGACCGACCGGTGCAGTCGGCGTAACCGTCATTTCCTGGACGTTAGCCAACAAAGGCCACTCACGGCCGCCACCGCCATCTCCTTCCGCCACCGTCACCGCCTCGGCTGAGGAGGAGCCGGTAGGCTCCCACTGGGAGCGAGTGCACCGAAAGGGAGGCTGACCGTGGCGTCCATCGGCCGCCGAGGCTGGCGCCAGGTGAAGACCAGCTTGGCAGGAGAAGTCGAAGTACGAGTCGCGCCGCCACTCGCCGAGCTGGTGGCGCGCGTCAGCCAGCTGCAGGACGCGACGGCTGACATCGCGGGCTCGCTCGCCGTGCTTCGCCGGGAGCTTGCCGAGTTGGCCGACGTCGTCACGGTACAGGTCGACGTCGGGAACCAGACCACGGAGCTCTTCGGGCGTCTTCTCGCGACCGCGTCGAACCGTCTCGAGGTGGTCGAGGACTCGCTGCGCCAGCTCGCCGGCGGCAGCCTTGACCCTCCGAACGGGTCCAACGGAAGCACCGAGAGCCGGTCCCGCATCGAGGCGGCGGTTTCTCCTGCTTCAGAGGACCCGGCGAAACGCTGAGCTGCGGCACTCATCGCGTGACCACCGGCCCCGTCGTCGTTGACCTCCAGGCGCTCCAAAGCCCGGATTTCCGGGGACGCGGGATCTCGCGCTATGCCTACGAGCTCGCCGTCGCGCTCGAGCGCCGCCACCCGGAACTGGTGGGCCGGTACTTCCTGAATCCCGGCCTACCGCCTCCCGCAGATCTCGGGCCGCTCCTCGGCTCAGGAAAGGTCGAGTACGCCGGCGCCCCCGACGCGATGGTTCCCGAGGCCCGCCTGCTCCACGTGCTGTCGCCCTTCGAGCTCGGGGTTGCGATCGACGGCATATGGCCTCGATGGGCCCACGAACGAGGCCTGCGCTATTGCGCGACGGTCTACGACCTCATCCCGCTCGAGCACCCTCACCCCTACCTGGACGACGTCAGGCAGCGCACCAGGTACCTGGGTCGGCTCGAGGTCCTGCGCGCCGCGGACGCACTCCTCACGATCTCGCCGGCGACGAGCCGGTCGCTCGTGAAGAACCTCGGCGTCGAGCCGAAGCGGCTGCACATGGTCGGCGCCGGAACGGATCGCCGTTTCGCACCTGCATCCTCGCCGGAGGTCGCCTACATCCAAGCCCGGGCGGCCCTGTCAGATCTCGAGCCCTCCTTTGTCCTGTACCCCGCTGGGAGCGATGGCCGCAAGAACGTCGAGGCGCTCATCGTCGCCTTCGCTCGGCTGCCTGAGCGTTTGCGCAGGACGCGCCAGCTCGTCCTGGTCGGCCACCTTCCCGGACCGACCGCGAATCACTTCCGGCACGTGGCGGCGCGCGAAGGCATCGGCAACCGTGTGCTCGTCACAGGGCATGTCTCCGAAGAGACGATGCTCCGCCTCTACCAGGCGACCGAGCTCCTCTGCTTCCCGTCGCTCATCGAGGGCTACGGCCTTCCCATCGCAGAGGCAATCGCTTGCGGAGCCGTCGCGGTCGTGTCCGACGTGGACCCCTTGCGGGACCTTGTCGTGCGCGAGGCCCGTTTTGATCCATCCGATCCTGGGGCAATCAGCGCCGCGATCGAGCGAGGCCTTTGCGACGAGGCGTTCCGTGAGGCGTCGCGTGAGCATGGCGCTGCGTCGCAGATGACGTGGGACGACGTTGCGGAGCGGACCGCGGCTGCCTACGGGATGTTGCTGGCTCGTAGCGTTCGGCCACCGAGACGGCGCCCGCTTCCTCGGGTCGCGATCGTCTCACCATTTCCTCCCCTGGCCTCTGGCATCGCGAACTACAGCTTCCGCCTCGTCGAGGAGCTGGCCGCGCTCGGCGAGCTCGACATCGACTGTTTTGCCGACGGGCTCGACCGATCGCCTGGGCCAAGTCACGCGCCGACGGGGCTCGCGATCTACGACGCCCGTTGGCTCCCGAGGATGGAGGCCGTCACGGCGGGTTACGACCAGGCCGTCTACGTCCTCGGCAACAGCGAGTTCCATGCAGGCGCCTTGGCGTCGCTTCGCCGGAGAAGCGGGATCGTGCTCGCCCACGAGGTGCGGCTGAGTGGCTTGTACCGTTTCGCAGCGAACTCGAGAGCGGCCGTGCCCGAAGGACTTGCCGGCACCATCCGGCGGATCTACGGGCCTCTCCTCCCCGAAGGGCTCGCCCGCTCGGGCGAGGTCACCGCGAGCGAGGCGGAACGCTACGGCCTGCTGATGGCGCGGGAGGTCATCGGTCTCTCGCAGCGTTTCCTCGTGACGTCAGAGGCCGCTGCGCGCCTCGCGCGAGTGGAGGCCGGACCGGATCTTTCCCAGCGCGTCGGCGTCGTGCCGTTTGCGACAGAAGTCCTGCGAGCCCCGGGCACCTCACCTGCTCGCCTCCCCGGCATGGCCCCTCGGGCTCGGGTACTCGCCAGCTTCGGGATCGTCGACCCCATCAAGCGTCCCCACGAGCTCGTGCGCTCCTTCGCGGAGCTGGCCGCCACCTATCCCGACCTCGTACTCGCTCTCGTCGGGCCTGTGAGCATCGAATTGGCCAGAGATCTCAGGCGGCTCGGCGAGACACTCGGCGTGGCCGATCGCCTGTACATCCCGGGGCGGGTCGAGGCCGAGGTGTACCTGGCTTGGTTGGATCGCGCCGAGCTCACGGTGCAGCTGAGGGCATCCTTCTCCGGTGAGGCGTCCGCCGCGGTCGGCGACTGCCTCGCGTCGGGCCTGCCCATGATCGTGACCGATATCGGCTGGATGGGCGAGTTGCCCGACGGGGCCGCCGTCAAGGTTCCGCCCGACGTCACCCCACTCGAGCTCGCGGAAACGTGCAGGCGACTCCTCGACGACCCCGCTCGGCGTCACGAGCTCGGAAGCGGAGCTCGCAGCTACGCCGAGGCCCACACGTTCAAGGCTGTTGCACACGCACTCCTCGAGATCCTCGGCACGAGTCTTGCATTGGCCGGCTAACCCGATCTTCAAATCGAAAGCAACGAGTGCCGGCAGGCTCCGCGCCCGCTCGGTCTGCTTAGGCTGATCGCTCGGGCCGCAACACGGCCGAAGCGCTCCGACGGGCCGTGCGTGCCGCCGAGGCTGCGGGCCTGAGCAGCCTTCGCCGGTCGGCGGCGGCGAGAGCAGAGCGAGCCAATCCGCCAAGCCCGCGCGATGGCTCGGGCGGCAGCAGCCCCGAGCCGAACTCGATCCTTGTGACCCCGGGCGCGGGAAGGCGCTCCCATCCGGCAACGTGTGCGGTGCCGGAGTCCGCTAGCTCACGCCGTTCTCGCGCTGCCCGCACGCGGACGAGCCCGAGAACGTTCTCTGCTGACGCGTCGGCTCCCTCGCCCCAACCACCCTCGTCGGGATCGACCTCGTGAGATCGAGAGTCGCTTACCGCTCGAGCGGCTGTCGAGGTCCCGACGGCCTTGGCGAAAGCAGCGAGCACGTCCTCGCCTGCGACCTCGATCCGAGCCGCCTTGCGCCAGACCTCGGAGGCCGCTCGGCCACCAGGCCCCCCCGGCAGGTCGTCCAGGCACTCGAGGCGAATGACCACGTCACCCGCTCGGCGCAACGCGAACGAGAGTGCAAGCAGCGACAACGCCCGCTCCAACCGTCCCGCTCGCGCCCGCACGGGCAGGCCAGGTTCCAGCTGCACGACGACCGAGTCGTAGCCGCGGACCATGGTCGCAAGCAGTACGCAGCCCGGAATCCCGGGCGGGGTCAGATAGCGGTGGGCAGTCGCGACCGGATTGGGCGCAACGAGCTCCACCGTGTGACCTTCGGCAACCATTCGGGCGACTTCGTGCCGTAGACCCTTGGCGCGCGCGCAGTCGGGCGGGGGAAGGGAGCCGACGACGAGCACTCTCATGGCCGGCCCCCGGCACGCGCCCGGCTCGGCAAGCCGCGGCATCTCACAGGAACGCCTCAAGTGACCGCTCCATCGCGTCGAGGACCGTCGGCCACGTGTAGTTGGCGAGCACGTAGTCGCGGCCCTTGCGGGCGAGCTCGGCGGCCTGCTTCGGCGCTTCGGCGACAAAGCGCAGGCATTGGCCGAGCTCGAGCTCGTCGGCGTAGATCAGCCCACCTCCAGACCGCTCACAGTGCCAGGTGACGACGTCGCTCCCGCCGTTGGCGATTACGACCGTGCCGGCCAGCCAGGCTTCCATGATCGTGCGCGAGAAGCTCTCGTTCGCGCTCGGTTGCACGAAGGCGTCAGCGGCGGCAAACGCGTCCGGCACCTCAGCCGGCGCGAGATAGCCGAGGTCGACGATCCGGTGCTCGATCGATGGCGGCGCCTCCGCGTTCCCGACGCCGACGGTCACGAGATCGAACGGCAAGCGATGGCGCAACGCTGCTATCCCGAAACCAGCCACCAGCTCCTGCCAGCCCTTCCCCCCCTCACGTCTCCCCGCGTACAGCACATAGGGCCGACGCAGGTCGTGGCGCTCGCGGAAGCCGGCCGGATCGTAGGTCTCAGGCACCTCGACGGCTGCACCGACCACGGCGTGATGAGCCGCCAGCGGCGCGAGCCGGTGGCCCAACTGGTGCTCCGGCTCGGAGAGGAACCAGACGGCAGCCGAGGATGCCAGCGCAGCGGCCACGCTCCGGAGATATGCATACGGCTCGTCATGCAGGCAAGGCATGAGGACCGTCCGCTCGGGTGCGATCCCGGCGCAGTACAGCGTCGACCAGAACAGGTACGGCGAAAAGATGATCGCCGCGTACTCCTCGGCATGGCCGGAGAGGTACAGGTACAGATCCGGCACCCGGAAACGCCCGTTGATCCAAGCGAGCTCCTCGGCCTCGTCCAGCCGGTCTCCGGACAGCACCCGCTCCTGCATCCAGTTCCACCGGCCATGGTCCCGCGCCTGGACGGTCGCGAACCGTCGGATCGTGACGCGCCCGTCAGTACTGGTTCCCGACGAAAGCTCATTCGCCCACGTGAAATGGTCCCGCGCGCACGTCGTGAGCAGGTCCACCTCGTAGCCGCGACCAGCGAGCCCGTGCGCGGCTTCACGTACGACGGCCTCCGAGCCGCCGACCACGCTTTGCCCGTAGCGAGGAGTCACAAAAGCGATTCGACCCCTGCTCCGGGGGTTGATCGCCACTTTAAGTGTTGGAGTTGTCACGCTAAGTGAAAATCCTTTATCATGAGTACATGGAATCCTGCCGCATCCGGCCCGAGAAGACGAGTCGAGGGCGGCTGTCGGCTCGACGAGGCCTGCTGAGAATTGTGGCCGTCACGTCGGTCTCCGCCGCTTTCGTCGCCGTCCCCACTCTTTCTGTCGCGTCGACGGCGGCACGGGCATCCGCCACGCCAAGCACACACCAAGTAGCGGGGATCGCGCGGGTCAACCAGTTCGGCAGCTCTGTCTGGGCCCTCGGGGGCCTGGGCGCGGTCTGGGCGAGCTCGCCGGTCGTCGCGACGATCGACGGGGTTAAGGCCGTCGTCCTCGCCACGCTATCCGGCGAGATCTACGTCACGAACGCGAAGACCGGCCAACAGCTGCCGGGCTGGCCCCAATGGGTGCACATCAACAGCTCGACCCCGACCGGCGTCGACTCGAGCCCGGCGGTGGCGTATCTCGACGGCCCTGAGAATCCGCCCTCGATCATCGTTGGTGCCGGCTCTCTGTGGAAGCCCAACCAGCAGGGTGGGCTCGAGGCGTTCTACGCGAGCGGGAGAGTGCGGTTCGTCTTCCAGACCCAGCGTGCGTTCAACCCCTGGGGCACCGGGGCGAACGACTACTCCGACCCCGTCTTCTCCACTCCGGCGGTCGGCGACATCACCGGCACCGGCCAACAGGACATCGTCTTCGGCTCGTACGACCACTACCTCTACGCACTGCAGCCAAACGGCCATCTCGTGCCCGGCTTCCCGATTCAGCGAGCCGACACGATCTGGTCGTCGGCGACGCTCGTGGACACGAGTCACACGGGCCGCGACGACATCATCATGGGCGGTGACGCGAGCGGCCTCGACGGATGTTTCGGTGGCTGGCTCGTCGACTACCGCTACGGCACCTCCGGCGAGAACCTTGTCTGGCAGCGGTGTCTCGGCCAGACCATCTGGTCGAGCCCAACGGTGGGGATTCTCAACAGCACCGGCCGGCCCGCGGTCGTCGTCGGATCCAGTTACAACGCGGTCTACTGGGACAGCCGTGTCACCGACCAGATCCTCGCGGTGTACGCCGACAACGGCCAGAACGTGCCGGGTTGGCCCGTCACCGCGAACGGGCCGACCTTCGGCTCGCCCGCCATCGGACGCATCGACGGCCAGATGGCCGTCGTAGCGACGTCGTGCGCCCACTGCCTGAACGGACCAGCTGTCGTGAGCGCTTGGAGCGGCTCGGGCCGGCTCATCTGGTCCAGGGTCTTCGATCCCCATCACGAAGCTACGTCCTCTCCAGTGCTCGTTGACGTCACGGGCGGTCACGACCAGGGTGACGACGTACTCATCGGCGGCGCATGGGGCCTCTACTTGATCGCAGGCAACAATGGGTCGTTCATCTACAACACCGGTGCGCAGTTGTCTGCCATGCAGGACGGCTGTGACGTGAGTGGCACCCCAGCGGTCGCCTACGTGCCCGGCGCTCGGGGAAACGGCTGGATGCTCTTCATCGCCTGTGGTGGACCGACGATCCCCGCGAAGCTTGTCGCCTACCCCTTCCCGATGGCGCCGGCTTCGTTCAACCCGCCAGCCTGGCCCGAGTGGAGGGCGAACGCGGACCGAACCGGGATCCCCGATCCTCTCTCGGTGCCGCGAACCGGCTGCGGTCGCGCTCGTGGAAGTGGCGGCTTCCGCCTCGTCGCGGGTGACGGCGCGATGTTCGACCTCGGTGAGCTCGCTTACTGCGGCGGCCTGAACACCTCGGTGCTGCCCACCAAAGTGGTCTCGATGGCCACGACCCCGGGCGGAGGTGGCTACTGGCTCCTTCTCGCAGACGGCTCGGTCTACGCCTTCGGGAACGCCAAGTGGTACGGGGATTTGCGCGGGAGCGCCTGGAGTGGCGGACCGGTGCCGCCCGGAGCCCCAGTCATCGGCATCGCGGGAACCCCGAACGGCAGGGGTTACTACGTCGTGGCGGCCGACGGATCGGTCTACGCGTTCGGTGATGCTCGCTTCCGCGGCTCTCGCGGAGGCCGGAGCACTGATGGGGCCGTCGTCGGGATCGCGGTCGACCACGCGACCGGCGGCTACTGGCTTGTGACCTCTCGGGGCGCCATCTACGCGTTTGGCGCTCCGAACTACGGCTCTGCCAGCAATCGCCCGCTGCCTGCGCCGATCGTCGGCATGACGGCTGCGCCGGACGGATCAGGTTACTGGCTCGCAGGCGCGAGCGGCGGCGTCTCCGGCTACGGCGTGGCGTGGCACGGTTCGGCCGTTCACGATCACCTCGCCACGCCGATCATCGGCATTGCAACTGACTCGAACGGGCAGGGCTACTGGCTCGCGGAGGCGAGCGGCACGATCCTCCGTTTCGGGAACATCGGGTGGTACGGGGAAGTGTCGGGCAAAGCGCACTCGGAGCTCATCTCCGCCTTCGGCGCACCTTCATAGGGCAAGCGCCCGGTCAGGGAATGTCGACACCCGCCCACCGGTCGTAAACGTCCCGGCACGGTACCAGCCAGCGACGACGCAGACGTGCCCGCTGGGCCAGTGCGACAGGCATCGCGCGCGGCAGCACTCTCGCGACGCCGTCATCACCGCCCCCGGACCATTTCCGTTTCGCTTCCCGGGCCGCGACCCGCAGCGGCGCGCAGCGCGCCAGGGTGAGAAGGCGGTTGCGCTCGAGAAGGAACCGGGTGCGCGCCGAAAGCAGGCCCCCACTTGTCTGCCCGCGGACATGGCGGACCGTGGATGCCGGGTCGTACATGATGCGATACCCCTGCAGCCGGGCTCGCCAGCACCACTCGGTGTCCTCGTAGTAGGCGAAGTAACTGCGCTCGAAAGGGCCAACGCTCGCGAGCGCCGATGCGGTTGTGACGAGGGCAGCGCCAGTGACGGCAAAGCACTCCCGAAGGACGTTCCATCGATCGTCGTCGGGAAGGTCCGCTCCGCAATCGCCCGCGTAGCCGTCCTTTCGGAGATACGACCCAGCACTGTTCACCAGGTCGACCACGCGTCGTATCGCTATCGGCTCCCCGTCGAGCACGAGTCCGAGCTCGTGCGAACGGCCGATGCGCGGTCGACCCACGTCTGGAGCTCCGATACCGGCGGCGAGGGGGCCGTTGCCAAGATCAGCCTCCTCGGCGATCGGCACATAGAAAGGACGGCTCCCGGCGGTCCAGCGCCAGCGTTGGCCCCCGGGCCCTTCCTCGAGTTGATGGATGCCGGGCCCGGCGAGATCGCCGAGCACATCGCTGCCATCGAGCGCCGCGGAAGTGAGCCGGCGACCGAGGGGGCGCTTGTCCCCCGCGGCCCAATGCTCCTCGTCATCGAGCACGACCTCGGCATACCGGCGCGCGAGGAGGATCCTCGGTGCGACAGCTGCAACGTCACCGGCCGCGAGCACACGCTCGGCGGTGCCCAGCCAGGATGGGCCGGCAACGGCGTCGTCGTTGAGCAACGCGATCACGTCGCCGCGAGCTGAGGCCACACCCGCGTTGACGCCGCTTGCAAAGCCATGGTTCTCCGCCAAACGGAGCACCCGGATTCCTTGCACGCGGCCGATTGCGGCCACAGCTCCGTCTTCCGAGCCGTTGTCGACGAGGATGACCTCGTCAGCCTGGTTAGCTACCGATTCGAGGCACCGTTCCAGCCACCTGGTCGGCTGGACGGAGACGACGACGACCGAGGAGCTCAGGTTGTCGCCTTCAAGGTGGAGCGGTCGATGACGCGGTCGATGAAGCCGTAGTCCAGCGCCTCTTGAGCGGTGAACCACCGGTCCCGGTCCGAGTCCGCCTCGATCCTCTCGATCGGCTGGCCCGTGTGCTGAGCGATCCGCTCGGCCATCATCCGCTTCAAGTAGATGATCTGCTCCGCCTGGATGGCGATGTCGGCTGCCTGCCCTTGCATCTGGCCCGAGGGTTGGTGCATCAGGATCCGGCTGTGCGGCAGTGCGTATCGCTTCCCTGGCGCGCCTGCGCAGAGCAGGAACTGCCCCATGGACGCAGCGAGGCCCAGACAAATTGTCGAGACGTCGCAACGGACGTACTGCATCGTGTCGTAGATCGCCAGGCCGTCGGTCACTGAACCGCCCGGCGAATTGACGTAAAGCGAGATGTCCTTCTCCCGGTCCTCAGCTTCGAGAAGGAGCAACTGTGCACAGATCAAGTTCGCCGAGTTGTGGTCGACTTGGGTGCCGAGGAACACAATCCGCTCGCGAAGAAGGCGCTGGTAGATCTCGCCGGCGCGATCGCCCGAGCCGAGTTCCGAGCTGATCGTCACCGCGTCGATCCCCTCGGCGATCGGAAACGTGGGCATTGACACTCCTCCTTGCCGGCCTCGACGTCAGTCGAACCGTGACCGCAGATTACCGGAGCGCCAGATCGAGGCTGGCCCACTCGCCTAGCCTCCAACCGCGAGCGCCGGCAGCGGTACGCTCTGGCGGGTCACGCGGGCGTGGCGGAATTGGCAGACGCGCCGGGTTTAGGTCCCGGTCCCTTCGGGGGTGGGGGTTCGAGTCCCTTCGCCCGCACCAGGAGTTTTGTATCGATCGAGGTGCTCTCGAAGACCTCCGAAAACGAATTGCTAACGGTGACGGAGGCATGCTCACTCGATGCGGGGGCACTTCAAGAAGCGGGGCGAGAGGTGGTACTACTGGGCCGAGCTCGAGCCTGAGGGCGACGGCCGGCGCCGGCAGATCTCAAAGGGTGGCTTTCGCACGCCCAAAGAAGCTGAGAAGGCGTTCACCGAACTCGGTGATCAGATCCGCCGGGGCGAGAACGTCACGCCGGCGAAGGTCACGCTCAGTGCCTATCTAACCGACGAACGGCTCCCCGCCGTTCGTGCGAGCATCGGGCCCGGCACGTGGGATCACTACGCCAAGATGGCCGAGGCCTATGTCGTTCCGAGGATCGGCTCTCGAAAGCTCGGCGAGGTTTCGAGTCGTGCCGCTGGCCTGGACCACGGCGGCCCTCGGCATCTGTATCGTTGACGGACTCGACATTCTTGTCCACCACCTGGTCGCGCACTGAGCGTTCCGGGAGCCGGTATGCGTTACCCCGCGCCCCGCTGTCGAGCCGGCGGAGGCGCCGAGGGAGACCTGCTCTCGCCATCTTGGACGAGCGAGATTCGAGCCGGCTTACGCCTTGGGAACAAGGACTTTAGCCGGGCACCTGCGCGACTGGTCTTATCTCGCAACGCCGAGATCTGCTCGACAAAATCTGCGACCTGCCGCCTTGTGAGGGGTCGACCGGGTGCCATCGCGCAATTGTGGCGCGTTTCGGACCGACAAGCATTGCGCTCTCGCTCACGCCACCGGCCGGTTGGCCGCTCACTATCGCGCGCCCGGCCCAGGCACCCAATGCGTCGTGAGGTTCCTCGCGGCTCGGATAAGCCCCAGAGCAGCCGGATGACCTGCTGCTGAAACTGTGGCTCAGGAGGCGTGCTTCCTCCTGAGCCAGGACCGGTACCCGGCGTGTCCGATCGGTGAAGGGCTCGAACATGCTTGCATCCTTCCACCGCAGGTCGGCTGGGGATCACGGGTGAGTACGGCTACCCGCTGGCTTGCCCCCAAACGTGGGTGAATCAAAGAGCGTCATTGCTCACGCGAGCCCGACTTGACGAGCGCGGACTCGGTGAGCTGTGCCCTCCGCCCGTCTCCCCAGCCTGGTGGGCCGCCGTGGCGTGGTCGTCTCGCCGGCCGGTTCACCATTCCCCACCTCACGCCCTCCACCGCTCGCGCCGTCCCGTCCCGTTGCCCGTCCAGTGGCCGGGCCGGTCCGGCGTCTTCCCTTCAGTCCCACTTCCCGCCCCGTCCCGCTATCCCTGGTGTCACGAAATAGCGGTTGAACTGGGTAACACTCCCCTACCAGTTCACCTTGCACCTGTGGCCTAACCCATGGCAGCCGCAATCCCATGCGCGAACTCGGACACCCATCCGCAATCACGCCGCTCGTTAACGGAGAACCAGACTCTGCCCTCCCACTCATTGAGCTCAAGCGTCCCAGGCCTGCCCGGGAACGCCAGATGATAGTGATGGCTTCCAGGCCGGCCGCCGAGTTCTCGCTCGGACCGGACTGCAAGGCCCTGGCGCAAGCATTCGCCGAGCGCTTGGTCAACGCTCCCGGGCACAGGTACTTCGAT